>Ga0115572_10000673_pt1 | contig 28663 bp, 29 predicted proteins | sample COGITO_mtgs_1206_FD_88681 | JGI IMG/M metagenome (GOLD analysis project Ga0115572, IMG submission 88681) | Pelagic marine microbial communities from North Sea - COGITO_mtgs_120607 | ecosystem: Environmental > Aquatic > Marine > Epipelagic | place: Germany:Helgoland, sampling site Kabeltonne... | reverse complement strand
TGGCCGATGATTGCGTGCGCTTGCTGTTTGATTTTATGGGGCAGGTGACGCGGGTTGATGTGTCGCGCGCGGATGTTGAGCGCCTGTAATGATAAATTGCCTTATGAGACGTGAGATAACAGACGTGAGTGCGGCCTGATGCGTGTCTTGGTAACGGGCGGTGCCGGTTATATTGGCAGCCACACGCTGGTTGAGCTTCTGGCTGCGGGCCATGAGGCTTATGTGCTGGATAATCTTTCCAATGGGCATGAAGAGGCACTCGCGCGGGTCAAGCAATTGGCCAATAAGGATTTCGGTTTTCTGGCGGATGATATCCGCGATGCCGAGGCACTGGATAAGGCGTTTTCTGAATTTAAGCCCGAAGCAGTCATTCACGTTGCCGGCCTCAAGTCCGTCGGTGAGAGTGTCGAACAACCGCTCACCTATTATGAAAACAATGTCGCGGGATCAGTCGAATTGCTGAAGGCGATGGATGCACATGAGTGCAAAAAAATCGTCTTTTCGTCTTCGGCCACTGTCTATGGGACGCCGCAATATTTGCCGCTTGATGAAGCGCATCCCGTCGCGCCGGTTAATCCCTATGGCCAAACCAAACTGATGGTTGAGAATATCCTGCGCGACTGGACGCAAGACCGGCGCAGCGCTATTGCGTTGCGCTATTTCAATCCGGTCGGCGCGCATGCCTCGGGCCGCATTGGCGAGGACCCGCACGGCATCCCCAATAATCTCATGCCCTATATCGCCCAAGTCGCTGTCGGCAAGCGCGAAGCACTGCAAATATTCGGTGACGACTATGAGACACGCGACGGCACGGGCGAGCGAGACTATATTCACGTAACTGATTTGGCTAAGGCGCATTTAGCAGCACTCACCGCGTTGGACGCGCAATTGGGCTTTGATGTGTTTAATATTGGGACAGGCCAAGGCGTTACGGTGAAGGAATTGCTCGGCGCTTACAGCAAGGCAGCAGGAAAATCGCTCGCGTCAAAAATTGTTGCACGTCGCGCAGGCGACGTCGCAAGCTCAGTCGCCAGCCCAAAAAAAGCCAATCAAGACCTTAACTGGACTGCAACATTGTCGGTTGATGATGCCTCTTCGTCATCGTGGAACTGGCAATCGCAAAATCCGGAAGGCTATGCATCATGAGTGGTCCGCATAAAATAACCGTCGTCGGCACCGGCTATGTCGGCTATTGCTTGCCAAAGGACACCAAGCAATTACTCGCCAATTATGACCGCGTGCCGCAAAACCTGATTCAGGCGATTGTGAACTCCAACACGACGCGCAAAGATTTTATCGCCGAGCAAATTATCGCCAAGCAGCCGCAAACGGTTGGCATTTATCGCCTTGCCATGAAGGCGGGCTCGGATAATTTCCGGTCTTCCGCTGTGCAGGGCGTTATGAAACGCATTAAGGCAAAGGGCATTGAAGTGATTGTCTATGAACCGCTTCTTGATGAGGAGCGGTTTTTCAATTCTGAAGTGACACATGCGCTGGATGGTTTTAAGTCCCGTTGCGATGTCATCATCGCCAATCGCAAGGTCGATGAATTGGATGATGTGAGCGATAAAGTGTTCACGCGAGATTTATTCGGAAATGACTAAACTTATTCCCATTATTCTCTCAGGTGGCGCGGGTGCACGCTTGTGGCCTGTTTCGCGGCGCATGCATCCAAAGCCCTTTATGGAAGTGGCCGGCAAGCCGCTTTTGGCGCATGCATTGGAGCGTGCAGCACTTATTGCCGATGACGCTTTGATTGTGACCAATCAGGATCACTATTTCCTGACTGAGAATTTGATGAAAGAGACGCCTAAGGCGCCGAAAGTTTCGTATCTTCTGGAACCGAAGGGCCGCAATACCGCTCCCGCCATTGCTCTGGCTGTGCGGCATATTCAAAAGGTGCATGATGATGACGCCGTGTGTCTGGTGCTGGCCGCCGACCATTTAATCTCTGATGACGCGGCTTTCGAAAAAGCCGTCGGCCAGGCGGCTGAACAAGCGCAAGCCGGCAATCTCGTCGTCTTCGGTATTCGCCCAACCGGTCCGGAGACGGGCTATGGGTATTTGGAGGTCGCCGCGGCGGGAGACACACTGCAACCTTTGCAAAGTTTTGTCGAAAAACCAGACCGCGCCACCGCCGAGACTTATCTCGCCGAAGGGCGCTATTATTGGAACTCAGGCATGTTCTGCTTTACCGCCGGTGTGATGGCTGAAAACATGGCGATGCATTCGGGCGATGTGTGGGCAGCCTCAGAATCTGCTTTTGCTGAGGCGCAAGAAGAGGCTGGTGTGACCCGTTTTGAGGAAGCCAGTTTCATCGCCCAGCCGGATATTTCCATCGACTATGCGGTGATGGAGCGCGCCGACAAAATCGCCATGGTGCCGGCCGGTTTCGGCTGGTCGGATGTCGGAAGCTGGGATGCCGTGGCTTGCGCGCATGAAGCTGACCAGAACGGCAACAGCGCCGTTGGTGCCGATAAAATCCATTTTGTTGAAACCCGCAATAGTCATATCGAAAGTACCAGCCACACGGAAAAAGTAATCGCCGCCATCGGCGTTGATAATCTGGTCATTATCGACTCGCCAGATGCACTGCTGGTCGCCGACCGATCTAAGTCACAAGATGTGAAACTGGTGGTCGAGGCCTTAAAAGCGGGGGCTGATGCTGATCTGACGGAACTGCCCGCCACAGTGCACCGCCCTTGGGGTACCTATGCAACGCTGAAACAAGAAGACGGCTATCAGGTCAAACGCATCACGGTGGCGCCGGGGCAGAAGCTCAGTTTGCAATATCACCACAAGCGCGCCGAGCATTGGGTGGTCACGCAAGGTAAAGCCATTGTGCAAGTTGGCGGCGAAGAATTTGAGACGGGCCCTGGGGAATATCGATATATCCCGCTGGGCGAAAAGCACCGGCTGACGAATGTCGGAGACACCGAGCTTGTGTTGATTGAGGTGCAAGTCGGTAGCTATCTTGGCGAGGATGATATTGTCCGAGTTGAGGATATTTATGGAAGGAAATAATTTGAAATACCAAGAACCAAAAATTGTTGCCGAAATCGGCTGCAATCACATGGGCGATTTTGAAACTGCCAAAGAGTTGATTTTATTGGCCAAGCAATCCGGTGTTGGATATGTGAAGTTCCAAAAACGACACAATAAAGAGCTGTTAACCGATGAGCAGTATGATGCCCCGCATCCTGTGCCTGATAATTCATACGGCAACACTTATGGAGCGCACCGGGAGTTTCTTGAATTTGACGTTGATCAGCATAAAAAATTAAAGGAATATTGCGAGGAAATCGGCATAACCTATTCAACATCTGTATGGGATTTAACGTCTGCCAAAGAGATTGCATCCTTAAACCCAGAGTTCATTAAGGTTCCATCAGCCTGCAACAATCATTTTGAAATGCTTCGATATCTTCGGGACCATTTTGAAGGCCAGGTCCAAATCTCGCTCGGTATGACGACGCCAGAAGAGGCTGAACAAATTGTTAATCTATTTGAAGAAACTGACTCGGCCAAACCGAAGTTAATGATCTATGCCTGTACATCAGGTTATCCGGTTTCTGCTGAAGAAAGTTGCTTGCTGGAAATTACGAAACTTTATGAAAATTTTGCAGATCGAGTTAATGAGATTGGTTTTTCCGGCCATCACCTCGGTATCTCGTTGGATATTGCTGCCTACACTCTGGGCGCAAAATGGATAGAACGCCATTTCACAAAAAACCGAGCTTGGAAGGGGACCGACCATGCTGCTTCACTCGAACCGCAAGGTTTGGCAAAATTGAGTAGGGATTTGTCCGCGGTTCATGCGGCCATGTCTTTGAAACAGCAAGATATCCTCGACATTGAAAAAGTGCAGCGCGAAAAACTAAAATATAGAGACCAGTAAATGGCCATTGGATTGATATTAGCTCGTGGGGGAAGTGTCGCCATCCCCAAAAAAAATATTGTCCCTGTGAATGGGCGACCGCTTGTCTATTACATTTTAGATGCTCTATGTGACAGCGGCTGTCTAACGAAAGTTTATGTTTCTACTGATAGCGATGAGATTGCCGGCCTAGTTAAAAGATATAACTCTGATATCGTCGAAGTTTTTGAGCGAATGCCAGTTAATGCGCAGTCAGAAAGTAGTTCTGAGGACGCAATCATCGAGTTCTTGAACGGTGCTAATATCTCGCGTGAAGAAACACTAGTGTTTGCGCAAGCTACTTCGCCTTTGACAAAGCCGTCGGACATATCCCAAGCGCTTGAGAAATTAAAAAAATCGGATGGCGATAGTCTGCTCACTGTCGTGAGGCAAAAAAGGTTTATTTGGTCCGAAGAGGGCGAGCCGATTAATTATTCGCCTGAAGCGAGACCTAGGCGCCAGGATTTCGACGGCTTTTTGGTTGAGAATGGTGCTTTTTATATTAGCCGGGTTTGGGATATCCTAGAGTCGAAAAGCAGGATCTCTGGGAAGATTATCCACTGGGAGATGCCCGAAGAGACTTACTACGAAATTGATGAGCCTAGTGATCTTGTTGTTGTTTCTTCTTTACTCCGGCAGACGAAAAATTCACGCCGAGAGCCGGCGCAAATAAAATTATTTGCTAGCGATATTGACGGTACGTTGACTGATGGTGGGATGTATTATTCGCAGAATGGTGAGGAATTAAAAAAATTTAATACTCGCGACGGTATGGCATTCGAGCTCTTAAAAAGTTTAGGGTTAAGAACAGCTTTAATCACAAGTGAAAATGCAAAAATAAATAGCAAACGAGCAGAAAAGCTTGGCATTGATTTTATAATTCAAGGGGAAAGGGGGGTAGGAAAACTAACGGCAATCACAAATCTTTGCGATGAACTTGGGCTGGACATAAGCGAGGTTGCCTATATTGGAGATGATATAAATTGCCTCGAGCTATTGTCTAAAGTTGGGGTTTGCGCTTGCCCGGGTGATGCAGTAGGCGAGGTAAAAAGGCTAAGCGGAATAAATATAATGGATGCTCCTGGGGGCGCCGGTGCCGTAAGAGAGTTTGCTGAATCCGTTAGATTTTTGTTGGGTAAAAATTAATAGAGTTCTTTAACAAAGTTCACCCTTACTATTCGAGCGTTTGTGAGTGAGTTAATAGCGGCGGGATTACACGCTAACCAAAATTAAAGTGAAAAACACATGAAACATGTCCTCACAGATATCAAAAGTACTCCGGTTCAGGTTTTCGGAATCAATTTATATACCGACATAGTTATAGATTTATTCGATGTCGTGGCCGTAATTGATGATTTTTCGAATTTACAAAAGTTTAAGAATAGACCGGTCCTGAAACGAGCATCAGCAGATAAAAGTATCCCAGTAATCAATTGTGCGGGCGGTCAAATATTGACTACGCAAGATCTGCTAAAAAAGGATTTTAAGCAGGTCATTCATTTTGCAGAAATTTTATCCGAAGGTTCCATTTTGGCCTGTGACTTAAGGTTCAATGAAGATTTCGCAGCAATTTACAAAAAAGAGGAAACTCGGTTTGATGCTGTAAGGCGCTCTTTTTCAGACGTTGAATCCCGACTCCTCTTTGACAAAGTTATAAATTTTAGGAAATCCTATAATATTGATTATCTGGAAGGGCTAGAAGATCTGCAGTCGCAACAGTATTTCGAGCCCTTTATTTTTCTGGATGAATCGTCAGTTTTCTATGATGTTGGCTGCTTTGACGGATTTACGTCTTTAGAATTTATGCGCCTAGCCGGAGAGGAAGCAACTGTAGTGTATTTTGAGCCAAATAAGAGAAATCTAAAAAAAATCAGAAAGAAACTCGGCTCTGGTGCAAACATTTTCGAGCAGAATGTAGGTCTGTCAAATGATGATGGGGAAGCTTTCATTACTGATAACGGCTCCGAGTCGACCGCTAATCTCCATTATGGAACTCCTATAAAATTAGCAAAGTTAGACTCATTGTCTGGCTTGCCTGCGCCATCTTTTGTGAAGCTAGACATAGAGGGCCACGAAGTGCCAGCGCTTGAGGGCATGGCGAAAACATTATCTAACTATCAACCGTATCTGGCCGTCGCCTGTTATCACTATCCGCGTCAAATGATTGAGGTGTTCGAAACAATCAACATGCTTGGAATTTATAAAAAGGTCTCTTTTCGGCATTATACCGAGAGCATTTACGAGTCTGTGTTGTTTTTTTACAATTAGGTGTTTGCTTTGAAACGCATATTATTAGTTGGATATGGGCTCGTTGGCCGTGTTCATGCAGAAATTATAGACCGAAGCTCGTCGGCTCAGTTATGCTCCGTATTGGTTCCTAATAAAGATCTAAAAAAATACAAAGGCGCCAAACATTTTAAACTTATGGCTGTTGGAGATCTGGAGGAGGTTATGGCTCGCGTTAGACCTGACGGAGTTATCATATCCTCGCCAACAGCTTTCCATGCCAAACAAATATTAACCTGCATCTCGTCCGATATGCCAGTCCTCGTAGAAAAACCTGCTGTAACATCAAGCAGACAGTTTCATGATCAGCTGGATGCTGCTGGGGTCAGCGATATAGATAGAATTAGGTGTATGGTTGGTCACCACAGGGTTTATGGAGAAGTTTTCCGAAAGGCTAAGAAAATACTAAGCTCTGGTCAACTTGGTGAAATAATATCAGTTGCGGGTGTTACGCATTGGTACAAACCGGATGCATATTTTCAGGAAGCGAAGTGGCGAACGGATAAAGAGCACCTAGGGGGCGTATTAGGTATTAATCTAATTCATGAGATTGCAACGTTGATAAAACTGCTTGGGCCAATCGATGAAGTTGCAGCCTTTGGAAAAAAAAATCGCGGCTATTCCGTCATCGACACTGCAGCAGTTTCGATGACGTTTGCAAATGGCGCAGTTGGAACGTGGTCAGTTTCTGATTGTGTGGTTGGAGACAGAAGTTGGGAGCACAACAGCCATGAGAATGAGGCGTTTCCGCACACGCCCCATTCAAGTATTTTTATTGGCGGGAAAAGGGCAAGCCTCGATTTGCCTCGGCTCACCTTAGTGCATCAGGAATCGGAAAAAAAAGATTGGTGGAAAGAGACTATAAGGGAGCCATTCGACGATCTAATTCAATATGATCCACTGTGTAACCAGTTTGACAGTTTTCTAAATCTTATAGATGGCAAGAATCCTGATATTGTAAGCTTGAAAGACGGACTGCTTTATATTCTTACTGTAGAGTGCATACAAAAAGCCCTTGAGACCAACAATACTGAGAAAGTTGAGTGGAAAAAGTATGCCTAAGGCTCTTGTTCTTGGGACTAGTTTCACGGCTATTCCAATAATTAATCGATTGCAACGAAGGGGCTTTAGCGTAACCACTGTTGGTAGGTTGCCAAACGATGAGGGGCATCGCATCAGCGACGCCCAAATTATCGAGGATTATTCCGACTGGACGTCGGTAATGGAAAGTGTTACGCGCCAGACATTTGACGTTGTGGTTCCTACCTGTAACGATGTCTCTTATTTGTCTGCCGCATACTTATCGCAAAACCTAGGGGTTTTTTTTCCTGATAAACCTGAAACTGTTTTGTCTCTGCACACTAAAGAAGAATTCAAAGAGGTGCTCAATCGTTTAAATATACCCACTGCGTCTCGAATGACCGAAGACAACATAACTTTTCCAGCCTTCGTTAAGCCTTCAGATGCCTTTAGTGGCAGGGGGTGCTCGATTGTAAGATCCAAACACCAACTCGAGAATTCTATCGAATTTGCGAAGAAAAATAGTGCTTCAGGTTCATACATTATAGAAAACTTTATAGAAGGCACACTTCACAGTATTTCTACTTTCATTTGCCAAGAAGGGGCGACATGTGATCATTTTTTAGTGGACGAGTTTGTTTCTGAATCTGGATTTAGTGTTGTTGGCTCGATATTCCCTTCAATTCTTCCGCCGGATATTACCTCGGAAATTATCAGAGCGCAGAAAAAGATAATTAATGATCAGAAATTGACAAGAGGTTTACTGCATTCTCAGTTTCTTGTGTCAAAAGGAGAAGTGTTTTTTGTTGAAACCATGCGCCGAGCACCTGGAGATATGTTCGGCGAGCAAGTTGTCCTAGGTGCGTCAATAGATTATTGGAATAAATATATTGATGGATTTGTTGAAGACTTAGACTCCACGGCCAGAACAGAAATTCAAAAAATTTATCCGGTCTCTAGAAATATAATCGGATCCTTCAAAGAAATTTTTATCTTTCAAGGGTTTCAACTATCTAGCAATGGCCCAATCTCAGCGACTGATATTGTATTCTATCCGTTAAAGGTAAGCGGCGACAGATTGAATGCCTTGCCCGGGTCTAAGGCAGGCGTAATGTTTGTGAAATATGAAAATGGAACCGCCCCGACCTTGCCCACTGTTGGTTTACTATAATGCAATTATCCAAATATTCACTTTTAGATGTCGAGTGCTTTCATGATGAGCGAGGGTGTCTTACTGTCTTGGAAGAGAATAGCAAATCGGTTCCATTTGAAATAAAACGTAACTATATCCTCTCTAACGTTGTTCAAGGTGCAAGTCGCGGCAATCACGGTCATATTAAATTGCAGCAGGTCATCGTTTGCTTGCAAGGATCAGTGGAGGTGGAGCTATATGACGGTTTCTCTAACTCTGTCTTTAAGTTGGATACCCCTTCCAAAGGTCTTTTTGTTGGCCCAATGATGTGGAGAAAGCTCTCAAATTTCGCCTTAAATACAGTCGTCTTAGTCTTGGCTTCGGAACCATATTCCAAGGAAGATTATATTTTCGACAAAGATAAATTTACAGATTTAGCCAGGAGTTCTGTGTGAGCGCAAATAAGAGAAAGTTTAGTCGCGTATTTGTCACTGGCGGATCGGGATTTATCGGTTCGGCCCTTATTAGATACATTCACGACACGACCAGGGCCGAAGTCCTTAATTTTGATAAACTGACTTATGCATCGTCTTCTGAAGCGTTGCGTCATTTGGAGGGCAGCAAGCGATATCGTTTGGTTCATGGCGATATTGCGGACAAAGACGCATTAGGCAAGGCAGTTCAAGACTTTAAGCCTGATGTGTTCTTTAATTTGGCAGCTGAAAGTCACGTTGACAGGTCTATCGATGGCCCAGCGGAGTTCATCAATACAAACCTTGTTGGCACGTTTGTTGTATTAGAGGTTCTCAGGGGTTTTTTAGAGCAGGTGGCCACGCCTCATTTTACGCTATTGCATGTGTCAACGGATGAGGTGTTCGGAAGTCTTGCTCATCCTTCAGAAGAACAAAATGCTGACAAACTTTTGTTTACCGAGGAGACAAAGTACGATCCAAGTAGCCCGTACTCTGCCACTAAAGCAGGAAGTGATCATCTTGTAAGGGCATGGGGGCGAACCTATGGGCTTCCTGTAATAATTTCAAACTGTTCAAATAACTATGGGCCTTTTCAGTCCCCCGAAAAGCTAATTCCGCTCGTTATTGCTAAAGCCCTAAAGGAACATAAAATCCCAATATATGGATCTGGTGATCAAATAAGAGATTGGCTATTTGTTGGAGATCATGCCGAAGCATTGTGGCGAATTGCTTCGTCGGGTTCCATTGGCGAATCTTACAATTTAGGCGGTCGAAATGAACGCCAAAATATCGATTTAGTGCGGTTGATTTGTAAATTACTGGATGATCTTCTTCCGAGGACGTCTGGTAAGGCTTACGAAGAACTAATAGAACATGTGACTGATCGTCCTGGTCATGACCGACGGTATGCAATCGATGCTTCAAAGATTGAACAGGAATTAGGGTGGATGCCTTCAGAAACATTGGATTCTGGTCTTTTGAAAACCGTGGAATGGTATATCCAGAACCCTTCTTGGCTTTTCGCAAATGAAAAAATTTTGATCCGGCAAGGTAAGGGATAGGAATATGAAAGGTATAATACTTGCAGGGGGCGCTGGCACCAGGCTAAGTCCCCTAACGTCGGTAGTTTCTAAACAATTATTACCGGTTTATGACAAGCCTATGATTTTCTATCCTCTATCCGTCCTAATGTTGGCGGGTATCAAGGACATCCTTATAATTACCACACCTAATGATATTGAAAATTATAAACGCCTGTTGTCCAACGGTAATCAAATTGGCGTTTCTATTTCCTACGCAATTCAAGCCGAACCAAAAGGGTTGCCAGAGGCCTTCATTATTGGAGAAGATTTCATCGATGGCGATGATGTAATGCTAGTTTTGGGAGATAATATTTTCTTTGGTCCCGGTTTCTCAAATCTTCTTAATAAATCTATCAAACAAAATGTTGGCGGAACAATTTTTTCCTATGTTGTTCCTGACCCGGAGAGGTTCGGTGTGGTCGAAGTCAATGAAGATGGGTTGGCTGTGTCAATTGAAGAGAAGCCGCAAAAGCCTCGTTCCTCACGTGCTATAGTTGGTTTATATATTTACAAAAATAATGTCATTAATCTCGCCAAAGAATTAGTCCCATCCTCCAGAGGAGAGCTTGAAATATCCGATTTGAATCAAGCCTATTTGGAGGCAGGTAACTTAAAGGTTACTCAGCTTCCGAGAGGCTTTGCATGGTTAGATACTGGAACCTTCGATTCACTTTTAGACGCCTCTATCTTTGTAAAGACAATTGGTGATCGTCAAGGTTTGTCAGTTTCTTCTCCAGAGGAAATCGCTTTCCGGCAAGGGTGGATTTCAAGTGAAGACGTAAGGAGACTGGCGAGAAAATATAATAATGCTTACGGTACTTACCTGGCACAAACAGGAAACGAGCAATGAAGACAGTCGATTTTCTGGCTCTGAATAAAATCAATGAGCCCTTCAATGAACAGTTTGTTAAAAAGGTTCTCGGTATTTTAGAGACTGGTCAGTACCTTTTCGGACCGCACCTAACTGAATTTGAAAAAGCTTTCTCGCGTTTTTGTGGTGTGAGCGGCAGCGTTGGCGTCGCTAACGGTCTAGACGCACTAACTATTTCCCTCCTTGCTTGGAAAACGCAGGGGCTTGTCTTTGAAGGTGATGAGGTGCTAGTTCCCGCAAATTCTTTTATTGCTAGTGCCCTAGCGGTTATTGAGAGCGGGTTAAAGCCGGTATTTGTTGAGCCAAATCGTTTATCTTATACCATAGAGGCAAATGAGTGCGAAAAGCATATCACGCCTAAAACTAAGGTTATCATGCCAGTCCATTTGTATGGATCTATCTGTCAAATGGATGAGATCTGTGATCTTGCGAAAACAAATAATATTTTGGTGCTTGAGGATTGCGCGCAGGCTCATGGAGCGAAGCTTGATGGTATTGCTGCCGGCGCCTGGGGGGATGCTGGCGCTTTTAGTTTCTATCCGGGGAAAAACCTAGGAGGGATATCGGACGGCGGTGTTATCGTTTCTAATGATGAAGGTTTCCTTCGAAAGTGCAGGGCTATTGGGAATTATGGCGCTGAAAAGAAATACGCGCATAAGGTGGCTGGATTAAATAGCCGAATGAGCGAAATAACCGCTGCATTCTTGGAAATAAAGCTTCAAAACTACTCAATTGAGGTAAAAAAGCGGCGTCATCAGGCTGGCCTTTACCTAAATCATATTGAAGATGATATCTTCACCCAAAAGTTTATGCGCGATGTTGGAAATGACATTAAGGATAGAAACGTTTTCCACCTTTTTGTTGTTGAGCATCAACTCCGAGAAAGTCTTATTGCTCATTTATCTGAGAATAAAATTGAGTCGGGAATTCATTACCCAATGCCGATATACCGCCAAGAGGCTTTTATCAATTATGCGCCTGAAAAGCGCACATTAAGTGACGAAATATGTCGCCAAGTTTTAAGTTTGCCCATTGGTTCACATTTGGATGACGAGGATATCATGCGGGTGTGTTCTGTTCTTAACTCGTTTAAATTTCGGTAAGAATTCATAGGTCGTTTTTCATCAGCTCTACTGAGCGGCGCAGTCGCATTTTTTCGACTAGGGACCATGTTTTGCATAAATAAATTGTTGGCGCATCTTGGCGGGCCAACAAACATTTTACTTTTGGGTCAATTCCAAAATTTGCAGCAAATTTTGTCTAGTCTTGGTACTCTTGGAATGGCCCAAGGAGCTGTAAAGCTGGTTGCCGAGGTCAATTCGAAAAATATTATTCCTGTGGTCGTCTCTCTGCGATGGGCAACAATCTTATCTTCATTAATTTTTGGAGTGTTAACTTTTGCGATCAGCGAACCGATTTCTAAATTTATCTTTAATACAGATGATTTTCAATTTGTGGTCCAAATTCTTGGTCTGCTTCTGGTTTTTAATTCGTCTAACTCCATGACGATAAGTTTTCTAAATGGTCAAAAAAAGATACGGAAATGGGCATATGTGAACCTTGTTCAAGTCGGAATGACACTTTTAATTGTTTCCTGGGGCTGTCTAACGTTTGGCACTAAGGGCGCACTGGTTGGGTTTTCGATAGCACACATGGTTGCTTTTGGGATTAACTGTATAATACTCCGGGAAGATGGGTTTATATTTTTGGTAAAACTTCGAGGCCTAGATTGGAATGTTCTAAGACGTTCTATTGGTTATTCTGTTTTCACTCTCGTTTCGTTAATTTGTGTGCCCTTATCAATTTTTTTTGTAAGGGACGCTGTGCTTCAGCAGAATGGCGAGATATATGCTGGCTATTGGCAAGGTGTTTTTTTCCTATGCACGGCTTTTCAAACGCTGATCACAACGGCATTGTCAGTGCATTATCTCCCAACTATTTCAAAGGAGAAAAATGACTTAATTACTAAAAGGGAAGTGCGCAAAACGCTCACATTTGCTTTTTTTGCGTCTTTATTTGGGCATTTTATTTTATACCTGCTTCGTGAACCTGCGGTTAAAATTGTCTATAATTCGGACTTTCTTCCAATGGTAGATTTGTTTTTATGGCAATTGGTGGGCAATCACTTCAGAATTTGCGCTTGGGTTTATTCTTACTTTCTATTTGCGCGAGATCAGATCGGTCGGCTTATTTTCCTTGAGGTTCTTTTTTCTTGCAGCTTTGTCGTTTTAGCTAATTTTTTTCTTAACAACCACGGACTGAATGGTGCAAATCTGGCCTTTGCAGTTAACAACTTCTTATATTTAGTAATTGTATTTTTATTAGCGAGAAAACTAAGGGTGCATAGTGAGTCCCGTTAGGATCATTTCGACGGTTAAGAACGCTATCCCGTGGGCAACGAGAAGACGCTTGTCCTCAATCAAACACCTTATTCGAGATCGATTTTTGTCTAGATTGGATGAGAACTTAAATTTGCATGGCTTGGGAGCCGGAAAGACCGCTAGTTTAATTGGAGGAGGACCTTCGATAAATAAGTTGGCTAAGGGCACCCTCCCAATAGAAGACGTATTTATACTGAACCATTTTTGGTTGCATGACCATTATGGGCATATCAAAAGCGGTTACCATTGTATTTCAGACCACTATTTTTTGAATCACCCGCGCATTCGAGAGTTAAGAAAGGTTCATAACCCTAATCTCACGTTTGTAACTACTAAAAGGATACGGCAAAGGTTATGTGAGGTAGTTCCCGGGGCGAAATTTGTAGAATTAAATTACAGTGCCTCTCGTCCTATCTATCTCCCCAGGAATCCGCTGGTGCATGACCTTACTGAAATTATGCAAACTGGAGCGACCGTGGCGGCTGATTTCGCTCTACCAATGATTAATTATATGAATTTTGCAAAGCTTGAAATTATGGGTTTTGATCTTGATTACGGAAAGTATGCGAGCAACTATGCCTATGATGTCAAAGGTGCAATTTTTACAGATAAAGAGTATCTTGCAGATATTTGGCCGCGTCTTGCGTATACATCAATCCAGCGTTGGATTGCGGAATTGCAATTATCTGGAACGGAAGTTAACTCTTTGACGCCAACTCGCCTAACCTTGCGGAATAAATAATGACGATATCCGTCCTAGCGTGTGCAGTTTTTGTTAATTTTTTACTGTGGTTCGCTTACACCGGAGGCAAGGTTGCTCGTATAACGCCATTGGTTTTTTGCTTGCACCTATACCTGGGTATTATGGTGCTGCCAGGACTAATTGCTCTCGCATTGTTTCAGCCAGACGTTCTAGTGATAAAAAAACAAGTCGCCCAAAAAAGCATCCACATGGTACTCGCTTTATCAATTATAATTGCGATAATTTCAGTTTTCTGGGTCCGATTTGAAAGACACATCTTAAAAAATATCCGGTTTAACTCTGTTAAGCACATCCCCTTCTCTAGAGTTCAGCTATTCTTTCTTTTAGCTGTTTTGGGCTTGTTCGCTGTTATATCTCTAAGGGGAATAGGAAATATTCCCCTCTTTTATGTGCTCGCGCTCGATTTTGAAGGCGCTGCGATCGCCAAATTTAACTTTATGAACGGGAACCTTCGACGGGCACCTGAGACCCTAAATCAAATGCTCAAATATCTTTTGCCGATGTTAACATTTTTTATTGCATACAATTTTTCACAAATTCGTAAACCCAAGATAACGAAAATTTTTTGGTTAATATTAATTTTATCTAGTGGAGTGGTGTTTGTCGCTATTGATGGCCATAAGGTGGCACCATTCATGATTATTATTGGTGTTATGTTGTTGTCCGATATTCGCAAAAAACGGTTTGCGAGGCTTAAAAATCTTTTTGTTCCCGTTACGCTATTGTTGTTGCTTTTCTATCTTTTCTCTAGCTCGATAACGCTTGGGGATCGCAATATCACCAATGTATTTATCGAGCGCATATTCTTCAGCCAGACTTCCGGCGCAATTTTTATTATAGATCGGTTCAATCCAGATCTCGAATTAATTAAACATGGGTTTATCGGGACAAGTTATCTTTTTTCTGACCTTCCGGAGCACGCGCATTCTTCAATAATGAAGACCGTATACGGAGTTTCCAATACCAATGTGAATATGAACTCAATCTTTATTGGTGAGGCTTTTTCATGGGGGGGGATGAAGGGAGCATATTTTTCAATAGTTTTTATTTCTTTTTATGTTCCGTTAGTGCTTTTCATTTTTAACCGCTTGTCGAAGCGGAACGCTGCTCTGTATTTCCCGATAACGGCGGTATTCTTTATTTTTTACTTCCCAATTATACAAGGCTTTAATTCATTCCTTTACGGCCGTAACCTCATATTTTTCTTGATCATGGCGAGCATTTTCAGCCTTAGCCGGTCTTATTCACTCAGAGGTCGAAGGGTGGCGTGATGAAAATTTTAATTCTCGAGGATTATAGCGGTCTGGGAAGATTGCTAAAAGAAGCGTTTGAACGGAATGGGTGTGAAGTTTCTTTAGTTGCAAGTCGTCAGACATTGAGCCTGGGAAAGCCGCCTGATTACATACTGACGCGAAGAAAAACAGGCATGTTTAGCAAATTGGAAGTGAGGCTTAGGCTGTTAAAATACCTCCTATTAATGCCGAGAGTCTCAGTGGTACTGATATTAAATCAAAGCATCATATTTCAAGGGCTGGCTTTTCTAATTTTAACAATTCTGCAGTTAAAATCTGACCAGAGGTTTTTATCCGTTTGTGGATTAGATTCGGTATTAGTCAGTGAAAAAATATTTAAAGAGTTGCCTGGAACTTATGATAAGGGCCTGATTGATAAAGATTTCGTTCGACGGCATCAGAGCAAAAGTAAATACAGACTGTTAAAGAAGATTGTTAGAATTAGTTCGGGAGTAATACCAATCTCTCATTCTTTCCATTTCGGTTGGAATATCTCGGAATTTAAGGATAAAGTTCTACCACCGATTGGGGTTCCTTTTCCCTGCGAAGCGAAAGTGCTTCTTAGGGGAGCTAAAGCGCAAGGCTCTGGCAACGTTACAGCTGTGCACTTTAGTTCCAGAGCGGATAAAGGAACCGAGCTAATTAGCAAGGCTTTCGAAAAAATTAATTTGTCTTATGGTGAAAAATTCAAAGCTAAAATAAACGAACGTATGGATATAGAAGAATTCTTGGACGAGCTGTGGCAAAATGATATTTTTGTAGATAGGGTTACGGGCAGCACCTATGGAACCATAAATTCGCTCATCGCTTTATCAATGGGAAAAATTGTTATTACTAAAGTCATTCCTGAGGAACTATCTGCTTTTGGTATCACTCAGTGCCCTGTCGTTATGGTAAATCAAAATACTTCATCTATCGTGACCGGTCTTGAGGAGGCATTCAGGTTGTGTGTTTCAAACAAAGCGGACCAAAAAGAAAATTGTATCAAATTCCTTCAGACGTATCACAATCCCGAAAAAATTGGGGCCAGATATTTAGAAATCTTTTCCGCAAAATAGAGGTCTTATTCAATTGGCAATTCAAGTTTTTTTCCTAAGCGAGGAAAAATCAGAAGAACCGAGTCGAACAATGAAACATTCGCTTTTCTAAGGAGTCATAAGATGAATTACGAACCAACCAATCCAGAAATATTCACAAACGCTAATCAATTTTTATCAACTATTCAGGGCGAACAACCCGGAGTTTATATTATTAAACCGAGAGTTTTGCTGTCAATAATTGAGGATAAATTCGGGATCCCAACAAAACTAAATCTAAGTTTTCCGTCAAGTGAAATTGGATCAATCACGTTACTTGAGGCTGCAATGCTTGTTGCGCTTGGGAAGTTGGTTGGCGCCAAAACTATTTTTGAGTTTGGTACTTTTTTAGGATACACGACTAATTTGTTTGTTCAGAATTTTCCCGATAGTAAAATCTATACGTTAGATTTGCCCGTAACTGATGAAAAATTAGAGGAATACCGTAAAATTTCTAAATCTGAAGCTTTAACTAATGATGTGGTTAACGATGATTTCCTGCGAGGCTTGCAGACCCTTAAGGGGCCAATCTACCTCCAAGAAGATGATGGAATTCCTGAACAGGTCTCTTTACTAAAGGGAGATAGCTTAAAATATGACCGCCTGGAACTAAATCTACAAAATTCTGTTGACCTGATATTTGTAGATGGCGGTCATGAGGCGAATATTATTGAAAGTGATACCAGGAATGCAGACTATATGAGTTCAGAAAAATCTGTGGTTATATGGCATGATTTTAACTCCAATATTCACGGTGACGTCACCGACTTTCTAGAAATGAACAGACATAGCCGTCAAATATTTCATATCCAAAGCACCCTTATTGCTTTTTCCATAAAGCTTTAGGACAAAGACATGCAGTGGAAAAAATATAAAATTTCTCCCGATTCATTCAGAGAATTAAATCAAGTTAATAGATTTTTATCCTGGTCTCATTTTCTTGTCAGGGTCTTGGCTCTTTTTTTACCCTTATTGGGGATCTATTATTTCGGAGCCGGCCAATTTATAATAACTGGGGTTCTACTAATCGCTTTTGGAATGCAACTTAAGTTTATGGGCTGGGCTGGGTATGGTCATGAACTTTTCCATGGAAAAGTTTTTCGATCTAAAAATTTTAATCGATTTTTATTCATTCTATTCTCAGCGTTAAATTGGAAAAACTTCGGATTTTTTGATGTGTTTCACCCAATACACCATCGGAATACGTTGCAAACAGGTGGGGATCTAGAGGGGTATCCCTCGCGAAGGCGAGCAGACATTTCAATTACAAATAGGTTGGCGAGTTGCACTTTTAATTTGCCTCGGGCTGCAGCAGATATCAAAATATTAATATTTAACGCCACCGGTAAAATAGTGACTGAACCCGCGTACATGCATCCATTAACAGAGATGCAAATTAAAAAAATAGTCTCAGGCGCTAGGGTGACTTCTATTTTGCTAATAATTACAACTATAGTGCTTATGAATGTTTTTGGAATTACAGTAGGCACATGTATTATTTTTTCGCCCTATATATGTACCTTTTTTAACGATCGGTTGGCGTTATTGCAGCATAAAGACGGAGTTTGGGATGTCGACGATTTCAACTTAAACACCAATACCTTAATATTGAACCCCCTTATTAGCTTTCTCTATGCAAACATGAATTATCATAAAGAGCATCATATGTATCCGAGCATTCCTTATTATAATCTCCCCAAGTTACGCCAAGAAATTTTGCAGCTCCATCCAATCAAAAGTGGATTGGAAAAGAAAGCGATCTAAATGGGTTTCTCGGATTTAATTATATCTAGAGTATGTTCATATCGTCTTCTTGCTCTTGAAAATTATACTATCCAAATTATCGATTCTTATGAGGTCGGTTAATGCCTAGCTTTAACGCCTGCATTATTGGAATCAATTCCAAGATCGTTAATTCAATTGCGTGGCCACATAACTATAAGCGCGTTTCCCACAAAGATCTTGCTTCGCTCAATCTTGATGACTTTAGTGTGTTCATACTTTTCTCATGGTCGCATGCAAACCAAGAAGACAACCTGCATATTTTTGAGCACTTGCGCGGCAGACGCGTAATTTTTGTCTCTACTATTGCTGTATTTTCCCTATTGGTGAGGCGTCAATGGAATAAATATCCGAATGAAAAAAGGCAATTTGAGGAATATTATTGGTCAGAGGGTGGAAGCATAATTAGGTTAGGGGTTTGTTCAAAAAATTATATATCAAAAGTAGCTTATTCTTCGCCTTCCGCAATTTTAAACGCGGTGAAGCAATGCGTAGAGGAAAAGCAGCAGCGCGTCCTTACGCCTATTGAAATACTAGACGGCGATGGAATGGGCTTTCTGGAGAGGGTCTTCCATTCCTTATCATTTTGGTCGCAAAACCGTTTTTGGAGAGTATTTTGCGAATTAGTGGTTAAATTTTCAGCTAGAGGATATACGCCCCTCTACGGCTACACTGCAGACTGTACAAATATTCTTACACGTCCTATTCAGCTGGGCTATGGTGCAATTGGATCGCAAAATCCTGAAGCTAAAAAGTGTCAAATTGTGGTGGATCCGCGGCCAAATTTGAAGCTTGAGAGAAACGGTTTTCGCGACACCTGGATTGGAAGGGATGTAATAGGTCTCTCCAAGCTATGGCACGGGGTTCGAGTTGTGAAAAGGGGTGATAATTTTTATAAGAATGTGCCTTTTTTGGTGAAACGTAAGAAGGCTCCTTTTGATGCCATTTCAAATCCCGTTGTCTCAATTGACTTTGCGGACAGGTCTCTGAAACTTGAAACAGATTTACTTGTTTCTCCAAAAATACCATATCGTGACCTTTATTTAGCAATGGGGGCTCTGCAGAATACTATTGAGATCTCGAAAAACTTAAAAACCTCGATTTCTCTATCCGATCACTCAATTGCCTCTATAGGTACTCTCAAGACGCGAGAGCTAGTTGGTGCTGGATATATAAAAAAAAATGGCTTTCTTTTGGTGGGAAGAAGGGTTTTCGTTAGCGAGGATAAGGAATTTATGCTCGATTTTAGACCGCCGGTGGCGGAGGACAATAATCTCGGCGAAAATTTCTATAATCAACAATCTGCCGGTGTAGTTCAAAAAATCCTCCAGCGGTTCACATTTTCCAGATTAAATCAGGCTTTCTTTAATAAATTTGGAATTTGTGTTTGGGTAAATGAGATGGACGTTTGGGGTCAGTTTCTTATGAGAGATTGCATTACGGTAAGTGGGGACAAGGTGATTAAGAAAAAGGATGCGGCTAAATTGGCCGAGATGCTGAGTGAGGTTAAAGTGCAATTTGCTAATATCCGAACCGATAATTAATAGAAACATATCAATCTAATTCTCACATTAGAATTAGGATTGTTTTAGATAGAGGTAATCATTATGAGAGAAATTAACACAGAGGCAGAAAGAAAATTTGAAAATGAGAAAGCTCTCGGAGGCGAATCGCGCGTCAAGCAAGATAAGTTCTATTGGGCTACAGCTCTTGGTGACGAGGATCATAAGCGAACCATAATAGAAAGCATTGCAAATAAAGTTATACTCGAAATAGGATGTGCTAGTGGGCGGGATGCTAAGCTATATAGTGAGTACGCGGAGTATTATACAGGTTTGGATATCTCTGATGAGGCTATAAAAAACTGTGATAATATGGGGCTGGAGAATGCGACATTCATCTGTACAGATGGTCACAAAATTCCCTTAAACGATAAGGCTTTTGATTGTGTGATAGTCAATAGTCTTCTGCATCACCTGGATTTAGAAGTTTCTCTTGTTGAAATTAGTCGTGTTTTAAAAGATGGAGGGAAGCTAATATTTAAAGAGCCTCTTGGCACTAATCCATTCTTCCAATTGTACCGAAGCTTTACACAGTCGGCTCGCACTGCCGATGAACGCCCTTTTACATTTATGGATTTAAAATTGCTACAATCCAACTTTGAACTGCGTCAAGTCAGATGGTTTGGATTCACGAATATCTTGGCTGCATTTTTCAGAATTTCAATCCTTAGGCAAGTGCTAACGAATTTAGACTCGCTTCTGAGTCATACACCCTTGAAATATTTCTTTTGGCAGTTCGCTGGAGTAGCAACGAAGAAATCTAATACCTAAAATCTCGCACCACGCAATCTGGCAGTTGGTCAAATAATGCGGCTTGATTTCTGCAGCAAGTTATGTCCAATTCGCAGCGAAAAAATTGCTTAGTCTATAATCCGTTTGAGGAAAGATAGAAATTCCGACCTTTATGATCCTTTTCGGGTAAGGGCTTCTTGATCCGTATCCAAAATTCGAGTGCGGTACGATAAAATATTAACATTGCCGATATTGAACCAACTAATGCCCCAGTCTTGCTGCGCTACTGCTAACAAGAACGAACTACTTTGATAATATATTTTATCTTAATTACTCACATGATGTTCTTGAAGAAAGTTCCTGGGAGTAGCACCGTTCTTAGCTGCAATAATAAGCTTTCTGTATATCTGGATTTTAACCCGCTTCACCTTTTTGGTGTTGATTTGTCCTATAGCTTGGAAGACTCCATTATTCAAAAAAGAAGCCATCCTGATGTCAACTGAACACGATGCAAACTATTTTGGCCCGAGATGTTTTAGTGCAGGAAAGCGTCGACATCTTCAAGAAACTGAAAAAATTCGGTCAGTCTTTGATTTTGCGTTGGAGGAGTTGGGTAAAGTCTATCTAGAATTATTCAATTTACCAATAGGCGGTAATTTGCAAAATACACCTCTAATAAAGATATAAAAATGAATTTAATAATCCCAGGCGCCCTACTCATACTTTCACAATTCCTTAATATAACTCATAAGGGATTAACTAAGATTATATTTCTTTCGGTTTTGATAATTGGTTTTTTTTCCACTGGCATCAGAACGGTTTCGGGGCCGATTATCAGGTTTATTTAGACTTCTTTCAGGGAAAGCAGCCTGTATATAACTCAGACCCAGCATTCTTGCTATTTAGCAAAGCTGTATCAAAAATTGACAGTAGCGGTTTCCTTGGATTACAAATATTTGCATTAGTAATTCTTGCTGGGTATGCGCTATTTATTATTCGATGGGTTCCTCGCGATAGGCTTTTCGCTTTAGGCTTGTTTTTTCTTTTACCGATTTTTTACCTAAACTCTATGAACCTCATGCGGGCACATTTTGCAATAGCAATTGTACTTTCCTTGATTTCACAGAAAGAAAAGCGACCAGTAATCTTTGGCATGGGCGGGCTTATAGCCATTGGTTTTCACCCGATTTCTCTTATTACTATGGCTATTCCTTTGCTACCTAGGTTCCTCATTAGAGGCTGGGTTTTGGCGTTCATCCCTGGGCTGATAGCAGTGTTTCTGGTGCTGACAGTCTATTAAAGGCAAATAGCTGATGTGTTAAATGTAAGTTATTATCATACACACGAGTCGGATAATGACAGATCGCTAATGATAGCATTGGCGGGTTCTATATTGCTGCTCTTGCCAATTTACTGGAGAAAACAATTATACATGGCGAAAGCCATACTTGTTGCCAATGCTGCGACAGTACTTTTTATCAGCCTCGTCCTTTTCTCGGACCTAGCAAATTTCTGGCTAAGGTTTTGTCAGGCAACGTTTCCTTTTTATATTATTTTAGTAACGAATATCTTTGATTGCTTTCGTCCGCTATTGTTTTCGAGGCTGTCAAAGCTTTCGGCCTTGATTGTGCTCGCCGCCTTTATGGTAAAATCGTTAGGTTAGTTTTTGAAAATCGGTGTGTGAAGTAGCCTTATTGCCATTGAATTTTATTTGCAGCCTCTCATCTGCCAACGGAAAAATGCGATTAATAGTTTTAAGAGAATATAGGTAAACGTGACAAAAGTAATTGGATCTGGGCGTGTATGCGTAATCGGCGCAAATTCTAAAGTTGTACAAACTATTAGTTGGCCCGATAACTTTGAATTAGTTTCTCACACAAGCTTGGGTTCATTGGACCTCTGTGATTATGCTGTCTTCGTGATTTTTTCATGGTCCCATGAAGATAATGATCAAAACATTGAAATATTTAATGCCCTTAGGGGCTGCAAGGCCATTTTTATTTCTTCAATTTCAGTGCTGGCATTATTAGTTAGAGAGCAATGGAATAATTACCCCAATGATAAGGCGTTGTTAGAGCGACTATATTGGGAAGAGGGGAATTCAATTATTCGCCTCGGTGTTTGTTTGGACAATTATAATAGCTCTATACCCTTTACGTCACCCGATAATATTCTCACTGCCATACTAGATTGCGTGAGCAGTGTTGAACAAAAGATTGTCACTCCGTTTGAAGTAATTTCGCGAAAAGACCCGTCTAAAGCTGAACGCTTTTTTAATAAGCTCTCCTTTTTATCAGATGCAAAAATTTGGCGAATTTTTTGCGAAGCAGCGGTTAAGTACTTACCGGGACAACAAACTCTCCTCTATGGATACACTGCTGATTGCGTCAATCTTTTGGTTAAGCCTATCCAGCTGGGCTACGGAGCTGTTGGGTCCCGCAATAATGAAGCTAAAAAGTGTCAAATTATAGTCGACCCGCGGCCAAATTTGATGCTTGAAAGAGGCGGTTTCCGCGACACCTGGATTGGAAGAGATCGAATTGGTCTTTCTAAATTGTGGCACGGAGTTCGTATTGTAAAAAAGGGTCATAATTATTTTAAGAAAGTGCCCGTTTTTATAAGACGAAAAAAGCCTCCCTTCGGTGCAGTTTCGATGCCGGTCATGTCAATTGACTTTGCAAATCGAATGCTAAATCTCGAAACAAATTTGCTGGTTCTCCCAAATATTCCATATCGTGGCCTCTATATGGCAATGGGTGCTTTGCCAAATGCTATTGAGTTGTCGAAGAACTTAGAAACCTCGATCTCCCTATCCGATCATTCGGTTGCCTCCATAGGTGCTCTGAAGACCCGTCAGCTAGTCGGTATGGGCTATTTAAAAAAAGCTTTCTTTCTTCTGGCGGGCAGAAAGGTTTTTGTGAGCGAGGATAAGGAATTCATGCTCGACTTTAGGCCGCGGGTAGATGGGGACGATAATTTTGGCGAAAACTTCTATAATCAACAAGCTGCCGGCGTGATAAAAAAAGTCTTCCAGCGTTTCTCACTTTCTAGATTAAACCAGGCATTTTTCAATAAATTTGGAATTTGTATTTGGGTAAATGAGATAGATGTTTGGGTCCAAGTTCTTATGAGAGACTGCATTTTGATTAGTGGGAACAAGGTGATTAAGAAGAAGGATGAAGCTAGACTGGCAGAGGTGCTAGATGAGGTGAGGGTGCAGTTTTCAAATATTAGAATGAAAAAAAATATTATACTGTTTGATGCGCAACATATAATGGGTGGCCAAAGTTTCTTAGAAAAAAATTCAGTGGGAAGTTTAAAGGAACGATTTGGTATTGAAATTATTGGCGTTCCTAATGAAATGGAATTAGATGCTCTGCATCACACCTCGTCACTAATTAATTACATTTCAAAGTCAAAGCCGTGAAAAATAAATCTTTTTGTGCCCTTGGTGCTGTGTATGGCGGTGATGACCCTGACTATTTTGAACTAGCGCTTTTGTCCGTGATTAAGCAGACATTACGGGTTCCTATTTGCCTTGTAATTGACGGACCTATTCCAAAGCGGCTTGAAGAAGTATTAGCAAAACATATAGATGAAATAGACCATTTAATTAGGCGACCCCAAAATGTCGGACTTGGGCCGTCCCTAAGGCATGCGTTAGAGCAGTTGAAGAATAATTTTGAATATGCCATTCGATTCGACAGCGACGATATCAATTATGGAAACCGCTTTGAAATAATGATTAATGCTATCGAAGCAGAAGAATTTGATCTGGTCGGTTCTCATATAGAAGAGTGCGATGGGCCGGGTCTGGATAATGTTATTAGCATGCGAAAAGTGCCTATAGAACCAAGCGAAATAATTTCAAAGATGGCTTTGCGGAACCCATTCAATCATCCTTCTGTGGCATTTCGAATAGAAGCTGTTCTCGCGGCGGGAAACTATGAAGACGTCCCGTTCTTTGAAGATTGGCATTTGTGGGCGAAAATGGTTGCCGGCAATTCGCATGTCGGTAACATTGATGAACCGCTCGTTAAGTTTCGCTATAGCCCCAAAATGTTAAGCCGCAGAAGAGGCCTTAAGTATATTAAATATGAATTCAACTTTTATCGGAAGCTGTGGATCTTGCGATCGTTTGGAACGTTTAGAATCCTGCCAATAATGTTTTTAAGATTATTGACTAGGTTTTTACCCGGGGATGCTTTTAGACGGATATATTTGGTCGCCCGAAGAGTGTTTGATGCATAAATTTCTTTTATCATTTTACGTTTGGTTAGAACTATGAGCATTCAGATAATTGGCGGTGCGGGTTTCGTGGGCTCCAAACTTTCTCAAAGAATCTTGGAAACCCAAAAAAAGTTTGAAATTTTTGATCTAAAAAAATCGCATCTCTTTGAGGAGATGAGTATCAAGGTAGATATTCGGAATAAAGCTGAATTGAGAAGGAACCTCAAGAATTCAGCCGTGATTAATCTTGCCGCGGTTCACCGTGACGATATAACTAACCCAGATGAATATTATTCAACCAATGTGGAAGGCGCTCGGGTTTTATGCGAAGTCTGCGAAGAAAAAGGCATAAACAAAATTGTCTTCACTAGCTCTGTTGCTGTTTATGGCTTTGCGCCGCCCGGTATCGGAGAAAATGGTGCGGTAAACCCCTTCAATGAGTATGGGCGCACAAAGGCGCTGGCAGAGGATGTCTATCGCGAGTGGCGGGAAAAGGACCCTGATAATCGAAGCCTCATTATTGTTAGGCCGACCGTTGTGTTTGGTGAGGGCAATAGAGGCAATGTCTATAATCTGTTGAACCAGATTAATTCCGGCGCCTTTGCGATGATTGGCAATGGCAAAAACAAAAAATCTATGGCCTATGTCGAAAACCTCTCCGCTTTTTTAATTAAATGTATTGAGTCGGAGGAAAAATACGCCGTCTATAATTACGTCGACACACCAGACTTCACCATGAATGAGTTAGTAAGCCTTGTTCGCGGAAAATTGCGCGGGAAATCGTCTGTTGGTATCCGAATCCCAAAGTTTATCGGTCTTATGGTCGGATATATGGCAGATGCTCTTGCTAAATTAGGTGTTAAATTGCCGATCAGCTCGATTCGGGTCAAAAAGTTCTGTGCGTCGTCGGAATTTTCTTCAGCCAAGCACGAGTTGGACGGGTTTGAGGCGCCATTCTCCCTGCAGGAAGGGTTAGATAGGACGCTTGAAGCAGAATTCATAAACCCTGATCCCGATCGTCAGATTTTCTATACCGAGTAATCACTCCGCCATCACATATCTCAAACCCGCCTGTACGCTCCTCCAGTCGCCTTTTCGCATAACCTGCTCAATCGTGTAGCCTCTCTCGACTAAGTCGACTGCGGCGCCTACGCGAAACGAATGCCCCGTCCACTGGCGGGGTTTTTTATTGCCGGGGAGGGTAATATTCGCCTGAACCTGGCGCAGGATATAGCTGATGGCCGACGGCTCGAGCTTCTCGCCAATGTTTCCGTGCCTGTCGACAGAGCGCAGTATCTTGCCCTCCTGTCCGATAATATCCCCCCAAGTGGCAATGAGCTCTTCCAAGTCTTTGGAAATTCCAATAAGTCTGCCCTCGCCATATTGGTCGGCCTTAGAAAACCTGAGCCTCAGTGCCGGCTTGCCGTTCAGTAGGTAAGTCAAATCCTCAAATTCAAATCCCACGAGTTCGGCGCGTCGGCGCATGGTCTCATAGCCCATGAGCAGCAATATCTTGTTTCTAATACCGCGAGGGCTGTCATCCTGCGCTTCGATCATCTTTTCTAGGTAAGTTCTAGTAAGTGGCTTAGCTGGCGCTGTGCACGGCCCAGCTTCCTGTGCATGCGCTTCATGGCAAGCGTCACGTCGGGGTCCTTGGTGGTGTCCTCCAAGCGGCCCAGCCGGTAAATCGTGCTCAGCGCATTTATCCGCCGGCGGATGGATGCCGCCTTGTGGGTCTCGGATAGGGCGTCAATGTGGGCGGCAATGCTGATTGAAGGCGCGGGTAGGGGGTGAATGCCCTCATTTGAAAACCACCTGGCGAATTGATCGAAATCATGCCGGTAGCCGCGAATGGTATTTTCGGCGAAGGCGCCCTCAAACTTTGCAAATAATTCGTCAATCATGGTAGTCATAATAAGAACCCTATCGTTTAAGATGTAATACACATCATAAGGTATATTAATGATATCAGTATGTCAAATAAAGGCAGCCCGAGCGCTCTTGAATTGGAGCGCTGTTGAACTTGCGGCTCAGAGCGGTGTGGGTGTCGCCACAATTCGCAGATACGAGATGCAGGATGGTATTCCTGACGCAAATACCAAGGTTTTAAGCGTGATTAGAACCACCTTTGAGGCCGCCGGCATCGAATTCACAGGAGATCCCCTAAAAAATCCGGGTGTGACACTCAATTTAGGGGGATAACCCACCACTATCCGTTGCGGTTCTGTTCTTTCTTAATACCATATGTCGTGGTTTAAGACAGAAAGGACCTGATAATGACAACCCTCCCAAACCCCATTCGCGACATTCTGGGCGAAATCGCTCCGCCGCCGCACCTATCCCAGACCCAATACGAAAAGGCGCTCGCTGCATTTATTGGCGATGCCAGCAATTTGAGCCCCGTGGAGGTCTTTTTCTCAAACGAGATCTTCCGCCAATTCAAGCTCATCGAATATTTCCAAATCAAACGTCGGCGCGCTTTCTACGACCACATGCATGACTATGTCGCCGAGTGCTATGAGGAAGAAAAAATAAAGCCTAAAACGTTGGGCCCTGCGCTTCTCGACATGAAGGCCTGCAAATCGCCCGACGAGAGCACCGCAATTTCGAAGTTTTGCGCCGAAGTGGAGTGCGACTGGTTCGAACTCCAGCAGGACGTCTTCAAGTCTGCTGGGTATGGCATCCCCGACTATGAGCGCGACATTGACACCTGCCACGAGCGCATCGGCAAATTGCAGAAAATGCACGCCGCGGCCAGCCTGACGCCGGCCATGCGCCGCCGGCTAGAGGCTCAGACACGGCTCCTCGAGCGAGAGCTCGCCGATGAGGGTCTGACGATTGATCACGCGCCCCAAAACGAGGAGGAATTGCCGAATGAGCCGCGCGCGCCGGCAGGCCAATAGGCAAAACGCGCTGAAGTCGACCGGGCCCAGGACTGGCGCCGGCAAGCGCCGCGCGAGTAAAAACGCCCTGAGCCACGGGGTCAGCCAGCCCATTGACGTGAAACAGGTCGGCGACGCGCTCGACCGCCTCCAGAATGTTCTCATAAAAGCCGGATACCAGCCGACGCACGCCTTCCGCGTTGCCCTGTGCCTCCTGGACTATGATCGCGTCGACAGGGCGGAGGATGAGCTGCACCACCGCATGATGTGCATGGCGTCCGCCTACGCACTGATGGACCCGCGCATACCCAATTCGCTGGCGCCGCTGCCGCTCGACAATCAGCGCGACATCGAACTAGGCGCACTCCACTATATTAGCTACAAGAACGGCGGCGGGCAGCATATCGGCAAGATCCCGCCCGGCGGCCTCAGGGGCGACGCTTTCTGGCGAAAAATCGTCAGCGGCAAGCACTTCGACCGATACCGCAAACGCAGCCTCAACCAGCTGCTGAAGGCGCTGAAGGCCCAGAATGATGACTATAAGGTATAGTGCCGCTTTTTTTACAAAACGAAGCCAAATTGATGATTGGACGTTTGGCTTAAGCAATGTTGGATTTTTTAAAACAGCCCTTTACCGCCACATAAAATGTGATAGTCGACACATATTGGGCCTGCAATAACGGGTATCCCCGCTCTTATCTAACGTCTGATAATTTCATATTATCGAATGCTGGCCGACTACGCCGAACTGATTATCGACCTCGGAATGCCATAAAAGACTTTTTCTACGATGCGGTTGCCGCCAAGGCGTGATATTAAAAAAAGGCTTTGATTTTCCTTGATGCTTCTCATAACGGCTATTTTACTCGTCCCGTTTCCGCTTATTTGGGGGTCATTTTTTTAATTTATTGCGACTTATTTTCTCTCGCATATCTAGACGGAAAATTCGGACTGGTTGCAATAGAGAGACGACCTTTGCCCTAACAAAGTATTTTTACAGTTTTAACTTTGGGAGAAACAGGTTAGCTCTAATGGAACGAAGAAATATAGGATTTCAGCCAATGAGCCGAGGCGGACCCAATGATATTCCAGAGGCACAGAACCTAAAAGCTGCCACTTCCGGACTTTTTCTACTAATGGTCATTGCGTTGCCTTTCGACAACGCCTTGTTTCATTTTTTTGG
>Ga0115572_10000672_pt1 | contig 28666 bp, 29 predicted proteins | sample COGITO_mtgs_1206_FD_88681 | JGI IMG/M metagenome (GOLD analysis project Ga0115572, IMG submission 88681) | Pelagic marine microbial communities from North Sea - COGITO_mtgs_120607 | ecosystem: Environmental > Aquatic > Marine > Epipelagic | place: Germany:Helgoland, sampling site Kabeltonne... | reverse complement strand
GAGCAGACCACAGATGAAGAGCCGCCGATTGATCCGGAATTAAAAACTGACACCAAGACGGCTGAATCACCAAATAATTCCGATGTTGAATCCGTGCAAAAAGCTCTGGCCAAAGAGATTGCCGAAGGCAAGGTCTCGGTGCGTATTGAAGATAACAAGCTGGTGGTGAAGGTTGCTTCAGAGGCTAAGTCTGGGGAGTCTGGGGACGCCAGCAAAAATAATTCTGGGGCTAGAATTTCCCAGAATGACCTTGAGGTCTATGCCAAAGTAGCTGCAGCCCAAGCCCAGGTAGCGTCTCAAATCATGGTCGAGCAGGCATCGCCGGACAAAGTTGCACAGGCCATGAGCGGTGAAAGTACCGAGGGCAAAGAGCAGGCGATCGCCGATCAGTTCCAGCGTATCCGCATGCAGTTATCTGAGGAAATATCCGAAGGGCTGGCCGAGGTCGAGCGAGACGGCGACAAAATTATTGTGCGCTTGGCTGAGCGCGGTTCATTCCGCAGCGGTTACGCGGACTTGCAGCAGGGCTTCAAACCACTGCTTAACAAAGTTGGCGCATCCATCAGCAATGCCGTTGGTCTGATTACCATTGAGGGCCACACAGACAATGTGCCCATGGCCTTTAGTGAACGCTTTCGCTCAAACTGGGATCTTAGTGCCGCCCGCTCCGCAGCTGTGGCAGACTACCTGCTCAACAATAGCAACCTTGAGGATGGTCGGGTGACAGTCACAGGCTTTGCAGACACCAAGCCCCTGGCATCCAATGACACCGCCGCCGGGCGTTCAAAAAACCGCCGCATCGAAGTTATTATTGACGGTCAATAGACAGAGTTTACTTCTTTTCTGCTAACAGGGCGAAAATCTGTTTGGCATGTTCTTCCGGAATATTGAAACGCTCGCGCAATTCTTCAATATGCTGGCGCTCATCAGAGGTGACCACGCCGTCGCTCATCACCGCATTAATTTCCGCTTCAAAGATAGCTTCGCGACGGGCCATCTGGCTGGAGAAGGCCGAGGCGACAATACCAGTTAGCAGAGCCACAGTGCAGACTCCCATCAATGCGGTAAAAGCACCGATAACCTGGCCCAATGGGGTAATTGGTGACACATCGCCATAGCCCACCGTGGTCAGAGTAATCAGCGACCACCACATGGTTTTGGGGATTGAGCGAAAGTTTTCTGGCTGCACCTCATACTCCGCCAGATACATCATAGAACTGGACAGAAACAGTGCGATTGCCATCAGATAAAGTGCTGCGGCAAACGAGCGCCGCTCCTCGTAAACCGCAGAAAATAAATCCTCCAGTGCCGACGAATAATGAGAGATCTTAAGCAGTCGCACCAGACGCAGCACTCGCAGCCAGCGCAAATCGACGCCACCCATAATCAGCGGCAGGATGCTGGGCAATATCGCGGCCAGGTCAATAAGACCAGTAAAGCTAAATATGTAAGAGGCTCTGCGACCAGTGGCGGTTTTGGCAGCATGACGATTATCTGCAGCGATAGACCAGATGCGCAGAATATATTCCACCAGGAAAATACTCACCGAGAACCATTCAAAGGCGACTAGCGCGCCATGGTACTGATGATTAATAGATTCGACGGACTCCAGGCATACAGCCACCAGATTTAGCATAATCAGAATTGAAAGAAAGATATCACAGGCGCGACTGGCAGCATCCTCATTGTTACCCTTATTGAGAATTTCCATCACCCGTTGCTGATATGTCTTCATAGCGCTTAAACCCCCACCGTCGGCAAATATTGTCTTATATAGGTGCCGCTGTTTATGCCATGGGTGAACAACGACTGTCAAGGCACCAGAAAATGGTGTCAGGTGTTGGATGTTTACTGGCTTAGCAGACTAGTCTTTATAGCGCAGCAGGGATGAGGCTAGTTTATCCAGCTTGGGGCCATGAAAAGAGGGAATGGGCAAGCTCGACTCACTGAGTTGCTGTACCAGCATTAGCTCACCCAGAGATTGGCAGGCTAATTGGTTGTTGCCCGCCGATGGGGGTATCTGTCTGTCTTTATCAAACAACAGCTCAATATCGGCATAGGAATTTTCATCGGACCGAGGGTTGTTTTCATCATGAGTATGGCTCCCCTGCCCGGATTGATAGCTGGGATTGACGGCCCTGGTTTCAGTTCGCGGGGGGAATCGCTGGTTCAGCGTTAAGTCAGGCAAGATATTGTGCGAGCCAAGCTCGGCAATGACCTAAGAGGCCATTGCGACGGGCTGGTCCTTCAGCAGTGAGGGCAGTAACTCCCAGGCACCATTGATTTCCCCAAGCAGTCCTTTGATTTCCTGGACGGGCTCCACGTCGTTGCGCAGATTGGCTTTCAGCAGTCGACGCACAGCATAATCGTAGAGATCATCAAGATTGCGTGCCAGTTCGCCGCCTTTCTCAAAATCCAAAGAGCCTTTCAGACCAACGATAATTTTGCTGGCTCGGCCAATAGCCTGATTCTTGCCGGCAATATCATTGCGCATTATATGGCCCTCAGCTTCTGCAAGAGAATCCATCAGTCCATCAAACAACATCTGAATCAGCTGAACTGCATCAGCATAACTTACTGCAGAGGTAACACCGACACTGCGGTAGGCATTCATTGCTTTCTTATTTGGCGCCATTGGTTTGCTCCATCCATAACCATTCTTTTGATACATATAAGATCGGAGATAGATGGATTTTCTTTAGTCAAAAATTGAAATATTTACCAATAGTCACTAACCAATAATTAGTGCAAACCTATTTTGGGCATTGCTCATAGTTGGATTCCAGACATTGACTGGCCAGCGCAGGCACTCTGGCTTGCTCGGCGTCTTCAACTAACAGCCTGGACAGGTTTGAGATATCAGACGCATCGGTTTTGCCATTGCGCTCTGCCAGTTCCGACCAAACCAGGGCTTTTAATGGCTCCGATTCGCCGCCATCTCCCGCCTGCAGCATATAGGCATACATAAACTGTGCATTGGCATAGCTCTGTACCGCCGACTTATAGAACCAGTATTTGGCAAATTCATAATCCAGGCCCACGCCCTTGCCCTGATGGTAAGACAGGCCAAGCATATACTGGGAGTCGGCCAGATCCTGCTGTGATGCACGTTTAAACCACTTTAATGACTCGCGAAAATTCTTTGCCACGCCATAGCCGTGGTAGTAGAGCATGCCAACATTGTGCTGGGCTTCAGCCAGACCCTGATCTGCGGCCAGTCGGTACCAAACCATGGCCTCGGCATAGTTCTGTGAAACCCCATAACCCTCTTCATAAAGATGGCCAACATTGTTTTGTGCCTCAGCAGCACCAGCCTTACCCAGCTTTAACCAGGCGCGCATAGCTGTTGAATAATGACCCCGCTCCATAGCGCTGAGGCCTGCTTGAAAGGCATCAGCCACAGCAAAAGGGGGGATTATGCAGCAGCACAGAAGTACAGCTCGCAGCAACAGTTTCATAATCATCTCACTTAAATTTTATTATTTTTCAGTCGCGTTCCAGGTTGCGCGCCTGAGCCTGTACATCAATCACAGCTTGAAACAGGGCACCCTCAGCAATACTGCCGCGCATCATACCGCTTTTTTTATCAATAACCGGCAGACTTTCACCAACAAATTGGCTGACCTTTACCATGGCGCTATCCAGTGCTTCATCAGCGTAGAGGCAAAGGGGTCTACTATCCATAAACTCGCGGACCGCCAGGGCGTCGCATTCTATCGCCTGATAAATATTGATCTTGCCTATCAGGCAGCCCGCAGCATCTACTATATAGGCTTCGGTATGGCCACGGGTTTTCATTTCCGTCTGCAGGTCGGTGCCACAGGTATCCCCGGAAATACGAATATAGTCTGCACTGGCGAAAGGGCCTATAGCCTGATGACCCAGAGCTATAGCCTCGCGGCCCTTGGCCAGATCAATGCCGCGATCCAACAATTGACGATCGAAAAACGATTGGCCGAACAGGCGATGGGTGAGCAGTCCACAGAGCATCACTGCCATCATCGCGGCCACGGCATATTCATAGGATTGGGTCAGCTCGAGCACAATCAATACCGCTGACAAGGGTGCGCCAATAACAGCGGAGCTCACCGCAGCCATGGCGGCAATACTGATTACGCTGGCCAGATCGGCAAAGCCGAGCAGAGTAAGAATCTGGCCGGCCAGGGCGCCAGTGGCGACACCGACAAACAGAGAGGGTGAAAAAACGCCGCCAAACAGACCACAGCCCAAGCACAGAGCTGTCATTAACACCTTGGCCACCAGCACCGTAACCAGCAGGGACAGGGCAAACTCACCGGCGATCATATCGTTGATGCTATCAATACCCAGGCCCAGTATCTGTGGTACCCAGACACCCACCAAACCACAGATAGTCGCAGCCACAAATGGCAGCACCATTGGCGACAGACTGCTGCTAGCGGCCCGCCGGGCGGTATAGCGCAATGACAACATAAAGCAGATCGCCACCAGAGCAAAAATCGGCGTCAGCACCACTAAAAATGGCACTATCTCGGCCAGACTGGGAGCCTGGTGAATAATTTCAAAGGTTGCAGTATGGGGAAACCAGTAATTGCTCAATGTGCTGGCAGAGACCGACGCCACGGTTATTGGCGCAATAGCGCGCACAGAAAAATGGCGCAAAATGGCCTCGTGGGCAAATACCACACCAGCAATAGGGGCATTAAACCCGGCAGAGATAGCCGCGGCCACACCACAGCCAAGATAGATTTCATGGGTCAGCCGACTGGAGACAAAGCGTTTCACCCAGATACCCATGGTGGCACCAAAATGAACAATAGGGCCATACTGACCTACAGAGGCACCACCACTGGCAGAAGTAAAGGCAGCTAAGGTCGAGGCAAAGCCCTGTTTGATATCCAGAGGCTGATGCACCTGATGTGCGGAATACATGCTGTCGGCAGGGCCAGCCCATCTGGGAATGGCCAGACCTGTTCTAATAAAGACCACGATCGCCGCCGCTACCCAGAGAAATAAAACACTGGAAAAAGACAGGGTTTGATCGCCGATACTGATACTGAGCAATTCGCTGGCCGCGCGCTGCTGACTAAAGTATTGCACGCCCATCACGAACAGATTGGAAACCATAGCCAGCACGGCGCCGATCAGACCGCCAACGCAAAAAATAATAAATACTTCAATTAAGGCTTCGCGCACCCTGTGCATCAAAACATCCCTTGCCCATGCATTGGGCAGGTCTTTATTATGAAACTGTAGCTTAGCCAGTCTCGCAGGCCTCGTCAAAGAGAGATTTGGCGCCTTGTTGGCCGCTGTTGCCGGGTTAGAGGCATGTTCAATAGTCTGAAATGAAAATGAATTTTAACCTATACTGCAAGGGTCTAGGGGATTGAGCGGCCACAGCAGGTTTTTGTTCTGGGCTGTTGGGCCAACATTAGGTACAGTTGGTAACCGATCCACACAATATAGAGCCACGTCAATGGACGAAGTGGCCCCAGTTACTGCTGGAGCAACGCGAGTAAATGGTTTTTGTTTGAATTAACCTCAATTATTGGCCTCAGTCGAGTTATTGAAGAGCTACGATCACTGATCAAGGTGGTTGGGCCCAGTGACGCCACAGTACTGATTATGGGCGATAGCGGCACTGGTAAAGAACTGGTGGCTAAAGCGCTGCATGGCTGTTCATCGCGCAATAAAGGCCCATTTATTCCGGTTAACTGTGGCGCCATACCTCGAGAGCTCCTGGAGAGCGAGCTGTTTGGCCACCGCAAAGGTTCATTTACCGGAGCGATCTCCGACCGCAAAGGTCGCTTTGAGCTGGCCAATGGCGGCACTTTATTCCTCGATGAAATTGGCGATATGTCAATGGATCTGCAGGTCAAGCTGTTGAGGGTGCTGCAGGAGCGGGAAATCGATCCCGTCGGCTCTCAACATGGCATACCAATCGACGTCCGTGTTGTTGCTGCAACCCACAAAAATATCGAAACCCTGATTCAACAGGGAGATTTCCGCGAAGACCTTTATTACCGCCTCAATGTTATGCCCATGGAAATCGTGGCGCTGCGTGAGCGCAGGGAAGATATTGCCACGCTATTCAGCTATTTTGCCGATCTGTATGTGCGGGATAATCAGTCAGCAATCAGGCTGCACCCAAAGTCTCTGGAGCTATTGCTACAGTACGACTGGCCTGGCAATGTCAGAGAATTATCAAATCTGGTCGATCGCTACAGTGCACTCTATGCCGGCCAGGAAATTGATTTGCGCAAAGTACCTGCCAGCATGGTACCTCAGGGCATACGCAGTATCTCTGACAGTCAAAGTGCGGACGCGCTGCATCTATTAATAGGTGGTCTCCCGGATCAGGCTGGCGAAGCTCAGATACCGCCGGTTATGGTGACTGAACAGGCAGAGCTGCAACTGTCAGCGGCTGCTGAAGAGGCAAGCCAGGATGAAGTGCAAAAAGTGATTATGCTGGCCCAGGGCGGTAGCGATATTCCCGAGCAAGGCTTGCAGCTTAAGCAACATCTGCTGGAGATCGAGCGCAGTATTATCAAAAAGGCGCTGGGTCAGGCCGAAGGCAATGTGTCCAAGACCGCCCGACTGCTCAATTTACAGCGCACTACATTGATCGAAAAAATTAATAAATACGGCCTCTCGGATAGCCCATAGTGGCACCCAGCCCTATTGAGGCGGCTATTGTTTGCCGTCATCCCCATTGTTTTGATTGCCACTCTGGTAACGGATAACCGTCGGATTGCCGACCCTTTGCCAGTGGCAAAATACTGACAGTTTCTTGCCACTATAGAGCTAACTCTTTGTTTTTAAAGCATTTCCCTTTTTGGCACACAAATTGCTACTACTGATTACAAAGACACAAAGTGGCAATTAAGTAAAAAGGGTTCAATGTGGCAAAACTAAATAACATCTCAGTATTGTGGATAGATCAGCAGGCAACATTAACGGTTGACCAGCTGGCCGCTTTCGCTGAGCAGGGTATGACGGTTCATTGCGCGGCTTCTGCAGAGCTGTCTGAGGACGCCTTTGTCGGCGCGCAGGTTATTGTCCTTAATCTCAGCCAGTGCACTGGTCTGCTAAAACAGGTACAGAATGCACAGATGACAGCCAATTCAACGGCGCCTGTCGTTGCCCGAGTGCAGCGGGACAACTTTGAATTAGGCATTCAGGCGATGGCTCAAGGCGCGCTGACCGTGGTATCTGCGAGTCAGTTTGACGCCCGGGAATGGGCCGAGACAATGATCTCCTCGGAGATTTCCCAGGATCAGCAAAAGCATGCTTTTGTATTTGCCGACCCGGTAAGTCGCAATCTGCTGGCTCTGGCCGAGCGGGTTGCGCAGGTTGATGTCACCGTATTGCTCACCGGCCCCACTGGTGTCGGTAAAGAAGTTTTGGCCCGCATACTGCACGATGCATCCCCCAGGTATGATGGCCCTTTTATTGCGTTTAACTGCGCTGCGATGCCAGAAAATCTGATTGAAGATATGCTCTTCGGCCATGAGAAAGGCTCGTTTACCGGCGCCACAAAAGTCCAGCCTGGACTATTTGAACAGGCTCAGGGCGGCACCATCTTTTTAGATGAAATTGGCGAGATGTCATTTCACCTTCAGGCTAAGCTACTGCGGATTCTGCAGGAACGCTCTGTCGTAAGACTGGGCGGCCAAAAGGCCATAGATCTGAATATTCGTGTTATTGCCGCAACCAACCGCAACCTTAAAAATGCCATTGTGCAACGCACGTTCCGGGAAGATCTGTATTTCCGTCTCAGCGCATTTAAGCTGACCTTGCCACCTCTGCGCGATCGCCCGCTGGATATTCTGCCATTGGTGGAACAGTTTGCCGCTCAGCAGTCCGGCGATGGGCAGCCAGTACGACTGACCAGCCAGGCCCAACAGATGCTGGTCAGTTATCCATGGCCGGGCAATGTTCGTGAACTGCAGAATGTTATTTTGCGCGCTATGGTTCTGGCCAATCAGGCCCCAATAGATACTCAGCATCTGATTTTTGATGATATGCCTATTACTGATGAGCGGGATGGATCCTATGCAGCTGCACCAAGCTTTTCTAGTCCCAATTTTTCCAGCTCAGCAAGTGACCAGGGTCTGCCGCCCCAGCAGCCTTACTATGTCGACAACACCAATGGTGCCGGCCAGACAGGCAATGCTACAACAGGTTTAAATCAAGCAGTTAAAAACAGTGAGTGCCAGACCATTATGGCGGCACTTCAGGTTTCTCGCAGTCGCAATCATGCTGCAGAAAAACTCGGTATCAGCCCAAGAACATTGCGCCACAAACTACAAAAACTGCGTGAACAGGGTGTTTCTGTCACCAGAGCTTACGCGCGATAGCGGCCAGAGAGGAATAGACAATGGTAAATCCAACCAATATGGGCAATATCGAAGCGGTACTCGGGCAAATTCGCCAGTACCAGGCTCAGGCAACCCAGGGGGTAGAGATATCTCCCACTGCAGGTGCCGCCCAAGAGGTAAAACCCACAGGTGTCACGGGTTTTGCGGACAGTATTAAAGGAGCGCTGCAGGAAGTGAATGCCACTCAGCAGACCTCCAAAGCAATGCGTACCGCCTATGAGCGGGGAGAAGATATACCCCTGACAGACGTAGTGATAAGTATGCAAAAGTCATCGTTAGCCTTTGAAGCAACACTTCAAATTAGAAACAAAGTACTCAAGGCTTACGAAGAAATTATGAACATGCCAGTGTAAGAACTGAAAAGAGAAAATAGATATGGCAACTACAGTCGCAAATCCAACAGATCTAGCAACCAGCCCGCAGAGTGCTCCCGACTCTCAGGTACCTGCAACCACGGCTGCCCCCGGGCAAGCATTGCAGAGCGCCGCTGCTGCCAGTACATCGTCTCTGCCAAGTGTGCGAGAAGTGCTGGAACAGCCAGCTGTGCGCAGATCTATGCCAGCCATTATTGCATTGCTGACAGTGGCTATATTTTTGATGGCCTATTCCTGGGTACAGGAACCGGTCTATCGCACGGTATATCCCGGACTTTCAGAGGCAGATCGCCAGGCCGCGTATGAAGCACTTTCCAGTGCAAACTATGGCGCCAAAATTGACAGCGCCACCGGTGAACTCAAAGTAGCCGACAGCCGCTATCACGAAGCGAGAATTTTCCTCGCCTCCAGAGGCCTGCCACAGGGTGGAGCCACCGAGGGCATAGACGCCCTGAATAGCGACGCCTCTATGACCACCAGCCAATTTATGGAGCAGGTGCGTTATGTCGCTGCCATGGAGCAGGAACTGGCACGCAGCATTACCCAGATAAGCACCATCAAAGCTGCCCGGGTACACCTGGCGTCGCCAAAGCAGAGTGTTTTTGTGCGCAACCGCACCCAGGCCAAGGCCTCAGTTGTGGTTTCCCCCTACCCGGGTCGTGCCGTATCTGCCTCTCAGGTGCAGGCCATTATTCATATGGTCGCATCAAGCATTCCTTACCTTGCAGCAGAAGATGTGGTGATTGTGGATCACCGCGGCAAGCTCCTCACAGATGCCAATACCTTTGAATCCATGCAGTTGAATACATCGCAGATGGAGCATAAGCAGCGCATAGAAGAAACTTATCGCAATCGCATCGATACCTTGCTGACACCTGTTGTCGGCGAGGGCAATGTGCGCGCGGAAGTTGATGTGCAGATGGACTTTACCGAGATTGAATCAACCTACGAAGAATATGATGGCAACGACAATGGCCCTCGAGCCCGTTCGGAAACACTGGCCATCGAAAAAGGTTCGATAAAAGATGCTCGCGGAGTACCAGGTGCAACATCAAATACTGCGCCACTGGATCCAACCACCGTTGTGAGTGGCCAGATCGTTGCTGGTGGTGCCGAAGAAGACGATAGTCTCAGTACATTGAGCAGCAAGACCACGCGCAATTATGAGATGGATCGGGCTGTGCGCCATGTTAAGCGTCAGGGTGGCCAGCTGGACCGAATTTCTGTAGCCGTTGTAATCAACGAGCCGATGTCAAAAAGTTTGCCCGAAGCCGCTGCGGAAGACGCTCAGGAGCTGGGTGGTACAGCATTCGCTGGAGGTTACTCTGAGCTGGAATTAGAGCGCTTTACCAATTTGGTAAAAGGCATTGTTGGCTTTAATGCCGAGCGCGGTGACGTGGTCACCATCGTATCGGCAAAATTTGAAGAGCCGAGTATTATTGAAAACCAAATGCCCTGGTACGAGAGTGCCCAGGTGATGAGTACAGTGAAGAGTCTCGGTGCAGCGCTAACGTTTATCGCACTGCTGTTTATTGTGATCAGACCGGTTATCAAGTCTTACCTGCCGGCCATTGATATTGTCGAGGATGGTCAGGGTGCAACGGTTAAAGATGGCGAACTAACACAGGCGGAACTGCAAATGATTGAGTTAGGTGATGGTGAATCTCTCGAGGATATCAAGGCCAAACTCAAGCCCAAGAAATCAACGATATCCGCAGATATGCTGGATACAGCAAACACCTATGACGATAAGGTCGCTCTGGTCCGCCTGCTGGTGGCCGAGGACTCAGGTCGAGTTGCCAACGTACTGAAGAAAATGATCCGGCCCATGTAGGGTCTGGTGAGGAGAAAATAAAATGGCACAAGCAAACGTACAGGATACAGCCGAGATCAAAGAAGACCTTCCAATATCCGAAGAGCTTCAGGCTGAGTTGGATGCAATGACCACCACCGAGCGTGCCGCCGTTATTATGCTGCTGCTCGGTGAGCAACAGGCTGCAGATATCATCCGCTACCTCAACCCGCGAGAAGTGCAGGCGCTGGGTGGCGCAATGGTAGGTGTTGCTGATTTATCCCAGGACGCGGTTAACCTGGTGCTGGATGAATTTGTTGCCACGATTAAAAATCAGACTAACCTGGGCCTGGGCACCACCGACTATGTAGAGAACGTGCTCAAGCGCGCCCTTGGTGAAGACAAGGCGGCCACGGTACTGGGTCGCATCATGCCCGGTTCCTCAAGCAAAGGTCTGGAGATATTGCGCTGGATGGATGCGCGCTCAATTGGTGAAATGATTCGCGAAGAGCATCCCCAGGTCGTGGCTATTATCCTCTCTGTACTGGAGTATGATATTGCCGCAGATGTGCTTAACTTCCTGCCCAAAGAGAATCGCGCAGAAATTATGCAGCGTGTCGCCAGCCTGGAGACAGTGCAGCCTTCAGCGATGGAAGAACTGGAAGGTATTATGAAACAGCAGTTCTCATCCAGCTCTTCGGCCAAGTCATCAAGCTTTGGTGGGGTCAAGACGGCAGCCAAGATTATGAACTTTACCAAGGTTGATCTTGAGAGTGCGATTATGGGTGGAGTGTCAGATCTGGATGAAAATCTGGCCATGCGTATTCAGGACAGCATGTTCACCTTTGATAATTTGTCTGGCGTTGATAACCGCAGTGTGCAGGTATTGATGCGCAGTGTTGAGCCAGAGATGCTGATGACTGCTCTCAAGGGTGCAGATGAGATTGTGAAGGACAAGTTCCTCGACAATATGTCCCAGCGCGCCAAGATTATGTTCCTCGATGATATGGAAGCCAAAGGCCCAATCCGCATCACCGATGTGGAAGATGCCCAGAAAGCGATTATGCGTATTGCCCGTAAGCTGTCCGATTCCGGCGATCTGGTTCTTGCAGGGCGAGGGGATGATTTTGTCTGATAGCAGCCAATCGGTCAGCTGGCGGCTCAATGACCTGTTGAAGGCGGGCAAAAAAGCCAAAGCCTTCGCCAGTGCCTCCTGGAGCCAGCCCGAGCAATCGGGGCAGTCCACTGGATTTACCCAGTGGCAGCCAACCGTGCTTAACGACCTGCCCGACGGAGCTCGTGAAACCGAGTCCCTGGATATTCAGCCGGAAACCGATGCACAAGAAGCAGAGGAGGCCCCAGAGATTGTCGAACCTGCTATTGAAGAACCGGTTGCACCAGAACCTGGAATTGGCGAAGAAGAGTTTGAAGCTGCCAAGCGAGATTCCTATGCAGAAGGCTACAGGATTGGACAGGAAGAGACACAGGCCCAGTTGCGCGAAGCCAAAGAAGGCTTTGTTGAGTTGACTCAGGCGCTGCGCGCAGCCCAGTCGGATATGACCGAATTTTACGCACCGCTAAAGAAGCTTGCCCTGCATCTGGCCGAGCAGCTTGTTCGTGGCGAACTTACATTGTCAGGCGCAGCCATAGAGCGACTGACCAAAGAAGCATTAACAGATTTAGAGCAACAGGGCGAGGGGCCTATTGTCGTGCGCCTGCACCCCATCGATCTAGAAAAATTTAATCGCCAGCTCGAGGGCGAACTTGAAGGGATTGACCTGCGCGGCGATCGTGAATTGACCCAGGGTAGTGTCAAAGTAAGCATTGATGACAGTGCCATAGAAGATTTGCTCGACAACCGCCTCAATGCGCTATCTGAAACTGTGCTGGGTTATTCCTACGGAGCCCCCAGTGCAAGCAGCAGTAATTTTGACAGCAACTTTGCCAACCCGGTAGAAGAGAAAGTTATTGAAGGTGCAGTGCTGGTGGATGATGAGCCTTACAGCGAGAATCAAGAGCCTTCCAGCGAGAATCAAGAGCCCTCCAGCGAAGAGCAACAGCCCCTGAGACAAGATAACGAGCTATCTGATTCCAGCGAACAACCAGAAAACCCAGATGCTGACCCAGACAACCCGGAGCCTGAAGCCGATGTTTGATTTTGCCACAGAAGTCGATCAGCTCGTCGCCGAGGTGCGCGCCCCAGAGGTGTCCACCAGCGGCAAGCTTGTGCGTGTGGTCGGCCTCACTCTGGAAGCCAAAGGCATCATTGCGCCCCTGGGCGCACATTGCCAGGTTGAAAACCTCGATCTGGGCACCTTTATCGATGCAGAAGTGGTCGGTTTTCAGGATGACCTGCTTTATCTTATGCCCTTTTCCGAGCCCGGCGGTATAGGCCCCGGCGCCCGCGTCTGGGTGCGCTCCAATCATTCCAAAGCCTCATTGGGCAGAGCCATGTTAGGCCGAGTTGTAGATGGGCTGGGTCAGCCAATTGATGGCAAAGGGCCAATTGCTTACAGCGAACAGCTTGGGCTAGAAGGGCTCAGCGTCAATCCTATGGAGCGCGGCCCTATCAACCAGACCCTGGATACTGGTATTAAAGCCTTAAACACCTGCCTCACCATAGGCCGCGGCCAGCGAATTGGCCTAGTTGCCGGATCCGGTGTGGGTAAATCAGTGCTGCTTGGCATGCTTACACGGAACACCGAAGCTGATGTAGTAGTGATTGGGTTAATCGGTGAGCGTGGCCGGGAAGTGCAGGAATTTATTCAGCAGACTCTCGGTGAAGAAGGTCTGGCAAAATCTGTGGTAGTCGCAGCACCAGCCAATGTCTCACCCGTATTGCGTTTAAAAGCCACAAACCTGACCCATTTGGTCGCCGAATATTTTAGAGATCGCGGGCAGAATGTATTGATGCTCTGCGACAGCTTGACCCGTGTGGCCCATGCCCAGCGAGAGATCGGACTGGCGATTGGTGAACCACCCACAGCCAAAGGCTATCCGCCTTCAGTATTTGCCTTGCTGCCCAGATTAATCGAGCGAGCAGGAGTAGGGCGCAATGGCCATGGCTCTATCACCGCAGTGTATACCGTTTTGGCAGAGGGCGATGATCGCTCAGATCCCATCGTTGACATAGCCCGAGCTTCATTAGATGGCCAGGTAATGTTATCCAGACAGCTTGCCGACGCCGCCCATTATCCAGCGATAGATTTAGCCGGATCAATATCCCGAGTGATGAACAACCTGGTATCCCCGGCTCTGCTTAAAGCAGCCAACCGGTTCCGCCGACTTTGGACCCTGTATCAGCAAAACCAGGATTTGATTCAGGTAGGCGCCTACGAGGCAGGTACCAACGCAGACTTAGATGAAGCAATTAGATTGCGCCCGGGCATGGAGGCGCTGTTGCAGCAGGGTAGTGAGGCTTCAGTCAGTATTGATGACAGTCAGAAGATGCTCCAGCAACTTACCGGTCAGGCAGGTGATTAAACCATGAATATGACAGAGCAAAAGAAACCTGTATGGCAGGTGTTGGCAGCAAAGGCGGAAAAAGAAGTTCGCCAGGCCCAGCTGGTGCTGGCAGAAATGCATCAGCGCAAAGAACAGGCCCAGGCTCGGGATGAAAAGCTTGAGCAGTTGCTGGTGGAATATGCAGCTCAGCTGCATGCAGTGCAGCGGCGAGCCCACAGTACTGCAGAAGCAGGCAATTACCGACAGTTTATTGGGCAGCTTCAGGATATTAAAAACCGCGCTAAAACTGAAATATCAGCCCTTGAAGTGGATTGCACTGATGCGCGCAAGGTGCTGATGGCAGCGGATCGCGAACGACTTAAGCTGGAGAAACTAGCCGAGCGCGCCAGACAGGAACAGGCGCGAGCCTTGGAGCTAACGGAAAACCGTGCCACCGAAGCTCAGAGCATTATTCAATACAATTTGCGACAGCAGCTTGGCCGCAGTTGAATCTGGCTTGGCACATGTCTTGCAATATCACCAGTAATAAGGCTAATTTACTGGGAAAAACGCAATGGCGAATATTAGCAACTTAATATTAAGTTCGGCACCAACAACAGGCAGCCCAGCAGAGACAACGGCTACAGAGCCGTCTGCGACAGAAAACAAAGATCAGAGCAGCGAATTTGCGTTGCTGTTTGCCAATAAAATGGCAGACCGCCAAGCGGCACAAAGTGGCAAGCAATTGCCGCAAAGTGGCGAGGGGCTAGAGACTGGAATACAGGGTCAGGAGCTATCCGGGCTGCATAGTCATCAACTGAAAGGAGGTTTGCAGTTAATCGTGGCTGGAGAGGCGCCATCGGCGGAGGGTATTTCTGCTTTTGCCAAGTCTCAGGGTATAGATCCGACAGCGCTGAATTTACTATTAGGTGACTCCGCTGGTACAGATGGAAAAACTGTTACAACTGGCAAAGGCTCAGCTGCGAATGAGGTGTTACAGCCGATTCACAAAGCATTGCCGGATAACAGTTCGCTCCTGGACGGACAGATACCGGTTCCTTTGGTGGAGGGAAAAACCTATCAGGCAGGGGGTGGCGATATGCTGGCTGCCTGGATCGCCAGCAGTGGTACAGCCAATAATTCTCAGGCTGGAGGCACAGTACAGCAGCCTTTGGACCTGCTGGCACAGCAGAAACAGATGGCCAGCCAGGGTTTAAAGCCGGTACTGGCGGACACAGAAAAATTAGTGGCAGCAAAGTTGCAATCTCAGGGAGCGACCACTGACGCAGCCATTGCACAGAGTGCAAAACAGCTGGCCGAAGCATTAAAGCAGGCGGGCGTTGAGAGTTTGAAAAAGCAGACAACAACACAGAGCCATAGTCAGCCAGTGATTAAAGCCGAAATGACTAAAGCTGACGTGACAACGGCTGGATTGATGCCAGAAATTGCTGGGAAGATGCTATTTAAGGCTCAGGGTACAAAAAGCCAAGCTGAAAATCTGCTGGGCCTGAATAAATCGGCCCAGTCTGCTCCAGCAGTAAAACTGGAAGCTATTAACCTGGCAGTACCTGCGGTTTCAGCGGCACCGGTTAGTTTTGGTGAGTCGGCATTTTTGGCCAGTCAGCACAGCTCCGCGGAAATGCTGAACAAGCCAGTGCCGGAGAGCTTGCCAGAGGATGCGATGCAACAGGCACTGCGCAAGCAGGATGAACATATGGAGATGTCCAGGCGTTTAACTGAGGCTCTGGGGCAGCGTTTAACGGCACAGATAACCAGAGGTGCATGGCGGGTTGAAATGGACCTTCATCCTAAATCCCTGGGTAGAATTGAGATACAATTGGAAATGAAAAATGGCGAGATTGAAGCCAATTTTCATGCCGCCAACAGTGCTACTAGAGAGCTGTTAGCAGAGAGTATGCCGAGATTGCGCAGTGCGCTTGAAGAACATGGCATGGAAACTGCTTATATAGAATTAGAACTGGCAAATCAGGGCAAATCTGACGGAAATTCGACAGCCCGGCAACAGCCTGAAGAAGTCGCTGAAAATGCAGCTGCTACTGAGCCTGAGCCTACTGAAATTAACGGGCAACCATCCGCCGATGGATTGGATGTGCTTGTATAGAAGGTTATACACAACATAAGAAAGTTGGAATTAGAGGAATAGACCATGAGTGAAGAAATTTTAGAAGACGAAGAGAAGGCAAAGAGCCCTATCCTTAAGATTATTCTTATCGTCTTTGGTGTTTTGTTTATTGTCGCCATCACCATAGGGGCAACCTTGTTTGCCAGTGGCTTCTTTGATGCAGATAAAAACGATGATGCTGAAGCAGCAGTAGCAGCCCTTGAGGCAGCGGCAGCGGCTGAAGCCGAAGCGGCGGCAGAGGCAGCAGCTGGACCCAGCAAAGTACAGCTGGACAGCCCTGAATTGTCAAAATTCCAGCAGTCCTATTATCAGCTGGAAAAAGAACTCACTACCAATATCGCCAATTCAAGAAAAGTGATGCAGGCCTCTGTTGCCATCATGACTCATTACGATGAGCGGGTTGTGGAAAATGTTGAAAAGCACGCTTTCCCACTGCGCAATGTGATGTTAATTGTTATGTCACAACAGACAGAGTCTGATATTGCAGATCCGGAATTCAGATTGAACCTGGCCGACGAGCTTAAATTGGTAATGAATGCCAAGCTTGAAGAGTTGGAAGACTTTGGTGGCATCGAAGCCGTTTATTTAACTGAGTTTGTGGTTCAGTAATTTGCCGAGCAGGCAGATTTAACTACCGACATTTGTGAGGGCCAGATGGCTGAGACAACCAATTTATTATCGCCGGAAGAGCTGGATGCGCTAGCAGCAGGCCTTGAAGATGGTTCCATTGAATCTAATACAGGGCTCAATACAGGTGCTCGCGCAGTAAAACACGATCTGACCAACGAAGATTCTTCGTTGGGGGTGAATGTTGGCGCCGTCGATATGATCAACGAGCGCTTTGTGCGGCAGTTTCGCCTTGGGCTTTTGGAAGTATTGCGCACCACGCCAAAAGTTAATATGGCCAATGTTGAAATCATGAAGTTTGGTGATTATCTCAAAGATCTGAAGCCGCCATTGGCAGTGAATACCATTCGCTTAAATCCCCTGCGCGGTTATTCCATGGTGGTGATTGAGCCGTCGATAATCTTTGCGTCGCTGGATAATTTCTTCGGTGGATTTGGTCGCGGTATTGACAGCTTGCCCCCAGGGCGATTGTTCACCCCCACTGAGTCCAGCATTATCAAAATTATGATGGATGTTTTGTTTGGTTCTCTGCAGGAAGCCTGGGCACCGATTATGGCGCTTCAATGTGAGCATATTGGATCGGAGATCAACCCTCAGTTTGCCCAGATAGCAGATGAAAACGATCTGGTTGTGGTCAGCAGATTTGCCTCCGAACTTGCGAGTCAGGCCTCGGGCAATATCGATATAGTCTATCCCTACAGTTCCCTTAAGCCTATTCGAGATCTGCTGCGCGGTCGAGTACAGACCGGGGACGGCAACGATGCTTCAGACAAAGTCTGGAGTACCGAGTTGCAGTCAGCTGCCCTCGATGCGGAGCTTGAGATCAAGGTAACTCTGTCTGATATTGAGACTACGATCAAACAGTTTGAAGAAATGCGTGAAGACGACATTATTTATCTCAACAAAGCAGACTATGCCCGTATACATATCAATGATATACCGGTTTTTGATGCCGATATCGGCAGTAATGGATCTAATATGGCAGCGCAAATTGTTAAATCTCTCGCGCCGCATAAATAAGTAAATGATATTAAAATAGCGAGTAACAAAGTATGGCAGATACAGAAACTGAAGCAGTTGTGGACCAGCCCGAAGTGTCGGCAGAAGATGCAATAAAAAACAAAATTAATTCCGATGTTCTGCAGAATATTCCAGTAACAATTTCTGTTGAAGTAGGTCGCGCATCATTGAAAATTCGTGATTTAATGCGTCTTACTCAGGGTAGTGTTGTTGAGCTTGATCGTCTGGCAGGTGAACCGCTGGATCTTTTAGTGAATAATACCCTTGTAGCACAGGGTGAAGTTGTTTTGGTCAACGAGCGCTATGGTGTTCGACTGACCAGTGTCATACCTACAGCGGATCGCGTTAAAAACCTTTAGATCGGGATAAACATGGTTGCTGAATACGGTTGGGCTGAATGGCTGTCAATGATAGCTTCATTTGTACTAGTAATAGGATTGCTGGTAGCCACGTTATTCGCGCTAAAGAAAATCAACCCCGGCATTAGTGGTAGTGGCCGCATGCGCATCCTAGAAGTGAAAAATCTGGGAGCCAGGCAGAAACTCTTGCTGGTCAGTGTCAATTGCGAACAAATTCTGATAGGTTTGACGCCTCAGGGTATGTCCAGATTGGGCGGCTGGCAGCCTGATGAACAGTCGGAGATTGAAGAACAGCTGCAAAGTGCGCCCGCAGAAGAAAAAATAAACAGCTTTAAACAATTATTCAAACAAACGGTGAAGAGACAAAAGGACTAAATTTTGGCTCGATGTTTTATCAGTAAAATGCTCCCTGCTATCAAGACATTGATGCTGGGCTTTTTGATCTTCGCGTTTAATACACCGGCATTTGCAGAGGCCGGACTGCCCATCGTAAATATGGTTGAAAACGACGCCGGGGGTACTGAATATAGTCTGACATTGCAGCTTATTGCGTTGATGACGCTGCTGACATTGTTGCCCAGCCTGCTTCTGATGATGACCTCCTTCGTACGTATTATTATTGTTCTGTCCTTACTACGTCAGGCACTGGGTACAGCACAGACTCCACCTAATCAGGTGCTCTTGGGTTTAGCCCTGTTTCTAACATTATTTATTATGGCCCCGGTTCTGAGTAGTGTTTATGACGATGCCATCACGCCTTATTTCGAGGAAAAAATTAGCTTTGATGCTGCTCTGGTAGCAGCTGAGACGCCGATGAGAAACTTTATGCTCAATCAAACCCGGGAGACAGACATTGCGATGTTTGCCGAGATAGCTGGCAATGATGAGATCGAGACCCCGGCAGATGTGCCATTTTCCACATTGGTTCCCGCCTTTATCACCTCTGAACTCAAAAGCGCCTTTGCCATTGGTTTCTTGATTTATATTCCATTTGTGGTGATCGATTTAGTGGTCGCCAGTGTTCTGATGTCTATGGGTATGATGATGTTGTCACCGATGATGATATCCATGCCATTTAAATTAATGCTATTTGTTCTGGTCGATGGCTGGACCCTGATCATGGGGTCGCTGGCGGCAAGTTTTGTGACCGCCTAGGAGAATATTATGGATGCAGCACAGGTAATTGATTTGGGGCGCGAGTCCCTGTGGATCGCAGTTAAAGTAGCAGCACCGCTACTGGGTGTGGCTCTGGCTATTGGTCTGCTGGTCGGTATTTTGCAGGCTGCGACCTCTATTCAGGAAATGACCCTTAGTTTTATACCCAAGTTGGCATTGATGGTGTTGGCCCTAGTCATCTTTGGTGGCTGGCAGATTGCTGTAATGGTGGACTTTTTCCAGCGCATCTTTGAGCGCATTCCCACGCTGTTTATTTAATGGACCTGTTGGTCGCTGAAGTAGTAGAGCGGTTTTACATGCTGCTCTGGCCGATGATACGCATATCGGCATTTCTCCTCAGCGCTCCGCTTTTTTCTATTCGCTCTGTCACTGTGCGCATTCGCGTCCTGTTAGCCGTAGTACTGACCTGGATGGTTTATCCATTGACCAGCTGGCCCGAGCTGGATCCCTTTTCCGCGGTTGGTATTAAAGAAGTTTTTAATCAGGTATTTATCGGCGTGATGATGGGTCTCATACTGCAGGTGGTGAATGCTGCTCTGGTGGTTGGCGGTCAGGCAATCTCTGCATCAATGGGTCTGGGTATGGCCAATATGGTCGATCCCAATATGGGTAATGTACCAGTGATTTCCCAGTTCCTTATTATCTGCTCGACTCTGCTTTTTCTCGGCCTTGGCGGCCATGTGCTGGTGATTACCATGCTGCTGGAGAGTTTTAAATTGTTGCCTATAGGCGAAATGATTGGCGGTGAGGAGTTGCTCAAATTGGTGGTGCAATGGAGCAGTATGATATTTTTGGGTGCCGTCCTACTGGCTATGCCGATTCTGGTGTCGCTGCTGTTTATTAACCTGGGTCTGGGCGTGATTACCAGAGCGGCACCGGCGCTGAATATCTTTGCGGTTGGCTTTCCGGCCATGATTCTGGCCGGTATTATTCTTCTGGCTATGTCTATGAATAGCATAGGGTTTCGTATTCAGTGGCTCTGGCGTCAAGGATTTGAGACGCTGAGTCAGGCACTGGGGCTAATTTAATGTCTGATCAGGATACCAGCGAAGAACGCAGCGAAGAACCCACCGCCAAACGGCTGGAAAAGGCTCAGGAGGACGGGCAGGTTGCGCGATCCCAGGAGCTGGGGGTGGCGGCCATGATGATTGGTATTGCCTGCTTTATGTATCTTTTTGGCGGCTTCCTGCTGACCAAGCTCAGTGAGGTCTTTGTCTCTGGCTTTGTGTTTGATCGCAAATCGGTGTTCTCCGACAATCTGTTGCCAGCGACTTTTGGCTCCCAGGCTCTGGAGAGCCTTTTGGTGATGGTGCCTATTTTTGCTCTTGCGGTGGTCATTGCGCTGGGCGCCGCCGGCGCACTGGGCGGCTTTATATTCTCCCTGAAGGCTCTGGCCCCAAAGGCCAGCAAGATAAATCCCCTAGCGGGGTTTAAAAGAATGTTTGGCATGAAGGCGGTGGTGGATCTGACCAAGGCACTGACCAAATTTACTCTGGTGGGAGGCGTATTATTTCTGGTGGTAAGCCAGAGCTTTGATCGCTTTATTGCTCTTGGTTTTATGGATGTGGGTCCGGCCATGGCTGAAGCAGGGAAAATCATTGCCGGAGGTACTGTGTTGGTGACTCTGACATTGATTATTGCCGCTGCTATTGACGTGCCCTACCAGATCTATGAATTTAACAAAAAAATGAAGATGACCAAGCAAGAGGTCAAAGACGAGTTTAAAGACACTGAAGGGCGGCCAGAGGTAAAGGCGCAAATCAGGCGCAAGCAGCGGGAAATGGCTATGGGCCAGATGATGGAAGCCGTGGCCGATGCGGATGTTATTATTGTTAACCCGGAGCATTTTGCGGTGGCGCTAAGTTATGATCCATCCAGTGACGGCGCACCGGTTTTGGTGGCCAAAGGTGTTGATTTTATTGCTCAGGGTATCCGGGAAAAAGCCGCAGAGACTGGCGTACCATTGTTTCAATCACCGACATTGGCCAGAGCGCTTTATTTTACGACAGATATTAACCAAAGCGTGCCCGAATCTTTATACTATGCCGTGGCTCAGGTGATTGCCTATGTGTTTAGCCTGAATTCTGTCGGCAGAGGTGGAGGGGCGGCAGAAAAGCCGCAGCCCGAAGTGCCCGCTGGCATGAGATACAATACAGATGGTACCTTGGCTGATTAGCAGATTATTAATTAGCAGGTTATTAATAAGGGGGTAGGGAGCATGAGAGACAACCAACAAGAGCCAACCTTTGAGTTTCAGGACTGGTTTGATGGCGGTGATATTTTTTATCGCTCCAAGGATAAGCAGCGTTTCCAGCTGGCCTTAAATGCCATGATTGACGATGACCTGGGTCTGGCGGTAATAGGCACCAACGAAACTGTGCTCGATCATTACTGCCGTATGCTGGTGGCCCGCCTGCGGGATATGAATATCTTTCAAGTGGAAGTTTTCCTGCCGACCAACACAGACAGTCTGTTAAAACGCTTTAACGAAATGCTGGCAACCATGACCATGGAGCAAGCTAGACAGCCTGCAGACCCCGCATCGCCGGTTAAATTGCTGGTAGTCAATGATGCCAAGTCGGTCAATGAGGAGCAGTGGGCGCTGTTGGTTCGACTGCTGTCTGATTTCCCCGGGGTCAATGTGCGTCTGGTCCTGTTTCTGGATAAAACCGGCTGGCCCAATTACGAAAAGCCACTGACCTTATTTGGCCGCAAACTATATCGCTGGGTGGTAGATACACCGACTCTGGATGAAGCCAGTCAGCTAATGAAAGCGGCAGTGGAACATGGTTTTGAGCGCGAGACAGAAACACTGCTGATGCATACCGGGCTGGGTGCAGCGATTCGAGGCGGCTATGCCGAGGAAGACCCGGATGAATTTATGCCGCCGTTGCCGGGCACTGACGAGAGCGACTATCTGGGAGAAGATTATTCGGAAGCCAACCCATTTCCACTGCAGCCAGTTGAATTTTTGGATGATGATATTGCTGCCGAGGAAGATGATGATGACCAGCCCCGTAAAGGTTCGGGCAAGAACTGGACGTTGATTTTGGCTTTTTTGATGAGCCTAGGAATTACCTGGGTACTGGTGTCCCAGCTTGATTCAGATAAAGGGGGCGTAGCTGCTCCCGGACTAGTAAGCAACCCGGGCAATATTACTCAATCTGCTGTTAAACAGCCTGAGTCGCCAGTATCTCAAAAACCAGAGCCTCAAAAGCCATTGCCCCAAAAGGAAAGCCAGGCTGATCAGGCAGCAGCCCTGGTAGAAGCTCTAAGGCAGGAGCAGCAGCAGACACAGGCAGTGGCACCGCAACCAGTGGTAGAGCAGATAGTGCCAGCGGCTCCAGTGGTTAAGCCAAAAGCCTTAAGCGCCCAGCAACGAGCGATTGCGGCGGTGCAAAAGGCCCGCGATACCGACTTTTTTGTTCAGCATATTGTTCTCTCTGATAAGCCACAGGCGGATCTTTACAAACAGCGTTATTCTGGATTGGGCTCGGCGATAGTGGTGCCTATCAAGACATCAACTTCTGTAGCCTATGCTGTTATCTCCGGGCCCTTTGCATCACGTGAGCGAGCAGAGAAATTTGCTAAAGGCTCGGGCCGACCTGCCGATTATTGGATTAGAGGAGCGTCGCAATTAGGAGTCGCTCTGGACAGCAACTAACCGGCTCTGGCAGAAGGGTGCAACATGATCGGTCCAGATGATGAATTGTTTAAAACCGAAGGCCCCAGCACCAGCGTTCAGGTAGAAGCGGACGAAAAAAGCAGGGGCGACGAAAAAGCCCCCGCCTCTAATCAGGCTGAACCAGAATATGCTGCTCCAGAGCTTCCGGATATCTTTTCCGACGATGAAAACCCCGAATTGAACGCTGCCCTGTCCGACCTAGGGCTGATCAGCGATAGTGACCCAGACGCCGCCAATAACGAAAGTCGGCTGTTTGATGAATTATTTGAGCAGCGCATCGCTAAAGTTAGGAGCGCGACTGCCGATATTTCTCAACAACTAACATTAATTTCTTCCCCCCAGAAAGCTGGGGCGGATAACCCGGAAGAGCTATGAGTACTCCTGAAGACGAACAGAACAATGTTGACGAGCCTCAGATTGACGAGGCAGGGCTTGATGGGTCAGAGGACGCAGTTTCTGAGGAAACTTCTGAACCAGAGCAGATTCAAGAGAGCGCCGAAGATAAAGATATTTCTGCAGCGGATCAAGAGCGTTTTGCCCATTTGTTAAAAAATGCCAAGGATATTTCTGGACGTCTGGAAGTGCTGGTGCCAGGGGTGTTGGATACCGCCGATGCTACTAACAGTGCGGCGGATGTCAGCCGTCGCGCATCGTCTGCGCTGGAGAACGGGCTCGATCATTTGCAAAAGCGGGTCAATGAGCTGGTTGATGCCAGCGCCAAGAGCGCAACTCTCTCTGCACGTATTCTACTAGGCTCGGTTTCGGCGCTGCTGGTTGCCATAGGCCTGTTTGTGTTTATGTCGTTCCAGCTTTCTGATCGAGTGGCCCAGGTTGATGGCATGATGGTTGCGATCAGCAAGCGGGTTGTGCAGATGAATGCAGGCCTTACTAACTTCGAAAAAATGAACTATTCCATTAATCAGCTGGCGATCAAGCAGGCCCAATTTGCAAGCAATCAAAAGCTGTTAGTACAGGCTGTTACTAATGCAGAGGCTGCTACCAAGAATCTGAATGTTCAGGTACCGGATGCGGCTGCCAAGAGCGTTGGTGTGGAGACTAACAAGCTTGCGGTTCAGGTGAAAAGCTTAAAATCGACTCTGTCCAGTCAGGGCGCCCAGCTGGATAAAGTGGCTAGCTCCGTTGTGGCTCTGGGTTCTCAGTTAAAGTCATTCGAAGGCCAGGTAGACAATGTGTCAAAGCTTAATGCGGATGTTGAAGCTTTGATTACATTGGAGCGAGACAAATATCTCGATCTGTTGCGCCGTCAGGTTGAGATTGAGGAATCGAGGCTTCCGGTAGAAGAGGAACTGGAAGAAGAGATAGATGACTCTATTGTTGTTTATCCCTATGTCAGCGCTCGCTAAGCTCTTGTTTGACACTGGCCCGGTAGCCTAGAACAGAAGCTCTTCATCCTCAGCGCTGGCATCAGCGCTGTCCTCTAACGCAAGCTGTTCTGACTCTTCTTCCGCCCTCGGCAACAAGACTGAGGACAATGCCTGCTTGAGGGTCAATTCGGTGCGAGAAAAAAGCAGACTTCCGCTCTCATCTAAAGAATTTGCCAGTCTTGGCATATCCTCCGCACTTGCGGTGACTGACTCAAAAGCCACATTGTAGATAGTGGATACATGCTGAGGTGGCAGCCAGGATTCAATAGAGCCCCGCAATGTGCTAATTATTGTGGTTGGTTTGGGCTTTTTGGCAGTGCCGGCCTGTCCATCGGTAACTCCCATGGCGAAAATACTCTCAATATGTTTTTTCAGTACATGCTCGTAGCGTGGTTTCAGTGCAACCAGATCATTGCTGTTAAACCCCTCTGGTGGCTTGCCGCACATGGCATCCCACAGCGCTTTGCTGCTCAGCCCCAGAAAACTGCTGTCTACATTGCTGTCACCGCTCTTACTGTCTGCTTTATCGTTCCGAGCAGAGGCGATTTTTTCCAGGTGATTGACGCGATCAATCAGATAGATAATTAAAATTACAGCAGCAGCTGTGCCGAGAAAAACAGCCAGAAGTAGTGCTGTAATCATTGTTTTTCTCCCGCTTTAATTCTTGTCATTTTCCTGCTCTGCATTGGGCGAGTCGTCTTCCTCTGATTCTATGTCGCTACCCTGCTCAGTTTCACTTCGTAAAAATTGTAGTGCTGTAATCGGCTGGTCAAGACCCAAGTCAAAAGCCACTTTGTCAGCCACCTGTTGCACCATGGTAATAGCTTTATTTATGTCAATTTGCATTGTTTGGTACATACAGCCCAGTGAAAAAATTTCATCGGCAAATTCTGCTGGTATATAAGTATATATAACACCGTTCAGTGTTTTGGCTGTCTGAAATGGACTAGCTTTGGGTGGCGTCGGGCGCTCTTTGCCCTCAGCAGCTGCAACATTACATTGGTCTTGAAATGCAACAGTCTTTTTTGCCGCTTCAATAAAAACCTTGTCAATATGGGAGCGACAGCGAATGCCAATACGAACTTTATAGGCTCTTGTAGTGCGGGAGTCATCGTTCAATTCCGCTGCTTTTACATAATCATTTTTGGCTGCGGCCATTGCAGCTTTGGCTGCCTTGTTTTTAAAGATTGATAAAACCATGATTTAATCCCCATCCACATTAAGATGGTGCCTTAACTTTTTCACGCTACTGGAAAGAATCTGACTCACTCTAGATTCACTGACATCGAGTACGGCACCAATTTCTTTTAGGTTCATCTCTTCGACATAATAGAGAGAGATCACCGTGCGCTCGCGCTCTGGCAATGTGTCAATCGAATCAACCAACGAGGCCATAAACTGCTCTTCGGCAATCTGTGCTTCCGGCTCATTGATCTCGCTGGCGGGCATATCTACTGTATCTGGCAGCTGTGACTCCAGTGAAACCGTCTGAAATCTATGGGCATGAGTGCGTTCTTTGTGGAAGCTCTCGATATCTTTACCCATAAACTCTGCCAGCTCCGACTGAGATGGCTCACGGCCAAGCTCTCCGGTCAGTGCAGCAGTGGCTTTATTGTGGTCGCGAATATTAACAATGGCGGAGCGGGGCAGATAGGAGAGTTTGCGCACCTGATCCAGAATAGCACCGCGAATACGATTTTTAGCAAAGACCTCAAAGTCGACACCTTTGGAGGCGTCGAAGGAGTTGTTGGCCTCAAACAGACCGATCATGCCCACCTGAATTAGCTCGTCCAATTCCATAAAGTTGGGCAGTCTGGTTTTCAAATGCAGGGCCACACGCTTTACCAGTCCCACATGAGCCAGCAGCGCGTCGCTGTTAGTATCAGCGTTCTGAATATCTTCATAAACCTTCAGATCGGCCATAGTAATTGCTTACCCAGTCTTTGATTGCTGCATGGCCAGGCGTTCGATAAAGAACTGAAGCCCGCCGCTCATAGAAACATTTTTATCCAGGTTGGTAACCACTTTACCCAGAGCACGGAAGTCACGACTGGCAATGCTGGATGGGGCAAAATTGACTAATGGCTGGGAGGCTTTAATCGCTCGCAATACCATTTCATCCTGGGTTATGGAATGTAAGTAATCGACTCTGCTACCCAGAAAGTTTTGAATAACCGAGTTGATGCTGCCATACAGGCGCTCACCTTCGTCCTGAGAAAATACGCCGTTAGGGATCAGGCCTATATTATTAAGCTGATAATCCTGAATCATCACCTTGATAGTGCCATAGGCATCGGCAATGGAAGATGGCTCATTTTTCAATACGATAAAGCGGTGCTGACAGGCGCGCAAAAAGGTCATTACTGTGTCTGATAGTCCGGCGGCAAGATCGACAATAAAGTAATCCAGATCTTCTTCAATATCTGAAAATGCCTGAATAATCCCAGCCGTTTCTGCCTCACTGAGGCTGGCCATATGCTGTATGCCACTGGCGCCTGGCACCAGCTTTACGCCCATAGGGCCTTCAATAATAATCTCATTGACGGTTTTTTCGCCGGACAGCACATGGCTAAAGTTATAAGGGGTGCGACAGCCCATGGCCAGCTGTGCATTAGCCAGACCGAGGTCGGCATCAAACACCATGACTTTTTTGCCCATTGAGGCAAGCATAACAGCCAGATTGACCGAAACGGTAGTTTTGCCGACGCCGCCTTTACCGCTGGCGATACCGATTATTTGAGTGGTTGTGCTGTTAGACATTCTTTAACCTTTTAGTCACCATTTTTCTGGCAAACGTATTTTTATATGCACGGGACTCGATACTGTTGGCTGGCATAAATGCCAAGCCATTGTCCCCAGAGATTAAACCCAAGGGAAAACCAAAAACAGGTAGAACTTCTACCAGCTTCCCTGCGCTGCTGACGGTAATTGATGATTTCAATGCTTTTCTCATTTTCGTTGATCGCCCAATGGTAGTCAAACAAAACTAATCGGCAAATGGGCCAGCGCGTGCTGCGCCAGAGCATGTCCGGTTATTGTTGTTGCCGGGTCGATAATACTCGGCTCCGCGGCAGCCACAGAGACAGGTGTGTCCCGATTGAGTAATGTATTGATCAGTGCCCAGGGGTAGACGCCAGTTTCAAGGCGCGACAGCATCACAGATGACCATTCAATGCCCTCAGGACGAATATAGCGTTTAACAGAAGCTTCGGAGGCATCCGCGGCAACCACTAAATGTAGTTGAGCATCTGGCAGCAACTTTAAAAGGCTGCTGCTGTGGGCTTCTACATCTTCCCCGGGGGTATCTATGATAATTAATTTGCGTGAGTCCAGTTCTTGCAGCAGTTGCTCGAGCATCTCCGGACTATTGGTGCGGAAAGTCTCGACTCCTGCCTGAGAACCCACCAGTTGCGATTGATTCCAGGCCCCAAAGCGACCGTCATTGAAGCTGATAATGGCAACCTGGTGCTCGCCATAATTGAGCGCAGCCTGTTTGGCTAATCTGCCAGCCATCAAGGTTTTACCTGAGCCAGAGCTACCGGCAATTACATGAATACCTTGCATATTATCCAGCAGATCGATGCTGTTAACACTGGATCCTAAGGCTTCAGCAATCGCGGTTAAGGCCTCAGTCATATCTACACTTTGATTGATAATATCTGTTGCCAGAGCGCGCAGCCCAATGGGCATGCCGGTTTCATTAAAGGCTTCGACCAGAGGACGCATCTCATCGGCGACAGAATGAGTGCCACTCCAGGCATCCAGTTGCTGGGCCAGTTTAAATTCATTGCGCATAGCGGCGAGTTCCTGTTTCACCAGATCGACAATCTCTCTGGCTTTGAGGTTGTCTCGATCCTCAGCGATACGATTGTTCTCGGTATTCTGTTCAAGCAGAGCCTGTCGATCCAGCTCCTCTTTAAACAGGAGGTTGGTGTCGTCGGTGAAGCTATCAATAAGGTCAGAAGCAAAATCCGTTGGCATAGGGCTGTCGGCCGGATCACCACCTGTACTCTTAAATATCTGCGATTCCATAACATCGTCAAAACTGGGCATATTGCCCAGCGCCACTCGGGGCTGAGGCTCTTCCAGACGCGGCGCCTGTAGCTCGTCCAGAGCCGCACTTGCCTGAGAGGCTAAATCAATGGCGACAATAATTTCAGTCTGGTTGCTAGCCTTTTTGTTCGACACGACCAGAGCGTCGGCACCATAGAGCTCTACAACTTTCTCCATAGCACTGCGGCTGTCCGCGGCTAAAACTCTCTGTAGTTCCATTTTCCTATTACCTCAGATTAATTGCTGTT
>Ga0115572_10000670_pt1 | contig 28740 bp, 22 predicted proteins | sample COGITO_mtgs_1206_FD_88681 | JGI IMG/M metagenome (GOLD analysis project Ga0115572, IMG submission 88681) | Pelagic marine microbial communities from North Sea - COGITO_mtgs_120607 | ecosystem: Environmental > Aquatic > Marine > Epipelagic | place: Germany:Helgoland, sampling site Kabeltonne... | reverse complement strand
AGGACATCGACTTGCTTGATGTTGTCGAGCGCCAGGCGTGCGGCCGGACCGCCGATCGATCCCAGATAGAAGCCGCCGCTCGAGGAGCATGAGTCGGTCACCTGCTGGGATCGGTTGCCCTTGGCGAGCATCACCATCGAGCCCCCGGCCGCCTGGAATTCGGGCACGTAGGAGTCCATCCGGCCGGCGGTGGTCGGTCCGAACGATCCGGAGGCGTATCCCTCCGGGGTCTTCGCCGGGCCCGCGTAGTACACCGCGTGGTCTTTCCAGTACTGCGGCATCCCCTCGCCCGCATCCAGCCGTTCCTTGATCTTGGCGTGGGCGATGTCGCGCGCGACGATCATCGGCCCGCTCAACATGACCTGTGTGGTGACGGGCAGCTCGGCAAGGGTGGCGCGGACCTCGTCCATTGGCCGGTTAAGGTCGATGTGGACGGGTGCGGCATCGAGCAGATCACTCGCCTCGACCGCCGGCAGGAAGCGGGCCGGGTCGGTCTCGAGTTGCTCGATGAACAGGCCTTCGGCGCTGATCTTGCCCAGCGCATGACGATCGGCCGAGCAGGAGACCGCCATGCCGACTGGGCAGGACGCCCCGTGCCGGGGTAGTCGGATGATCCGGACGTCGTGGCAGAAGTACTTGCCGCCGAACTGCGCCCCGACGCCGGTGCTCTGCGCGAGCTGCAGCACCTTCGCTTCGAGCTCCAGATCGCGAAATCCGTGACCAAGTTCGGATCCGGACGTCGGCAGCGTGTCGAGATACCGAGCCGTCGCCAGCTTGGCGGTCTCGACGGCCATCTCGGCCGAGGTGCCTCCGATCACGATGCCGAGATGGTAGGGCGGACAGGCAGACGTGCCGATCGCCTGGATCTTGTCAAAGATCCAAGGCAGCAGCGTCGCCTCATTGAGCAGCGCTTTTGTTTCCTGGAACAGGAAGCTCTTGTTGGCTGATCCGCCACCCTTGGCCATGAACAGGAACTTGTAAGCATCACCGTCGATCGCATTGATCTTGATCTCGGCCGGCAGGTTCGTGCCGGTGTTTTTCTCGGTGTACATGTCGAGCGGGGCCATCTGGCTGTATCGCAGGTTGGTCGTGAGGTAGGTGTCGGCGATGCCGCGAGCGATCTGCTCCTCGTCGCCGCCGCCCGTGAACACGAACTGGCCCTTCTTGGCCTTGACGATCGCCGTGCCTGTGTCCTGACACATCGGCAGCACCCCAGCCGCTGCGATCGACGCGTTCTTGAGGAGGTCGAGTGCCACGAACTTGTCGTTGTCCGACGCCTCGGGGTCGTCGAGGATGCTGAGGAGCTGCCGGAGGTGGCCCGGGCGCAGGTAGTGCGCGATGTCGTGCATCGCCGTTGCCGTCAGGGCTCGGATCGCCTCGGGCTCGACCTTGAGGAACGTCCCCTCGGGCGTGTCGAAGGTGGAGACCCCGTCGGTTGAGACGAGGCGATATTCGGTCTCGTCGGGTCCCAGCGGGAGCAGCTCGGTGAACGGGACCTCGTTGACGGATTCGGCCATGATGCGAGCTTAGGCATGCATCTCCCGAAGGGAACCGGACAGGGTGACGTCGGCGACACGTTCCATGCTCGACCTATAGGAACGGTACCGTCGAAGTGTGGTGACGAGCGCGGAATCGAACGAGCGACCCACATGGCGAGGGTGGCTGCACGCGGCAGCCTTTGCTGCCACCATCCCCGCCGGGCTGGCCCTGGTCATAATCGCCGACACGGGGGCAGCACGAACGTCGGCGGCAATTTACGCGGCGACGCTGGCGATGATGTTCGGCACGTCGGCTGCGTACCACCGACTCGCGCAATCCGAGACTGCCCGACGCCGGATGCAGCGTGCCGACCACTCGACGATCTTCTTGCTGATCGCCGGCACCTACGTCCCGATCACCATGGTCGTGATGCCGTCACGTTGGGGAATCCCGATTCTCGCGATCATCGTCTCGCTCGCCGTCACCGGCATCCTCCTCAAGACGTTGGTCTTCGAGCGAGTGAAGTGGCTGGCGTCGGCCTTGTACCCGCTGATGGGGTGGATCGCCGTGATCACGATGCCGGTACTCCTCGACGAGTTGACTGCATTTCAGCTGGCGTTCGTGGCGGCGGGTGGTGTGGTCTACAGCCTCGGCATCCCGGTGCTTTTCCTGCGTCGGCCCGACCCGTGGCCAACGACGTTCGGCTATCACGAGGTCTGGCACACGTTCGTGATCGTCGCGGCGGGACTGCACTTCGTCGCCGTGACGAGCATCCTCGCCTGACCCGCCTAGGTGGCCACAACGTGGTCTTCCCCGAGGTCGAGATGGTCGCGCCGGCATTGATCGTGGGCACGCCGCTCGCCGATTCAAACTTCACGTGGCGTCATCGCGTGACGATCGTGCGACACAAGCCAGCGAGCGCAGGTTGCACGCACGCCGACTGGGACACGGTGCTTTCTCCGAGCGACCTCGTCGTCGTTGCCGCTACTCGTCACCACCTCGAGGCGTTCGCGCTCGAGGTTGGCTGAGCGCGTTCGTCGGTGCCAGGCACCAACGCGCATGTGCGTTCACTTGATTATGTAGGTGACGTCATCGGGGATCGCCACGATCTCAGGGTCGATCATCTCACTGCCCTTGAAGATCGAGTCGAGGAACGAGACCGCGAACGTATTGGTGAGCTCTTGGACTCGATCGTTGGGCATGTCTCCCTCGGAGCATCCAGCGACCGCGAATTCCTCGACGACGTCGACGACTGCCTCGGTTGGATTCTCCAACATTGGGAAGAAGTCGAGATAATCGCAGACGTCCGTGAACGATTGATGCTCGGCTGCCACCAGATCGACCCGATACAGCGGATCGCTTGCAGTGAACTCGAACGCTCGGGTCACATTCGGGTCCACTGGTGTCGTCTTGTCGTCGGTGCCAACCATCACCAGCGTCGGTACAACGACCAGGCCCAGTTGCTCGTCGGTGAGCAGTGAGGACCCGGGGTTGCCATCTCCGAGTGCGGGAGCGAGGGGAATCAGCGCATCGATTCGCTCGTCGGGGAGCACCGTCCCTGCCTCGTTTTTCATTCCAGAGACCACTGCATAGGTTGCGTAGCCACCGAGCGAGTGGCCGGTTACAGCGATCGAGTCCGGGTCGACGGAGCCGACAAACCCAACGGTTTCTTGACTCTCAGGGTTGAGCATTTCGTCGATCAGCACCTGTACATCGCGTGGGCGGTTGAATGCGATGGTCGCGCCATCGTCTTCGGTATCGAGGAACTGGTCAACCGTCGTGTTCCCAGTGTGATCGGCAGCGACGACGAGATAGCCGTTGCTGGCCAGCGTCTCCGTGTAGTCAGAGTGGATGTATCGCAGTCCACCCGACCCATGGGTGTACACGACCAAGGGGAACGGTCCGTCGGGCGAAATCATCGACGAATCGGCAGCCACGGCCCGCGGCGACTCGTAGTAGTCACCGGTGACGAACGAGTAGCGCTGCGGCTCGCCGCTGGCGCCTTCGGCGAGAGGGAACCAGACGTCGACAGTCAGCGGACGGTCTCGGGTTGGATCGGTGATCGTGATGGTCTGGACTCCGACCGCGTACTCCCCTTCGGTGATCGGCGCGAAGTCGGCCAGCGGCGGGTCCGTGCTGGGTGGGTTGGTTGCGGTTGGCGCCGGTGGGTCGGTCGCTCGTGGTTCGGAGACCGGAGCCGACTCGGTGGGAGCGTCGGTGCTCGGCGAAGTGTCGGTCGATGTTGTTGATCCATCGTCGCTGGCGCACGAAGCGACGACGAGCAGGGAACAAACGAGGACGGAGGTGAGTCTCGGCACCGGCGGACTATGCCAGACCGGTCGCCCGATCACTCAGCCCTCCTAGCAAGATCATCTATGCGTGTCCGTTTAGACCAGCGTGCGCACGAGGAGTGCGACAGCACTGAACGCAGAGAGCCCAAGGACGACCGGCCGCACGCCTGAGCCGAGGAGCTTCGACTTGTATCGACGGGCAGTGACCAGTCCGAGCAGGATCGAAGGGAGCAGCAGAGCGACCAGTTCAAGCTGGCGGCGTCCGAGCTCGCCTGCGACCACGAGCGCGATCGCGGTGAGGACCGATCCGACCGAGAAGAAGAACGAGATCGTGGCCCGCATCGTCACCGGATCGCTGTGTTGGTACGTCATCGCGATCGGTGGGCCGCCGACGCCGACTGCCGTCCCGGTAAATCCGGAGCCGAATCCGGCGAGCACTAGCGCTGGAGTCGTCGGGGTGAACCGTTTGGTAGTGATGGAAACCGCAACGCCGAGCAGAACCGTTGTCGAAACGAGAATCGCCAGAACGTCGTCAGAAATGGCCGCAACGACCACGGCACCGAAGACCAGCCCCGGAACCCGCCCGATCAAGGCTGCGGTGACACCGCGCCGATCGATGTGCGCTCGGTCGGCGATCGCGACGCTGAACGACAGCGGAAGAACGGATACAACAACCGCTGCCGGGATGAAGTCCGGGTCCACGAGCAGCAGCACCGGCGACGAGAGAATGCCGACGCCGACACCCGTTGAAGCCTGCATGACCGCTCCGGCATACACGACGAGCACGCAGGCGAGCGCGCCGAAAATCGGCAGGCCAACGATCGTGGCTCCGATCATCGGTCTTTCATGCGTTTCGGAGGCGCCGACGCAGGATCGTCGGGCCAGCGGTGCTTGGGGTAGCGGCCGGTCATTTCCTTTTTGACCTCTGCCCAGGAACCGGCCCAGAACCCGGGGAGATCGGCAGTGACCTGAATCGGTCGATCGGCAGGCGACAGCAACTCGAGACGGATCGGCTCCCCTCCGGCAGTCGGGTGCTTAGTCGTGCCGAAGAGGTCCTGCACGCGAACCGATGCGGTCGGACGTTCGCCGGAATAGTCGACCGGCACCGAGCGGCCAGTCGGGAGTTCGAGCATGTCAGGGCTGAGCCGGTCGAGTTCTGGCCCCTCGGGCCACGGCAGTTGCGATCGCAGCACTGTGGCGACATCGAGCCGATCGAGGTCGCGGCGGCCGATCGCGCCGGGCAGGTACGGCGCAAGCCAGGTATCGACTGAAGCGACGAGTGCGTCGATCGACCAGTCGGGCCACGGTGCCCCGACGGTGCGATGGAGGAAGTCGACCCGCTGACGGAGCCGAGTTGCCGCTGCCGACCAACCGAGCACGGCCAGCCGGGTCTCGCGCACGCGCTTCATCAACGCAGCGGTAGTCGCCTCGCCCGGTTGCGGTCGGCGGTCCTGATGGCCGAGCCTGATCGCCCCGAGGCGCCGCTCGACGGTCTCCACCAAGTCGTCGCGATCGCTATTCCACGACAGCGTGCACTGTTCCTTGATGTCACCGGCAGCTGACGCGATCACGTCGCCGACGTCGACTACTGCGGCGAGGCGAATCCTGGCACGATCAGCCTTGCCGTCGAGATCGGCTGCGACCACGAAGGCCTCGCGGGCGAGCGGATCGGTGTCGGCGATGAACGCGCCGCTCCCACCACGCATCGTGAACTGACCGGGTCGCCGACGGCCGGCAAGTCGGTCGGGAAACGCCAAGAGGAGCGCGGCGCCGGTGCGGTCGTGGTCGATGCTTCGGCGGTCGAAGTCAATGTTGACACGACGTGCAATCTCTCGGGCGCGGTCCCGAAGCCGGTAGACCGCCCCCCGGTCGGCTCGATCGTGTCCAGCGGCGCCCGAGATGACGGCGACTCGCAACGACAAGTCGACCGGAAGCTCGTCGGGGCGTCCCCGCAGCACGTCGCGCTCGTCGACGAGCGTCGCGACGACGCACGCAAGTGGCGAGCGCTCGACCGCCACCATGCGGGCCAGCCGAGGATGTACCGGAAGCGCGAGCATGTCGCGGCCCAACGATGTCAGCGCACCGGTCGTGGCATCGATCGCATGGAGGTCGATCAGCAGATCGCGCGCCTGGCCGAGTGCGACGGTGGGTGGTGCGTCGACGAATACCAGATCGCCACTGGGTCGGGCCGGATCCGACCCGACCCCCCACGCAGCGAGTTCGAGCATCAGCCCGGCGAGGTCGCCTTGGAGAATCTCAGGGGTGCGGTGCTTAGCGCGGGTGCCGTGTTCGAGCTTGCTCCACAACCGATATGCCACTCCGGACGCAGTACGCCCGGCGCGCCCCGCGCGCTGTTCGGCTGACGCACGACTCGTTGCGACGGTGACCAGCCGCGTCATGCCCGTTCGCGGATCGAATCGCGGTTCGCGGGCCAGGCCGGCATCGACGACGATACGTACGCCATCGACTGTCAACGAGGTCTCGGCGATGTCGGTGCTCAGCACGATGCGCCGCCGGCCCGGTGGTGACGGCTGTAGCGCCCGATCCTGTTCGTCCTGCGACAGCGCGCCGGCAAGCGGGTGGACATCGACACCGTCACCGAGGACGCCACGTAGTTGCTGTTCAGTGCGGCGGATTTCACCGATCCCTGGCAGGAAAACGAGGACATCGCCGTCATGCTCGCCGAGCGCCTGAATCACTGCGGCGACGACGGCCGGTTCGATCCGGTCCGGACCACCGCGCGGCGCCGACAGCCCGCGGCCTCCGCCGCGCCTCTGGTTGCGCTCTGGCGACCTCGGCCGCCAGTTTATCTCGATGTCGAAGGTGCGCCCCTCGCTTGTGATCACCGGCGCATCGAGAGCGCTAACGAGTCCCACTGTGTCGGGAGTTGCCGACATGGCAAGGATTCGAAGGTCAGGTCGGATCGACCCTGCGACGTCCAGCGTCAGTGCGAGCCCGATGTCCGTCGGCAGGTTCCGCTCGTGGACCTCGTCGAAGATGATTGCTCCGACACCTGGAAGCTCAGGGTCGCGCTGCAGCCGGCGTGTGAGAATGCCCTCGGTGACGACTTCGATTCGCGTGTCGGGGCCGATGTGGCGCTCGTCGCGCGTTTGGTACCCGATAAGTTCCCCGACCCGAGTGTCGGTCAGTACCGCCATGCGTTGTGCGGCAGCACGTGTGGCCAGCCGGCGCGGCTCAAGCATCACGATTCGCTGATCGCCGAGCCAGTCCGCATCGAGCAGGGCGATCGGGACGACGGTGGTCTTGCCGGCACCGGGTGGAGCGACAAGGATCGCAGAGTGTCGATCGATGAGCGTGGCCTCGAGCTCGTCGAGGGCATCGAGGACCGGTAGATCGGGGAGTTGACGACGGTCCGGTGAGCGGCTGGCGGTCACGTCGGACGATCCGCAGTGGAGATCAGCCGAGGGCCGGCGAACCGCGGAACGCCACGGGGTCGCCGGCGACGGGAAGCTCGATCGACGACCACTTGGTGATCGTGGCAATCGCGTCGCAGACCGCTTGCCATTGCACAGGGTTCCACCCTTCGGCCTTTGTGTCGACGACGCCGTCGACACGGGTGAGAACGAACGCCGGCAGCTCGCTGAGCTGCATTTCCTTGACCGCTGATCGGTCAGGATCGCAGAAGACTAGGAACTTGTCAGAGAGCGGGCCAAGGAACTCCTGGGCTTCGGCCGGACCAGCGGTGACGATCATGTTGATTCGGACGTCGCATCCTCGGAATTCCTCCAGAACACGGCGAGCCGTGCGCAGGATCCACGACGACTCATTGGTGTACGGATCGAGGACAACCGACGCCAGGTGAAACGTGGTGAGCCATTCCATGACTGGTCTGGCGGTCCCGAGCGCACCCCTGTGCAGCGGAGCAAGGATGAGGTCGGTCGGGAGCTTGAAGCCCGTGCCGCCGGTCGTGCTCCCCGTCGTACTGGTGTCAGTGTCGGCCACGAGGCCAAATGATAGCGGCGCGTCTTGACCCCGACCGCTTCTTGTGTCGTACGTTGGGGTGGTGCACCCGATCGAACATCTGCGGTACGTGGCTAGAGCTCACGGAGTCGACCCGGCAGCATTGGTCGAAGAGACGGCGCACGCATTGGGGTCGCTGCATTTCGACCCTGCCAGTTTGGTCGTCGCATGCCGTCGTATCGTCGAACGCCATCCGTTCAGCGGGCCGTTGTGGTGGCTCTGTTCGAATGTTGCTACGTCGTCGGAGCCCTTCGAGGCCGTGTGGGAGCTTGCTGACCAGATTCGTTCCGATCGCACGGCCTCCGAGTTGGCGGCAGCGCTCCCGGACGGGTCACAGGTGGTCACGATCGGAAATCCGAGCGTCATCGCAGCCGGCCTCGTCCGACGGGGCGATGTCCGCGTGCTGGCCCTCGACATCGACCACTCGGCGACGTCGTTCGTTCACCGGCTGGAGCGGTACGACGTCGACTACGAACCCATCGACGCCGGGGCAGCGGGCACGGCAACACGGGTTGCCGACGTCGTGCTACTAGAGGTTTTGGCGATGGACGAGACGCGGATGGTTCTCCCCTCGGGTTCGTCGACGATCGCCGCGGCAGCGACCACTTGGGAGACTCCGGTGTGGGCTGTTGCGGGCGTGGGCCGTCGGCTGCCGTCTGCGTGCATCGACGCAATGGCCGAGAAGTGCGATGCGCTGGCCGCCCATCAGGACCCGTGGACGCTAGACATTGAGGTGGTCCCGACGCGTTTATTAACCGACGTCATCGGTCCCCAGGGGATCATGCCGATGGGTCCGCCAGCCGCCCAGGCCGAGTGTCCCGTCGCTGCCGAACTCCTCCGCACCGTTGCCATGTGACTTATCCTGCGCCGGCTCCGGCCCCTGCCCCCACCCGGCTGCCCCTGTTCGCCCCACCCGCAGGCATTCATCCTTTGCGTTGCTTTTCTGGCCGTTCCAACGACCAGCATTGCGACACAAACCTCAGGTCATGCGGCGCTTGAGATCAGTGACGCCCCAGGTGGGCTGCTCGAATCCCGGCATCGACGTTGTACTCGACTATCGCGAGGCTGAAATCCCGGAGTTCATCGTGTCGCTGCGCATCTCGGGTCCGTTTGGCGTTGGTGATGTGGTCGAGATGCCCCCGCTTGACGAGTCATTTGACGCGAGACCGAGTGATCCCCGCCAGTCCGGCGTCAGAGACCGAAACGACCTTGTCCTGACCAGCAGCGAGCTGTCGAAGTTTGCGCTTCACGCTCCTCAGTGGGTTGCGAGGATGTCGTCAACGAAAGTCCGGTCGTCTGCGTTGAACCTCTGCTCGTTCCCACTGCCCGGAAAGCAGCACGAATGAGGAGGGGAGCGGTGCTAGGCGGGGAGGGCGTCGGGTCAGAGCGGGCGGCGGCGAGGTTCGTGGCCGAGTATCTCGCCGACGATTTCCTGCGCCTCGTCCCGACGATCCTCGGTGACGAAGATGCGAGACATCGGCTCGCGTGTGTACATCGTTAGGTTCAAGTTGAAATCGTCGACGACAACGGCGGGGATGCCGGCCGCCACGAGTTCGTCGGTCACCATCCGACTCAGCCATTGCGGCAACCACGCCGCCTCGACGGTCTTGTCGGGGCTGACCGGTGGCAGGGGATCGCGCCCCATGATCCAGTCCCACAGTTCTCGGGGTGTGCGTGGAGCGGCCACCCCTGCAGGTTACGGACATTGGTCGGCTCTGTGAACGCACGGGCGGGCGTTCACAGGCTGCAGCGGGGAGGTGTAGTGTCCGAATTGTCGTCGTTGTTGCGAGTACGCCGCAGGTGTGGAACTCGTCTCGGGCGGCCGTTACTACCGCACCACGAGCCAAGGGGACCCGGATGGCGAACATCATCAAAGCCGCACTGCTGCAGACCGACTGGACCGGCGACAAGGAGTCGATGATCGTCAAGCACGAGGAGGCGGCGCGTGAGGCGGCGGCCCAGGGTGCGCAAATCGTTTGTTTTCAGGAGTTGTTCTACGGTCCCTACTTCTGCCAGGTGCAGGATGCGCAGTACTACGACTACACCGAGTACATCCCCGACGGTCCCACGACGCAGCGGTTCAAAGCGTTGGCCAAGGAACTGAGCATGGTGATGGTGCTGCCGATGTACGAGATCGAACAACCTGGGATCTACTACAACACTGCTGCGGTGATCGACGCTGACGGCACGTACCTTGGCAAGTACCGCAAGCAGCACATTCCGCAGGTCAACGGATTCTGGGAAAAGTTTTACTTCAAACCTGGCAACGGCGGATATCCGGTCTTCGACACGGCTGTCGGCAAAGTTGGCGTCTACATATGCTACGACCGTCACTTCCCGGAGGGCTGGCGAGCGCTCGGCCTGAACGGCGCCGAGATCGTCTTCAATCCGTCGGCGACCCACCGCGGTCTATCCGAGTATCTATGGAGTATCGAGCAACCCGCAGCGGCGTGCGCCAACATGTACTACGTCGGTGCGATCAACCGCACCGGCATAGAAGAACTGGGCGAGAACGACTTCTACGGACAGAGCTACTTCGTAAACCCCCGTGGGCAGTACGTCGGCGAGAAGGGTGATGCGCACAATCCGGAGTTGATCATTCGAGACCTTGACATGGATTTGATCAAAGAAGTGCGTGACGGCTGGGCGTTTTACCGAGACCGTCGACCCGAGGCGTACACAGAATTGGTGGAGGGCTGAACATGACCATCACATTGATCACCGGTGGAACGGTTGTTTCGGCGATCGGTCGTCGGCAGGCCGACGTTCTGATCGAGGGCGAGTCGATCGCCGCGATCCTTGCGCCGGGTCAAGCCGGCTCGCTCGGCATCGTTGGTGACGAAGTCATCGACGCGACCGGCAAATACGTCGTGCCCGGTGGCGTCGACGCCCACGTGCACATGTCGCTGCCGTTCGGTGGCACGATTTCGGCCGACAACTTCGACACCGGATCTCGCGCGGCGGCCTGGGGTGGGGTCACGACGATCGTCGACTTCGCATCGCAGACCGTCGGCCTTGATGTGTACGACACGCTCGGTGCTCGTCACGAGGAGGCAGCGGGCCAGTGCCACGTCGACTACGCCTTCCATCAGATCATCGGCGAGGTTAACGAGGCCTCGCTAAAAGCGATGACCTACCTCGTCGAGAACGAGGGCGTCACCAGCTTCAAAATGTTCATGGCCTACCCCGGAGTCTTCTACTCCGACGACGGCCAGATCCTGCGGGCGATGCAGAACGCCTCGGAGTCGGGTGCCCTGATGATGATGCACGCCGAAAACGGCATCGCCATCGACGTGCTGGTCGGCCAGGCGCTCGCCCGCGGCGAAACGGATCCGAAGTATCACGCCTTCACGCGTCCGGAGGAAACCGAGTCGGAGGCCACACACCGCGCCATCAAGCTGGCGCGTGTCGCAGGTAACGTTCCGCTGTACATCGTGCACATGTCCGCATCGGAGGCGCTCGAAGAGGTGTCCCGCGCCCAACATATGGGCCTAAATGTGTTCGCCGAGACCTGTCCCCAGTACCTGTATCTGTCGATCGAGGATCACCTCGCCCAGCCGGGATTCGAAGGATCCAAGTGGGTGTGCTCGACCCCGATCCGTTCTAAGCACGAGCATCACCACAAGGACCTCTGGAAAGGCCTGCGGATGAACGAACTCGCCGTTGTGTCGACGGACCACTGCCCGTTCTGCTTCAAAGACCAGAAAGAGCTCGGCCTCGGCGACTTTTCCAAGATCCCGAACGGGATGGGTGGAGTGGAGCATCGCATGGAGCTGATCTACCAGGGCGTCGTGATGGGTGAGATGACTCTCGAGCGGTGGGTCGAAACCTGCTGCACGACCCCGGCGCGGATGTTTGGCCTCGAGAAAAAGGGCGTGCTCGAACCCGGCGCGGACGCTGACGTCCTGGTGTGGGATCCGGAGGGAAGGACCGAGATCGGGGTGAACGGCAAACACCACATGAACTTCGACCACTCCTCGTACGAGGGCTTCGAGGTGCAGGGCAAGGTCGATACCGTCGTCTCCCGCGGTCGAATCGTTGTCCAGAACGACACCTATGTTGGAGTAAAAGGCCACGGCAAGTTCGTGAAGCGCAGCCTGTCGAAGTACCTGCACTAATGAGATGCACGGGACCCGTCACGCCGTCTCACTTCGGGCTGGTCGGTGCCGACATGCCGGCCGCTGCGCCACCGCCTCGACGGACGCTGACCTCAGTAGTCTCGGCTGCTCAGCAATTTGCAAGAAAGTGAGCGTCACCTGATGAATCGAATTTCACACTGGATCGATGGCAAGGTCGTCGAGTCGACCTCGGGCAACTCGGCACCGGTCTACGACCCAGCAACAGGCGCACAGACCAGCTCAGTCGATCTCGCGACAGCCGCCGAGGTCGACACCGCTGTTGCGGCCGCCAAGGCAGCGTTCCCGGCGTGGCGGGCGACGTCGCTGTCTAAGCGGGCCGAGGTGATGTTCCGAATGCGTGAACTCGTTGACGCAAACCGCAAGGAGATCGCATCGCTACTCACCGCTGAGCACGGCAAGGTGTTGTCCGACAGTCTCGGCGAAGTTGCTCGCGGTCTCGAGAACATCGAGTACGCGTGCGGGATTCCACAACTGATCAAGGGCGACTACTCCGAGCAGGCAGCATCAGGAATCGATGTCTACTCAATCCGTCAGCCACTCGGGGTCGTTGCCGGTATCACGCCGTTCAATTTCCCGGCGATGGTCCCGATGTGGATGTTCGCCAATGCACTGGCATGCGGCAACACCTTTGTGCTCAAGCCGAGCGAGAAGGACCCGTCGGTGAACATGTTCGTCGCGGAGTTACTGGCACAGGCCGGGGTTCCCGCCGGATGCTTCAACGTCGTGCAGGGCGACAAAGTCGCGGTTGACCGCCTCCTCGAACACGACGACATTGCCGCAGTGAGCTTTGTGGGCTCGACCCCGATCGCTCAGTACATCTACGAGACCGGCACCAGGAACGGCAAGCGTGTGCAGGCACTCGGCGGCGCCAAGAACCACATGCTCGTGTTGGCAGATGCCGACGTAGGAATGGCCGCTGATGCTGCGGTGAGCGCTGCCTATGGGTCGGCAGGCGAGCGATGCATGGCGATCAGCGTCGTGCTCGCCGACGATGCGATCGCCGACGACTTGGTCGCAAAGATCGCGGAGCGGATCCCGAGCATCAAGGTTGGTGCTGGTGACGCAGCCGACAGTGAGATGGGTCCGCTGATCACCGGTGAGCATCGTGACCGGGTGCGCGGGTACGTCGACGGTGCTACCGACGGTGGCGCCACCGTCGTGGTCGATGGCCGCGATGGCGTGCCGGCCGACGGCTACTTCCTCAACCCCACATTGATCGACAACGTCCGCCCCGGCATGGCCTGCTACGACGACGAGATCTTCGGCCCTGTGCTGAGCGTGATGCGCGTCAGCGGGTACCAAGAAGGCCTCAACACGATCAACGCCAGCCCGTACGCCAACGGAACGGCCATCTTCACTCGTGACGGAGGTGCCGCACGGCAATTCCAGTTCGACGTGCAGGTCGGCATGGTTGGGGTCAACGTGCCGGTGCCCGTCCCCGTGAGCTACTACAGCTTCGGCGGGTGGAAGGCGAGCCTGTTCGGCGACACCCATATGTACGGCCCCGAGGGCATCAACTTCTACACGCAGGGCAAGGTCATCACGAGCCGCTGGCCGGACCCCGCAACGAGCACCGTCGATCTCGGATTTCCCGAGACCAGATGATTGTCGCGGTGCGTACCTGACGCGCAGCGCAACAGGAAGGATTCACATGGACATCGGAGTCGTCCTCCAGACCACACCACCAGCCGCCCGGGTGATCGACCTGGCCAAACGCGCGGAGACTCACGGGTTTAGCCACGTGTGGACTTTCGACTCGCACATCTTGTGGGAGGAGCCGTATGTCATCTACTCGCAGATCCTCGCCGAGACGCGCAACGTTGTGGTGGGGCCGATGGTAACCAATCCAGCCACACGTGACTGGACGGTCACCGCGTCGACGTACGCGACGCTCAACGAGATGTTCGGCAACCGCACCGTGTGTGGAATCGGGCGCGGAGACTCGGCGGTGCGGGTCACCAATGGTAAGCCGACCACGTTGGCAACGATGCGCGAATCGATCCATGTGATTCGAGAGCTCGCGTGTGGGCGCGGGGTTGACTACAACGGCTCGACGATCACGCTGCCGTGGGCGGCCAAGAGTGAACTCGAGATGTGGGGCGCCGGATACGGGCCGAAGGCACTGAAGCTGATCGGCGAGACGTGCGACGGCTTCATTCTCCAGCTGGCGGACCCGTCGATCGTCGAATGGACCGTCGGTGCCGTTCGTGCTGCGGCCACGGCAGTGGGGCGTGATCCCGACGACATCACGATCTGTGTTGCGGCGCCCGCCTACGTCGGCGAAGATTTGCCGTACCTTCGCGATCAGGTCCGCTGGTTCGGCGGCATGGTCGGCAACCACGTTGCCGACATCGTCGAGCGCTACGGCGACGAGTCGCCGGTGCCGGCGGCCTTGACCGAGTACATCAAGAACCGCCAGGGGTACGACTACAACCAGCACGGCAGTTCGTCCAGCGAGCACGTCGACTTCGTCCCCGACGAGGTAATCGACCGGTTTTGCATCCTTGGCCCGGTCGCGGAGCATATGGCTCGACTCGACGAACTCAAAGCGCTCGGCGTCGACCAGTTCGCGATTTACCTGCAGCACGACGGCAAGGACCACACGCTCGCCGAGTATGGCGAGAAGATCATCCCCCGGCTCACCGAGCAGGAGCTGGCCAAGAAGTGAGCTCCAGCGTGCCGATGCGGGTCGGACTGGCAGAGCGCGCGCTTCGCCGCACGGCGCTGCTGCTTGCTGCGCTGGGACTCGCAGCGGTCGCCTGGGAGGTCTACAAAGCGATCGGACCCGAGCAGGGCGGCGACATCTTCGGATGGCGGATCATCCCGAAGACGAACGACCGGGTGATGCCACATGTGTGGGAGATGTTCGCTGAATTCGGCCGCCCGGCCATCGGCAGCGGCGACCAACAGGTGTGGAGCGTGCTGCTCGGCTATTCCTGGTTCACGCTGCGGATGGCCTTCGCCGGCCTCGCCCTCGGCGCAGCGATCGGCGTCGTGCTAGCGGTGCTCATGGCCCGCGTGCGGATCGTCGAGCGCGGCCTGCTGCCGTATCTCGTCATCTCGCAGACCATCCCGCTGATCGCCCTCGCACCGCAGGTCACGGTAATCAGAGGCACCCTCGGTCTCCCACAGTGGACATCGGCGGCAACGCTCGCCGCATTCCTTTCGTTCTTCCCAATTACCGTCTCGACGCTGCGCGGACTGCAGTCGGTGCCGAAAGCGTCGCTCGAGTTGATGGACAGCTACGCCGCCGGATGGTGGACGACGCTCGTCAAGGTGCGGTTCCCCTCGGCGGTTCCGTACATGATCCCGGGCTTCAAACTCGCTGCCACCGCATCGGTGATCGGTGTGATCGTCACCGAGATCACACTCGGCGGTCTCCGCGGGGTCGGATTCGCCACCATCGATTACAGCCAGAAGGTCACGTCACAACCTGCCTCCGTGTACGCCGCTGTCTTCGCAGCCGCAGCGCTGGGTCTGATCATGTTCGGCCTTGTCGTTCTCTCGGAATCCTTCGTCATGCGCAAACGGTCGCGGGAGACGACATGACCGAGACATCCGAACCCATCGACGTCACTCGCGCTGTGGAGGTCATCGGCGCATCGATGGTGTTCAACGACGGAACCCCCGCACGAGTGGCAGCGCTCAACGATGTCGACCTGGTGGTCGAGACCGGGGACTTCGTCTCGCTGATCGGGCCGTCCGGCTGCGGCAAGTCGACGTTGCTGCGGTTGATAGCAAACCTGCTCGACCCGACGGCGGGAGATGTTCGGGTGAATGGTAAGCCGGCGGCGCAGGCCCGCCTCGACCAGGACTACGGCATGGCGTTCCAGAAATCCGGTCTATTCGAGTGGCGAACTGCCGCGAAGAACATCGAGCTTCCGCTCGAGTTGAAGGGCTGGGACAAGCGACTTCGCGCCGAACGGGTCGGCGAGATGCTCGACCTCGTGAAGTTGCCCGATCGCGGCTCGAACATGCCCTGGGAGTTGTCCGGTGGTCAGCAGCAGCGCATCGCAATTGCGCGGGCGTTGGCTTCGCATCCACCTCTGCTGTTGATGGACGAACCGTTCGGCGCGCTCGATGAGATGACTCGCGAGCACATGCAGTCAGAGCTGCTCCAGATCTGCGCAGCGACTCACACAACGGTCGTCTTTGTGACGCACTCGATCCCAGAGGCGGTCTACCTGTCCGATCGGGTGGTGGTCATGTCGGCCGGACCGGGACGGATCACCGACACGATCGATGTCGAGCTCGGCGGGACTCGCAACGAGGACACACGCGAGAAAGACGCCTTCTACGGCAAGATCACCGAGGTTCGCGAGGCGCTTCGTGGCAGCGAGATGACGGGCGAAGCGCGCGGGATCGAGGATCGATGACTGCGTCCGGCGTCGTCAAGCGCGTTGGCTCACCGCTCCTGTTCGGTGTCGCCTTTCTCGGTGTGTGGGAACTGATCGTGATGGCGTTCGACATCGCTCCGTTCACCCTCCCTGCGCCGAGTGCGATCTGGTCTGCGTTCATCGAACGCTTCGACCAGGTCCTCGAAGAAACCCTGGTCACCGGAAAGAACGCATTGATCGGCTTCCTGCTCGGGATCGTGTTCGGGGTACTCATGAGCCTCCTGACCGTGCGATTCGTTGGCGTCGAATCGTTGCTCACTCCGCTCGCCGTCGCCGTCAACGCGATTCCGATCGTGGTGATCGTGCCGATTCTCAACAACATGTTGTTCGGCACGACGAGCCAAGTGCCGCGGCGCCTGATGGTCATGTTGATCGTGTTCTTCGTCGTGTTCATCAACGTGTCGAAGGGTCTTCGACAGGTCTCGGCAACGCATCTGGAATTGATGCGCTCGTATGCGGCCACGCCGTGGGAAATCCTGCTTAAGGTTCGCGCGCCGAACGCAGTCGGCTACCTCTTCACGGCGATGCGCATCGCGGCGCCCCTTGCGGTGATTACAGCATTCGTGGCCGAATACTTCGGCGGCGTCCAGAGCGGTCTCGCCACCGGCGTTCGCAACAGCCTCAACGGCAGCAAGGACGTCACGTGGGCGTATGTCATCGGAGCGTCAGTGCTCGGCCTGACGTTCTACTTGGTCTCCAGTGGGCTCGAACGACTCCATGGAGGAAAACAGAACTCGGGTTGAATATCTGAGTTCACATCAGCACAACAACACCGGTCGCAGACCGGACGACGGGGGTTCGCCTCCGAAGGGGAGAGACATCATGAAGCGATCCATCACCACGATTACCGCGGGGGTCTGCGCTTTGGCGCTGGTCGCCGGGGCCTGCGGAAGCGACGACGACGCCGCATCCGACGACACGACGGTCGAGACGGCCGCTCCTGACGATGCAGGTGGAGACGAAGCCGCCACCGATAACGGCGCAGATGCGGCCGCAGGCGACTGTGAGACGACCGACTCGGTCAGCCTGCAGCTCCAGTGGTTCACGCAAGCACAGTTCGGCGGGTACTACGCCGCTGCCGACCAGGGTTTCTATGCCGATCAGTGCCTCGACGTTGAGATCAAGGAGGGCGCCGTCGAGATCGTGCCGCAGGCCGAACTTGCGAGCGGCAACGCGGACTTCGCCATCGCCTGGGTGCCCAAGGCCTTGCAGACCCGCGAGGCGGGCGCTGACATCGTGAACATCGCCCAGGTGTTCGAACGTTCCGGCACGCTCCAGGTGAGTTTCGCCGACAACGGTATCGAGTCGCCGGCCGACTTCGAAGGCAAGGTCATCGGCAACTGGGGCTTCGGCAATGAGTACGAGGTGTTCGCTGCAATCGGCGCGGCGGGTCTCGACCCGGCCACCGACGTCGAACTCGTCGGCCAGCAGTTCGACATGATCGCTCTGCTCGAAGGTGAGATCGACGCCGCCGAAGCGATGACCTACAACGAGTACGCGCAGGTGCTCGAAGCTGTTAACCCGGACACCGGCGAGCTCTACCAGCCGGAGGACTTCAACGTCATCAGCTACGAGGAGGAAGGCGTCGGCATGCTGCAGGACGCCATCTGGGCCGATGCGGGGCGACTCGCCGACGATACCGAGTACCGCGATGCAGCGGTTCGTTTCGTTGCTGCCTCGCTGCAGGGTTGGGCATTCTGCCGTGACAACGTCGAGCAGTGCGCGACGATCGTGACCGAGGCCGGATCGACGCTCGGTGAGAGCCATCAGCAGTGGATGATGAACGAAGTGAACAAGCTCATCTGGCCTGCCTCGGGTGCGAACATCGGCCTCATCGACCAGGCTGCCTGGGACCAAACCGTCGAGATCAGCGAGAACACCCCGAACCTCGACGGGGCCACCGTCCTCACCGGGGATCCCGGCGATGGTGCGTTCACGAACGACATCGTGACCGAAGCCGTGGCCCTGCTTGACGGGGTCGACCTCGTCGGCAGCGGGTACAGCCCGACCGAGATCACCCTCAACGAGGGCGGCAACTGATCACGCCGATTGGGTAGTGCGGCCAACGCCCGGCTCCGAGGTTCAGGCCTCGCAGCCGGGCGTTGTCGCGTGGCGGCGTGTGTGATGGACGTTGTCCCCCAATGTAACGTCGCGGTCATGGGAGACATGATCGACTTCTCTAGTAACGGCATTGACGCACAGGGGTACCTCGCCGTCCCCGAGAATGGTTCCGGACCAGGCGTGATCGTGGTCCAGGAGTGGTGGGGTCTCGACTCGGGCATCAAGGAAATGGCAGACCGGCTCGCTGCCACCGGGTTCGTCGTGCTCGCGCCAGACCTGTACCACGGGGAACTCGCTGCACACGACGAGATGGACAAGGCCGGTCAGTTGATGACCGAGCTGCCACCTGAGCGTGCAGCGCAGGACATGAGCGGTGCCGTCGACCACCTCGATGGCCTGGAGATCACCACGGCCGCCGGTATCGGCGTGATGGGTTTCTGTATGGGCGGCATGCTGACGTTCATCCTCGCCGCTAACCGTCCCGACAAGGTGAAGGCAGTAGTACCATTCTACGGATTCCCTCAGGGTGATTCACAGCCCGACTACTCCAAGATCGCGGCGCCCATTCAAGGGCACATGGCCGAACACGACGACTTCTTCCCACCGAGCGCCGCGATGCACCTAGAAGCGGAGCTCAAGGCACTCGGCAAAGACGCATCAATCACCGTCCACGAGGGGTCAGGCCATGCGTTCATGGCACCGCACAATGCACTCGGCACCCAGGATCAGGATCTGTACGACCTGATCTGGCCGCAGGTGACGGCGTTCCTGCACGACAAGCTCGGATGAGCTGATCGCAGGTTGACGGCACGTCGTTACTGTTTCGCGAATGACGACTCCACGCTCCCACAAATGCCCGTCGCCGCTGACGTTTGTGCTTCCGCGCTCGCTGCGTGCGGCGGCACCGACCACACTTCCTTGGACGGCGACGTCTGCGCAGGGCTTGAACGAGTTGCCGATGTCACCGCTATCGGCGACGCGGTGGCGGCGACGCACTTACGGCGGACTCGGAGACGTTTGTTGCATCTGCTGAGGTTCCCGCCGAAATGGAGGCAGACCAGAAGAAGCTCACCGACGAGCAGCTGATGCTGTCGCCGACGACGCCATGGAGGAGTATGGAGTCGACATCTAGTGAATTGACCTTACGATCCGCAAGACTTCTACGGTGACCCGACGACGATTCGATGCCGTGCTTTTCGATGCGGGTGGGGTGCTGGTACTTCCTGACCCCACCGTGCTCGGACCATTGCTCGCTTACTTCGGCGGGTCAACCGACCTCAACCAACACCGTCGGGCGCACTACGTCGGGATGAAGGCCAAGTCGGACGCCGAAGCATCGGAGTCGAGCTGGGACGTTTACAATCGGGCCTACGTGGCATCGGTTGGCGTCGACGTGAGCGATCGGAACGAGGCCGCTGGCGTTCTTGACCGCACCAGATATCACCACACCTGGCGATGGGTGATCCCGGAGTCACGAACTGCGCTCGACCGGTTCGCGTCCGCAGGTGTCCCGATGGGAGTCGTGTCTAATGCAAGTGGGCAGATCGAGGCGATGTTGCGCCGCGAGATCGCCCAGGTTGGTCCCGGCAACCAGGTCGAGATGCGGGTGATCGTCGACAGCCATGTCGTTGGCGTCGCCAAGCCTGATCCAGCAATCTTCGACCACGCGCTCCCGTCATTTCCGGACGTCGAGCCTGCGCGTATCGCTTACGTAGGGGACTCGGTCACCATGGACATCGCGGCCGCAGCCGCGGCCGGAATCCACCCGATTCTATTGGATCCATACGATGATCATGCGGGCGAGGTGTTCGAGCGGATCAATTCGCTCCACGATCTCGTCGCAGAGTTTGCGTGACGACGTGCCAAGCGATGATCGCATCGCAGTTGCGGCGCCTGCCGAGTCGTCCATGTCTGAGGGACGTGGCCGCAAGCAACTGTTTTCGATGCGGTCACGCCGGTTGCGCTGAACCTAGTGAGCAGGGGGCCGTTGACGAGAGCAACATCGCCCACTCATCGCGTAGGTCGGGGGCTGCTAAAAATGCATTTCTGTGGTGCTTCGCTTCGACATCGCTTGGATGCGCGAGAACTACGTCAGCTGACTGAAAGCCGTAATGTCCGACGATTTGCCCCACTTTGGCACTGCGATCAATATTTTGCCAGGGTCGGGACGGGTCAAATTAGTTTTGTGCGGCGACGAGTTGGCGGGCGATCACCTTGAGGCAGAGGGTTTCGTCGGCGCCTTCGAAGATTGACAACACGCGGGCATCGACGAACAGTCGGCTGACTGGAAACTCCTCGGCGTAGCCCATGCCCCCATGAATCTGCATCGCCTCGCGTGTGACCCACTCGGCGGCCTTGCACACGTAGGCTTTGACCATTGAGGCCTCCATCTGTCCGGCGCCCTTCGCCATGAGCGTCGCAACGGCGTAGCTGAATTGGCGGCCGGCCTGCGTGAGCACGGCGATCCGGCCGAGCTTTGCCCGGATCAATTGGTACTCGCTGATCGGCTGCCCGAACACCTTTCGGTTCTCGGCGTAGTCGAGCGCCTGCTCGTATGCCGCCTGCATCACGCCCACGGCGCGGGCTGCGGTCTGGAGTCGGCCGTTTTCGAATCCGGCCATCTGGTAGTAAAAGCCTTTGCCGAGGCCGTCCTCCATGCCGATTTGATTTTCAGCTGGCACCCACCAGTCCTCGAGGGCGATCTCGTAGCTGTGCATGCCCCGGTAGCCGATTGTGTCGATGGGACTCCCCTCCATTTTGCCGGACGTGGTCACCCCATCAATCTCCTGGCGTAGGTCGAACCCGTGGGCGTCGCCGCGTGGCTTTGGGACGATGAACAGCGAAAGTCCGCGGTGCGTCTTCGACCGATCCGGGTCGGTGCGGGCGAGTAGCGTGAGGGCGTCGGCGCGAGCACCGAATGTGCACCACGTTTTGACGCCGTTAATCACCCAACCGTCCTCGCCGTTTGGTCCGGGCGCCGGAGTCGCGGTGACCTTGATGCCCGCCACGTCGGAGCCGTAGTCCGGCTCAGTAACTGCAACAGCGGGCATTACCTCAGCAGATGCGAGCAGTGGCAGCCACTTCTGCTTTTGGTCCTCCGTACCACCCTTTACGAGTGCGCGGGTGAGGATCTCCGGGCGTGTGATGAGGGATCCGCCGATGCCAAGGCTGGCCTTCGACAAGGCCTCGGTGGCGGCGACCATGGCGGTGTATTCCTCGTCGCCGCCCTCGGAATAGCCGCCGTACTCGGCAGGGACTGAGAGGCCAAACGCACCGAGTTCTGCCATGCCCGTGATGATCTCCTCCGGGACATCAGCGTTGGCACGATGCACGTGTTCGGCGTGCGGCGCGATCACGTTTTGGGCGAATGAGTCGAATGTGTCGGCGACCATTTCCATGTCGCTCGACAGATGGAGCGGGCCCGCTTGATCGGCCAGCGACGCTAAGAACTCAGGCTTCAGGAATGCCGCCATGAAGGCATGAGCGTTGGCAAGCGCGTCTCGCTCGACGCCCCAGTCGTTCTCGCAACCCAGGATTTTTGACGCAAGGTCGTGAACCATGTCGGCGGTGAACGCACAGGTGATCTTCGCCTCAGTGTCGCCCTTATTCCCGTAGTCGATTAGCGACTTGGCCGTGGCGACGCCGGCTGCAGCGTGAGCGATTTCGTAAGCAAGGACTTGGTGCTCATCGGCTCCACCATCGAGCGACGCCAGGCGACGCACCGCTTTGCCGACAACTCGGTCGGCGAGGTCGATCACGTCCGCAGCGGCGGGCAGGTCTGGTGTGGCGGTGATGACGCTCATGGTGATGAGATTACCGAGCGGTAACAGGGCTAGCCATTTCTGCGCCCAGCTGCGAGCATGTGACACGTGGCGAGCATCGTGGTGTTCTGTGGATCGAGTTCCGGCTTCGACCACAAGTATCGAGAGGCCGCAGTGGCGCTCGGCGCCGAAATCGCCGAACAGGGCCACCAGCTTGTCTACGGCGGCGGCTGCGCCGGGTTAATGGGCGCCGTCGCTGACGCCGCACTCGCTGCTGGCGGCGGGGTGACCGGGGTGATCACCGAGCAACTTTATGCACTTGAGGTTGGACACACCGGCCTGACCGCGCTCGAGGTCGAACTCGACATGCACGCTCGCAAGGCTCGGATGGCGGCACTGTCCGATGGGGTGGTTGTTCTCCCAGGTGGCTTCGGTACGTGCGACGAGACCTTCGAGATCCTTACGTGGAACCAGCTCGGTCTGCTGGCAATTCCGGTTGTGTTCTTCGACGTCGACGGCTTCTATCGACCGCTGTTTGAATTCGTCGGCAACGCTGTCTTCGCCGGCTTCCTGCGGCCGGAGCATGGAGCGCTCGCACTGCGGGCCGAGAGCGCCGCCGAAGCGGTTTCGGCGGCGACACAACCACCGGCTGCGTTCATGGCCAAGTGGGTCGATGGTGCACCGAAATCCGCAGCCCCCGGTCGCGAGCGTTGAATACGCCGACTGGCCCATTAGTTGTGGCCATCCACAAGTGGGGCAATGCTTCGAATGCGCCGCGGCACTTTGTTCGTATTGATCGATAGCTAATGCGAGTTTCGACGGACGCTACGTCGTCCACAAGGTTCCACAGAGGGCCAGGGTTGTCCACAGGTAAGCCCACACGAAACCGAGCAGAATTCACACGGTTGGACCTCTGGCTACTCACAGGGTGACTCCGTGAAGATGGTCCCATGTCTGATCCGATCGTCACTCACCGAACACATTCGACTGGGCCGCGTCGCATCATGGGGCGCGTTCGACGACCACTTCGACGACACGCATCTTCGCAAGCGGACGATCGGTCGCACCTCGAGTGCGTCGGGTGGCGCACGACACTCGAATACCGTGAGAATAACCATCGTGATTTCGACGGCGTGCTGACCGGTGTGGAGCAGCGCTGGCGGGGTGACGCCGAGCGATTTTGTCTAAACGGCAGCGTGATCGTCCTCTTCGCTGTCGGTCCAACGCCGTTCGCGGTGTGGCGGAGGCTGCGAGTGGAAGCCGAGGTGATGGGCCTCGAAGCGGAAGCGCAAGGCGATGACCAGCACATTCGCGGGTTTCCGTGCGATAACAGGCGATTTTCTCGACAAAGGCTTGCGCGCGCCGAATGACGCTGCTGTAATTACTTCTCCGCAACCACACGAGATGTGGTGGTTGCTGAAGGGGATTGGCAACGAAGAACACCAGATGTGGTGGTTGGGGCACTCGTCCGAATGCGCACCATCGTCACGAAAACGAACAAGAACAACACCACGACCCGGGGCGAACAGCCCAGCAGAACAACCCGGGTCACCGATGAAATCACCGAAGATGGAGCGAATGTGACATTGATCGAAACCGGCACCGGCAGTGATGCCACCGGCACCACTGACGGAGCAGCGACGCTCACTGACGCCGCAACTATGAGCGACACTTTGCGTGATGCCACCGACGCAGGACCGACCGGGATGCGCGTTACGAAACGCAACGGAGCGGTCGAGCCCGTTGATCTCAATAAGATTGTCAACGCGATTGCAAGGGCTTCTGAAGGTCTCCTCGGCGTGGACCCGATGCGCGTTGCAACCCGGACCATCTCGGCCCTCGCTGACGGCGCGACCACCCGCGAACTCGACGAGCTATCGATCCGCACCGCTGCCGGCCTCATCGTCGACGAGCCCAACTACTCCAAGCTTGCTTCGCGGTTGCTCGCAACGATCGTCGACAAAGAGGTTCGGAACCAAAACATCCCGTGGTTCTCCGAGTCGATCAAAGTCGGCTACGAGTCGGGAATCGTCAGCCAGGAGGTGTACGACTTCGTTGACGCGAACGCCCCTGAACTCAACGCTGCGATCAACTCCGACCGTGATCGGTCGTTCGAATTCTTCGGTCTACGAACCGTGTACGATCGGTACCTTCTCCGTCACCCCGAGCGGCGCGACGTCATCGAGACGCCGCAGTACTTTTTCCTCCGTGTGGCTTGCGGTCTGTCGACCACCACCGAGGGACCGAGTGCGGTCGACGAGGCTGTCAAGTTCTACGACCTGATGTCGTCGCTGGCCTACCTGCCGTCGAGTCCGACCCTGTTCAACTCGGGAACCACGCACAGCCAAATGTCGAGCTGCTACCTGCTCGACTCACCAGAAGACAGCCTCGAAGGCATCTATAAGAGATACACCGATATAGCAAAGTTGTCGAAGTTTGCGGGCGGCATTGGAGTCGCGTGGCATCGCATTCGTGCCAAAGGGAGCCTTATCACCGGGACCAACGGTCTCTCGAATGGAATCGTACCGTGGCTGCGCACCCTCGATTCGTCGGTTGCAGCGGTTAACCAGGGAGGCCGACGAAAGGGCGCTGCGTGTGTTTACCTTGAGTCATGGCACGCCGACATTGAGGACTTTCTCGAACTGCGCGACAACACTGGTGATCACGCTCGCCGGACGCACAACCTGAACATCGCCAACTGGGTACCCGATCTTTTCATGGAACGCGTCGAGAAGGATTGGCAGTGGTCGCTGTTCGATCCGAAGAAGGCGCCACACCTGACTGACCTGTACGGCAAGGAATTCGAGAGCGCATACCTTTCTGCCGAGGAGCAGGGCCTGTTCGAGAAGCAGGTCCCGGCCCGACAGCTGTACAGCCGCATGATGCGTACGCTCGCCCAGACTGGCAACGGCTGGATGACGTTCAAGGATCCATCGAACGAGAAGTGCAACCAGACAGGCGGAACCAATAAAGATGGATCACCCCGTGTTGTGCACCTGTCGAACCTGTGCACCGAGATCCTCGAGGTCACCGACCAGGACAACACTGCGGTGTGCAATCTTGGGTCGCTCAACCTTGGGGCGTATGTCGGAACCGGTGCCGGCGCTGAAGCCACCGAGTTCGACTTTGCTCGACTCGGTCGAGTTGTCCGTCAGGTTGTCCCGTTCCTCGACCGCGTGATTGACATCAACTATTACCCGACGCCCGAGGCGAAGTTCTCCAACGAGAAGTGGCGTCCGGTAGGCCTCGGGCTAATGGGTCTGCAGGACGTTTTCTTTAAGAAGGGGTTCGCCTTCGATTCGCCCGAAGCGCGAGACCTCAGTGCCAGGATCAGCGCCCACATCTATTTTCACGCACTGTGGGCGTCGACCGAATTGGCCGAGACCTACGGACCGCACGAGGCATTTGACGGGACCCGAGCAGCGCAGGGCAAGTTGCAGTTTGATCTGTGGACCACCCCTGACGGCAATACCGTGAATCCGCCGGCTGAACTTGACTGGGATACGCTGCGGGACCGCATTGCTGAGCGAGGCTTGCGCAACAGCTTGTTGATTGCGATTGCCCCGACGGCGACGATCGCATCGATCGCCGGTTGCTACGAGTGCATTGAGCCACAGGTATCGAACCTGTTCAAGCGTGAAACGCTCTCCGGCGAATTCATGCAGATCAACCGCTATCTGGTCCGCGAACTCCAAGCCTGCGGGCTGTGGGACGAGCGGATGATCTCGGAGATCAAGCAGGCCGAAGGATCGATACAGGGGATCGACCGAATCCCCGAAGAGTTGCAGGAGGTCTACCGCACCGCCTGGGAGGTCCCACAACGCCAACTCATCGACATGGCAGCCGAGCGCGGCGCCTTTATCGATCAGAGCCAGTCGTTGAACCTGTTTATGGAGACGCCGACGATCGGAAAGCTGTCGTCGATGTACCTGCACGCATGGAAGAGCGGTCTCAAAACCACCTACTACCTACGCAGCCGTGCGGCCACGAAGATCAACAAGTCCACCGCACCCAGCGGTGGCACAGCGCCCACCCCCGAAGGTGGGGCACCGACCGAGACCAAGACGTTCACCGACGAGGAGGCCATGGCCTGCTCGCTTGAGAACCCCGAATCATGCGAGGCCTGCGACTGATGGCTCTGATCGACCCGATCTACACCGACGACTCCCGAGGCGTCGACACCGAACTTCATTCGCTGAACACCACGGTGCCTGTGGGCGATGCGCGGCCAAAGCACATCCTCGACCCGGGCTTCGACCTCACGTTGCGCCCGATGCGGTACCCGCAATTCTTCGACATGTACAAGGACGCGATCAAGAACACGTGGACGGTCGATGAGATCGACTTTTCCGATGACCTGGTCGACCTTGATCGCAAGTTGATGCCAGCCGAGAAGCATCTCGTATCGCGCCTTGTGGCGTTCTTCGCAACGGGAGACTCGATCGTGGCGAACAACCTGGTGCTCAATCTGTACAAGCACATTAATGCCCCCGAGGCCAGAATGTTCCTGTCTCGCCAGCTCTACGAAGAAGCGTTGCACGTCCAGTTTTACCTGACGTTGCTAGACAATTACATACCCGACATGGCCGAGCGCGAGGCAGCTTTCGCTGCGGTCGAGAACATCCCCTCAATTAAGGCGAAGGCTGAGTTCTGCTTCAAGTGGATGGACTCGGTAGACACTCTCGAAGCGATCACTACGCAGGAGGAGCGGCGGCGGTTCGTGATGAACCTGATCTGTTTTGCCACGTGTATTGAGGGTCTGTTCTTCTTTGCGGCGTTCGCCTACGTCTATTTTCTCCGGTCCAAGGGCCTCCTGAACGGCTTAGCCGACGGAACCAACTGGGTCTTCCGTGACGAGTCCTGCCACATGAATTTTGCTCTCGAAGTTGTCGAGACAGTTCGCAAGGAAGAGCCCGACCTGTTCGATGAACGCATGGAGGCTGACATTCGGGCCATGATGCACGACGCGGTCGACTGTGAGCACCTTTTCGCCGCCGACGTGCTGGGTGAAGGCGTACCGGGGATGAGCCTCAAGGACACCCGTGAATATCTCGAGTACGTGGCCGACACTCGCCTCCACCTGCTCGGCTACCAGAGTGAGTTCGGGTCGAAGAACCCGTTCAGCTTCATGGAGTTGCAGGACGTTCAGGGGCTCTCGAATTTCTTCGAACGCACAGTATCGAGCTACCAGACCGGGATAAGCGGCGACGTCAGCTTCGACGAAGACTTCTGAACAGGTACAAGGCACGAGTCGTCGTTGCGAGTCAGGCGGTCTTGTCGCCTTGACGATGGCGCTCGGTGTGTTCACCGAGCAATGGGCCGACATCGTTGATCGAACCAGGCGTGCGTGAAAACTTCGGGACGACGCCCAGTGTCGGCAACTCAATTCCTTGGCGAGACGTGATCAGCTGAACCATACCCCGCGCTAGGTAGTGGGGATCGTCTATCATCTCAGCTGCGGTGAAGACCCGTTCCGCCGGAACGGAGTACTGCTTCATGAGTCTGAGGAGTTCGTCACCGGTCCTTTTTTTGGTCCAGTCGCCGATGAGCTCATCTAGTTCGTGCTCATTCGCGCCACGAGCCGAGTGGGTAGTGAAGCGTTCGTCTTCGGCGAGTTCGGGCTGGCCCATCGCCGCGCAAAGGCGCCTGAAGATCGCATCGGCGTTGGCGGCAATCAGCACATCGGATCTATCCGAGGTTGGGTAGGCGTTAGACGGGGCGACCCCGCGCAGCGTTCCGCCTGAGCGATTGCGAAGGATCCCTTCGACCGCATAGTCAGCCATCGACGATTCCATCAGCGCCGCTACGGCTTCGTAGATCGCCACGTCCACCTCCTGACCCCGTCCGCTGGTGGTTCGCTCGTGGAGTGCAGCGAGCGTGCCGATGACGGCGAACAGTGCAGCAAGGGAATCACCGAGGCTCACGCCAGCACGTGCTGGAGGGCGGTCGGGGTCGCCGGTGGTGTGCCGAATTCCCCCGAAAGCCTCACCGATCGACCCGAAGCCGGCCTCGGCCGCCCGTGGCCCGGTCTGGCCGAAGCCAGACACATGAGTGAGGATGATGCCGGGATGGTCGATGCTAAGGGTCGCATAGTCGAGTCCGAATCGTTTGAGCAGCCCCGGACGGAAGTTCTCGAGCAGTACGTCGCACTCTCGGCTGAGCCGTTGGACCATCGCCAGGTCGTCAGGGTCCTTAAGATCGGCGGCCACCGACTGCTTGTTGCGGGCGATGGTGGGCCAGAACAGCGAGTCGCCGCCGACGGTGACGCCCCAACGCCGCATCGGGTCTCCGCCATTGGGCGATTCGATCTTGATGACTTCGGCGCCGTAGTCGCCGAGCAACTGCCCGGCGAATGGTCCGGCGATGAAGTTTCCAACCTCCAGCACTCGTACCCCCAGCAATGGTCCCGCACGTTCCATGTTCGTAGTTGTATCGCGCGCATAGCCGCCCGAATAGAACCAGTCGGTCGATGAAGTGACGTGTGCCGCACGGCTGAGGTCGGCCCGGGAGCGGCCGAAGGAAAGCGAGTGGCAGATAAAGTGGAGGGTGTGAGCAATGCGAATTCGGGATGGCTGACCAGCGCCCATGTGATGGTTGTTGCTGGCAAGGGAGGCGTGGGCTCGTCGACCGT
>Ga0115572_10000669_pt1 | contig 28778 bp, 16 predicted proteins | sample COGITO_mtgs_1206_FD_88681 | JGI IMG/M metagenome (GOLD analysis project Ga0115572, IMG submission 88681) | Pelagic marine microbial communities from North Sea - COGITO_mtgs_120607 | ecosystem: Environmental > Aquatic > Marine > Epipelagic | place: Germany:Helgoland, sampling site Kabeltonne... | reverse complement strand
TTGAGGCTCAAGAACAAGATGCGAATGCGCAAACTGACGGTGGTTCCGGCTCAATGAGCACGTTCCTAATTCCACTGTTTTGGCTGACCCTGCTGCCGGTTGTGTTCTTCCTTGCCAAGAGCAATAGCAAGCTTTGATGGCATGATTCAAAGTTTTTTCCAGATAATGTTTGAGATACCCTTAATAATCAGAGTCTCGGAATTAAATTTGATATTTGTGGTCTCTACGATTGACCTGGAAAAATTCGATTTTAGGGGTAGGTGGAGTTTCTCAAATACAATTTATCCCACGGAGATTAATTTTATTGGAATTCTCTCAAAACTTATCAAGTATCACGGGCGTAAACTTACAATCCAAGAAGTCAATAATCAAAATTTTGAATTCTATCAATCAATCGGTAATATCACCAATTATCGCACCTTCCTTTCTCAATATTCTACTGTAATTCATATGTGGGGGTTATACTACATTGATTCAAACGGTATATTTCTCATTACTCCACTTGCTCTTCAATTTTTAAAAGGCGAGATTGATTATGTGACCATGAACCTCATATTTAGCGCCAGAACACAATTCCCAAAGCCCCAAGTTCACCGACAACCGGGCGGTCCATTACGCCCGGTAATTTCTTTAATTCGCGTACTAAAATCTCTAGCCATGAAGGGTAAAATGGACAAATTAAGTGTTTTTGAAATCAATTTGTTTTGGTGTTACATTACCAACGACCGTGATGTAGAGAGTTTTGTAATAGATTTACTTGCATATCGAAATAATAATTCCTTGATTAGTGCAGATTCAGTTTCCAATAAAAGTCCAAGTAACGGAGTTTCGGGTATGTTGCGTATTGCTACAATGGCGAATATCATCGAAAAACAAAAGGGATATTATCAGTTGGTGAAAAAATGAGTACAGACATAAACGAAATACGTGAAAAAACACCCGAATTTATGATCGCAGTCATACTTTTTGAAGAACATATTATTAATTTGAAAAAAGAAGGTTCAAATGAAGTTTACAAATCGCCTCCAGCGCATATTGTAGAATTACTCGCAAAATGTACTGCACGACGTACCGGCTGGAGTGCGCTAGAAAAGAAAAGAAAATCTTGGTGGCGAACCTTTCTTGAAAACGTCCGCTCAGTCCGAGCAAATGGCACTTTCACGGGTGGTGCAAATAAAAAAATAAAGATATGTATCGATTATTACTTAAATCCCGATACAAAAGCAGACGCTAGGAGAATCGCGTATCTCGCATTCTACAAGACAGAATGTATCGACGCTCGTTTGATGTTACTTGAAATGATGAACATATACGAGGGTGAAGAATTATCTTCTGCTCAAACATTCATCCAAACACATGGGATGACCTACCACTCTTATACTAAAGATCTCGATGGCGATGAAGCTGTCGAACAAATTGCAGTTTTAGAATCTACAAATGCCGATCTGGCTCTTCAAATTTCCGATGAAAACCCTCACCGGTGGGAGGGAGATGTTGGAGAAGTTGGGTCATCTTCTTGGGCTCAATTTATATCCGATAGTTTTGTATCTTCTCCATCCAGTCCTCTCTTTTCGACGATTACTGACTCTCCTCTTCAACATAACCGTATTCTTTATGGCGCACCTGGGACAGGTAAAAGCTTCAAACTAGAGGGTGACAGAAAGTCCATCAGCGGAACGGTTGAACGTGTAACCTTTTATCCGGAATATGGCTATGCAGATTTCATCGGTACATACAGGCCGGTACCTATTTATTCGGATGATGGTAAAAATTATTCCTATGAAAGTGGTGAAACCTTGACCGTAACTGGAACTCCACATGTCATATATCAGTTTGAGCCGGGAGTTTTCATTAAAATTCTGAAAAGAGCCTTTGATTCAATCCTTAAAGGTGACAATTTGAACCATCTACTTATCATTGAAGAAATCAATCGAACCAATGTTTCTGCCACTTTTGGGGAAATATTTCAATTACTGGACCGCGATGAACTTGGTAACAGTTCATATGGAGTCTCATTACGTGAGGAAATACTACGATATTTGTCTTCTGATTCCGATTCACTAATGACTGAGATTCGGATTCCCGGAAACCTCTATTTGTGGGCAACAATGAACACAACTGATGATGGCGTATATCCCATAGATTCGGCCTTCAAACGGAGATGGTCTTTCGAACATGTAGGTATTGACGATGGCGAGGAAAAGACTGAGGAGTTCTTGTTGCCTTCATCCATTCAATGGTTGAATGGGGTGTCTTGGAATCAATTTCGTTCATCAATTAACAATAAGTTGAGGTCACAAATTGGACAATTTAGAGAAGATCAGTTATTGGGCCCCTTTTTCTTCAAGGAAGATGAGTTGTCGAATTCCTTGCTGTTTAAGAATAAATTACTTGACTATCTCCATCAACACGTCTTGCGACATAATCCTTCAGTCCTTTTCCTAGATGAATACACATCTGCATCGTTTAGTAAATTAAACCAAGACTTTGATGTTAAAAATGTGTTTAAGCTTGAAATTTTATCTCTTGTTGGAGAGGAGGAGGAGTGATTACCCACTCCCCGTTGAAGTCGATGGAAAATATTACGACTGCAAAAAATCCTTTCCTCTATCAGTATGAGCAAAGCGTAGTAGCTAAGTCCACTTTTACCAATATTGGTTTTGATGACCATGAACTCGAGGATTTAGTCGAGCGTGGTATTTTGAAACTTGTTCAAAACGGGAAATACACCCTTCGATTTGTTGGAGTTCTTATTCCACAAATCCCATTTGACACAAAAGCAATTATTGTATTACCTAAGTATCTCAAATCAATTGAATTAAACAGTCATAAAATGGAAGCACATTTGGGCCTAATTTTGAATGCTTTAGAATCTTACAGGAGTTCTAAACGTCAAATTGAGGTAGATGACCATCTCTTTTTCCCGAGCAATTTCGGAGCAGAATCCTCCAACGGACTTGCTCTGGCAGATTTTTTTATCAAGGATTTTTTGAAGCATGGAATTTACCGAAAGTCAAGAACTGTCTACCAAACCAATTCTAACGGGCGAATCGATTGGAAGCGAACGATAGATCGGCAGGTTCCCTTAATATCAAGAAATACTGTTGTCTACACATCAACCATACACAAAAGAACCGAATTCACGAATGAATCAGATGTCTCTACTTTTCATAAGTATGTTGTTTCTAAATTAATTCAAATGTATGGAGGGGTTCTAGGATATTCATTACACCCCAATATTCCCGGACAAGTTGAAAATCTAGAGATGATGCAACAACAGGTCTTAGAGAAGAAAACGTCAACCCTTTGGCAAAAACTCAACAAGGAGTTACGACAGACTTACGGTCACAGAAACATAACCCTAATCCGTAATTTGATGAATTTTATTGAACCATCTTATAGCTCTTCAAATTCAATGTTGGTTATGGGCACCAAAAATTTTGAGAAAATTTGGGAAGAGATACTTCTTCGTTATCTTGATTCTAATGGAACCACCTCCTCGATCAATGACAATTTCCCATCGGCTGAGTGGTGGAATCTTGAACACAAGCCGATTTCAAACGCTCCGAGAGGGAAACCAATTACGGATACTGTGGCAAAAGTCAGTGATGACAAATATATTATTGCAGATGCCAAATATTACGATTTTGATTATGACGAAATCACCTGTTCTTTCAATGGCAAAGGTCCCGGCTTCAACGATATTCAAAAACAAGTATTCTATGAAAAGTTGTTGATGTCCATAAAAGGTGATGTAGAATGTGCAAACATCTTGATTTATCCTAGGTATGAACTGGAAGATGATTGCATTCTAAAGCCATTCGGGACCGTACATATTCCCGTTGAAGGGCTTCCTTTCATCGTTAATTTCTTTGGAAATTCAGAAAAACTCTTACAATATTATACTCGATCAGTAAATGCCACAAATTCGGATTTAGCCAGTCTTTTCAAAGTCAGTCGTAAAAATTCGCATATCGCTTTTTCTCACTCCAATCTTTCAAATCATGTTTGATCATACACGTTCACTTTCACTTTCACGTACCCCTCTTTACCAGATTATTATGTAGTGGGTTGCACTGGACGGTGTACTGGTGATTCTTTGAAAGCGATTGATTTGTTCTCTGGAGCGGGTGGCATGAGCCTTGGATTTGAACTTGCAGGTGTTGAGGTTGTTGCTGCGGTCGAATTTTGCGATAAAGCGATGAAAACCTACAAACACAACTTTCCGGGTCACTTAACTTACTGTGATGACATAAAGAATGTCTCAACTCGCAAAGTTCTCAAAGACTTAAAACAACGCGGCATTCATAAAAAAGACATAGATTTAGTCATCGGAGGGCCTCCTTGTCCGGGGTTTTCCAACATTGGCCGGTCGAAGATTGTTAGTTTGCTGAGAGATGGGGATTGGAAATTCAAAGGGCGGCCTCCTAAGGAGTTCAAACACCAATTTATCCAAGATCCTAGAAACAAACTTTTTCTCGAATTCGTTCGATTTGTGAAAGATTTCCAACCGAAAGGCTTCGTCATGGAGAATGTACCGGGCATGCTAACATCCAAAAACTCCACTGGCAAGGCAATAACAGTACTTATCGGTGAAAGTTTTAGAGAAATTGGCTATGAATGCAGAATGAAAGTTCTCGACTCATCAGACTATGACGTCCCACAGGCTCGTAAACGTGTAATATTCATTGGTTGGAAATCTAAGTTGCCCGGTCTATCGTTTAATCATCCATCTCCATCCAGCAAAAAAAAGTGGACTTCGTTGGAAGCAATTTCTGACTTGCCGGAAGTTTCCCAAGAGGGGGGTGTTCCAGTAGGGACATATGGCCCTGCATTAAATGAGTATCAAAAAATAATGCGGTATAAATCGTATCAGTCATCCTTCAGAGTCGATGTACGAACCGGAGAAGTCCCCTCGAAGGCATCTCCTTCGAAGTTAAGTTGCCATTTTGGTCGTTGGGTTAATCCCCGGGATCGAGCAATATTTCCTTTACTTCAGCAACCAGTTGATGCTCCTCGCACAACTTATGATTTGATAGAGCCATCAGAACTCAAATTCCCGGACGGCTGGAAATGGGATGGCCGAAATCAAATTGTAACAAATGGAAAAAGAGGTAAGGAAAAGAAAACGTACAAGTGGTATAATCGCACCTCGTTTAAAGACAAAATGCGACGAATTCCTTGGCATAAACCCTCTCCAACTCTTGTCGCTCACATGGCCACTGATACGTATATGTACATTCATCCTGAACCAAATACTCACCGTACAATTACTCCACAGGAAGCAGCGAGAATCCAGTCATTTCCCGATAGTTTCGATTTTGGCGTTGTGTCGTTTACATCCCAATACCGGCAAATTGGAAATGCTGTGCCTCCTTTCATGGCCCAAGCCATTGCGCAAGAAATCCTCGATGCTTGGTCAAGTGATATGTCGGAGTAAGTGCTTCAGCACATCGTCATCAGTGTGATTTGGTATGCAGCGAATCAAAGCATTTTCCATTTCCTTGCGGATGCGGTGTTTTGGTATGGACAATCGAAAGTGAAGTATGAAAGGCCCTAACACTTCTTCAAGTGAATGATCATTAATTCCAATATTGTTCAGCATTTGGTGATGTTTACGCTTGAATTGTAAATAATCGTCTTTATATTCTGCGGGAATTAAATCTCGAATGCATTCACGTTTGAGGTTGATTATGTCGTTGAGTGACGGCCATGAATCACGTTCGTGAGTTGGGAAACGATATTTCTTTCTACGTCCATTTTTTCCTCTAAACAATCTTGCATACGTACGTTCTTTCGCTACTAAAGACAATAGTGGCCAGTTTTCCTGAAGTGTTTTCAAGAATTTTTGTGAATCAAGTGATTGCTTTAGAAAAAGTCTTTTGCTCAACTGGTGATGGAATTCGGAACAAGTATTTTCGTTGAGAAACAACGCCTGTAAACAACACTTAGAGTTCGTATCGTTTATTTGAGGCGTCTCTTTGATTGCGTGACCAAAAAAATCGTGATCCATATCTACTATAGCAAACGATTTTGGGGATTTTGTTCGAATCAACTCTATGATTCCACTCTTTCCAATATATTCTCGTTTGTCGGGTGTAGGTTGAAATCGAATCCCTCTTTTTATGACAACCCTCGACAATATTTCGGCATCAAACCCCCCTTCGACGTAAACTAGGCGGTCTACATGTGGGCGGATTTTAGCCTCACCAGCCCGTCTTTTCGGGTCGCCAATCACGTTTTTCAAGTAAATCGACAAAGTCACTCCTCCGGTGGAATTTGAATGACATGGTCGATATCATTGTACAGTATATCTGGACTGTGTGTCGAGAACACAAAATGATGTTTCGGGAATGTGGTTTTGAAAAATTGAATCAAGTCCCTTTGCCAGTCGATATGTAATGACAGCTCGGGTTCATCAATCATAATCAGCGAATTAGGACGCGTAGCTAGAACTGCTTTTGTCATTGCGAGGAGTTGGAGTTGTCCACTTGACAGATATTGATCGATAGGTATGTGCCCAACAAACATGTTAAATGCTAACCAAGAAGGGAAAAAAGGTTCGCTATGGACGAGATATTGATGGTCAATTTCATCGAGATGTTCGACGTCAATCTCGTCTAGAAATTGGTGATTATCTTGGTTGATTAGAACCACTTCACTCGTTGGAGAATAACAATTGTTCTCATTCATGTAATGCCTTCTTCCCTCTTTGAGCATTTCTAATACTTCCGTAGTGTCACGTAGTCGTGAATTCAAGTTACGAATATTATCTAAATCTGCCGCAACGTTAGGTATATTGCGATCGACTCTGAGCATAATTGGGACTCGGATCGTCACTTCCCGAGAACTAAAAGAGAATTCGCTCGTAGTTCGCTCGATGGAAACGCCGTTCTCATTCAGTAATTCAAAAATCGTACGTCCACCTATTACGTCATGCGGATGTGGTTCATGAATTCGAAGGTCTCGAATTTCATTGATTGAAACCTCTTCTATTTCCCCGTTAATTTGTGCGGAGAATTCAAACACTTCAGGCCCGTACAATCGGTTCAAATCTAATGAATCAAAAGGTAAGTATTCTTCTTGTTCACTGTGTATATTCATCTTAGTGTTTTGACTTTGTTCGAATAATTCTGATAGCATCTTATCTTTTTCACTTCGATGGTATTTATCACGAATCATGTAATGTAATTCAAGCGCTTCTTGGCGGTTCACAGTTGTCTTGTTACCAAAAAAAACTTCAGTTGTGTTCAGTTTTGCAATATCCAATGTGAAGTCACAACTCGAAAGTTCCAATTGATTTGTTTCTAGATTTGAACCCTCACGGAGAAAAGCATCTAGGGCCTCATTTGGGCTGAATGTCCAATTGTTCGCCCAATGAATTGATTCAATGTTTGAGTCATGACCCCTCATAATCTGAGTTCGAATAATGATTTTGATAGATGTCACACCCGTCGTTTGAGCAATATTTTTCATTTCATGAAAATTATATCTTGTTGGGTTTTCAATCCATGTTCCTGCAGCTTTAATCATCTTGAGAGTAAGCGTTTTACCTCCACCGTTTGAACCAGTTAGCACACAGCATTTGTTCTCGGTAAAGTCGATAACTGCTGAACTCTTCCACCCGTTTCTTTCTATTTCAAAGGATTGAACGATTGAGTCCATTAGAGAACGCAAGTATTGATCGCATTTGATGGTTTCCGCCTCATCGTTTATTTACCGTGCATACATGATCGTATCGTGGCGACTCCCACAGTCATCGATTACGGTCAGTTTGTTGCGAATTCGCAACCATTACCAATTCTTGATAGAAGAGATACTGGAATCGAATTCCGGCGCCTATTGACTCTTAGCCACCTCTCTAGAGCATTGCACCAACCGCGAGTGTCCTTACCTCCGGGTTATACCCCAGATCTTCATCAAATGAAGCCGATGAGTTTACTCGAGAGGGGTTGGTTTCATGACCTTCTTCAAATCGATACTGAAGGCAACAACGACACGAAGAGCCCGAAATATCTTCGCAATGGATTGGTGGTTGCTGATGAAGGTGGGATGGGAAAAACTCTTTCATGCGTGATTTCTGCACTCAATGTCCTTGACGATTCGAATAAAACCGTTCTCATACTATGTCCTCCTTTGCTGAAAACCCATTGGTTGAAGTTGTTTGAACATACCCAGCATGAAGTTCACTTTTGGAATGGAACGAAACTGGTAAAAGAACCGATTCCAAGGGGTGTCATTCTGCTCAGTAAACATTCTCTGCTTGGCCAAAGCATCACTGATGCTCGAAAAAAACAGTTACAAGAGAAAATCAAGTTAGTTATTGTCGATGAAGCACACGAATGGTTCATCTCTGCTGCAGATTCCAATCCGTCTGATGATTTTGTAGATGATGATGAATTGGATCAAAACAATGAAGGAAAATCGGCCACTTTCCTACGGGGGATAGTGCATACGATTCTCTCTTCAGAAAAGGATACCAACCAATGCTTGCTGGTTACTGCAACGCCAATGAGGAAAGGTTTCGGAGATTTTTTTTCTCTTGTTGAATTACTTGAACCAGGCCTTAGGTCAAAGTTTGAAATGAGAATTGGTGGCGATGCTGATTCACAACAACAATGGATTGAATCTTTGTCTCAAAACTGGTTTCCATTGCTGGAAAAACTCCGTGTTTGTGGAGATGAAGATTTGCACCCAAATTTAGTTCAAGTGACAGAACACCTGAAAACGTTTGCGATTTTTCTCGAGGATTCGGATTGTGAAATTCTGTTAGAGAAACTCGTCACTCCGAACTTCCTTCATTCCTTATGTGGAGAAGATGGCCTGAGACTTCGACAGGAATTGATCAATGATTTACACCCTCTCGGTCGTTACTTGTCAGTGAGTCTACGTGACGATTTAGACGCAACTGATTGTGAGCAAAGGTATCGCGTGATGGAATCACGAACCTTTGGATATTCATTTGATTCGGATCTTGCTGAAATGGTGAAAGAACTCACTTCAAGAGCCGACAAGTTGCCCCAGAACTGGAAGCAACAATTGCACGATTGTCCAATGAATTTGTTGGGTCAACACCATTCCACTAAATTCTCATTACACTTTGAAGAGCATCAGACTGTGCGCAAAAAACTTTTACCGCGGATAACGGAATTGTGGGATGCTGATGAACGTCTATCCTACTTGAAAGACCTTGTCAACGATTTACTCGAGAAAAAGAAAACAAACATAGCCTCCGGAATTGTGATTTTTTCACGCTTCAAAAACACGTGCTTCGAGCTGCAACAAGCTTTAGAGAATTATTTCCAAGATAGAGTGGATGTCTATCTCTTTCTTCCTCCTATAATACCGAAAGATGGTAGCGATCCTGTTTCTGATTCACGCCACAGTGACTTGAAAAGGGCAAGGAAAAAGTCGGTTTCCAGCCCTAAACTTCAGATCATCGTCTCAGGCGAAAGCGGCTCTGTCGGATTAGATATGGAATGGGCGAACCACATTGTGCACTGGACGCCTTCTCGTTCATTTGGTATGATTTCACAAAAAACATGGCGTCTCGATCGGAGAATCAGCCAAAGTAATGCAGACTCAACGGAACTGAATTTTGTGGTACATCATTTCTGCGAAACCAAAAACATCGAAGAACACCGCTCTCTAGTAAATAAATCATATCGGAATGCGCGAATTTTACTCGGTGACCGACAAGATTTGACAGAATCCAAAAATGAACTCATTCCGCCAAATGCCAATGAAAAATTCACGCGTCAATGGAGTAATACAAGTCGTGATTTCCTGCCTTCAGGATCACATTCTCGGTGGCTTTGGGGATTTGTTAACGGGGATGAGGGTGGATTAAACTCCGTTGCCGAACTGATTGGTATACAATCCCTTTCCGCCCTTACTGGAATCAACTTGAGCGTTGAGCAACTACTGTTTGGAGAGGGTAATCAAACTTACCAGGCGTTCAAAATCCCCAATGCACCGTTAGGGTATAGATTGAATCAGTTAGATGAATTGATTCCCCTCGATGGGTACTCAGGTGTCACTCCACAAAGACTCCATAAAATTATGACGTTCACAGATTCAAATCACGAATTGTCCTTTTTGAAGAGTTGTGCGGGTGGCATCATCAATGCTCCCTCCTTGCTCCCTCCTTCCGGGCGAGCCACAATGCTGCCAGAACACAAATCTGTCAAGTTAACCCCAATGCCAGCGGGCGAACTTCATTCATTTTTCACAAAAAAACTACGTGAACTCTATTTTTCCGCATCCCTTGAAGCGCCAAATCACCAGTTTGTCGTCAACCAGTATCCATATGTCCACTATCACGAAGATAACTCCGGCGAGTCACTTCCTTGTGTTAAGATTGGACTGCACCTAGGTCTTCTTGATTTTTTAGAATCGGAAGCAGGTTTGGCGATGAAAAGAGTTCTTGGAAAACAATGCATATCTGGATTTGTATCCAAGGATTTCAACGGTTGGAAATACCTCTCATATGGCGAATTAGATCAGTACCAATCCATTTTTGAATTGATTCTTGATGACGCTCACCTACGAGAATATCCTGATGATTATTTCCCGAGTTCAAATTCTGCTCAAGAAGATCGAGAAGCATTCCTCTCGGAAGACCTTGATTACCGTTCACTCCTCAAGCCAGATATCGGTTTATTCCTTCAAGGATATACTTATGAGGAACAAGTCAAGCATTTCGAAACGTATCAAAAAATGCTTCCATTCGACTTGATTATGTTCTTGCCTCTTGTGAATATCCACGCTCATCATGGAGATGGACGAAATGGTTGCATGGTGTGTGGAAGCACATCATCTTGCAGCAAGGGTACTCTTTGCTATGATGAGTGGGATCCAAAAGATGGAGATGGGATTGGAGGGTGGTGCTGATGACGAATTATGAATACACAATTACACAATTGAATGATAAAGATGGGCCGGATCATTGGATGCCTAATTTCTATGAGTTGCTCGCCCAAAAACCAAGACTTTCAGTCTCCGGCTATGAAACGGAATATGAGGTGTTGAGAAATCAGTTGATCGCTGAAAGCGGACTATCTAAAAGTGAAGTTGTCATTGCAAACGCTTTCTTTTCTCTTGGAACAAATGAAAATCGACGAGCGAAAGACATTGATTCAATTCTAACGGCCATCAAGCACATCAATGATGATGAAATTGATTCTTGGATTACCGAACTTCTTCAAAATGCCCAGGACGTGAATGCGAGCCAAATTACCTTACAGGTGCTGGATCACGCATTGAAGTTTACACACAACGGTCAAACGTTTGATGAACTTCAGCTTCGTTCGCTTTTTGCTGCAAGTCATTCAACCAAAACAGCTGATATTCAATCGATTGGACGCTTTGGTATTGGGTTCAAGTATTGGGTAAACTTTTACGCCTATCTTGAGGTGAAGATGTATGATTTTAATGGGATTGGATATTCAATCAAGGTTGCAGGAAAAGACCCGGAGAATACTGACCATTCGAATGAAAGGTTTGTACCAATTTTAAGACGATTCCAGCATGACAAAAATCTCCGTGAGGAAAATGATTCAGTGACAGAGTTTCTTTTTACCGGGCCATTGAAGGATTTTGAATCCACTGAATTGGTCAACAAGCGCGTTCTTCGAAGCCTCCCAAATCTTTACGTCGACGAGCGAGATTTTAAATTCATTCTTTCGACAAACGGGCCAGAAGTTGAATACAAAGTTTCCAAATCTGCAGAATTAGAGCGTGAAACAGTGGATGAGAAAAGAATCCATCATCTTGAGGTCGAAGAAGGCGATGAATCCCCTCGCAAAATCCTCATCGTATATGCTCCACTTGAATTATTCCAAAACGAGTTTCAGGATGATTACGAAGCGTTGGTTGAAACGATGAATAAAGAACTTCAGTACTGGGGTGGGCAAAACAAAAACGCGGATGATTCCCTTTCTATGGATGAAATTGCCAAACTTCGAATTTCAATTGTGTATCCGTCGGGCATTGAAACCCAGCAGAATGGTGTTCTCTCTGTTAAATTTGCAGTGAGTCATGCGTCGATAGAAGTTCCAGTCATTATCGACGGGCCGTTTTTTCTTGTTCCTAATCGTCTTAACCTTGAGGTAAATCCACCCAATACTAATCGTGGTGACGGCAAGATTTGGAATGAAACCCTGCTTAAATTTTCGAGACATTTGTACAATTCATCAATCTCAGTCATTTTGGGTCATCAAGGTACCTATGATTTTTCATTACCCCAACTCGACGATTTAATCAATGCTCCTTTCGAATCACAGAATGACACTGTTCAAAATCTTCTTCGTAATGACAATGGCGCTGATAACTTATACGATGAAGTGGAAGAGTTCATCATAAAACCGGATTGTTTAGACGATAATGCGCAGTTTTATGGTTGTAATTCGGAGGTTATGGAACTTTGGCGAGATTTAATCAAAAAGGACGATCAAGAAGATGCTCTCCAATGGTTGCTTGATGCTCTCCACCCTCAGTTAGCCCGACTCCAAATTGGCGAGGAAGTGGTTTTGGTTAGAGAAGGTCGAGGTTTTGAACCGCTCCCGGAGAGTGAAAGTTCAATTTGCAATTCTTATGGAACGGGAATTCCAGAGTGTATTTCTAGCTACATTAGCGAGATAGAGGATGAGAACGTCAAACATGCGTTCAGTTGTTTGTTTGGAGCAGTTACCAAAGACCTCATTTCCGAAGAAATTTTCTTTGATTATGAACGCTTAAACTCCATACCCTTCTATTTTCAAGATGATGTGAATGAAGAATTCGTGAGCAAAGTGCGTGAAATTAGCCAAGAACTTTCGGAATTAACTGACGTTCCAATTTTGAGCGTATTGCACATTCCCGAATGCAGCGTTGATTGGGAGAAATGGATTAAATTGCGTCGGGACAGATTGGATTCTTTTGAGGTCAGCGTATCGCGCTTCATAGAAAATATGTTTGTTCAAAGTAAGAACGAGGATTTACGAATCCAGTTTGACGAGATGAATCTTCCTCAATTGTTTCAGGAATTAAAACGACTTCAACAGGTTTGGGGCGATTCATTTCTAAGCGTGAACGATGACTCCAGCACACCACATTTCGTACGATTGCCACCGAAGAGTTCTGCCCCAGTCATCGTAGTTGGGGATGGCGACTACACTCTTGCATCCATTGAGCGCAAAGATACATTCGGCAAGAAGATTAAATTCGATGAAGAAGCACTTCAACCTGTAATATATGCTTGGGGGATTGAAGAGAATCCGTTATGGGGGTATTCAAAGAAAGCAGACCTTCCGGAATTTGTCCCCCCCCATGATGCTCAAAACCAACGAGTTCGATCACTTCCAAACGGCTGGGAGTGGCAAAGCCTTCAAATTTCAACCTCCACGGCTCGTGCGACAAATTGGAAATGGGTTTCACTTGATGTTCCTAGTTCAGTTGAATCCCGAATGCACTGCTACTTTATCGATGCAATCCATTTCCAGTTCACAGATTCACTTGAGCATGATGAAAGACGCGGAATCTTCCATACGAGAGTCAAAAAGGGAAATGATTTGATTTCAAGTCCTTATCCAAAATTAGGAAATAAACGGGAAATTGATTTCCCCAACAGAAACGATTGTTCTGAACATACACTGCTACGTTCAGCAATGGGCGTCACAAATGATGCTGTTAGTCAACTACGTAGAACGCCAATTGCTACCCACGACCATTTCATTAAATTCAATGACCCTGACCTTAGTTTGCACTCAATTGTTCGACTTCAAGATGCATCACGCTTCCTTCTTGAATTAAATTTACTCAATGTTCCTGCAGATGAAGATTTGAAATTGGAAACTACGTTCAAAATGATGACATATTCTACCAATTTACGTCCTCTGTCGAGGTTGTATGATGTATATTGGGCTAGAGGTACTGAAAATAAGCATAACAAGGCTGAATGCAACAAAGATGGCCTATCTTTACGATTTATACGGTTACTCGAAAGGGATAACCTCGATTCTGCGGCAAAGCGTACATTGCGTGCAGCGGATACTGATCTCATATCTCGTTATGCACTTTTACCGTGCTTCGATGTATTGCGACACCATAAGAACATCCCGTTTTCGAACATCAAAGTAGTTCGTGAAATTATTGTCAACGAATTTTATCCAAATATGTTGTATCTACCCTACTTCATTGAAGATGTAAGTGAGTTGTTTAGTCTTCCAAAAATTCCGAATCTGCAAACCATTCCTTTGAGTAAATCGAACACTGAAGCGTATGAGTCATTTACGAAGAAAAACAGTGAGCAACTCAAAAATATGCTTTTTTACCTCATAAAGCAGATTTGGGAGGGTTCCGATTTCGTTGAAGGTTCCCTAAAGAGTTTCAATCAACTTGCAAAACAAGATGTAAAGTTTGCCAATACCAATCCCTCAAATTCAGACTTGTCTGGTGACGACACACCCAATCAACTATTCAAGACCATTCTCAAAGATCATTTTGGAAATGAAGATGAATGCAAAGAGTCCTATCCACACCTACATGCTGTTCTCTACAATGTTCAAAACGATGCGCCCACTTGGTCTGAATTTCGAAATGCGGTATTGGTGGGGCTGAATCCCAATCAGCCTCTTGAGAAATACTATGAAACACGTTTCCCTGTTCTAGTAAATGCTGACTCCCAAATCCAACATTCTGAAGATACGGGTCCGAAAATCGGAGATTTGTTTAACCCTGAGACCGCCATTGAGGGATTGAATATATTGAAAGAAAAGTTTAGCCATGATTTATCTCACCTGTTTCAACTCAATTCAAACCCGCCAAAATCACTTATTGACCTCAACTATCCCGACGGAGAAGATGGTTCCGAGATTTACAATTTTTTGAATCAGTTGCCTGAGTTGGAGATTAATCAACCACTTACGCCTTGGAAAATGCTTTCGCATAGCCCAAACCATCAATGGGATGTATGCGATGTTGATGCAAACTTGGCATGGCTCGAGGAAGTCTTTGCAACCCTTAAACAATCAATGACAGAATTTGATTATTCATTCGCGTCCTCACCCGATGAACTCTCCGAAGACCGCCCGATTCAGTACTCGCCGAGAAGCCCGAGTTTCTTCTATCATGCAGATGACAAAAAGTTAGAGATTCGCATGCCGGCGAAAAAGTCTCAACTTTCGCTGTCTGAGCATGAGTACTTATGGAGGGTTTTACGAAAAAGGGTTCCGAGCTTGTTAGGATTTACTGAACAACGTCTTCTCGATCATCTTCACGATAAATTGGGACCTTGGTGCTGGTCAAAGCGTGAAGGAAATCAGCGGAAAGATGATTTTATTCTGCAGTATTGCCAAGGAGATTTGAAAGAAATACGCAATTACTGTGAACAAAAAGTGAATTCTACTCACAACGAAATCGATTCAGCGATTGCCGACATCAGTCACTTATACGCTTCTTCCAATTCCCTTCTGAAAGACAGTAAATCTATTCTAAAGGAATTGTATAATCAAAACCGTTCATCCATTTGCACGAAATTTGTCTCGCCGAAGGATATGCTGGATCGCTATGTTTCGTTGACATGGAAGCACAATATGCAATTCGATAAGAAACTAAGCAAACCTTCTCAAGAATGGGAAACACTTGGGGATTTTATACTTTGCAACGCCAATGAGCATTACTTCCTCCGGCGAAGTGACAATTTCAATGGAGTTGGTGAAGTTTATACCCTCGTTGATGACTACCTAGGTATCATTCGAGAGGCTCTGAGAGATACCGCAATAATTGCAGCTGACGAAAAGTGGGTGAAAATGGATCTCTTTTGGGATGTTCGAAATGATGATCAGTTGATTGAAGTGAGGTTGCATAAGGTTCATGCGTTATTTATTCTTGGTTACGCGAGTTGGGGTCTAGATAATGATTGAAGATCGATTTAAGGACACATTCATTCGTTTTCTTGATTCCGCCACTCGTGAACGATTGATGCCATTGCTGTATCATGTTTATCGTTTTGAATCCTCTCGGGTTGCAGGAGCTCATGGAGGTTCTCGACTCCTTGACCAATGCCTATGGACAAAAGCAGAGATTCTACCACACCTACCGATTCAAGTCGGACAAACTATGAGCGATTTAGAAGTCCTATTGGATGAGTTAATCGCGTATCTTTCATCAGATGGAGTCCGGCACTTGCTTCGTTTCAAAAGTGCAAAGAGAGAGAATGAATATGTTCACATCACGAGAGTTGCCGAGATGATTCGAACGACTGGAAACTTACATGAATTTCACGACCGCGACTCGGCTGTAGAAACCACTCGTAAATACAACATCATCGAGGGTACACAATGGTACCCACTCCTTCGATATGGAATGCCTCGTGAGTTGCCCCCAAGCATGATTCGCTCAAAACTGGAAACACATCTATCCGGCCGAACTCACCTCCCACAATCAAAGGGTGGACATTCCATTTCAGACGCTTTGGATGATGTTGATCTCGTACTCAAGGGCATTGGTTCGATGTCAAAGTTTAGTGGAGGCAAAGGCTTGATGTTTTCAAAGTTCCAAGTCGACGGTATTGTCAAAACACTTCTCCAGTCGTGGACCGATACCATGGGAGAAGCCGTAGTAATCACGGCCGATACAGGTATGGGGAAAACCCTTGGTTTTGCAATTCCAGTACTTGTGGATGCAGTTCTTTCTCTTCGCAACCCCGAAAAAACGGTGAGTCAACTGTTGTTGTATCCACGTGTCGCTCTAGCCAAAGATCAGTACAATGAATTGCACAAATACGTGGCTCGTGTAAATACCGAACTCAAGAGTCATGATCGTCCTTATGTCGGCATTGCAGTCGATGCTGAAGGGCTCATCAAGAACGTTCCAAAATACAAAAACTATCCATTTTACCCGAATACCAAAGCCCCTGAATGGGGAGTGGGTGCGAAAACGGTTTCTCCTGCTACAGAGAGTGTTTATGGTGGAGATAAACCGGCACAGATTTTGATTGCTAGCATTGAATCCTTCCGACGTAGATTGCGTTTCCCAGTTGTGGTTCAAGCACTTGGCAGAGGACTCCAACGACTTGTATTTGACGAAGTACATTTGAGCTCGTCGATTCAAGGTGCTCACCATAACCGCTTAGTGGCCCGTTTGAAGCAAATTGTCCATACTCACTCACGGAAACTAACTGCGGTAGGAGTGAGTGCGACAATTGCCAAACCGATAGAACATCTTTCCAAGATTTGGGGATGTAATGAAAAGCACGTTCTACATGTCGACGGTACTGCTCCCAATGATGGAAGCGCTGCAGGAATTATGCACCACGTTTTGTTCAAACCACGCCGAGGAACTCCAGTAATCGGGGCCTTAGTCGACATGTCCTCATCGATTCTCCATCAGAGAAGAAGTAAAGATTTTGAAAGACCTACAAGGTCGGGAGACTTACAAAAAACGATAGGGTTTTCCGACAGCCACGAGATTGTTGGCAATTGGCACACATACATGCTTGATAACGAATCTACTTCGGATGCAAGCGACCGCAGAATGCTTTACAATAAGCCGAAAAAGCCCCTCCGCCGCCCATATGCACACTGGCACGAACAACCTCTACAGATTCATGAGAAGGGAAAGGAGGTATGTGGTTCGTGTCAAAAGATGGAATATCATCCGAAACCTCTAGAAATTGAAGGTGTAGAACTTTTGAAATTCAAGGAACGAACAGACCACACATTAGGCGGAGATCACAGTTCATGGGATTTGGACATAGATGCTTCTCGGAAGTATGAAATTAACGGTTTAGACTCATGTACCTATCTCCAGCAGGGCAAATGTTGGTGGTTCGCACCTCGAGAAGGAACCATCGAAGCACGGCCCGGTGACCCCTCTTATCTTTCCCATTCTGAAGTTGTTCGTTCAATGCGATATACTGCAGTCACCAAGCAAAAGGGCGAAACCGGAAAAGAAGTTTCCGATGAAAGCGCAAATTCAGTGTTTAGGTCCGATCTAAAGAAGGGGGCATTCCCAAACGATATTGAATATAAGAAATGGAAGCAGAAGAGTGCTTCAGACAAGGAGGTCCTGCATGACTTTGCGATTGCAACACCAACCTTGGAAGTTGGAGTCGACATGGACAATGTTTCGGAAGTAATTACGCATAAAGCCATACGAAATATTTCTTCATATCGGCAGAAAGTTGGACGTGCAGGTCGTGAAGTGGGTTCTGATGTGATGGCAGTAACTCTTGTTTCAATGCATTCTTCTGATTTTCATCATTTCCGTTCTGTTCATGAATTGGTTGCCAAAAAGTTGGTCGAACCTGTCCCCGTGGCTCTCAACAACGTTCCAGTCCAAAAACACCATTTGTATGAAGCAGTATTTGATTTCTTATCTTTAAACGATATCAATGTTGAATCGATTCCTAAAATGAAAAGGGCTAAACCGGGTACTGACAATTACGATGACTGGCAAAACGTCAACAAACCGCTGCATGATGCCATCGATTTACTGGAGTTAAATGGAGTGCCAAGTCCCGCTGCATCCGAATATCTTCAATCAGTATCACATCGCGAAGGAAATAGCCAATATATTCCCGAAGCTATTGAAACCGCTGTGAAACACTTACGAGTTTTCCTTGAGTTATGTCCAAACCTCGATCAAGATGTGACGTTTTACCAGTGGCTTGCACATTTTAAGAATTACAAAGGAAAGAGCCGATTATCTGCTCCTGACGACAATGACAGATACTGGGAGCAAATTAAATTGGTACTGGAGAATGACATGCTTCTCGAAATGGGCTTAAACGCAATAGAACACCAACCTTTGGCTCAAAAAGCAAGTGACTACCTCGGCCGGGTTGAGGTCGCTCTTGTTTATCGAAATATTGAGGAATGCAGATCGGTATCTGCCGAAATGAAAACATGTGGTCTCGATAAGAACCCTGCATTGATGCCGCTGGTTATGTGGATTGGCCAACTGATGGATACCAACACGGGTTCACAGCATCCGTTTTTGCGTGAAGTTGAAGAGGGCCTAAAGGAAAAAACGATCAAATGGGGAGACTTGTATTATCTATCTTCTATCTTAGAGAAGATTCAATTTTTCCTAAAGGACAGGCCTTATATTGCTCTGCCAAGTTTCTTCACAAACCCTCACGAAGACACCGTTCCAGTTGTTTATCCGAACGGTTGGGAAATTGATACAGTCTCTCGTTCTGAGGTTCATCGATACCTGCAGCCAGGAATGTTCACGCATCGATTAAAGGGTGGAAGCCGCTTCTTTATCTCTCATGATGGATTACTTAACCTCAATGAAGACACAGGTGCGTGGAGGTATTCAATTGAGGGCGCACCGATAAAGTACAAGCAAGTTGAACCTCTATCTATCAACAATGTTCTGAACATTTCTCCGTTGTTGGATGCAACATTGTCAAATTCTGAAACACGTGCCTATTCATTTACCTCAATTGAAGGGGAACGTGATAGCGGCATGTCAAATACTTCTCGTATGCACGTTAGAATGAGTGATGAAAAAGAATCTCGTGGACTCATTATCGGCAAAGATATAGTTGATGTACATGGGTTTAAGCTGGGCGTTCGACCAAAGGCATACCCAATTACTTGGAAACTTACAGACTCTAAATCTGGTGCAGATATCGGAACTTATCTCATTTCTAACATGAAACCCGCCCATAACAGTGCTCTTGCTCAACACTTTGCGCAAAAACATCCATTGTTGTCGGTCTTATTTGACTCAGTAACCTACCACAACGAAATGGAGGTCAACGATTTAGCAATGGGCGTTACTCGTTCGAACGGTATTGTGATTCAGCCTCAGCAAAATCACCAATCCGTTGTATTTTCAAACAAGTTCAAGACCCAAGGAATCCGATTTCAGTTGTCTGATTCGTTACTCTCCAAGGCGAAGTTAATTGCTCGAGGCAATTCAGTTCCATTTTCAACTCAAACCTTGGCTGCCATGGGATATTGGATTCGAAAAAATAAGGATAGATTCGGCACGGAAAGTTCTTTTTCAATTGAAGGGGTTTTGGACGCTTTTGTACAGCATGCATGGAAAAGTTCCAACCCGAAATCACCAAAGGACTCACATCCGATTACCGAAAAAGACTTCTTTGAACTCATCTTTGATAATGGGATTCCAGTTTCGAACCAAGATTTCACATCCCGTGCATTGCTAACGTCGTTAACAGAAGATGAGACTGTAAGTTCAACAACTGAAAGTTTCAAGAACATTTATGCAAAATGTATTGCTAATAGTGGAGATTTCCTCAATCGGTGGGAAGAAATACGTGCTGAATGGAATCGCAACACGCTCTTGAACACTTTGGGAGTACTCATGAGTTCAACTGTCGCTGAGTTTGCTGGAGTTCAAGGCAACTCAATTAGTTACACGTTTACAGACGATGGAGAAACAGCACACATTGATGTGTTTGACGATGATAGTGAAGGTAATGGTTCATGTGAACTGGCAATGAAGTATTTCCACCTGCCGTTTGAAGTTCGAGAAACTGCTCTTAAATTCAAAGACGACCACCTTCCTTCACGTTCAGTAGCAGACCTTCTTGAGCAACGGTTACAACTTTGTTCCGAACACATTGTACAAAACTGTGCTATTGCAAATGTGAAAGTTGATGGGTTGGAAAGTTATCATTCAGAACAAGACGACCTTCGAACAAGATTCGATGTACTTTGGAATCAACACAATGTCACAACTCTACGTCAAGCATCATTGCATGCCAGAAGAAGGTTTGCGATTGAAGATCCAGGTGATCGTGGTGAGCAACTTAAACTTGAATTGGCACTTACAGTGTGCTACGACGGGTGCCCATCCTGCAGTGGTGATGGGATGATGAACCAAATGCCCCCGCATTTGGTTTCCTTTTCTACCAATCGTGGATTATTGGATGAGATTATTGGTGCTTTCTTCTCTTTGAATGGATACAAGCGAATGTTAATCGATTATGACGACATTTACAATTCTCTCGGAGAGAAGATTGACAATTTGTCACCGTTGATAGTACACCATACTGAGGTTGGACAGGATTTCACCATTGAATTTAGACACCACTTAGGCTCGGGAGTTGGGTTTGACTTGGAACGTAATTTTATTCCTCACCCCGAGCTAGCAGCCGATATCGTTGTTCGAACCCAGGAGTTGGTAGAATGACTGATATCTCTACCTGTCAACAACAACTGTTTTGGTCATTATTGCATCGTTCTGCCGGAATGGTGAATACCATTTCTTCGGAGGAAAAAACAATATTAATTTCATCTGAACTTTTTGAGGACGTAACCATACAAGGTGATGGATGGTCGCCGAGCCTAACCCAGTGCATTTACCAAAACTTTGACAGCTCCTTTGAGCGCTTGTCCCACGTTTTGCATGGACTTGCAGTTCTCGGTTATAGGGTGACAGTTCTCACTGAATCAAGTACTTGGAAATGGAGCGTTCAAGGTTCAAATGAACGCGTCGATGCTGAATTTCGCTTTTTGAAATCTCTCTTACCGATACCCAATATCTTTGTTCTATCACATCCTAAAATTCCACAATCAATTTTACAGACTCCATTTGGAATCCTCAAAATCAACCCACCACTTACAACGAACGGATTCTTTGGGCGTTCCTATCAAAATTCTGAATTTTTCACATCTACAATGGTTGAGGAACAGTCAATCTCTGAGTCAATCAATAATTTAATTATCAATTCTAAAGATTATAATTCCGAAGTGGAAGACATTCAAACAGTTTCAATCCCAACTGTAGCTGAGTTGAATATCAATTCCTTTGGGTCAAATGTGCAATCCGAGTATTTGAAGGAGGTTCTTGAAGATATTTCTGCTCCACACGATGCTGTTGAATCTCCTCGTGATTCACCCGAGAAATATGTTCCATTTACACCTCGTAATTTCACCCCGGCAGGTGTAGAAAACGAGAGTTCTGTAGCAATGGAGCAATCCGTAGTTGTTCAGTGTAACAAACTCGCAGTCCATCTTCGAGATTTTCTTTTTACAGCAATAAAGAGTCCGTTTATTGACGAATTATCTGAACAGCAACTTTCTAAATTTTTACACTTGACTTCAGAACCTTCCGAAAACTATTCTCGATTATTTGAAAATGTAAATAATCTACTTGATGGAATACCTCCAGCGGCTATTGAAATTCTTAAAGATTATCTTTTCTTAGACGGAAGTGCATGGAATAGTTGGGTTGGAAAACTAAAAAATATAGTTCTATCTTTAAAAGATGTATTTGAAAGATTGTCTGCAAAAAGTGGCAATCAGTTTGAATTATCGATGAGGATATTTGCTCTTGAAACGAAATTTAAAAATTTGATTGATTCTAACTAATACAGTATGATTCAATTTTCGGAATACCCTTTTTCAAAGTAGAACCCAACACTATTGGCTCGATCAGTAGTAGAATTCATTCGTTTTTGATTACCTTGTTTCGACTGTATTTGCTGTCGGTTGTGTTCTTCCTTGCCAAGAGCAATAAGCCATCTAATCACCAGTGATTTTTTTTACGATACACCGCTTTAACAAAATCAAAGGTCTCGGTGCGCTTTACAACAGGTCAGATGATTATGTTAACACATTACTAAAAGTTACTGAGATGCTTTATTGGGCTGAAGCAGGTTTGGAATCCGTAGCCTAGAATAAAGCACTAGCATGTTTTAATACAAAGTTATCCCAGTCATCTTCACTTTGACTTTTCCATTGTTTATCTGTATAGTTTGGCTCCAGCAATAAAGTATTCACATCCATACTTCTGTCAGGATCTAGACCTATAATGAGTAATGGTGAATGTATAGAACTGCTAGCAGAGGTGACAATATTTTTCACCTTTTCAAATGAATACACTCCCTCAATCTGTGGTGCTATTGAATCGCATGGTAAAATGAACACGCAAGCATCATAAGTGTCGAAAGCGATGACAAGATTAAATTTGAATAAATCGCGCCATGCTGATGCAATATTGCCAAATTCGACCTCTCCAAAAACACGTATCCCATTAACAAGGGTTTTCGTGAAATCACCTTTTTGATCGAGCTTTACATTTCGCTTTTTTGGGATTATTCGGGTATCTTTGATATTCCATTGATTGGAAGTCAATTGGTAACGAATCATTGCATTCAGTATTTTTTGATTAATTGGATATCTCTTATTCACTATTCCTGGAGTAAGCGGTACTCGCAATTTTGAACAAAATTCAATCAGTTGAGCAACATCTTTGTCGTTATTAAAGTAGAATGCAGCATTATTAGCATAATGAGTTTTGGCTGGCAATATGGTCTCCTCCCAATCAATTGAATTTATACTACCACTGTTACACCAGTCACTGTTGCACCAACTGAGGAGTATGGTGAGTGGAAAAGCATATCCAACTCAACACTATCACCGACAGACGGAGGTGTCACATTATGTTCTGAAAATCTAAATGTCGAAACTCCGCTGTCTCTAATCGTAACAGAAATACCGCGGACGACTAGACCAGTGGACATATTTCTGTATTCGCAAGTAGCCTTCGTTTTTGAAACAAGAGAACGAGTTCGAGGTCGGCCATTTGGATTTGGATTGACTGTTAGAGTCTCAAACTCGATTTTCGTGATGTCCGATGTAAAAGTAGACACTGTCACTGGGTCGAGAGGGCCTCCCATCCAAGTTGCTAAATTTGGCCAATAACTGACAGGTGTAGGGTATGGTGCCACCTCATATATTTCCTTGATGATATTGATAACGCGATTTTCACCTGCTGTTGCATGCAAATAATCAAAACTTGAGTCCCAAGTAATATTCTGTATAGCCCTTAGTTCTCTGCAGACATTGGGTAAATCGAATGGAAGGCTTTGTTCATCAATTCGGGCTTTTATGTGTGGCAAAATCCCAAACATCACATTGAAAACCCTTCCTTCTTGTAAATCTCCTATAGCACCTCGATGCTGATACCATTTGGAGGCCGTCTTTGCACCTGTTGTTCCAGGCCATGTATCGGTAATTGCCTTCAAGTATGTTCTCAGAATATTCTTCATTCCGGTTATACTTACTCCTGCAGCGGGAACCGCCATTGGAGTTCTCGTGACTGGCGGGTTAGCAGCAATCAAACTCGGAATTGTAACTGATGAAGTAAAACCTGTTTTCCACAACCATTCTGCAAGTTTCGTAACATCTCGATAATCGCTTCTTCGGCCATCATCCATCATTTTAACACGTCCCACACGCGGGTTCACTCCAATATCTTCTGACCATTCGTTCATTGCAGCTGGTTGATTTAACTCTGAAGCAATTTGGTAGGCGGCTCTTTTTGTAGTGTTGCTGTAGTCCAAAAGCCCGTCGTTTATCGACATAGAAAATCCAGATGCAAGATAATGAATGTGTAAATCATCTAATGCCTTTACTCCACCATTTATTTCTAAAAAGAGGCGTGCGGCCATTATCGCAGTGGTGGCATTTGGTGCAGCTTCAGACAACACTGTGACATAGAAAGGATGATCTCTATCGGTTTCTCGTGCCGACATTCCGCGAATTCTATGTTGGCCGTCAATAATTGTGGCAGGCCTAAATACCGTCCCACATCCTCTACAATGATCAAAGTGCAGTCCTGCTGGTTGACCAGGATACTGACTTGAATCCAAGCCGCATGCGCAATTCACTCGAGTCCAAGATGCTGGAGAGATATCGATACTTGTAATATTAGTTCCATGAATGTCCTGAAACAAATGCGCAGCAGGAAGGAACACAATTGCAGGGTTCACGGAATGAGATGTTGCTATACCCCACCAATTTGCAACGTCTGTTAAACGACTAAAGTCATATTTCCGTTGATATGCGGTTGAACCCACACCGCCCCAATTGTTAGTGTAGTCTAAATTTTGATCATATGTTAGCGTAGGAACTTTACAGATTCGGTCAATATCCCTCGGATTTGTGATTACCATGCGGATAGCCATGCTTCGTTGGACAATATTTTGTCCTGAAAGTTGTATGAGGTGTAAATTCGGGTCATCATAAAGGTACACAGGTTCGCCATCAGTGTTGGACGGAGGTAAATATGTTATCGCCATGAGGCAATTAACGGACAATAATTAATAATCCTGTCGGCAGAACCCAATCATTGCCATTCCAATACCGATTGAATTCGTTTTCAAACGGTTGTGATACTGGCACAACCATTGCACATTGAATTTCTCATTTTTCCATCTCTCATTCAAAACTAAACATCGTGCAGGTAATATATGGTCTTTTTGAAGTGATTCAGTTTGTTCACATTCATGCCAGTTGCATTTTTTATCTTCGGGCATATTTGCAACAGGTATACTCGTAGTGTCTCGAACCTTATGATCTAATATGTAAATTTCTCCCGTCTCATTCTTTGTAAAAATCCGTATTAAAAATTCAGATATTGTTTGCGATGTTTGATTACTCTGGATACTTAACCTTTCTTCAAAGTATTCCTCCATCCAACTGGCCTTTTCCCTCATTAGGGCGGTTACTTTCTGATTAACAAGACCTTCTTCAGATTTAAACATGTTCCTAAATTTGGTTTCCAATTCTAGACAATCGGACAACATTTCATTCCAACTCATCAAATCACCTTCTCATAAAAATAAGCAGTTCATTTACCGTAATTCTGCCATCGCCTCTGCTACTCATCGTCCTTTTGATAGGAATACTGTGGAATATGGGCGGGGTGATTTTTTGCAATTTAGCTGCATGAGTATAGATTTCTCGAACTTTGGGAGTGTCATTATTGGAAGCGATAATTAGTGCTCCGTTTGAAGCTGCCTTCGATGCTAATTCTGCCAAATTAATATGATTTTCCATGCTGAAACCAGTAGATGAATACGAAGTAAAAACATATTCACCGTCGTTTAGGGGTAAATAGGGTGGATCGATATAGACCAAATCTCCTGAAGTGACAGATTCAAAACTTTGTGTAAAGGATTGATGAGTGATTGTAGTAAATTGAAGGTCTTTATGGCATTGGCTTAAGATTTCTGGCTGGAATATGTTGTTTGGAGTGTGATATCTACCCTCAGGAACATTATTTTCACCTTTCGAATTAACTCTCCAAAGACCGTTATAGCACGTTTTGTTTAAGAAAATCATTATTGCTGCCATTTCTAAAGAGTCCTTAGAATTCAACAGGCCTTTAGATTTTAATTTTGAAATAAGTTCATTCATCTTTTTTCTTTTGCGATAATAATACCTTTCATTTCTTTGTTTTCGAGTGAGGCCTTTTGGAAAGCCTAGTTTCTTAATTTCGGTAGTATATTCTTTATGTAATCGCTTTAAAGAAATCAATAGTTCTGGATATTGCTTGCCACACACTTCTTTCATTGTGGTGATTAATACGGGATTTAAATCAGAAAGATAACTATGAGTATTTTCAGTGAATTGTTCTGAATTTTTCAATGTGAAATATACGGAACCACTCCCAAGGAAAGGCTCATGGTAACCTGCATTTTCAGACAGGTACCATTCTTCGTTTTCTTCCGCTAATTCTTTCCAAATCTCGATCAGAGTAGGAGCGATTTTTGACTTTCCACCTGCCCATTTCAAGAATGGTTTTGTAAGGTTCGCATTTGACATTAAAACACCTACAGTTTCCCCGAATTTGCTAAAGCAATAAATTGGTCTGGCAAAAGTATTTTTATCGACTTTTCGTAATTGATATATTCTGCTAAACCTCTTTCTAAATACCATTTTCTTAATGTCCAGCCGGTTTGGCTCAATCCTGCCTCGTGATCAGTACCCCCAAGGATAAGATACGCTTTCTCAAATCCATATTCATTACACGCATGCATTAGATTTATGATTTCAAAAGGGACTTTTTGTTCTGCAGTACCTCCAGTTTGTTGCCATTTCAAAGACACGAGTATTCTTTCATCTGCATCTTGTAATTTAGTGATGAGGATATCGATTACATGTTTTCGCCCATTCACTTTCATTCCTATCTTTTCTTGTTCAGAATAAGTATAGCCCCCCCTTTCTAGAGCGGGCAGAACCTGGAGTTCTAGGACTCGGCCAGTTGTGGTATTTCTGCCCATGCTCTCAGAGATGATTGAGGGTTTATGTATTCTCGTGAGTGGTGTATTTTAGATCGAGATAATTAATAGCCTGTTGATTAGTCCAAGTATCATGCCTCTGCGCGTTGTTGAATTATTCGCGGGGGTTGGTGGTTTTCGAATCGGTTTTGAACACCCTGATTTAAATAAAAATTACAAGGTTGTTTGGAGTAACCAGTGGGAACCTTCTACCAAAAAACAACATGCAACAGAAGTCTATACTGCTCGCTGGAACATGTTTCCAATTGCTGAGGATTCGGATGTATATCATTCAAATGATGATGAAATCCATGTTAACAAGGATATTCATTCCATAAAGGCTGACGAAATCCCTGACTTCGATTTGTTGTGTGGTGGGTTTCCGTGTCAAGATTATTCAGTTGCTAAAACTGCGAACAAAGCAGTAGGGATTCAAGGGAAAAAAGGAGTATTGTGGTGGGACATCCAGCGGATTCTCAAATCAAAACGTCCTCAAATCGTTGTCCTTGAGAATGTCGATCGATTGTTGAAATCTCCAACTTCTCAAAGAGGTCGTGATTTCGCAGTCATGCTTGCCAGTCTCGACGAACTAGGATATGTAGTTGAATGGCGCTCAATAAATGCAGCAGAGTATGGAATGCCTCAACGAAGAAGGAGAGTGTTCATTCTTGCTTACTCAAAAGAGTCAAAATTTCATTCAAGAGTAAAACAAATCCCTCCGATAGAGTATCTTTCTAAAGACGGAAACTTAGCAATGGCATTTCCAATTCACCGCCCGTTACTTCTTTCCATTCCAAATTTCCCATTGCGTAATAGAATCACAGCAGATTTGGCAGAAGTGAGTTTAGAATTTAACAAAGGAGCCAAGAAAACTTCTCCATCTCCCTTCAGAAAATGTGGACTGATGCGCGATGGAATCGCCTACACCTTTGATGGTGCCCCTCGCTATGACGGAGAAAAAACTACACTTGGAGATGTTCTTCTCAAACCCGCTAAGATTCCTCAAGAATACTATATCTCACCCGAAGATGTTCTCAAGCCAAAAGGTTGGACATATCTCAAAGGAGCGAAGAAAGAACAGCGCGAAGGTACGGATGGTTTTACTTACTCATACAATGAGGGTGCAATGAAGTTTCCAGATCCCCTTGATAATGCATCGAGAACAATTATCACAGGCGAAGGGGGACCAACTCCATCCAGGTTCAAGCATGTTGTTGTCTTTAGGCCTCCAAAATCCAAAATAGAATTATTAAAACTCAATTCCAAAGCCCATCATAAAGTACGAACTGAGTTGGGCATGAAGAAAAACGAGTGGATTCGTCGTCTTACTCCGATTGAACTCGAACGACTCAATATGTTTCCTGACAACCACACACTAGGCCCAACTGATGGGAAAAGAGCCTTTTTCATGGGGAATGCACTTGTTGTTGGAATTATCGAAAGGCTTGGTAAAGTGTTGGCATCGGATGAGTGATTTGCATGGCAGATTGTATGGAATGCGACGATGACATCGACTGGGATGTTGACGTGTGTCCCCATTGCGGACTTGATGCGCCTGTTGCACGCAAATGGTATGTTAATTCGTATGAAGAAAAAGTAGATGCAGCGAAGAAAGCCGACGATATGAAAGCACTTGCCCGATTGTATTGGCAAGCATACTTTGAATCTGGAGTTTTGCCAGACCCGTATGTATTCGGAGATATGGCCCGTGCTCTTGAAGAGGTTTACATCAAACTCAATTTCCATG
>Ga0115572_10000667_pt1 | contig 28813 bp, 22 predicted proteins | sample COGITO_mtgs_1206_FD_88681 | JGI IMG/M metagenome (GOLD analysis project Ga0115572, IMG submission 88681) | Pelagic marine microbial communities from North Sea - COGITO_mtgs_120607 | ecosystem: Environmental > Aquatic > Marine > Epipelagic | place: Germany:Helgoland, sampling site Kabeltonne... | reverse complement strand
AGAAATAAACTAGTTGTAATTACTGGTCTTTCTGGTTCTGGAAAATCTTCTTTAGCTTTCGACACTTTGTATGCAGAGGGTCAAAGACGTTATGTAGAGAGTTTGTCGTCTTATGCGCGACAGTTTTTAGGTAAATTGCATAAACCAAAAGTTGACTTCATAAAAGGTATTGCTCCTGCAATTGCTATTGAACAAAAAGTAAATTCTACAAACCCAAGATCTACTGTGGGTACATCAACAGAAATTTATGATTATATAAAACTTTTATATGCCAGAGTTGGTAAAACCTTCTCTCCTATTTCTGGAAATGAAGTTAAAAAAGACACGGTTTCTGACGTTATTAATTTTATAAAAAAGTATAACGAAAGAACAAAACTGTTGCTTTTAGCACCAATTTCTATTGATGAAAATCGAGATTTAAAAACTGTCTTACAGGTTTTAGAACAACAGGGTTACGCGCGTTTAAAATGGAATGATAAAGTATTTAGAATATCCGATTTTCCACAAAAGGACTTTAAAAATGAGGATTTATTTTTAGTAGTTGATAGAATTATCACTAAAGAAGATGAAGATTTTTACAATAGATTGGCAGATGCAGTTCAGACTGCTTTTTTTGAAGGAAAAGGAATTTGTTTTATTGAAAATTTAGAAGATAATAAAGTTAATGAATTTAGTAATAAATTCGATTTAGACGGAATGTCATTCTTAGAACCAAATACACATTTATTCAGTTTTAACAATCCTTATGGTGCTTGCCCAACTTGCGAAGGTTATGGAAGCGTAATTGGTATTGATGCAGATTTAGTAATACCAAATACCGGTTTATCAATTTTTGAAGATGCTATTTTCCCGTTTAAAACACCTTCTTATATTCATTACAAAGAGGACTTAATTGAAGTTGCATATAAATTTAATATTCCTATACACAAACCTTGGTTTGAATTATCCGAAGAACAAAAAGAATTAGTTTGGAATGGAAATAAAAGCTTTTACGGAATTCATCATTTATTTAATGTTTTAGAAGAAAAAAGTTATAAAATACAAAATAGAGTAATGCTCTCTCGTTACAGAGGAAAAACAAAATGTACTTCCTGTAACGGAAAACGACTAAGACACGAAACCAATTTTGTTAAAATAAATGAGAAAACAATTTCTGATTTAGTCACACTTCCTTTAGATGAATTATCGGACTTTTTTAAAAACATACAATTAAATAAATACGAAGCTAAAATTGGAAAACGTTTGTTGGCAGAAATTAATAATCGTTTGCAGTTTTTAACAAATGTGGGCTTATCTTATTTAACAATAAATAGAACATCAAACACACTTTCTGGAGGTGAAAGTCAGCGAATAAACCTGGCAACTTCCTTAGGTAGTTCATTAGTTGGGTCTATGTATATTTTAGATGAACCTAGTATTGGTTTACATCCAAAAGATACAGAACGTTTAATTGGCGTTTTAAAAGATTTACGAAATTTAGGAAATACAGTTGTCGTTGTAGAGCATGACGAAGATATCATGAAAGAAGCCGATTATATTATAGATATTGGCCCAGAAGCAGGTACTTTTGGTGGACATGTAGTTGCTGAAGGAAATTTTGAAGCAATTTTAAAATCAGATTCTTTAACCGCAAAATACCTAAATGAGGAGTTAAAAATTGAAGTACCTACAAAACGTAGAACTTCAAAAAATAACATTCAGATTATTGGAGCAAGAGAAAACAATTTAAAAAATGTTGATGTCACATTTCCGTTAAACTGTTTAACTGTAATTACAGGAGTTTCTGGCTCTGGTAAAAGTACATTGGTTAAAAACATCTTGTACCCAACAATGCAAAAACAATTGATTGGTCATGGAGAAAAAATCGGTCAACATACAGAAATTAAAGGAAATTTCGAAAATATAAAACACGTTGAATTTATAGACCAAAACCCTATTGGTCGCTCTTCTCGTTCAAATCCGGTAACGTATATTAAAGCTTATGATGATATTAGAGCGCTGTTTTCTAATCAGAAATTATCATCCATAAGAAACTACAAACCAAAACATTTTTCTTTTAATGTAGAAGGAGGCCGTTGCGAGGTTTGCAAAGGAGAAGGAGAAGTTACTATTGAAATGCAATTTATGGCAGATGTGCATCTAGAATGTGATGTTTGTAAAGGAAAACGCTTTAAAAAAGAAGTTTTAGAAGTAAAATTTGATGGAAAATCTATCGATGATATTTTAAACCTTACCATTGATGATGCCGTTGCTTTTTTCTCAGAAAATTTAGTTCCTAAAATTGCGAGTAAACTAAAACCATTACAAGATGTTGGTTTGGGTTATGTTAAATTAGGCCAATCCTCTTCTACCCTTTCGGGTGGAGAAGCGCAACGTATAAAACTAGCTTCCTTTTTAGTAAAAGGAAATACAAAAGACAAGGCATTATTTATTTTTGATGAACCAACAACGGGGTTACATTTTCACGATATTCAAAAATTATTAGCTTCTTTTAATGCCTTAATTGATAAAGGACATTCCATTATTATAATTGAACACAATATTGAATTGATTAAATGTGCAGATTATATTATTGACTTAGGTTTAGAGGGCGGAAAAAATGGAGGGAGTCTTATTTTTCAGGGAATTCCTGAAGAATTAGCTAAAAACAAAAAATCTTACACAGCTAAATATTTAGCGGAGAAATTAGTTTTTTAGAAGCTATTTTCTTTAAAACTACAATCTTGTGTTTAATAATATTTTTTTCAGTTTGATAGAGAACAGCTGAACAAATTTAAACAATATGTCTCTAAAATAGATATCGAATATTGGTTAGATTACAGCGCTTCCACCACGCAAAGAAGAAAGATTCCTGTGCCAACTTTTCATCAAAATTTAGTGCTAGTATTTGACACTTATGCAATTGAAGAATTAAGAACGCTATTGGGTATTGTTGATTCTATATCACAAAATACACTATGTACTAAGGATATAGATTATGCTTTAATTTTAAATTGATAACGAATTCTAATTCATCCGAGACGAATTCTAATACAGCTAAAATTTAGGGGAACTTCTCTTTTACTTTTACAATGTATTAACATTAAAAAAAAGTAGAAATTATGAGAACATTCCTAAAAAAGTCAGTATTCGTAGCAGGTTTAATCGTTTTAAGTAGTCCTTTTATCAGTTGTGAAAACAACGAAATAAAAAAAGAGAAAGACCTGATTGAGTTAACAGAAAATGTCATTCCTATTAACGAGGAAGTTGATATTGAAATAATCGCAAGAAAGCCAATTGTATTTATTGCAGGGTTTGATAAAGGTAATGAAACATTTTACTCAAATGCACGAATTTATTTTCAAGAAAAAGGGTTAACAATTATTGACGGGCAATATTCTTTAGAAGAAATTATAACTTGGTTAAATAACAACGCTAATCAAAACCCTTATGGAGAAGTTCATATCGTAAATCAAAGTAATCCTTATAAAGGAATGAACTTAGAAACCGTTGTTAGAGGAGAAAAAATAACTGCAGAAACTTTAAGAGAAAGCATAACAAAAGGTACATTACCATCACTTAAAAATATTGTAAATAATAAAACTAAAATTGTTTTTCATGCTTCAGGCCTTTTAGAAAACGAAGTACTTTTCAAAACATTAAAAGATGCGTTTTCAGCAAAAAAATTACCAAAAATTATTGCATCTCCCTACCACACAGTGTTTGGCGGTAAGTTTTCTAATCATTACTTAGCACAACCTTTTTATGTGTTTTATCCAACTGCAAATTCTCCAGGAAAAATGGATTTATCCAAAGAGATTGCAAAAAAATATCCAAATGAAAAAGATATCCATTGGTTTGATGCTTTAAATAATGAAGAAGAAAGGTACGTTGGTGAAGCGTATACAACTAAATTTAGTATTCCTATTAAATGGGAATTTGATTACCATAACACAGATGATAAAATGCCCATATTTACATCGAAAGAAGAGGTAATGGATTGGATTGAGCAACATGATGAATTAATGGTCGAAATGAGTAAATATAACATTCCTGTAGATAAATTTAGATGGAATTGGAACGTGAAAAACAGCACATTAGTAATTAGAGGAAGAACGTCTGCTTTGTGTGTATTAAAACCTTTAATTAAGCCTTATGGAGACTTAAAACACATAGAACCAGACACAAGCAACAAACGCTTGTATGCCATGAAATAATTTGGAATGGAAATTGTAGATTAATAAACGTCATTACACAAAATTCAAAATGGTGTAATGGCGTTTTAATTATTAAGTTTGTGGAGATGCATAAAAATTTTAAAATCTTATTTCTATTCTTTTTGATAAGTTTTGTTGAGACAAATTCTCAAGAAAACAGTCCTCAAAATTTCACTACTTCAGACGGGTTACCTGATGCTTCAATAAATGATATAACTCAAGATGAAATTGGCTATTTATGGTTAGCAACAGACAAAGGATACACAAAATTTGATGGGGATAAATTCACAAATTACACCCAAGAAAAAGCAAATTGCATTTTCATGGATAAAGGTAAAATTTATATCGGTTTAACAAATGGTCTTGTCGTACATCAACATAATAAAACTTCCTTTTTTGAGTGTAAAGAAATTCTAAAAATTAAATTGATAAATAACAAAATAATTTTAGCTACAGTTCAAGGTATTTCTGAATTCAAAGAAAATTATATTCAGCCAATAAAAATAAATACTGCTATAGATTTTGCAATTATAAATGACGTTCAATATTTCAAAAATAAATTATATGTTGCCTCTATAAAAGGTTTATGGAGTTTAGATACCATTTACAAACCAAAAAAAATAACAAAAATTGCTAATGATAATTACTTATCATTTTTAGTAAATAAGAATAACTTAATTGCAATTACTCTTAATAACTTGCATTTTATTAAAGAAAATACAATCGTCAATGAAATAAACACTTTAGAAAATAGTATTTCAATAAGTAAAATAAATAACAATCTTTGGATAACTTCTAAAGAAGATGGAATTGTTGTTTTAGACGCAAATACCTATACGTTTAAGAGAAATATAAACAAGTATAACTCAGCTATTTCAAATAAAGTAAATGTCGTTTTTAAAGACAATCAAAATTCTATTTGGATTGCAAGTAAAAACAAAGGTTTACACAAATACAATTCAATCAATAAAACAATTAAGACCAACGTTTATATTGAAAACATAACAGTCAATTATAAAAAAATTGATTCTTTAAATACTCGTAATTTAAAACTAAAACCAACCGAAAATAATATTTCGTTTACGTTTAAAACAATCGATTTAAAGAATGCCAAAAATATTCAATACAGATATAAATTAAAGGATGTTTTTTCTCCTTGGACTCATCAGAATAAAATAGATTTTGCAAACCTAAAAGCTGGTAAATACACATTTACAGTGCAATCTAAAATTGGAAAAACACTTAGTAAAAAAGTCTCATTTTCTTTTTCTATAGCAACACCAATTTATAAAAAGATGTGGTTTCTTGTGCTATCTGGCGTATTATTATGTGTTTTATTAGCAGCTTTTATCGATTTACATATTAGAAAATTAAATAAAAAAAATCAACAAAAAGTTGCTTCCTTAAAAACAGCAAATCACATACTGAAATTAGAGCAAAAAGCATTGCAATTGCAAATGAATCCGCATTTTATTTTTAATGTATTAAACGGAATAAAAGCCTTAGGCAACTCCGAAAAACCAAAAAAGTTGAACAAAACCATTTCCCAGTTCTCTATACTTTTAAGAAGTGTTTTAAACAATTCTCGATTAGAAGAAATTAGTTTAAAAGATGAAATTGAAACTTTAAAAAATTTTATAGAGTTAGAACAACAAATGAATGCCACACCTTTTGAATATAATATTGAAACAATTTTAAAAAATATTGATTCCGAAGAAATTTTAATACCCCCAATGTTGTTGCAACCTTTTGTTGAAAACTGCATTAAACATGCATTTCTACCAAATACGAAAACTCCCAAAATTAAAATTATTTTTGAGGTAAAACATAATTTCTTATACTTTCTGATTGAGGATAACGGAATAGGATATCATCAATCTAAACAAGAAAAAGTAAAAACCAATCATCAATCGGTTGCCTTAGAAGTTACTAAAGAGCGAATTCAATATTTAACAAAATACAATTCATTTTCCATTGAAGAAATAAAAAAGAATCAAGTAATTGCTGGAACAAAAATAGAATTTAAAATTCCTTTAAAAACTGATTATTAAATACATTATGAAAAGATAATAAGATGAAAAAGTTAACCGCTATTTTAGTCGATGACGTGCCTATTGCATTAGAAATGTTAGAGAATGACATTGTAAACAACCATCCTAAAATTAACATTATAGGTAAAGCAAAATCAGTTGTTGAAGCTGCTAAATTATTGCAGAAAAAACAACCTGACATTCTATTTCTAGATATTATGTTAGGCGATGGAACAGGATTTGATATTTTAGAAATTTCCCCTGATTTAAAATCGAAAATTATCTTTATAACAGCAAGTGACGCTTTTGCAATAAAGGCCTTTAAATTTGCTGCAATAGATTATATTCTAAAACCTTATTCTGATGAAGATTTAGCCTTTTCAATTGAAAAAGCACAACGTCAAATTCAACCAGATAAACAGCAGTTAAATATTCTACAAGAAGCTGCAGCAGCTCCGAACAAAACGCCCAGTAAAATTTCTTTACATACTTCAGAAAAAATAATTGTTGTGAATATTGCAGATATTATACGCTGTAAATCAGATAATAATTACACAACTTTTTACTTTAACGACAACTCTAAAATATTAGTTTCTAAAACATTGAAACATTATGCAGACATGCTAAAAGAAGTAAGTTTTTTAAGAGTACACCAAACCCACCTCGTAAACATAAAATACATTAAAGAGTTTATAAAGTCTGATGGTGGCTACCTAATTCTTAAAGATAAATCTAATATTCCTGTTTCTGTAAGAAAACGAAATGAAGTTATAGCAACACTAAAGTCTTATTAAAAAGATACTAAAACAAAAAAATCCTTCTCATTAGAGAAGGATTCTATTTTTGGGTGGAAGACGGGACTCGAACCCGCGACACTCGGTACCACAAACCGATACTCTAACCAACTGAGCTACAACCACCATATAAATTCGGCTGCAAATATAATTATATTTTTATTATTTGGAAATAAATTTTCAAATTAATTTACTTAAATTTTCAACTGCTACGTAACGTTCTGAGGTAAAACCTTCTGCATATTCAACACCAATCAATCTCCCTAAATCTTTTGCTCGATAGTTAATACTTTCAGTAAAGTTCTTACTAGTTATAGGTGTTTCTGGCTCGTTGCTTTTAGGGTCGTAAAACTGAGTAGAATATGCTAAAACCGCTTTTTGTTTAACATCAATAAAATCACTAACATCAACTACAAAATCAGGTTCAATATTTTTCCATTGGATGTAATGATACACTTGTTTTGGTCTCCATTTTTTTTGTAACTCCCCACCTATTTCAGTTTCAATTTTTAACAATCCACTTAAAAAACAAGCATCCGAAACCAAACTACTACCTTTGGGATGATCTATATGCCTATCATCAACAGCATTGCATAAAACGATTTCCGGTTGATACTTACGAATCATTTTTATGATTTCTAATTGATGATTTTTATCATTTATAAAAAAACCATCTGCAAAACCCATGTTTTCACGAACAGAAACTCCTAAAATAGTAGCCGATTTTGCCGCTTCTAGCTCTCTTACAGCTGCTGAACCTCGCGTACCTAACTCGCCTCGAGTTAAATCTACAATACCAACTTTTTTACCTAAAGAAACTTCCTTTGCAATGGTTGCACCACAGCCTAATTCTACATCATCAGGGTGAGCTCCAAATGCTAAAATATCTAACTTCATATAATTTTTATATTTTAAAATTTTATTGTTTTTAATATCTCATAAGGTAAACAACTGATTATATAGCAAATAATCAGCATAGGTCTCTTAAAAAATAGAAATAAATTAACTCTTTACTTTTGCGATAGCTTGTTCTATATCTTCAATTAAATCTTTGGGCTCTTCTATTCCTACAGAAAAACGAATTAATCCATCCTTAATTCCTCTTGCTAAACGCTCTTCTTCATTTAATAAAGCATGCGTTGTTTGCACAGGACTTACGGTAGTACTTTCTAAACCTGCTAAACTCATGGAAGGTTTTATCAGTTTTAAATTATTCTGAAATTCCATGGCATCAATTCCTTCGGCCAATTCAAAAGACAACATTGCACCAAAACCTAGCATTTGTTTTGCAGCGATTTCAAAACCTGGATGATTTGATAAACCCGGATAATATACCTTATTTATATTTGGATTTCTAACTAAATAGTTCGCCATTTCTTGTGCATTGTTAGTTTGCTCTTTTACACGTAAATTTAAGGTTTTTAAACTCCTTTCTAACAACCAAACCGTTTGATCACTTAAATTACCACCAAAGTTAATCGCAGTTTTCCAAATTTGCTCAATATGTTTTTTAGAAGCAGCAATTGCCCCAGCAGAAATATCTGAATGACCACCCATATATTTCGTTGCAGAATGTAACATAATATCAATACCAAAGTCCACAGGAGTTTGGTTTATAGGAGATGCAAACGTATTATCAATCATTGTTAAAATCTTATATTCTTTCGCTAAAGCTGAAATTGCTTTCATATCTGTAATTCCCAGTAAGGGATTAGAAGGTGTTTCTATGTATAAAACTTTGGTGTTTTTTTTAATTAAGGCCTTAAAATCTTCCACTTTATCTGATTCTGTAAATGAATATTCTATCCCAAATTTTTCAAATTCAGAAACAATAAAATTGTAAGTTCCTCCATAAATTACTTGCTGCACCACGACATGATCTCCTTTTTTCAAAAAAGCAAATAAGGCAGCAGAAATAGCGGCCATTCCAGAACCAAAAATCAACGCATCTTCAGTTTTTTCTAAAGCTGCAATTTTTTTGTGCAGCATTTCTTGGTTTGGTGTATTAAAATAACGTGGATAACGTTTAACATCAACACCATCAAAGGCGTAAGAAGTTGAAGTATATATTGGAGAAACAGCTCCTTTAAATTGCTCATCCTTTACCTCACCAACGTGAACGCAAGTTGTGTTAATTCCAAACTTCTTTGATTTTTTCATCTCTATCATTTAATGATTGCTAAATTACTAATTCCTTGCATAATCCTCTAAAAAAAACAATATCTTCGTTTTATGATATCAGTTCTACTTGTCGGTAAAGGAAATGTTGCTACACATTTACGCAATACATTTTTAAGTATTGATAATATCGTATTTACACAAATTAGTTCTCGAGATTTAACAAATATTCCGAAAGCGGATATTACAATTATTGCTGTTACGGATGATGCTATTGCCGAAGTTTCATCAAAAATTAAGAATCCCCTTGTTGTGCACACCTCTGGCGCTTGTTCTATTAATGAATTAAAAAACACGACAAACAAAGGGGTGTTTTATATGTTACAAACTTTTTCTTTGGAGAAAAAAGTCGAACTTAATGAAGTTCCTTTTTGCTTAGAAGCAGAGAATAAGAAAGATGAAGACCAGCTTAAAGAATTAGCAAATTTACTAAGTAAAAAAATATATACCGTAAAGTCTGAGCAAAGAAAAGCATTACATGTTGCGGCAGTTTTTGTAAATAATTTTACAAATTATATGTATAAAATAGGAAACGATATTTGCAAAGAACACCAAGTGCCTTTCGATATTCTGCTGCCTTTAATAAAAGAAACAGCATCAAAAATTGAAACATTATCACCAGAAAAGGCACAAACAGGCCCAGCTATTAGAAACGATAAAAAAACAATAAAAAATCATTTAGATTTGCTGAATATAGAGCAACAGAAAATCTATAAAATGATTACAAAATCAATTCAAAATGGAAATTAGTTATAAACAATTATTAGCCCAAATAAACACTTTAATTTTTGATGTAGATGGTGTACTTACAAACGGAATGGTAACTATTATGCCAGATGGTGAGTTGGTGAGACATATGAATATTAAAGATGGTTATGCTTTAAAGGCAGCAATAGATAAAGGGCTTAATGTTTGTATTATTTCTGGCGGAAAAAACGAAGGCGTGAGAACCCGATTAGCAAATTTAGGAATAGAGGATATTTATTTAGGCGCTCATGATAAGATTAAACAATACAAAGAATTGGTGAAAAAATATGAGTTAAAACCAAAAAACGTTTTGTATATGGGTGATGACATCCCTGATTACCCTGTAATGGAATTAGTAGGTCTGCCTTGTTGCCCAAATGATGCAGCTCCAGAAATACAAGGAATTTCAAAATATATTTCGTACAAAAAAGGTGGTGAGGGTTGCGTTAGAGATATAATTGAACAAATTTTAAGAGTTCAAGGAAAATGGGAAAATAATTTTAGTGCTAAGTACGATTAGAAAAATATTTATAGCTTCTAAAATTTTGTAAGAAAAACCTGAAAATTATATTAATGCAAAAATTATATATAACTTTAATTCTTTTGATTATTACTAACTCTATAAACTCTCAAAGTATATTTGGTAAATGGTATTCTACCAATGAGGAAACTGGTGAAATAGATTCTGTGATTGAGGTTTATAAAAAACAAGAAAAAGCCTTCGGTAAAATAATTGAAATTAAAAATAGTGAAAGAAAAAATGCCGTTTGTGATCTATGTAAAGATAAAAACAAGAACAAACCTATTCTAGGCTTAAATATTCTCAACGGTCTGGAGAAAGACGGAGAGGAATGGTCTGGTGGAACTATTTTAGACCCAAGAAATGGTAACGTCTATAAATGCTTCATACAATTAGTACAGCAGGATAAACTAAAAATTCGTGGTTATTTGGGTCTTTCTATATTCGGAAAAACAGCATATTGGCAAAGGGCAAAATAAAGTTAGTAGTTGGCAAAAATAAAATACAACGAGGTAATAAAAATCTAGTTTTTTTTCTGCAACATTGGTACAAAAGCAAAATCTCCTAATTCGTGTTTTTCGAATTCTTTGCTAGATTTACGAATAAACAAGGTCATTATTTGTGTCGTATCTCCTACCGGAATTAATAACCTTCCTCCTATTTTTAATTGACTTAATAAGGGTTTTGGAACAAAAGGAGCACCAGCAGTCACAATTATTTTATCAAAAGGTGCTTGTTCTGGCAACCCTTTATAACCATCACCAAAAATAAATTTCTTAGGATTGTACCCCAATTTTGGAAGAAATAGAGATGTTTTTTTAAACAACTCGCGCTGTCTTTCTATTGAATATAGTTCTGCTTTTAACTCTAATAAAACTGCTGTTTGATACCCTGAACCTGTGCCAATCTCCAAAACTTTTTCACCAGGTTTAACCTCTAAAGTTTGCGACTGAAAAGCAACAGTATAAGGCATAGAAATGGTTTGATCTGCAGCAATAGGAAAAGCCTTGTCTTGATAGGCGTGCGACTCAAAACTACTATCAATAAACAAATGACGCGGAATTTTACGCACTGCATTTAGCACCTTATCATCAACAATACCTTTTGCGTTTAAGACGCTAGCAAGTTGGTTTCTCAGTCCTTGGTGTTTAGATGTATCTCTCAATTTTAACGAATTTATGGGGTGTAAAATAGTAATTAATCCATATAAACAAGCATAAAATTGTATCTTTGTTTTGGCTGATTTTTAAAAATCAGAATACACTAAATCAAAGTCTTTACAGAGAAGTAATTGATATTCAAAAAAAGATTATTTATTTGATAAATAAAGACTTATAATTATATTATATGCTAAAAGTTGGAGTATTAGGTGCTGGGCACTTAGGAAAAATTCATTTACGTTTGTTACAACAATCTGATAAATATGAGTTAATTGGGTTTTACGATCCTTCTAAAGAAAATGCTGAACATGTTACTAAAGAATTTGGTTACAATTCTTTTGAAACCATAGATGATTTAATTGATGCAGTTGAAGTTGTTGATATTGTAACGCCTACATTATCACATTTTGATTGTGCTAAAAAGGCTATTGAAAAAGGAAGACATATTTTTATTGAAAAACCAATTACAAAAACAGTTTCTGAAGCCACAATTATAAAATCATTAGCTAAAGAAAATAATGTAAAAGGTCAGGTTGGTCATGTAGAGCGTTTTAACCCTGCATTTACTGCCGTAAAAGACAAGATGGATAGTCCTATGTTTATAGAGTGCCATCGATTAGCAGAATTTAACCCAAGAGGAACAGATGTTCCGGTGGTATTAGATTTAATGATTCATGATATTGATATTATTCTTTCTGTGGTAAAGTCTGAAGTTAAAAATGTTCATGCCAGTGGAGTAGCTGTTATTTCTGAAACTCCAGATATTGCAAACGCAAGAATTGAATTCGAAAATGGTTGTGTTGCTAATTTAACTGCCAGCAGAATTTCAATGAAAAACATGCGTAAAACAAGGTTTTTCCAAAAGGATGCTTATATTTCTGTAAACTTTTTAAGTAAAGAATCTGAAGTTGTAAGAATGAAAGATGTGCCTAAAAACCCGGATGAGTTTGCTATGATTTTGCAAAATGCAGAGGGTATTAAAAAACAAATCTATTTTGAAAATCCTGAAGTAGAAAACAACAATGCAATTTTAGATGAATTAGAAACTTTTGCAGATGCTATTCATAACAACACAACTCCGGTTGTAACATTAAGTCAAGCTACAGAAGCATTAAGAGTAGCACAAATGATTATTGATTGTTTTTAAATTATACCATAAAGTTTTAATTTAAAAAACTACAAAGAGAAATAGTCTTTTATATCTTTCTAGAAATTATAAAAATGTGCATTTAAAATAAGCGTAGTTTTACAAATAGGTATCAAGAACAAATAAAAAAGATTGCCTTAAAAAATAGAGTATCTAATGAAAAATATAGCAGTTATAGGAGCAGGAACCATGGGAAATGGAATTGCTCACACATTTGCACAATTTAATTATCAGGTTAGTTTAATTGATATTTCTGAAACTTCTTTAGAAAAAGGAATGGCTACTATTTCTAGAAACTTAGACAGAATGGTGTCTAAAGAAAAAATTTCTGAGGTAGATAAAACACATACACTTCAAAACATTAACACATTCACCATCATAAAAGAAGGTGTTAAAAATGCTGATTTGGTTGTGGAAGCAGCTACTGAAAATTCAGTTTTAAAAACTAAAATTTTTAAGGAATTGGATGACGTTTGTGCTAAACATACTATTCTTGCAACCAACACTTCTTCTATCTCTATTACCCAAATTGCAGCAGCAACAAAAAGACCCGAAAAAGTAATTGGCATGCATTTTATGAATCCTGTACCGATTATGAAATTGGTAGAAATTATTAGGGGATATAATACCTCTGATGAAGTGATGGAAACAATTGTTGCGCTTTCTAAAAAAGTAAATAAAATTCCGGTTGAAGTTAATGATTATCCGGGTTTTGTAGCAAATAGAATTCTAATGCCAATGATTAACGAATCTATTGAAACCCTCTACAATAACGTTGCTGGTGTTGAAGAAATTGACACAGTCATGAAATTAGGAATGGCGCATCCAATGGGGCCTTTGCAGCTAGCCGATTTTATTGGTTTAGATGTATGTTTATCAATATTAAATGTTTTATATGACGGCTTTAAAAATCCAAAATATGCTCCGTGTCCATTGTTGGTAAATATGGTAATGGCGGGAAAACTTGGTGTAAAATCTGGCGAGGGTTTTTATGATTATTCTCACAGTAGAAAAGCAGAAAAGGTTGCTAAAATGTTTTGCTAAAACTTCATTAATGAGAAAGAAAATTTTATTTTTTGTATTAGTTTCTTCTGTACTTTTTGCCAACGGACAAGTAAGAAAAAGTTACTTAAAGCCATATAAAATTGGCGTTCTATATAACTATGGAGTAAATGAGAATTTTATTTTTGATGATCCAGATTATACCTATGCTACTACTACTTATAAACTACAAGCTTTTTACAAACTTGGAACATGGAAAAAACTTAATTTCGAATTAATTGTGCAACCACAAACTCAATCTTTAAATCATCAACTCATTAATAAATTTTTCGTAACAAACGATCAAGAAAATTTTGAAGAAAAAAGAGTTGAGTTTACCAAACCCAAAAAAATGTCACTTTACGGAGTTGAGTTTGGGCTTGTTGCTTTAAAAGAAATTACGACAAAACTTTATTTTCAAGGTGGTATTAGTCTAGGATTTATGTCTATTAATAATAGAACAGAACGCTTGGCAAAAGGATTTACCTTTTTAGAAAATTTTACTTTAGGGATATCCTACTTCGCAACAAAAAAAACAAATTTTTATTTGGGTACTAATATGGGGCATGTTTCCAATCTAAATTTTCAAAAGCCCAATGATGGTTATAACATATTAGGATTAGAAATTGGTTTTTCTTATCTATTAAAATAAAAACGAACTCGCTGATCCTCCCATATTTTAGAAATTAATGCTCACCAAATAACTAACCAATAATTTAATTTACATTTTTTTTCTAAACAAAATTATATATAATATCGTGATATAATTTAAATGCCTTCATTGTCAAATAATCCAGAGCTTGAGAACTTATTTGTAATAATTTTAATTTTACCAATAAGATATTATTTGTTTGACGATTTAGCCGCTCACTCTTTGTTTCTTTTTAAGAAGATGCTATTCAAGATTAATATATATTTTATGGAATGTTTATGTTGATTTAAAATTAAATAAAATAAACTATAATTAATATTGATGATTTTAATATCTTTATCAAAATTTCTTATCCGACATGACAATTACTCAATTAAAATATGTTTTATCTGTTGCTGAATATCAAAATTTCACAGTTGCGGCTGAGCACAGTTTTGTAACGCAACCTACTTTAAGTATGCAAATACAAAAATTAGAGGAGGAGTTAAATATTAAAATATTTAATCGGTCTAAAAAACCAATTGAATTAACGCAAGTAGGAAAAAAAATTGTTGAGCAAGCTAAAGTAATTGTTGGTGAGAGTAATAGAATATTAGATATTGTTCATCAACAAAAAGGGTTTATAGGAGGAGAATTTAAACTGGGAATAATACCTACTATTATGCCTACTTTATTACCTATGTTTTTACAAAATTTCACTAAAAAGTACCCGAAAGTGAAGCTAATAATAGAAGAATTAACTACCGAAGAAATCATTAGAAAATTATCTGATGGTCACATTGATGCCGCGCTCGCTGCTACTCCATTAGAAAACGATTCTATTAAAGAAAGACCTTTGTACTATGAACCTTTTGTAGGTTTAATTCCCGAAAACCACAGACTTTTTAAAAACAAAACAATAACTGCTGAAGAATTAGAAATGGGAGATATTTTATTATTAGAAGACGGTCATTGCTTTAAAGACAGTGTTCTAAATTTATGCACTGCTCATAAAATTGATAATAAAAAAGGATTCCAGTTAGAGAGCGGAAGCTTTGATACTCTAATTAAACTCTCGAAAGAAGGTTTAGGAATGACATTATTACCTTATTTACATACCTTAGATTTAAACGATATTGATAAAAGTCATTTACGCGAATTTACTAACCCTCCTCCCGCAAGAGAAGTGAGTTTAATTTACCATAAATCGCAACTAAAAATGCAATTAATAGAAGCTTTAAAGAAAACAATAGATGGCGTTATACGAGGTGCTATTTCTTTTTCTGATGTAAAGATTATTAGCCCACTGCAAAAAAAGTAAAAACTGAGATTACCTTGTCTTGAAGAAATGATAAAAAAAAAGAAGCTTAATAGCTTCCTTTTTTTTTATTAAAATTATTAAGAATACATTTTGTCTCTTAATTCTTTAATTTTTGGGTCTGATAAATACTCATCAAAAGAAGTGTGTCTATCAATTACACCTTTTGGCGTTAACTCAATAACTCTGTTGGCAACCGTTTGTGCAAACTCATGATCATGAGTGGTAAATAAAACAGTTCCATTAAAATTAATTAAAGAGTTGTTTAATGCTTGTATAGATTCCAAATCTAAGTGATTTGTTGGCTCATCTAAAATTAAGATATTCGCTCTTTTCATCATCATTCTAGATAACATACAACGAACTTTTTCCCCTCCAGAAAGCACATTACTTTTCTTTAAAGCCTCTTCTCCAGAAAAAATCATTTTCCCCAAAAATCCTCTTAAAAAAACCTCTTCGCGTTCTTCTTCTGTTTGCGCATATTGCCTTAACCAATCTACTAGATTCAATTCTCCGTCTTGGAAAAAAGATGAATTATCTAACGGCAAGTATGATTGTGTTGTTGTAACACCCCAATCAAATTTACCAGAATCTGCTTTTTGATTACCTGTAATAATTTGATAAAAAGCACTAACAGCTCTAGAGTTTTTAGAAATTAAAGCAATTTTATCTCCTTTATTTAAATTAATATGCACTTTATCAAATAATTTTTCTCCTTCAAAGTCTTTTGATAATTCTTCTACATTTAAAATTTGGTCTCCAGCCTCTCTATCACTTTTATAAATAATAGCAGGATAACGCCTACTAGAAGGCTTAATTTCATCAACATTTAATTTCTCGATCATTTTCTTACGAGAAGTCGCTTGTTTTGACTTAGCCATATTTGCAGAAAAACGACGGATAAACTCTTCTAATTCTTTCTTTTTCTCTTCTGCTTTTTTATTCTGCTGTGCTCTTTGTCTTGTTGCTAATTGGCTAGATTCATACCAAAATGTATAATTACCAGAAAAATGATTTATTTTACCATAATCAATATCAGAAATATGTGTACAAACTGCATCCAAAAAGTGTCTATCATGAGAAACCACAATTACACAGTTATCAAAGTTTGCTATAAAGTTTTCTAACCAAGCAATTGTTTCAAAATCTAAATCATTGGTTGGCTCATCCATTATTAGAACATCCGGATTTCCAAAAAGCGCTTGTGCAATCAAAACACGTACCTTTTGCTTACCATCTAGATCTTTCATTAATGTGTAATGTAAATCTTCAGATATACCCAAATTAGATAACATGGCTGCTGCGTCGGAATCTGCATTCCAACCATTCATTTCCTCAAAAATTATTTGAAGTTCACCAATCTTTTCTGCATTTTCATCAGTATAATCAGCATATAAATCATCTATTTGCTTTTTAATCTTAAACAGCTCTTTGTTACCCATAACCACTGTTTCTAAAACAGGAAATTCATCAAAAGCGTAATGATCTTGTGTTAAAACAGACATTCGCTTTCCTTTTTCTAAATGAACTTGACCTGAAGTTGCTTCTTGAACACCAGAAATAATCTTTAAGAAAGTGGATTTTCCTGCTCCATTTGCCCCTATAATTCCATAACAATTTCCTGTTTGAAATTTGGTGTTTACATCATCAAACAAAACTCGTTTTCCGAATTGGACTGATAAATTAGAAACTGATAACATACTCTATTTTTTTAAATTTCTGCAAAAGTACAAATTTGATTTATCTTTTAGCACCGATGCTCAATGCATTTTAATAAATATTATTTCTACTATTCGTGCTTTTTTTAAGAACTATTTTAACAATGAATTAACAAGAAGACCATAACTATATAACTAAATTTGTTTGGTCCTTAATGATTTTTAAGATTTATGATTAAATATTTATTTAATTTTATTTTATTAATTGCAATAATAGTATTTGCCAGTTGCAATTCTACACCAAAAAGTACTGATACTTATTTTGGAGGTAAAATTATAAACCCAAAATCTAATTTTGTTGTTTTATTTTCAATGGATAAAGTAATAGATACGATGTATTTAGAAAAAGACAATAGGTTTATTGGAAAACTAAATACAATAAATGAAGGTCTATATTATTTTGTACACGGTGATGAAAACCAATACATCTATCTAGAGCCTCAAGATAGTTTAATGTTGCGTTTAAATACTTGGGATTTTGATGAATCTATTGTCTTTGCTGGAAAAGGAGCTGAAAGAAATAATATTTTAATTGATTGCTTTCTAGAGGAAGAAAAAGATAATAAGATGTTTTATCAATTAAACAAATTAGAACCTAAAGCATTTTATTTGAAAATAGATTCTTTAATTTCCCTAAAAAAACAAACATATCAAAAATATATTTTAAACCATCCCAATGAAACTAAAGGCTTTAACCATATTTTAAAAATAGCACTCACCTACCCTTTTTACGCAAGGATAGAGAGATATCCGATGGCGCATGTAAAACAAAGTAAAAAAAATGATTTTCATACAATGCCTCCATTATTTTACAGGCATAGAAAATTAGTCAACACAAACAATGATTCTCTAATGTATTACCCACCCTATACTAAATATGTTAGAAACTTTTTATACAACACCACTTATTCATTAGGACATAAACCAATGACTCATGAATATTCTTCAGATTTCACAATAGATTTGTTGAAAACCATAAATAATAACATACAATCAGAAACGTCAAAAAATGCCTTTTTAAAACAAACAGTTATTGGGCACTTCTTTAAAAAATCTAGCTGTGCTGCCAATAAAGACGCATTTAATGCTTATTTTGATATCAGTACAAGTAAAAAAGATAAAGAACATGTAAAACAACTTTTATCAGATAGCAAAGCTTTACACAAGGGGCAAAAAATAACAGATTTTATTATTAACGACTTAAACGAAGGAAAACACTCAATAAAAAACCTTACTAAGAATAAAAATTCATTTTTGTTTTTTTGGAATCCAGAATACGTGAGTCCAAATTATATAGCGTCTAGAATAAATTACCTATCAAATAAATTTCCTACTATACAGTTTATTCAAATAAAAATTGATGGAAACAGTAGTCATAGAATTCATAAAATAGATATTAAAAACCAATTTTTTATCACTTCAAAAAGTAGCGCTAATAACTTCTTAAGGAGTAAAATGCCTAGATCAATTCTAATCAATAAAAAAGGAATTATAACCAATGGTTTTGCCTCAATTAGTTCCAAAAAACTACCTTTAGAATTAAAAAAACTAAGTAAATAATAATTATAAACCATACTTTAGAATAATACTGTATATTTGCGGGATTTTTATTTTGAGTCTAACTCATTAAAAATCAAGTCGAATTTATAATCGGGTTTGCAGGTGGGCGTTCTGTGAATCTACAAAAAACACAGTATGTCAACATTTTTAGAATTAGGTTTAAAAGAACCTATAAACAAAGCATTAACAGATTTAGGATATGAAAAGCCAACTGTTATTCAAGAAAAAGCAATTCCTCAAATTATCTCTTCAACAGACGATTTAAAAGCATTTGCACAAACAGGTACAGGTAAAACTGCTGCTTTTAGTTTACCAATATTAGAACTTTTAGATGATACTAATGGTAATGTACAAGCTATTATTTTATCACCTACTAGAGAACTTGCAGTTCAAATAGGTAACAATATTAAAGACTTTTGTAAATACTTACCTAAAGTTAAGGTAACAACAGTGTATGGTGGCTCAAGTATAGAAGACCAAATTAGATCTTTAAAAAGAGGATCTCAAATTGTTGTAGGAACTCCTGGAAGAACAGTAGATTTAATAAAAAGAAGAGCTTTAAAATTAGGAAACGTTCAATGGTTAGTCTTAGATGAAGCCGATGAAATGTTAAACATGGGTTTTAAAGATGAATTAGATAAAGTCTTAGAAGCAACTCCAGATACAAAACAAACCTTATTGTTTTCAGCAACTTTTCCTAGAGAGGTAGAGTCTATCGCAAGAAACTACATGACCAATCCAGTAGAAATTACATCTGGTCAAAAAAATTCTGGTTCAGTAAACGTAACACATGAATATTACTCTGTTACAGAAAGAACTCGGTATCCAGCATTAAAGAGAATAGCAGATTTAAATCCTGATATTTATGCGATTATTTTTTGTAGAACTCGTAGAGAAACGCAAGAAGTAGCAGACAACTTAATTAAAGATGGTTACAGTGCAGATTCTTTACATGGAGATTTATCTCAAGCACAGAGAGATTCTGTAATGGGTAAATTTAGAAAAAAATCAATTCAAATTTTAGTTGCTACAGATGTTGCTGCTCGTGGATTAGATGTTACTGAATTAACACACGTTATAAACCATAAATTACCAGATCAAATAGAAAACTACAATCACAGAAGTGGTAGAACTGGTAGAGCTGGTAATAAAGGTATTTCTATTGTTTTAGCCAATGGAAAAGAGAAAGGTAAATTACGCCAGATCGAAAGAATCATTCAAAAGAAATTTGTACAAGGAAAAGTACCTTCTGGTAAAGAAATAGTTCAGAATCAATTAATGAATTTAATTGATAAAGTTCAAAGTACTGAAGTAAACGAATCTGAAATGGAAGAGTTTTTACCAAGTATTTATGATAAACTAGAAGATTTAGATAGAGAAGAATTAATTAAAAAGTTTGTTTCTTTAGAATTTAATACGATGTTAAAGTATTATGAAAACTCTAAAGATTTAAACGATTTATCTTCTAGAGAAAACTCTAGAGCAAGAACGGTAAATGAAAACATGACACGTTTCTTTATCAATATTGGTAGAAAAGATAATTTAAACCCGGGTAAGTTAATTGGTTTAATTAACGAACAGAATATTGGTGAAAAAGTAGAAATTGGATCTATAGATATTTTAGATACTTTTTCTTTCTTTGAACTTGATAAAAACTTCGAAGATAAAACCTTAGAAGCTTTTGCTAGCAACCAACCAGATTTTGACGGACGCTCTGTAAACATCGAAATTACTAAAAAAGAACGTTCTGGTGGCGGTGGCGGCCGAAGAGGCGGAAGAAAACCTTTTGGTAAAAAAGAAGGCGGTGGATTTGGAAGACGCAGAGATGGAGGTTCTTCTTCTAGAGGAAGATCTGACAGACGTTCTTCAGACAGACGATCTTCTGACAGACCGGATAGAGCAGATAGAAATTCTGGCGGTGGTTCTGGAGAAAGAAGATCATCTAGTGGTTTTGGAAGAAAACGTAGAGAAAGTTAAATACTAAAAGAACAATATAAAAAACCTCATCATTTTAAAATGATGAGGTTTTTTTATGGGCATATCTTTGACTAACCCAAACAATCTTTGTTTTAAATTTTATTAAAAACCATTATTTAATAGTAACTCCTAATCTTAATTCATTAGTTTTTTTTTAACCCACTAAGAATCACAAAAAATATTTAAACACAATAGACTACAATATATTTTTCAAAAAAATGGATTATTATTAGATTATAATTGACGACACAGGCTATATATTGAAGTAATAATTCTTAAAATTACTGCACAAAATAGCTATAAAAACACCCAGAAAAAGGCCTCATAAAATACTTTTAAGAAGAGTTTTATAAAAGAAATCGCACCTATTAATAGTTCAAAAAAAATGCCAACACAATTTCTTCTTTAAATAACCCAAAATTGTCAATAATTAAGTATCATTTAAGGAATTACAACGCGACTTTTACTCCATCAGTGCGCAATTTGTATTGTATACTTATGTGATACAAATTACATGTGGACGTAATTTTGTCTAAAAAGAAGAGAAAAGCAAAAAAACCTCATATTACTATGAGGTTTTTAATTCTTTATTTTATGAACTTGAATTACACCATCATTTCTGCTGCAATATTTTTATATGTACCGTTTTCTAACAATTCTCTAATTGCTGAAAAAGCAGTAATAGTTTCGTCTATATCTTCTTGTGTATGTGTAGTAGTAGGTATTAATCTTAAAATGATTAATCCTTTAGGTATTACAGGATACACAACAATAGAACAAAAGATTCCGTGGTTTTCACGTAAATCATTTACCATTGCCATTGCTTCTGGAATATCTCCCTTTAAAAACACTGGCGTAATGCATGTTTGTGTAGTTCCTAAATCGAAACCAGCATCACGTAAACCAGATTGCAAAGCATTCGTATTTCTCCATAAAGTTTCTTTTAACTCTGGCATTGTACGCAACATATCTAAACGTTTTAATGCTCCTTTTACCATTGCCATTGGCAATGATTTTGCAAACATTTGAGAACGCATATTGTATTGTAAATACTGTATTACTTCTTTATTTCCTGCAAAGAAAGCACCAATACCTGCCATAGATTTTGCAAACGTTGCAAAGTAAACATCTATATCATCTTGCACCCCTTGCTCTACTCCTGTTCCTTTTCCGTCTTTTCCAAGAGTTCCAAATCCATGAGCATCATCAACTAAAAGTCTAAAGTTATATTCTTTTTTAAAAGCAACAATCTCTTTTAAACGACCTTGTTCACCACGCATTCCAAAAACTCCTTCAGAAATCACTAAAATTCCTCCGCCTGTTTTTTCAGCCATTCTATGGGCACGCTTAATATTTTTTTCAAAGCTTTCCATGTCATTGTGCTTATAAACAAAACGCTTACCCGCATGCAAACGAACACCATCTATAATACATGCATGAGTATCCATATCGTAGACAATTATGTCGTTTTTGGTAACCAATGCATCAATAGCAGACACCATACCTTGGTAACCGAAATTAACCAAATATGCAGCTTCTTTTTCAACAAACTCAGCACATTCTTCCTCTAGTTGCTCATGATACTCTGTATGACCTGACATCATTCTAGCCCCCATTGGGTAGGCCATACCATGTTCTTCAGCGGCAGCACCATCTACTTTTAAAACCTCTGGATGGCTTGCTAAACCTAAGTAATCATTTATACTCCAAGTAACCACTTTCTTACCATTAAAAGACATTCTATTAGAAATAGGTCCTTCTAGCTTAGGAAAAACATAATAGCCTTCTGCCTGTTCTGCCCATTTGCCTAAAGGTCCTTTATCAGCCTCTATTCTTTGAAATAAATCTATCGCCATGTTCTCTTTTTTTTATTTTTTTACTGTTTACAAAGTAACCGCTTTTTTTGCAGTTTATCAAATTGTAAAGCTTTCAATTCTAGTTATAAAAAATGATTTTGTTTCATCCATTCATCGCTATAAATCTTATTCATATAACGAGATCCATGGTCTGGAAAAATTAAGACAACAAAACTATCTTTTGAAAACATATTTTTTGCAGCATACTGTTTTGTGGCTTGCATTACAGCCCCGCATGTGTAACCGGGAAACATTCCCTCTTTTTTTACAATACTTCTTGCCTCTAGTGCTGCATCCTTGTCAGATACTTTTTCATAAATATCTATTACGTCAAAATCAGTAGCTGTAGGAATTAAGTTTTTACCCAATCCCTCAATTTTATAAGGACTTACTTCATTTAAATCGAGCTCTTTGGTTTCATGATATTTTTTTAACACAGAACCTATAGCATCAACTCCTAAAACTTTAACTTTTGAGTTTTGCTCTTTTAAGTATTTCCCCGAACCAGAAATAGTACCTCCTGTTCCACTTGCAACAACTAAATGGGTAATTTTTCCACCTGTTTGCTCCCAAATTTCGGGCCCTGTTGTTCTGTAATGTGCTTCTATATTAAGCTCATTAAAATACTGATTGATATAGACAGAATTTTCTGTTTTTTTATGAATTGCTTTCGCTACTTCATAATACGATCTTGGGTCTTCTGGCGGCACATTTGCAGGACATACGTGTACCTCTGCCCCCATTGATTTTAGTAAATCTATTTTATCGCGAGAAGATTTATCACTTACAGCTAAAATACATTTATATCCTTTTACGATACTAATCATGGCTAAACTAAAGCCAGTATTACCTGAGGTAGTTTCTACAATAGTAGCACCTTTTTTAAGTATGCCTTTTTTCTCGGCATTCTCTACAATGTGTAAAGCAATTCTATCTTTTGATGAATGCCCTGGGTTAAAAGCCTCAAATTTCGCGTAATAGTTACCCGGTAGGTTTTTAGTTATGTTATGAAGCTTTATTAGCGGTGTTTCACCTACTAAATCTAATATTGAATTTGTAATCCCTGAATTTCTAGTCATTCTAAAACGATTCTCAAAGTAAATGTCATCGCTAAAAAAGCACACAAAAGTAGCAAATAGTAATCTAAAAGCAGACTCAGTTGCGTTTTACAATGACAATTATTTTCTCTCTCTTTATGAATGCAAAAGTACGCTTAAAACTTAAATATGTAAACTGTTTTTAAAACTTAATTTTTAACTGTTTCTATTTTATCTTCTAGAGCTAAAAAGAAAGTGTACATTTTAGCGGTTTCTTTTAAAGAATCAAATCGACCAGAAGCGCCTCCATGGCCTGCTTCCATATTTGTATCTAAAAACAATAAATTTTTATCTGTCTTTAAGTTACGCAATTTTGCAACCCATTTAGCAGGTTCCCAATATTGTACCTGAGAATCGTGAAAACCAGTAGTAACCATAATATTAGGATAGTCTTTAGCCTCTACTTGGTCGTAGGGTGAATATGATTTTATATAATCGTAATATTTCTTCTCATTCGGATTTCCCCATTCGTCGTACTCTCCCGTTGTTAAAGGAATGCTATCATCTAACATCGTAGAAACAACATCTACAAAAGGTACAGAAGCTATAATTCCGTTATACAATTCTGGGTTCATGTTTATAATTGCGCCCATTAGCAAACCACCTGCAGAGCCACCCATTGCATATAAATGTTTTGGTGAAGTAAACTGATTATCAATTAAATATTGAGAACAATCAACAAAATCATTAAAAGTATTTTTCTTATTCAACATTTTACCATCATCATACCATTCTCTGCCTAAATACTCACTTCCACGAATATGGGCTAAAGCATAAACAAAACCTCTATCTAACAGGCTTAAACGTGTAGTAGAAAAACTATCTGGTATTGTATATCCATAAGAACCATAGGCGTATTGTAATATGGGCGTATTTTTAGTTAGCGCTGTGTCTTTATGATACACCATAGAAATTGCTACTTTCTTACCGTCTCTTGTTGTTGCCCAAACACGTTTACTAAGGTAATTTTCTTTCTTGAATTTATCACCTAAGACTTCTTGTTCTTTTTTAACTTCTTTTGATTGATCGTTCATATTAAAATCAATCACAGAACTTGGTGTTGTAAAAGAATTATATGAATACCTAATTACGTCGGTATCAAAATCCGGATTTGCATAAACACCAACCGAATAAGTTTCTTCGTTAAAAGGCAAATAATAATCTTCTTTTTTATCCCAACGTTTAATTCTTATTTTATTTAAACCATTGGTTCGCTCTTCCAAAACTAAAAAATCTTTAAATATCGAAAAATCTTCAAGTAATGTATCTTCTCTATGCGGTATTACATCTACCCAATTTTCTTTACTTGTTTTAGAAATAGGAGTTTTCATCAACTTAAAATTAGTGGCATTACCTTTATTAGTTAGCAGGTAAAAATGACCTCCAAAATGCGATACACTATATTCTAAATCTCTTTCTCTTGGCTGAATCATTGTAAACTCTCCAGTTGGGTTATCAGCATCTAAATATTGTGATTCTGAAGAAACAGTGCTGTAAGAACCTATAATAATATATTTATCTGATTTAGATTTTGTTACATACGTCCCAAATGTATCATCTTTTTCATGAAACACTTCTACATCATCAGAGGTTGGTGTTCCTAAAACATGCCTATACACACTTGAGCTGCGCAAAGTTACAGGGTCTTTTTTTGTGTAAAAGATCGTTTTATTATCATTTGCCCAAACTGAACCACCAGAAGTGTTTTCTATAATATCTTTGTAAATTTCACCTGTCTCAAGGTTTTTAATTCGTAAAAAATACTGTCTTCTACTCACCGTATCTGTTGCAAAAACTATGAGTTTATTGTTATTAGAAACATTTAACCCTCCTAATTGATAGTAATCGAAATCTTTCGCCATTTCATTTACATCAAAAAGTATTTCTTCTTTTGCTTCTAAATTTTCTTTTTTACGACTATAAATAGGGTACTGGTTACCAACCTTATAGCTTGTTATATAAAAATATCCATTATCCTTATATGGCACAGAAGAATCATCCTCTTTAATTCTACCTTTCATTTCTTCGAACAATTCTTCTTGAAATGGTTTCGTAGGTTTTGTGACTTCGTTATAGTATACATTTTCTTCTTCTAGATAACTAACTACTTTTTTAGTATGAGCATCTTTTTCTAACGCATTTTTCTGATCATCAGACAAACGCATCCAAAAATAATCGTCTACTCTTACATCTCCGTGCTTCTCTAATTTTTTAGCTTCTTTAGTTGCTAAAGGAACTTTTGCATCCGTACTTTTCATGGTCTTATTTTTACATGCGGTTGCAAATGTAAGACTTAAAACAATGAAAGGAATAACTATTTTTCTCATTTTTAGATAATTCAAATTCTTTATAAAACACTAAGTTTGTATTTAATTAAAAAACAAAAAAACGATGTTTGGAGACTTATCTGGAATGATGGAAAGCCTTAAAGGTGCACAACAAAAAGTAGAAGAAACAAAAACAAGATTAAACTCGGTTTTGGTTGATGAAGTTACTGCCGACGGAAAATTAAAAATAACTTTAACAGCAAATAGAGAAATCAAAGCGATTTCTATTGATAATTCATTATTTGCTGACGCTGAAGAACTTGAAGACTATTTAATTATTACCCTAAATAAAGCTATAGAAAAAGCTACAAAAATTAATGAGGCAGAAATGGCTGTAGCTGCTAAAAGTGGTATGCCAAACATACCAGGAATGGACATGTTTAAATAATAAAAATGCTTTTACTAATGGATAATTATTTGTTTACATGTTAAAATAAAAATTAAGCATAAAAAAGGCGGATTATTGGGTAAAAAGAAGAAAAAGTAAAATATTTAAAGAACTCCCATTAAAGAAACAATAATTAACAAAGCATATAAGGACAATGTTATAATAGTAAACACACCAATAAACTTATAATGTGATTTTAACTTTTCAAAAGCACTTGCTAAGGTTTCATTATTTTTAGTTATCAATGCTTTTTTCATCTTCCTAGAAAACTGTAATAAATAATACACTGGAAAAAAGTATATAATTGATAAAACTAAATAAGTAATTGCCAACGATAAACCTAAACTTTCTGGAATACCTGGTTGCATTTTTGCTACCATATTGAAAATTGTGGTCGAAAAAGCGGCAAGAACCAACATTAATGTAATTAAAATAAAACCTAAAATAGATAAAAAATTTGTCCATTTAGCCGTTTCTTTTAAAAAGCTTTTTGAAGTACTTGTTAAGGTTAGTTGCTCTAATTGTGTAATAGGATTGTTTATCATGATACTAAGACTTTCATTTAGTTATATTCAAAAATAAACAAAAAAAAGAAGCCACAAAATCACAAACCTAACTTTGTATTTCGTGGCTAAATTAGAAATGTAATTTCTTATTTCTTAAACTCAGAAATTGTTTTTTTAATAATAGCTATACAATCCATTAATTGAGTTTCATTCATCACCAAAGGTGGTGCAAAACGAATAATATTGCCATGTGTAGGTTTTGCTAACAAACCGTTTTCTTTTAATTTCATACAAATATCCCACGCTGTAGAACTATCTTCGGTATCATTAATTAAAATTGCATTTAACAACCCCTTACCTCTCACGGATTTCACTAAATTATTAGTTTCTGTAAAATCAGCCAATTCTTTTCTAAAAACGTTACCTAATCTATCTGCATTTTGTGCTAATTTTTCATCAGCAACAACTTCTAATGCAGCAATTGCAACAGCAGCAGATATTGGGTTTCCTCCAAACGTAGAACCATGATTTCCTGGTTGAATAACATTCATAATGCCATCGTTTGCCAAAACAGCAGAAACGGGATACGCACCACCACTCAAGGCTTTACCAAGAATTAAAATATCTGCTTTAACCTCTGGTCTTCCTGAGCAATTCTTCTCTTCGCAAGAACAATTACCGCAAGTTGCTAATAAGCGTCCCGTTCTTGCAATTCCTGTTTGTACTTCATCTGCTATAAATAATACATTGTGCTTAGCACATAATTCTTTTGCAGCTGCTAAATAACCTTCAGAAGGAACATAAACACCGGCTTCACCCTGAATAGGTTCTACTAAAAATGCAGCAATATTTGTACTACTTTCCAATGTTTTTTGTAATGCCTCTAAATTGTCGTATTCTATTTTTAAAAAACCTTTTGTATAAGGTCCAAAATTCTTTCGAGCAACAGGATCATTAGAAAATGAAATAATAGTAGTTGTTCTGCCATGAAAATTATTTTCACAAACAATTATTTCAGCTTTATTTTCATCGATTCCTTTTACTTCATATGCCCATTTTCTTGCTATTTTTAGAGCTGTTTCTACAGCTTCTGCTCCAGTATTCATTGGTAATAATTTATCAAAGCCAAAAAGCTCTGTCGCAAACTTCTCATATTTACCTAACACATCATTATAAAATGCGCGAGAAGTTAATGTTAAGGTTTTTGCTTGATTTACCATTGCATCGATAATTTTAGGATGACAATGTCCTTGATTTACTGCAGAATACGCAGATAAAAAATCATAGTATTTTTTCCCCTCTGCGTCCCAAACATAAACACCTTCGCCTTTACTCAAAACCACAGGAAGTGGATGATAGTTGTGCGCTCCATATTTGTCTTCTAAATCGATTGCTTCTTTCGAAGTTAGTTTGTTTAAAACAGTCATTGTTTTTATTTTAAATGTTTATAATTAAATAACCATTCCTGTTCTACCTTTATTCTTTCAGTAAATACTGAAAATTCAGCGTGGGAAAGAAATCATCCCCGAAGTTTTACAAAAATAGTTAATTTAGTTATTGTAACAAATTAATAAATGGTTGATAAAACTAAAAAAGAAACAAAACATTGCGTAAAATAACTT
>Ga0115572_10000661_pt1 | contig 28940 bp, 22 predicted proteins | sample COGITO_mtgs_1206_FD_88681 | JGI IMG/M metagenome (GOLD analysis project Ga0115572, IMG submission 88681) | Pelagic marine microbial communities from North Sea - COGITO_mtgs_120607 | ecosystem: Environmental > Aquatic > Marine > Epipelagic | place: Germany:Helgoland, sampling site Kabeltonne... | reverse complement strand
CTTTGACAGCTGCGATTTCAAGCGTATTGTCAAACCAAGGTCTTGCAGCTGCAAGAGATTTTAGTTCAATTGACAACGCTCCGGAAGAGAAAGAGCGTGGTATTACTATTAACACATCTCACATTGAGTATGAAACAAAAGCTCGTCACTACGCGCACGTTGACTGTCCAGGTCACGCGGATTACGTAAAGAACATGGTTACTGGTGCTGCTCAAATGGATGGAGCAATTCTAGTTGTTGCTGCAACAGATGGACCGATGCCGCAAACACGTGAGCACATCCTTCTAGGTAGACAAGTTGGTGTTCCAAGATTGGTTGTATTCATGAATAAAGTGGATATGGTTGATGATGAAGAATTACTTGAATTGGTTGAAATGGAAGTTAGAGAACTTCTTTCTTTCTATCAGTATGATGGTGATAATACCCCTGTTATTCAAGGTTCTGCACTTGGTGCTCTGAACAATGAAGAAAAATGGGTTGCTACCGTAAATGAATTGATGGACGCTGTCGATACTTATATCGAACTTCCTCCACGTGATGTTGATAAGCCTTTCTTGATGCCAGTAGAAGACGTATTTACGATTACAGGTCGTGGTACTGTTGCAACGGGTAGAATTGAAACAGGTGTATGTAATACTGGTGATCCAGTAGAGATCTTAGGAATGGGTGACGAGAAGTTAACTTCAACAGTAACAGGTGTTGAGATGTTCCGTAAGATTTTGGATAGAGGAGAAGCTGGTGATAACGTTGGTATCCTTTTGAGAGGTATTGAAAAAGCTCAAATCAAAAGAGGTATGGTTATTTGTAAGCCAGGTTCTACAAAACCACATCATGAATTCAAGGCAGAGATATATGTATTGAAGAAAGAAGAGGGCGGACGTCACACTCCTTTCCATAACAAATATAGACCACAATTCTATTTCAGAACAACAGATGTTACAGGAGAAATCTTCTTAACTGATGGTCGTGAAATGGTAATGCCTGGAGACAATGTATCAATCGATGTTAAATTGATTGTTCCTGTAGCTATGGATAAAGGACTTCGTTTTGCAATCCGTGAGGGAGGTAGAACCGTAGGTGCTGGTCAGGTTACTGAGATTGTTTCGTAAGGTTTACGAAAATAAGTTTAAAACAGGGGGAACATTTTGTTCCCCTTTTTAAACGGGTGTAGCTCAGTTGGTAGAGTAGTGGTCTCCAAAACCATTGGTCGTGGGTTCGAATCCTACCGCCCGTGCTGAATTAATAGAAATTTGAAAAATGAAATTGGTTAGTTACATACAGGAAACATATAGTGAGCTGGTACACAATGTTACGTGGCCAACATGGCAAGAGCTTCAGAATAATACCATTTTAGTAGTTGTTGCTTCAATCATGCTTTCGCTCTTCATTTTTTTAATGGATAAGGTTTTTGGTAACGATCCAAACTTTTGGTGGAATGGTGTCCTAGGATACATTTACAATTTTTTCTAAAGACGGGCTATGAGTGAAATTGCAAAAAAATGGTACGTTGTACGTGCGATTAGTGGGAAAGAAAAGAGTGTAAAGCACTACTTGGAGATAGAGATGTCAAGAATGAAAAGTTTAGATGACAATATCGATCAGGTTCTTATTCCAACTGAGAAAATATTTCAAATTCGAAACGGTAAAAAAGTAAATAAAGAACGTGCTTATTTACCTGGGTATGTTTTGATCGAAGCTGCATTAGTAGGAGAGGTTAAACATGTTATTAGGAGCATACCAAACGTAATTGGATTTTTAGGTACAGAGAAAGGCGGAGAGCCAGTACCTATGAGAATGTCAGAAGTTAACCGAATCTTAGGAAAGGTTGATGAATTGGCAGAAACAGAAGAGGAATTAAAAATTCCATTTGTGGTGGGTGAGTCTGTTAAGGTAATAGATGGTCCTTTCAATAACTTTAGTGGTGTCATTGACGACATCAATGAGGACAAGAAAAAGTTGAAAGTGATGGTTAAAATTTTCGGACGTAAAAATCTTCTTGAGCTTAGCTATATGCAAGTCGAGAAGGAGAGTTAATTTGTATTAACCCGTAGGAGTGAACTAGATGATTAAAGCTTCCCATCGTTTAAGGTTCATGTTTGACTACACAATTTAATATATATGGCTAAAGAAGTAGCAGGATTGATCAAATTACAGATCAGAGGTGGTGCAGCTAACCCAGCCCCTCCAGTCGGACCAGCACTTGGTGCGAAAGGAGTTAACATCATGGAGTTTTGCAAACAATTTAATGCAAGAACCCAAGATAAGCCAGGGAAAGTAGTACCGGTTGTAATCACAGTATATAGTGACAAGTCGTTTGACTTTGTTTTAAAAACGCCACCGGCAGCTGTGCAAATCATGGAACAAATCAAGATTAAGAAGGGCTCGTCTGAACCTAATCGTGTGAAGGTAGGTGCCATTTCATGGGACCAAATTCGTGTGATTGCTGAGGACAAGCTTCCTGATTTAAACTGTTTTACAGTTGATTCGGCAATGATGATGGTTGCGGGTACGGCACGTAGTATGGGTGTTAATGTAAAGGGCGGAACAGCTCCAAATTCCAAATAGTTTAAGTTATGAAAAAAATGACTAAAAATAGAAAAGCGGTTTTTGGAAAGCACGACCTAACAAAAGCCTATTCATTGACTGACGCATGTAATCTAGTTAAAGATATTTCTACAACTAAATTTGACGCATCAGTAGATGTTTGTGTTCGACTAGGTGTTGATCCAAGAAAAGCAAATCAAATGGTGAGAGGTACAGTTGCGCTTCCACATGGAACTGGTAAAGATGTAAAAGTATTGGTGCTTTGTACTCCTGATAAGGAGCAAGAAGCAAAAGATGCTGGAGCGGATTACTATGGCTTAGATGACTATATCGCCAAAATTAAGTCTGGATGGACTGACGTTGACGTTATCGTTACAATGCCTTCTGTTATGGGTAAAGTTGGAGCTCTAGGACGTATTTTAGGTCCAAGAGGTTTGATGCCAAATCCAAAGACAGGAACAGTTACTATGGAAGTAGGAAAAGCTGTCACTGAAGTAAAGGCTGGAAAAATTGACTTTAAAGTCGATAAATATGGAATCGTTCACTCGTCAGTAGCGAAAGTGAGCTTTGAAGGAGATAAAATCTTTGACAATGCAAATGAGTTGCTACAAACGTTGATTAAAATGAAACCATCGTCTGCGAAAGGGACCTACATCAAGAGTGTTTATATGACCTCTACAATGAGTCCTGGAATTCTCATAGACGCAAAGTCACTTAACGCATAATACTTAAGAAAATGACTAGAGAAGAAAAAGTAAAGTATATAGATGATTTGACAGCTGATTTGAAAGCATCAAATGTATTCTATCTTACAGACACAGCAGAGCTTACGGTTGAAAGCGTGAATGCATTGAGAAGAAAATGTTTTCAGGCGAATGTTAGTATGCGTGTTGTAAAAAATGCATTGTTGGAAAAAGCAATGGATCGTGTAGAGGGAAAAGACTTTGGAACATTGCGAGATGTCCTCAAAGGAGCAACCTCTATCATGTTGTCTGAATCTTCAAGTGCACCCGCTAAATTGATAACGGACTTCCGTAAAAAGAATCCAAAACCAATTTTGAAAGGCGCCTATGTTGATGAAGCTATATTCATTGGCGATGAGCAATTGAAATCATTAGAGACCCTTAAAAGTAAAGAGGAACTCCTTGGTGATATCATTAGTTTGTTACAAAGCCCAGCACAAAATGTATTGTCTGGATTACAAAGCGCTGGCGGATCTATCGCTGGCATGTTAAAAACGCTCGAAGAACGAGCATAATTATTAAACCTTTTTAAAAACAAAATAAAATGGCTGATTTAAAGCAAATTGCAGAAACGCTAGTAAACCTAACAGTAAAAGAAGTTAGTGAGTTAGCAACGATCATGAAAGACGAATATGGAATCGAACCTGCAGCAGCAGCTGTAGCTGTAGCTGGACCTGCTGGTGGAGCTGGTGGAGACGCTGCTGAAGAGAAAACAGAATTCGACGTAGTATTGAAAGCTGGTGGACCTAGCAAATTAGCAGTAGTTAAACTTGTAAAAGAACTTACTGGAAAAGGTCTTAAAGAGTCTAAAGACTTAGTAGACAACGCACCTACAACATTAAAAGAAGGTGTAGCAAAAGATGAAGCTGAAGGACTTAAGAAGTCTTTAGAAGAAGCTGGAGCTGAAGTTGAGATTAAGTAATTAACTCAAATTATTAACAAGATAGGCACCGCATTTTTGCGGGGCCTTGTCTTGTTTTAAGTGGTATTCAATTTTTGTATACTAAAACATTAACTAAAAACATTCATCCTTGGCAACATCAAATAATTCAACCAGAATTAATTTTGCATCAGGCAAAAATCAATTTGATTATCCGGATTTCTTAGAGATCCAATTGAAATCATTTAGGGAGTTTTTCCAGTTGGAAACGACACCTGAAAATCGAGAAAGTGAAGGACTTTTTAAAGTTTTCGCGGAAAACTTTCCTATAACCGATACAAGAAATCAATTCGTATTAGAATTTTTGGATTACTTTATTGATCCACCACGATATTCTATTTCAGAATGTATTGAAAGAGGTTTGACCTACAGTGTTCCACTTAAGGCGAAGCTCAAGTTATATTGTACAGATCCTGAACATGAAGATTTTGAAACAATCGTTCAAGATGTATATCTTGGTACAATCCCTTACATGACACCAAAAGGTTCTTTTGTTGTAAATGGAGCGGAGCGAGTAATTGTATCGCAATTACACAGGTCACCAGGAGTATTCTTTGGACAATCAAGACATGCCAATGGAACAAAGCTTTATTCGGCAAGAATTATACCTTTCAAAGGTTCTTGGATTGAATTTGCAACAGATATTAATAATGTCATGTATGCGTACATCGACAGAAAGAAAAAGTTACCTGTAACGACATTATTTAGAGCTATAGGCTATGAAACGGACCGTGATGTATTAGACATTTTTGGTTTGGCAGATGAAGTTAAGGTCAATAAAACAGGTCTTAAGAAACTTGTAGGTAGAAAACTTGCTGCACGTGTACTAAAAACATGGATTGAAGATTTCGTCGATGAGGATACTGGAGAGGTTGTTTCTATTGAAAGAAATGAGGTTATTTTTGATCGTGAACTGGTTATAGGAGAAGAGCATCTAGAAGCAATTATGGATTCTGGTGCAAAATCAGTTACCCTACACAAGGAGAACGTAAATACGGCTGATTATACGATCATCTACAACACTTTACAGAAAGATATTTCTAATTCTCAAAAAGAAGCTGTAGAACATATCTATAGACAACTGAGAAATGCAGATCCGCCCGACTATGAGACGGCGAAAGGTGTTTTTGAGAAATTATTCTTTTCAGATACGCGTTATGATCTTGGTGAAGTTGGTCGATTCCGATTGAATAAAAAATTAGGTATAGATCAAGAGGAGCAATCAAGAGTTCTCACAAAAGATGATATGATTAAAATCATAAAATTCTTGATAAAATTGATCAATTCAAAAGCGGATGTAGATGATATTGACCACTTATCTAACCGTAGAGTTAGAACCGTTGGTGAACAATTGTATTCTCAGTTTGGTGTTGGTCTTGCAAGAATGGCAAGAACGATTAGAGAAAGAATGAATGTTAGAGATAATGAAGTCTTTACTCCGATTGACTTGATTAATGCGAAGACACTATCTTCAGTTATCAATTCTTTCTTTGGAACGAATCAGTTGTCACAGTTTATGGATCAAACAAATCCATTATCCGAGGTGACACACAAGAGAAGATTGTCTGCGTTAGGACCAGGCGGTTTATCTCGTGAAAGAGCAGGTTTTGAGGTTCGTGATGTTCACTATACACACTATGGTCGACTTTGTACAATCGAAACACCTGAAGGTCCAAATATTGGTTTAATATCTTCTTTGTGTGTATTTGCAAAAGTAAACAAGCTTGGTTTTATTGAAACACCATACCGTTCAGTTCAAAAAGGTAAAGTACAATATGACAAAGAGCCAGTTTATGTTGCTGCAGAGGAAGAGGATGCAAAAATAATTGCACAAGCAAATGCGAAGGTTGATGATAAAGGAAATTTCCTATCAGATGTAGTTAAGGCTAGATTTGAAGGAGACTTCCCGGTTGTTGAACCAAGCAAACTCCACTTGATGGATGTTGGTGCTAACCAAATTGCTTCTATTGCTGCATCATCCATTCCATTTTTGGAGCATGATGATGCTAACAGGGCACTAATGGGATCAAACATGCAGCGTCAAGCCGTTCCGTTATTGAGACCGAATTCACCAATTGTAGGTACTGGAATTGAGCAATTAGTTGCTGAAGATTCAAGGGTACTTATAAATGCTGAAGGTTCTGGAATTGTTGAATATGTCGATGCTAATGAAATCGTAATCAGATACGATTGGAATTCAGAAGATAAGCTTGTGAGCTTTGAAAGTGAAGTCACTCGATATTCTTTGATTAAATTCATGAAAACCAACCAAAGTACTTGTATAAACCTCAAGCCTATCGTTGTGAAAGGTGACAAGGTTGTTAAAGGTCAGGTTCTTTGTGAGGGATATGCTACACAAAAAGGAGAGCTTGCTCTTGGTCAAAACCTAAAAGTGGCATTCATGCCATGGAAGGGTTATAACTTTGAGGATGCGATTGTTATCTCTGAAAGTGTTGTTAGGGACGACGTCTTCACTTCTATACATATCGATGAATACTCTTTAGAGGTTCGTGATACCAAAAGAGGAATGGAGGAGCTTACTGCTGATATACCTAATGTTAGTGAGGAAGCAACGAAAGACTTAGATGAACATGGATGTATCCGTGTTGGTGCAGAAATTAAGGAAGGCGATATTTTAATTGGTAAAATCACACCTAAAGGTGAAACTGATCCATCTCCAGAAGAAAAGCTTTTGCGTGCTATTTTTGGTGATAAAGCAGGAGATGTAAAGGATGCTTCTTTAAAAGCAGGACCTTCATTAAGAGGTGTTGTTATTGACAAAAAATTATTCTCTAGAGCCGTAAAGGATAGAAAATCGAAGAGTCAAGACAAACCATTATTGGAGTCGATTGATAAAGAATACCAAAAGGATGTTGTTTCATTGAAAGAAAAACTTGCCGAAAAGCTAATTAAGATTATCGGTGATAAAAAATCTACAGGTGTATTCAATAACTTTAAAGAGGAGTTAATCAAAAAAGGTGCTAAGTTTTCAATGAAAGCTTTAACCTCTCTTGATTATACAATTGTGAATCCTCTCAAGTGGACCTCTGATGAAAAAGTAAACCAATTAATAAGCCGTGTTATTCATAATTACAATATTAAGGCCAATGACATATTGGGGAACTATAAAAGAAGAAAATTCCATATCTCTGTTGGTGACGAATTACCTGCAGGAATCATTAAACTTGCGAAGGTTTTTGTAGCTAAAAAACGAAAGCTGAAGGTTGGAGATAAAATGGCAGGACGTCATGGTAATAAAGGAATTGTAGCAAATATTGTTCGTCAAGAAGATATGCCATTCCTAGAAGATGGGACGCCAGTTGATATAGTACTGAATCCACTTGGTGTACCTTCTCGTATGAACTTGGGTCAAATCTATGAAACAGTTCTTGGATGGGCAGGAGAGAAATTAGGTATGAAATTCTCAACACCAATTTTTGATGGTGCTACTCCAGATGAAATTAATGAATGGACAGATAAAGCCGGTGTGCCTCAATCAGGTAAAACCTATTTATTTGACGGTGGTACGGGAGAACGTTTCCATCAGCCAGCAACAGTTGGAGTGATATATATGTTGAAACTATCTCACATGGTAGATGACAAGATGCACGCAAGGTCAATAGGACCATATTCTTTGATTACACAACAACCATTGGGTGGTAAAGCTCAATTTGGAGGTCAGCGTTTTGGAGAAATGGAAGTATGGGCATTAGAGGCATTCGGTGCGTCAAATATCCTTCAAGAAATTTTAACAGTGAAATCCGATGATGTTAATGGTCGGGCAAAAGCATACGAAAGTATTGTGAAAGGTGATAATATCGGTGAGCCAGGAATACCTGAATCATTTAATGTATTGCTTCACGAACTTCGAGGTTTGTGTCTGAATGTAACAATGGATTAAGAAACTAGTAACTAACGAATTAGTATAAAAAATGGCTTTCAAAAAAGAAACACCAAGAAAACAAAGTAGTTTTAATAAAATAACGATTTCACTTTCTTCTCCAGAAATCATCTTGGAGAATTCAAGTGGTGAAGTTTTGAAACCGGAGACAATCAATTACAGAACTTATAAACCTGAGAGAGATGGTTTGTTTTGTGAAAGAATCTTTGGCCCTGTAAAAGACTTCGAATGTCACTGTGGTAAGTACAAAAGAATCCGATATAAAGGAATAGTTTGCGACCGTTGTGGTGTTGAAGTTACAGAAAAAAAGGTGCGTAGAGAACGTATGGGGCATATCGCTTTAGTAGTTCCTGTTGCTCATATCTGGTATTTTAGATCATTACCAAATAAGATTGGATACTTATTAGGTCTTCCTACAAAGAAATTAGATCAGATTATCTATTACGAACGTTATGTTGTCATCCAAAGTGGTTCTGCAAATGAGCTTCCAGAGGTAGAGCTGAAAAAGATGGACTTTTTAACGGAAGAAGAGTATTTGGATATTTTGGATGCACTTCCGAAAGAGAACCAATACTTAGATGATACGGATCCTAATAAATTCATTGCAAAGATGGGTGCTGAAGCTATTCACGACCTTCTTCAGTCATTGAATTTAGAGGAAATGTCTTACCAACTTCGTGACCTTGCAGAAAATGAAACTTCTGTACAGAGAAAGAATGAAGCCTTAAAAAGATTGCAAGTTGTTGAAGCGATGAAAGATTCGCAAACACGCGTTGAAAATCGTCCCGAATGGATGATTGTGAAAGTTGTTCCGGTAATTCCACCTGAATTAAGACCATTAGTTCCACTTGATGGAGGAAGATTTGCAACTTCAGATTTAAATGACCTATACAGAAGAGTGATTATTAGAAACAATCGTCTAAAAAGATTGATTGAAATTAAAGCTCCTGAAGTGATTTTGAGAAATGAAAAGCGAATGCTTCAAGAGTCGGTTGATTCATTATTTGACAACTCTCGTAAGTCTAGTGCTGTGAAAACAGAATCTAATCGAGCGTTAAAGTCACTTTCTGATTCTTTGAAAGGAAAGCAGGGTCGATTCCGTCAAAACCTTCTTGGTAAGCGTGTTGATTATTCTGCACGTTCTGTAATTGTTGTCGGTCCAAACCTTAAGCTTCACGAATGTGGTCTTCCTAAAGGGATGGCGGCTGAGCTATACAAGCCATTTATCATTCGTAAAATGATCGAAAGAGGTATTGTAAAAACAGTGAAGTCAGCTAAGAAAATAGTAGATAAGAAAGAGCCAGTTGTTTGGGACATTCTTGAAAATATACTAAAAGGACATCCTGTACTTTTAAATAGGGCTCCAACGCTTCACAGATTGGGGATTCAGGCTTTTCAACCTAAATTAATTGAAGGTAAAGCTATTCGTTTACATCCATTGGTTACGACGGCATTTAACGCCGATTTCGATGGTGACCAGATGGCGGTTCACCTTCCTTTAGGGAATGCTGCAATTCTTGAAGCTCAGATGCTAATGCTCGCATCTCACAATATCCTTAACCCTGCGAATGGTGCACCTATTGCTGTGCCTTCTCAGGATATGGTTCTTGGTCTTTATTACATTACAAAAGAGAAAAAATCTTTAAAGAATGATGTAGTTAAGGGAGAGGATGGAATTTTCTATTCACCTGCTGAAGTTATTATTGCATACAATGAAGGAAAACTAGATTTACATGCTAAAATCAAAGTGAAAACTGAGGATTTAAATGATGTAGGTGAGTCTGAATTACAATTGATTGAAACCACTTGTGGTCGTGTAATATTTAATGAGCACGTGCCTCAAGAGGCAGGTTTTATTAACGAAGTATTGACAAAGAAAGCCCTAAGAGATATTATTGGTGGTGTCCTAAAGATCTCAGGTACATCAAGAACAGCACAGTTCCTTGATGATATCAAAGAATTAGGATATACGATGGCGTTTAAAGGAGGCTTGTCTTTCAACTTAGATGACATTATAATTCCAAAAGAAAAAGTAGAGCTTGTAGATAAGGCGGAAACGCAAGTGAAAGAGGTCATGATGAATTACAACATGGGTCTGATCACAAATAATGAGCGTTACAATCAAATTATTGATGTTTGGACTCATACAAACTCAAGATTGACGCATACCTTAATGGACCAACTGAAAACAGATAGACAAGGTTTTAACTCTATCTATATGATGTTTGATTCAGGAGCAAGGGGTTCTAAAGAACAAATTCGACAGCTTTCAGGAATGCGTGGATTGATGGCGAAGCCGCAAAAATCAGGTGCGTCAGTTCAAGAGATTATTGAAAATCCGATTCTTTCGAACTTTAAAGAAGGTCTTTCAATTCTTGAATATTTTATCTCAACTCACGGTGCTCGTAAGGGTCTTGCGGATACTGCACTGAAAACAGCAGATGCTGGTTACTTGACAAGAAGACTTGTTGATGTTGCTCAAGATGTTGTTATCAATTCTGAGGATTGTGGTACGCTTAGAGGAATCGTAGCTACTGCGTTAAAGAAAAATGATGAAATAGTTGAACCTTTATATGATAGAATTCTTGGAAGAACCTCTGTACATGATATATACGTGCCAGAGTCTGATGAGCTTATCATATCTGCAGGAGATTTGATTTCTGAGGATGTTGCAGAGAAAATTCAAGAAGCGGATATTGAGGAAGTTGAAATCCGTTCGGTATTGACTTGTGAAATGAGAAGAGGTGTATGCTCTAAATGTTACGGAAGAAATCTTTCCAATCATAGATTGGCGCAAAGAGGTGATTCCGTTGGTGTTGTTGCTGCACAGTCAATTGGTGAGCCTGGGACTCAGCTTACGCTGAGAACGTTCCACGTTGGGGGTACTGCCTCGAACATTGCTGATGTTTCAGACATTAAAGCAAAAGGAAATGGTTTGTTAGAAATTGATGAATTAAGAACCATCGAGAAAAAAGGCGATGATGGTAAGACAAAGGTAATAGTTGTTGGTCGATCTGCTGAGCTTAAAATCACAGATGAGAAAACTGGAATTGTTATAATGAATACCAATATTCCATATGGTTCTGAATTGTTAGTTAAGAGTAAAACAAAACTGAAAAAAGGTGACGTAATTTGTAAATGGGATCCATACAATGCTCTTATTATTTCTGAAGTGAAAGGAACTGTTGTTTTTGATCACATAGAGGAAGGTATTACATACCGAGAAGAAGTTGATGAACAGACAGGATTTACAGAGAAAGTAATTACTGAAACTAAAGACAAAAAGAAAACTCCAGCAATTAATATAATTGACACAAAAACGAAAGAGATTTTACGAGAGTATTCTATTCCAGTGAATTCTCATATTTCTGTGAGTGAAGGTGATAAACTTGAGGCTGGTCATATCTTAGTTAAGATACCGAGAATGGCAGGTAAGACAGGTGATATCACTGGTGGTCTTCCTAGAGTTACTGAATTATTTGAAGCAAGAAACCCATCAAATCCTGCAGTTGTTTCTGCAATTGATGGAACTGCGGATTATGGAAACATTAAAAGAGGTAATCGTGAAATTATTATCACACCTAAGGTGGGTGCGGTTCATAAATATCTTGTACCGCTTTCTAAGCATATCTTAGTTCAGAAAAATGATTACGTTCGTGCTGGTCAGCCATTGTCGGATGGAGCTATTACACCTAGAGATATTCTAAACATTGAAGGTCCTACAAAAGTACAAGAGTACATTGTTAATGAGATTCAAGAGGTATATCGACTACAAGGTGTTAAGATCAATGACAAGCACTTTGAGGTGATTGTTCGCCAGATGATGCTTAAAGCGGAAATTATTGATTCAGGAGACACGAAGTTCCTTGAAGGTCAATCAGTTCATAAAGCAGATATCATGGAAGAAAATGATGCTTTATTCGGAATGATGTTTGTTCAAGAGGTTGGAGATTCTGTTGAATTGAAAAAAGGACAGCTCGTATCGGTAAGAAGGTTGCGTGATGAAAATGCGAAGCTGAAGAGAGAAGACAAGGCACTTGTTGAAGCTCGAGAGGCTAAAGCTGCTACATCTAAACCGCTATTACAAGGTATAACAAGAGCATCGCTTCAGACGCAATCGTTTATATCGGCTGCTTCCTTCCAGGAAACAACCAAAGTATTGAATGAAGCTGCGATATCAGGAAAAGAAGATCATTTACTTGGTTTGAAAGAGAACGTTATCGTAGGGCATCTAATTCCAGCAGGAACAGGAGTTCGTAAGTTCCAAAAAATGCTTGTAGGTTCTGCCGAGGCTTTAGAATCCTTAAAGGAAGAAGCGGAATCATAACAAATGAATTCTTATAAAAAAAGGGAGGCAATTGTCTCCCTTTTTTTATGCTATTTTCCCCCAATCCGGTTTATTGGTTAAAATAACTTCAATCGTTTTAAGTATTCGAGCGTTCTCATTTTTTGTAAAGTTTGGATCGTCATTTATAAGCTGTCGTGCTGCCTCTCTCGCCATGGTTACAATAGCGCCATCCTTTCTTAAATCTGATATCTTCAAGTCAAGCTCGCCGCTCTGTTGCGTCCCCATTAAATCACCTGGACCTCTTAATTGAAGGTCAACCTCAGCTATATCAAATCCGTCGTTGGAATTGACCATCGTTTGCATTCTTTTTTTAGATTCCTTTGAGAGTTCTATTTTTGTCATCAAAATACAGAAAGACTGTTCGCCACCCCTGCCAACACGACCTCTAAGCTGGTGGAGTTGAGACAAGCCAAAACGTTCTGCACTTTCTATAATCATCATCGTTGCATTCGGAACATTCACGCCGACCTCAATTACCGTAGTCGCAACCATAATTTGAGTTTCGCCTTTGATAAATCGTTGCATTTCAAATTCCTTCTCATCACTCTTCATTTGACCATGTACAATACTCACATTGAATTGAGGAAGCGGGAAAGCTCTTGTAACAGCTTCGAATCCATCCATTAGATTATGAAAATCAAGTTTTTCGGACTCTTGAATCAGTGGAAATACCATGTAGATTTGACGTCCTTTTTCTATTTCTCTTCTGATAAATTCGAAAACCTGAAGTCGATTTTTTTCATACCTGTGGTATGTTTTAATTTCTTTTCTACCCGGCGGAAGCTCGTCAATAACAGATACTTCAAGATCTCCATAAAAAGTCATAGCTAAAGTTCTTGGGATTGGTGTTGCTGTCATTATTAAGATGTGAGGAGGTTGTTTATTCTTCCTCCACATTTTTGAGCGTTGTGCCACGCCAAAACGATGTTGTTCATCTATTACAACCAATCCAATATTCTGAAATTGAACGGTGTCCTCAAGAAGGGCATGTGTTCCCACTAATATATGTAAGGATCCATCCAATAGGCCCTTATGAATTTCCGTTCGTTTCGCCTTTTTAGTCGAGCCTGTCAATAGCTCTATTTTAATAGGTAAACCAGCAGTAAATTCTTTCAATGTTTCTAAATGCTGATTGGCTAAGATCTCCGTGGGTGCCATAATTGCACTTTGGTAGTTATTGCCAACAGCAATAAGCATGGACATTAAAGCGACTAAAGTTTTGCCACTACCAACGTCTCCCTGTAGCAGTCGATTCATGTGCATGCCACTTAAGAAGTCCTTTCTAATCTCTTTAATTACACGTTTTTGAGCGCCTGTTAATTCAAAAGGAAGGTGCTCATCATAAAATGTTGTGAATAGTGTTCCTATTTCATTAAAGATAAAACCTTTGTGTCGAGAAGCGCTTAGCTTTTTTCTAATCAATAGCTCGAGCTGAAGATAAAATAGTTCTTCAAATTTTAAGCGTATTCTGGCAGATTGAATATCCGTATGCTTTGCGGGTTGGTGAATTTTAACCAGTGCCTCTTTTTTAGAAATGAGTCTATTTTGCTCGCAAATATGATCTGAAAGCGTCTCCGGGAATGATGGTCCAATCTGTGGAATAATCAAAGCTACTAGCTTTTCAATCCCTTTTGAATGCAGTCCTTTGGAGCTTAATTTTTCTGTGCTTGAGTAAAGTGGAAAAAAACCAGTTCTGGTGTTTTGACTTGAAGCCAAAGTCATTTCAGGATGTGGCATAGACCACTTTTGCGCATAGACTTTCGCTTTCCCAAATATGTGATAAACTTCATTTACCTTTAGACTATCTTTAATCCACTTAGCGCCTTGAAACCAAACCAATTCAATATACCCTGATTCATCTCCAAAACGAGCAGATAGTTTTTTGTATCGGCCTTTTCCTGTCTCTCTAATTTGATCAATTTTCCCTCTTAATAGCACATGGCTATCTGTGTGTTGAAGCTCTTTTATTTTTGTAAAGGAGGTTCTGTCTACATATCTATAGGGGAAGTGAAATAATAAATCACCATACGTTTGAATACCTAATTCCTTCTTGAGTAAAATGGCTTTTTGAGGACCAACGCCCTTTAAATATTCAATAGGAGTCGCAGCCAAATCGTTCATCAGGAAGTTTTATTTTAATGTTTCCAGATACCCATTTTATTGAACTTTTCAACTCTTTGATTGATTCGTTCTTCAGGCTCAATTGTTTCTAGCTCTTGAACAGCTTTTTTAATGTATTTTTTAACACGTTCAAAAATAAGATGTTCTGAACGGTGTGCTCCATCTAAAGGTTCTTTTATTACATCATCGACCAGCTTATTCTTAGTCATATCCTTTGAAGTAAGTTTTAATGCATCTGCTGCCTTTTCTTTGAACTCCCATGAACGCCATAATATAGATGAGCATGATTCTGGAGATATTACCGAATACCAGGTATTTTCCAGCATAACAACTTTATCACCAACGCCAATTCCTAATGCTCCTCCCGATGCTCCCTCACCTATAATGATACAGATAACAGGAACTTTTAAACGCATCATCTCATAAATATTACGAGCAATAGCTTCGCCTTGCCCTCTTTCTTCTGCTTCTAGACCAGGAAAGGCACCAGGTGTATCAATAAAGGTTACGATAGGTTTGTTGAATTTTTCAGCGAGCTTCATGAGACGAAGTGCTTTCCTATATCCCTCGGGGTTGGGCATCCCAAAATTTCGATATTGTCTCATTTTGGTATTTACCCCTTTTTGTTGTCCAATGAACATCACAGATTTACCATCAACTAAGCCAAGTCCTCCCACCATAGCTTTGTCATCCTTAACATTTCTGTCACCGTGAAGTTCTATAAATTTACCTTCGGTAATGGCATTGACATATGCTAAAGTATAAGGTCTTTCGGGATGTCTGGAAAGTTGAACTCTTTGCCAAGGTGTTAAATTCGTAAAGATTTCTTTGGTTTTCTTTTTAAGCTTTTGCTCGAGCTCTTGAATTTTATCTGTCATATCGAGATCAGAGGTGTCTCCAATTTCTTTTGTCTTTTCAATTTGCTCTTCAATCGCTTTGATTGGTTCTTCAAAATCTAAGTAAATACTCATGAGTCAGTGAATTTTTATCAAAACAAAGGTATCAAAAAGTTTGAGTTAAAAGATTATTTGGTAACATTCTCAGACAGGATAATTCCATGTTTCAAAGGCAAAGCTCCAATTGTCGATAAGCTTTCTTTTGATATCCTCTGCCAGTGGTTTGAATTTGTTTTTTTTATAATTTTTTTGTTTGTCTAAATAACTATTGAAATAAGGTAATGCGTTATCGAAATCTTGAATATTTAAATCTGAATAAACGCGTTTCAAGGTTTCTATAGGGTTCCGTGACAATTCGTCAAACGAGATCTCACTGATTTTATTTTTTGGAAGATTGGCTTTTGTCTTGAGATACTGTTTCATAACCAATTCATAGGTTTGGATGACCGTATCAGAGATTTCCTGAGCTGAAAATTCTTGAAGGAATTGAGATTTTATAGTAGTGTTGTAAAGGTGTGTTGTTGATTGATAGACCTCATATGGGTTTCTGTGAATGAATATAAACTTTGCATCAGGGTAGAGCTCCAAAAGTATTTTAACTCTTCCAGTATTGTGAGGGTTTTTAAGGAGCAATGTTTTTTCAGGACCATTGTAAAATGCTATCTCTTGTAACATTCGGTTATATGTTTGTTTCCATTTATTAATAGAAAATGACGTTGCCTCAAACAAATGATATTTCCTAAAGTAGCTTTGATTTCTTGGGAAGAAAAAGGAATGCATGGCACTTCTATGTGTTAAATTAGTTAGTGGGTGTTCTTCTTCGGTTGGTGCAGTTGCATTGATTATGACATTGTCTTGAGGTCTGGTTTTAGGCATAAGTCTATTAAGAAGGGGTTTCATCGTTCTTTTTGAAACCAATGCGATTCTAAAAAAAAAGGCTTGAAATGCTTCAAGATGTGAAAACCTTGGGTCCTGGGTAAGCAGATAATGAAGATGTGTTGTTCCACTTCTCCAATGCCCAATTACAAATACAGGAGGTGTGTTTTTGAGTTCTATCTTTTTTATTTTTTTATCGTATCGTAGTTTTTGAAGCAGCCTAAAAGGGGCACTAAGTATTGTGAAAAGAAGAATTTTCAAGCACATCTTGATTGACGTGATACTTTTTTTATTTGCCCTCCAAAGTTTCCACAAAACACCGAGGCTTGATATATATAACTGATGTTCTTTTATTGCTTTATTCGACATGTGATTTAAATGAATTCGAATCTTAAGTAACGATTTCCTTAGTTTTTGATTTTTTAGGTCGATCGTTGTTTGGTCTTATTTTTTTTGAAAGGGCAAAGATAAATATGAAAACGCTGAGAAAAGAAGAACTTCTTCCGAGAATATCTCCGTATTGTGCAAATGTAGTTAGCGTATTCATTAACGGCACAGATATAGAAATCACGTCTGGCTCCCACCATTTGGTTTCTGAAATAATTGATCCATCAGAAGAAATCACACCGCTTTTTCCCGTGTTTGCCGATCGAATAAGCCACTTTCTGTTTTCAATTGCTCGCAACCTGGCAAAGCTAAAATGTTGTTTGTAGCCTGGCGTATCTTTCCACCATCCATCATTTGTAATTACGCAAAGCAATTGAGCCCCAAGTCTTGATTGTTCCCCAACAAATTCACTGAAGACAGATTCATAGCAAACAATGGGTGCTATTTTTCCAAATGTTGTATGCATGACTTTTACATTTTTTTCCTTTCCTAAAGATCCAATTGTACCACCATTGTCTACTGCAAGTTTTTCGAAAAAAGAGATGTATTTAGAATATGGGATTTGTTCTACCCCAGCAACAAGTTTTGACTTATGTACAAATGTAGTTGCTGAATCAGGTCTGAGCAGCAGGCTTGAGTTATAATATTCTATAAAACGTCCATCTTTTAAGGCTCTAGAACTTTTGGATTGCTTTTTATCAAAGATATTCAGTGTTGATGCGCCTATTAAGAGATTCGTATTCCATGACAATACACTATCTCTATACATGGGATAAACAGATAATGAGTTAAATTGAGATTCATCGAAGCTTGCGCTAATTGCAGTTTCAGGCGCTATAATAAGTTCGGTTTCGGAGCTTACCTTTTTGGAAGCGAGTCTTAGTATGCTCGCGTTTTGATTCTGAAAGGTTGAGTAGTCGAATTTCTCGTTGTAAGGATCAATATTGGGTTGAACAATGACTGTGTTTATTTTTTGTTGATTTTTATCTTTTTCAATATTATACCGATGTTGAATTCCAGTATAAAAAGAAAGGAGGAGTGGCGTGAGAATCACAATCCATACAGACAGAAAAGTTCTAAGGGTATTTTGTTTACTTCTCCAGGATCTATATGCCAAGAAGCAAACTACATTAACAATAATCACCCATAAGGTACCGCCTGAAACTCCTGTGTATTCATACCATTGCACCCAACTTGTGCGGATTGAAAAAGTATTCCCTAAACTAAGCCAGGGATGGGCAAACTCCCAATGGTTATGAAGGTATTCAAATCCCAGCCAGTAAAAAGGTAGAGAAAGATAGCCTTCTTTACTCCCAACGTATTTTCTTGTTAAATGAAACGCATGAAAGCAAAGAGACATGATTAGTGAATTGAATAAAAATGCAAAAATCGCTCCACCCAAGCTGGCATTTATTAGCCACCAAGATGTTCCAATATTGAAAATTAAAAAACATAAAAACGTATGTGAAAATAAATTACTTGATGACAATTTAGATTTTAATACGGAGTCTTCAATGATCAGTAATGGTAGGAGTCCAATGAAAATGAGTGGTGTAAGGCTTCCCGTGAAAGGGAAAGCAAGAAACATTATTATCCCGCCTGACAACGAACTGAAATACCGCTCTTTTTTATTCAACATCATTTACAAATATAGTTTCTAGAAAACAAAAAAGGCCGACGGATGTCGGCCTTTCTAATTATTGAATATGTTTTTTAAGCTTCTACACCAGTTTCCAATGGAACTATTGAAACAAATGATCTATTGTTCTTCTTCTTCTTGAACTCAACCAATCCGTCTTCTAATGCATAAAGTGTATGGTCTTTACCAATACCTACATTGTTTCCTGGGTGGTGCTGAGTACCTCTTTGTCGAACGATAATATTTCCTGCAATTGCAGCCTGTCCACCAAAAATTTTAACACCTAGTCTTTTACTTTGTGATTCACGTCCGTTTTTCGAACTACCGACTCCTTTCTTATGTGCCATGTTCTTTTATTTTTGAGCCTCTTTCGCTTTCGCTGCAGCTGGCTTCTTAATTTTAATTCCTGTAATTGACAATTCTGTAAAAGATTGTCTGTGACCGTTTTTCTTTTTGTATCCTTTTCTACGTTTCTTTTTGAAAACAATGACTTTGTCTCCTTTAACGTGACTTTCTACTTTTGCGGTGATCTTTGCACCTTCTACAGCCGGGGCGCCAACAGTTACCGTTCCTTTATCCTCAATTAAAAGAACATTATCAAACTCAATTTTTGAGCCTTCTTTTTCTTCTAAACGATGAACGTAAACTTTTTGGTCTTTTTGCACTTTAAATTGCTGCCCTGCTATCTCTACTATTGCGTACATAACAATGATTACATTATAAGTTATCCAAAATTGGACGACAAAGATACTATTTTCTTCTAATGCATCAAAATATTTCACATGAAATCACATGCTACTTTAGTGCTTTTTCGAATTGGCTATAAAAACACCACTTAATGCAACTGCCATGCCTGTTATCTGGGCCAAATTAATGTGTTCATTGAAAAAGATTCCAATGATAACTGCAACAATGGGAATAAAGTAGGTTACTGAGCTTGCAAACAATGCAGAAGTGTTTTTAATAATAGTATTGAATATAAATAAGGCTAAAGCTGTTCCTACTAGAGATAAAAGAAGAATTGCTATGAAGCCATTTTTCACTTCACGGGTGTTTTTAAAAGCTTCAAGAGTATGCTCAGTAAAAAATAAAAAAATAGAGGGCATTAAAAGGAGAAGAAATGCAATCGAGGCAATATCTAGAGATTTGTAATGTCCTAATTTATAACGAATAACGCTAAGGCTAATGGCATAGCATAGTGTCGCGCAAATAACACTAACGATATGGATCCATTCACCATCTAACGAATTTTTTTTCCCGAAATAGACTAAGGTCCCAACACCAATTGTGCCTATAAAGGCTCCTGAAAATTGGCGCAAACTCATTTTATCTCTAAAAATAACAAGTGCAATCAGTATGGTGAAAATAGGCGTTGTACTGTTCAACATTCCTGCGAGGCCAGAGGAGATGCCAGTTTCGGCATAGGTGAATAGAAATGCCGGAAATAGATTCCCACACAAAGCGACTATGATGAAGTAGCCCAAGTCTCGTTTCAGATTTATTTTTCGAATTGCATATATGCTAAAGGGCAAAAGGGCTATGCTAGCGATAAGAATACGAAGTGTAGCAACTTGATTGGATGAAAATATGGAATAACCTCTGGAGTCATACATTGCTGTTTTCATAAGAATAAAAGAGCTACCCCAAATAACGGAGAGTAAAAGCAATAGTAACCAATACTTTAAGGAAATTTTCACCCTGTAAAATTAAATAAATACTTATGCAGATAAAAATAGCTTTTTAAAATAGTTATCCACTTTTTACCACTTATGTAATATTAACGTAAATGTTTGCTAGTTGTGACATAAGGATGTATTTTTGAAACAAAAAAAATAAACTAACGTTATAAGTTATCAACAATTTGATTTTAGGTGGTAAAAAGTGGTAAAATTCCATTATTTTTACTCATAGTTTCGTTATGGCTGGATTAGTAGGAGAATTTGAGGTTAAGTTAGATAGCAAGGGTAGGTTTCTATTCCCTGCAGGTCTTAGGAAGCAGTTGGCTCCGACTGCCCAGCGTGATTTTATGTTAAATAAGGGATTTGAAGATTGTCTCACTTTGTATCCAATAATGGATTGGGAGAAAATGAGTGAGCGTTTGTCTCAGATGAACTTGTTTAAACCGAAGAATCGAATGTTTTATCGTTTGTTTCATCAAGGCGCAAAACAAATTGCACTTGATAATGCAGGTCGTGTTTTAATACCGACGGCTCACGCCGAAAGAATTGGTTTAGGGCAGGAGGTTATGCTTATAGCATATAATGACCGCGTAGAAATATGGGATAAATCCAAGTACTTCAGTATGATCGAAGAAAACATAACGGACTTTGCCGATTTAGCAAATGAAGTAATGGGAGACTTGGATGAACCAAAAGAATAATTTATACCACATACCGGTTCTGCGTGATGCTTGCATCAATGGATTGAATATCAATCCGGATGGAGTTTATGTCGATGTTACCTTCGGTGGCGGTGGTCATTCTCGATTAATACATAGCCAGTTGTCTTCAAAGGGCAAATTGTATGCTTTGGATCAAGACAAAGATGCTTTAAGGAATGTTTGGGAAGCACCAAATTTTCATTTTATACAATCAAACTTCTCTTTTCTTTCAAATCAGTTAAAATTAAAGGGTGTTTCTCAAGTTGATGGCATTTTGGCAGATTTGGGCGTTTCTTCGCATCAATTTGATGAAGGTACAAGAGGTTTTTCTATCCGCAAGGAAGGTGTTTTAGATATGCGTATGAATAGCTCTGCATCGAGAAATGCCGCAGATGTGCTTCACGATTCAACCGAGGAAGAATTGTTATCAGTATTCCGGAAGTATGGTGAAATCAGGAATGCCAAAAAATTGGCTTATGAGCTTGTTAAGTTTCGTCAGTCTAGTCGTCTCGACACGACTCAAGGTTTCATCAAGTTCCTGTCTGATTTCGCTCCGAAATTTAAAGAGAATAGATATTACGCCCAAGTATTTCAAGCAGTTCGTATAGAGGTGAATCAGGAGATTAAGGTACTCGAGGATTTGCTTTTACAATGCGAAAATGTAATTGCACCTGGAGGTAGGTTGGTCGTGCTTTCTTACCATTCGCTTGAAGACAGGCTTGTAAAGAATTTCCTTAAAAAAGGAAACCTTGAAGGTGCTCTTGAAAAGGATTTCTATGGAAACCCAATTAAACCTTTTACAGAGATAACAAGGAAGCCTTTGGCGCCTGATGAAGATGAAGTTAATATGAACTCTCGTGCCCGCAGTGCGAAGTTAAGAATTGGAGAAAGAAATGACTAAAAAGAAAAATACTTCTCAGTCAGGTCAAAAAGCAAGGAAAAAAGCTAATGCTTTGACGCAAATTCTCAATGGCGAATTCTTAACAAAGTCTTTTGTGCTCAACAATCTTCCCTTTATTTTCTTCGCACTCTTGTTATTGATTTTATTTGTCTCCAAAGGATATTATGTAAAACAGATTAATGATGACATCAAAAATACGGAGCTAGAGGTCAATCAAAATGCCGCAGAATTTCTTGAAGTAAAATCTTCTTTTGAGTTTAAAACAAGAAGGCAGGATCTTATAGAAAAACTCAAGGAAAGAGATTTAAAGGAGTCCTTGAATGCAACCAAAGTAATTCGAATTAAACCTTCCGAAGATGATAGATAAAGAGAAGAAGGTTTTGAAAAACAGGGCATATCTGATTTTCTTTGGATTTGTTACTGTTATGGTAACAATTATATACACAGTCATTTCAATTCAGTTTACTGAGCTTGAGCCAGGATTAATGCCGGGTGATCGAAAAATTCCAGAAAGAATCGTGTTAGATAAACCCACGCCTGGAGATGTTTTGGATAAAGATTTAAACCCATTAGTAACAACCGTTTCTTACTATGATGTTTACATGGATCCTGTTGTGGTTAGTGAAGCTCTTTTTGAATCGAAAATTGATTCTTTAGCCGCTGGAATTAGTAACCTGTTTCATGAAAAAAGCGCTGCTGAGATTTCAGAGGAGCTCAAGGATGCTCGTAAAAATGGTAAGCGCTACGTTCAAATCCAAAAGCAGGTAACAAATGAACAGCGAAAGTCTCTGAGGGCACTTCCGATATTCGAAGAAGGAACCTTTAAAGGGGGTATTATCGATGGTAAGGAGACGTCTGTGCGTAAAAATCCTAAAGGTCAGCTTGCTAAAAGAACACTTGGCTACTATCGAAAAGATGGAGAGAAGGAAGTTGCTGTTGGTATTGAAGGGGCTTACCAAAATTATCTTGCTGGTGTTTCAGGTCAACAGATTCAGCAAAAGCTGGCAAATGGCTGGAGAAATACAGGCGTGATTGTTCAAGAATCTGTTGCTGGTTCAGATATCGTTACAACTATAGATTCGGATATTCAAGAGGTTGCACACTCCGAACTTGAAAAACAATTGATAACCATGGACGCACCTGAAGGGTGTGTAATTGTAATGGAGGTTGCAACGGGATATATTCGGGCAATTTCGAATTTAAGAAGAAACTCAGATAGCTCTTATTCTGAATCATTTAATTATGCTATTGGGCGCAATTCGCCTCCCGGATCAACTTTTAAGCTCGCGGCATTAATGGCTGCATTGGAAGATGGTAAATTGACATTAGATACTGAGGTGAATGCGGCAGGAGAGTATCGATTCAAGGGATCAAAGAAGTCATTATTTGATTCTAATTATGGAAATGGATATGGTAAAATCTCCCTAAAACGTGCTTTCGAACTTTCATCAAACGTTATTGCTCCTACAATACATAAAGTATATAAGTCAGACCCAGATCAATTCATTGCTAAACTTGAAAAATTTGGTTTAACCAAGCCTTTAGGAATTTCGCTTCCTGGAGAACCAAGTCCAAAAGTTTCTAGACCTGGCTCTAAAATTTGGTCAGGAATATCAATCCCTTATATGTCGATTGGTTATGAATTGGAACAAACCCCATTGCAAACATTGAATCTGTATAATTCAGTGGCCAATAATGGAAGAATGATGCGGCCGCAGTTTGTAAAGGAAGTTAGAAGCTCGGGAAAGATCATTCGATCATTCGACCCAATTGTCCTAGATGAAAAGATTTGCTCGATGCAAACTATTAAAAAGGTGAAAAGCTGTCTGGTAGGTGTGATGGAGGATGGTACAGGCAAGGACCTAAAAACCGTAGAGTTTAAAATTGCCGGTAAAACAGGTACAGTAAAACTACTCTCCCAGTCTCGTGAATTCTTAGGCAGGTCGGAGTCGGAATATCAGGCCTCTTTTTGTGGATTTTTTCCAGCTGATAAACCACTCTACTCTTGTATAGTGGTAATCTACAAGCCTAAAAAGTACATCTATGGCGCAAAAGTTTCTGGGACTGTTTTCGCGGCTGTAGCCAACAAAGTTTTCGCCTCCAATTTAAAATATCATGAAGCTGTAAATGAGGCATCGGTTAAATCAAATAGTTTACCACGAATTAAAGCGGGTAATAAAGCTGATGCATCCAATGTCCTCGCAAATTTAGGTTACGAGCATAATGTTGAGGGTGGAGGCGAGTGGATTGGCGCAGTGCGCCCGCTGAAAGAAATCAATTTAATCCCTAGAGAGATTAAAGAAAATCGAGTGCCAAGTGTTTCTGGAATGACTGCAAAAGATGCGATCTATCTACTAGAAAAAATGGGACTAATCGTAGAGATAAAAGGATTTGGAAAGGTTGTTTATCAGTCCATACCTGAAGGAACGGATCTTGAAAACGGAAGGTTAATCAAATTGACATTGAAGAACATATGAAAGCATTGAATTATTTATTGGATTCTCTAAAGCATCAGGTGATTCTTGGCGATGCATCCGCATCGATTCATGCGATTCAATTTGATTCTCGCGAAACAAATAAAGATTCTTTATTCATTGCAATTGAAGGGTTTTCTCAAAATGGTCATGACTATCTTGAGGCTGCATATAAAAAGGGATGTCGGAACTTTATTGTTGACCGTAGAGTTGTTTTTCAAGCCAACGATATATCCTTGATTCAAGTTCTCGACTCTAGTGAGGCATTGGCATTAATAGCCTCGAAATTTTATGGTAATCCGTCTCGCGAGCTAAAGCTTATAGGTATTACAGGAACAAATGGTAAAACGACTTGTGCAACTTTAATGTATGATCTGTTTTCTGGTTTGGGTTACAAGACCGGGTTGCTCTCGACGGTTGTTAATAAAATAGGGAAAGATGAAATACCTGCAACACATACAACACCGAACCCAGTTGCATTGAATGCACTTTTACGCGACATGGTAAATGAAGGCTGTTCTCATTGCTTTATGGAGGTTAGCTCACACGCTATAGATCAAAATAGAATTTATGGACTTTATTTTGAGGGTGGTGTTTTTACCAATATCTCACATGACCATTTAGATTATCACAAGACTTTTTCTGCATACATAAAGGCAAAAAAGCAGTTTTTTGATGGGTTGCCATCTACTTCATTTGCATTAGTAAATACAGATGATAAAAATGGGTTAGTCATGCTCCAGAATACGAATGCAAAGAAACGTCATTATGCATTGAAAACGCCGGCAGATTTTAAAGCAAAGGTAATGGAGAATGCACTTTCAGGTCTCATTCTTAATCTTGATGGAGTCGAGTTCTATTCAAGGCTTATAGGTCGCTTTAACGCATATAATCTCTTAGCCGTTTACGCTGTTGCTATGCTCCTTAATGAGGATAAAATAGAAACCCTAGGTGTTTTGAGCAATCTTCAATCTGTTGAAGGAAGGTTTCAATACTTAAAAGCTCAAAATGGACCGACAACAATAGTTGATTATGCCCATACACCTGACGCCTTAAAGAATGTGTTAGAAACGATAACTGCTATCAAAAGTGACAATTCGAGACTTATCACGATTGTGGGTTGTGGAGGTGATAGAGATAAAGACAAGCGACCGATTATGGCTTCGATAGCGAGTGCTAACAGTGATGAGCTGATATTAACCTCTGATAATCCAAGAAGTGAAGACCCTGAAGAAATCCTTAAGGATATGCAAGCGGGGTTGACAAGTGCGCAATTAGATGTAGCACTCAAAATGCTAAATCGCAGAGATGCGATCAAGCTTGCCGTCAAGCTGGCACGTGAACAAGATGTCATTCTAATTGCCGGTAAGGGCCACGAAAAGTATCAAGAAATAAAGGGAGTCAGACACGACTTCGACGATTATAAAATTGCAAGTGAATATACAAACCAAAAGAACAACTAATGCTGTACTATCTTTTTGAATTTCTCGATAAATATAATATGCCGGGAGCTGGTCTTTTCAGCTATATCTCTTTTCGCTCTGCCTTGGCACTTATTTTTTCATTAATCATTTCTATTGTTTTTGGAAAGCGAATTATAGCGCGTTTACAACGACAACAAATCGGAGAAACTGTTCGTGATTTGGGTCTTGCGGGGCAAATCGAGAAAACAGGAACTCCGACCATGGGAGGGCTTATCATCTTGGGCGCTATTTTAATACCAACATTATTATTGGCGCGACTAGAGAATGTTTATGTGATTACCATGCTTCTCGCAACAGTTTGGCTTGGTATGATTGGATTTATTGATGATTACATTAAAGTCTTTAAAAAGAATAAGGAAGGTTTAAAAGGTAGATTTAAAGTAGTTGGTCAAATTGGTGTTGGTCTCATTGTTGGCTCCGTATTATATTTTTCGGATGATGTTGTTGTTCATAAGCGTGTTTCGGATGATTATCAATTAAAGGAAAATGAAAAGCTAGTAACACATCAGCATGTAAATTCAGAAAGTCAATCATTTAAGTGGGTTGAAACCGATGAAATGACAACGACAATCCCATTTGTCAAGGACAATGAGTTTAATTATAAGTGGTTACTTGGAGGTGACTCTTCTTATGGTTGGCTGATTTTTATTCCCATAGTTATTTTTATCGTAATAGCTGTTTCAAATGGAGCAAACATGACCGATGGTTTAGATGGTTTGGCCACGGGGACCTCAGCTATTGTCGGTATTGCACTTGCCGTATTGGCCTATGTCAGCTCACATGTTCGTTTTTCAGACTACCTAAATGTCATGTACATCCCCTTCGCAGAGGAGCTCGTTGTTTTCATAAGTGCTTTTGTCGGTGCTTGTATTGGTTTTTTATGGTATAACTCCTATCCAGCACAGGTATTTATGGGTGATACGGGGAGTTTGGCAATAGGTGGTATTATCGCTGTTTTTGCTATTTCTATCCGGAAAGAGCTTCTCATTCCTGTATTGTGTGGAGTATTTCTAATAGAGAACCTCTCTGTTATGCTTCAGGTAGGATATTTCAAATATTCAAGACGAAAATACGGCGAAGGTCGGCGCATCTTTAAGATGGCTCCTTTACACCATCATTATCAGAAAAGTGGATTGCACGAAGCAAAAATTGTTGCCCGTTTTTGGATTCTTGCCGTACTTCTTGCAGTTGTAACTATTGTAACATTAAAGGTCCGTTAATGCATTTAGAGGGTCAAAATATCGCAATAATTGGCGGAGGCGAAAGCGGCGTTGGCGCAGCAATCCTTGCAAATAAAATGGGAGCAAATGTTTTTGTTTCAGATGCAGGCGTGCTCAAAGAAAACTATAAGTCTGAGCTGCTGCAGCTAAATGTTGAATATGAGGAGTCAGGACATGATCTAGACCGCATACTTCAAGCGCACCTTGTCATTAAATCTCCTGGTATTCCAAATACAGCGGCAGTTATTCAAAGCTGTAAAGTACATGGAGTTGAAGTTATTTCGGAGATTGAGTTTGCTGCAAAATTCACGAAGGCCAAGAAGATCTGTATTACGGGTAGTAATGGGAAAACAACGACTACAATGCTGGTTTACCACATCTTTAAAAATGCGGGTATAGAGGTCTCATTCGCAGGAAATATTGGTAAAAGTTTAGCCCGTCAGGTAGCGTCAAAAGAACCTGAGTATTTCGTTATTGAACTGAGCTCCTTTCAGCTAGACGATATACAAGACTTTAGAGCTGACATCTCTATTCTATTAAATATTACACCAGATCATCTTGATCGATATGAGAACAATTTGAGTCTATATGCAGATTCTAAAATGCGTATTACTAAAAATCAAAGTGCCTCAGATTGGTTTATCTACAATGCGGACGACCAAATTATCGATGAAAAAATGTCACAAATGGAATTGCCTATGCGTCAGGCAGGCTTTTCTCTTAAAAACCCACAGAGCAATGGTGGGTATTCAATTTCGGATCAATTAATAATCAATATAAAAGAACAATTATCTATGTCCATTCATGATTTAGCTTTAAAGGGTAAGCACAATACCCAAAATTCATTAGCAGCAGGGATTGCTGCTAGAATAGTAGAAATTCGCAAGGATATCGTGCGTCAAAGTCTTGAGGACTTTGTAAATGTAGAACACCGTTTAGAATTCGTTGCCAAAGTAAATGGTATAGAGTTTATAAACGATTCAAAAGCAACCAATATTAACTCTACTTGGTTTGCGCTTGAGAGTATGGAAAAACCAACCATTTGGATTGTTGGTGGTGTTGATAAGGGTAACGATTACAGCGAATTGCTTCCCTTAGTAGATGAGAAGGTGAAAGCGGTTATTTGCCTTGGGGAAAACAATGATAAAATCAAGGATGCATTTTGCGATAAGGTTGAGACATTGGTGGAAGCAAGAAGTGCAGTGGAGGCAGTCGCTTACGCTTATAGATTGGCTCGTAAAGATGAGTCAGTGTTACTCTCTCCAGCATGTGCCAGCTTCGATTTATTTGAGAGCTATGAAGATAGAGGTAATCAATTTAAGCAAGCTGTAAGAATGCTTTAAACGATTGAAAAAGTTCAAGTCACATAGCGAGAAAGAGAATACCACCCGTATTCAGGGTTCCTCCATGATAGATCAACATCTATTGATGATGCCGTTGGGGAAATACTTGGGTATGGACGCTTTTTCGTGGCATAATCCAGACCTGATACTTTTGAATAAGACCATTGAGAATTTTCCATTTGAAATATTATGGATTGGAAATCAAAATGAGATAAATTCTTTTTTTAAGCGTTCTTCAAATTTAGGACTGAAAATTAAAAACTGTGTGTTATATGGTCCAGACGGAAATGATAATTGTTCTGAAAAAATTATATCTGTCACTTCCATTTATGAAGCTATTGATTATGTAAATAAACTTGTTTTTAGGCCAGGAATTTTATTGTTTACAGCCTCAGATTCAGATGCTGAATTTAGTATCAAATCTTTTAAATCTCACGTATTAAAATCGCAAGGTCAAAAATGAGGTATTACCTGAAATATCTTAAGGGCGATGCCCAAATATGGATGATAGTCATATTGCTCATGTCTTTTTCTTTACTGACCGTGTATAGTTTTGTGCCTATACTTGTACGTATTGAAGGCGGTTCTCCATCTTATTATTTAGGTAAGCATTTGGTATATGTGCTGTTGGGTTTTGCGTGTATGTTTACCGTTCATAGAATTCAAACGAAATATTTTAATCAAATCAGTCAGTTCGTCTATTATTTGGCAATAGCATTGCTCGTATTTACCATATTCTTTGG
>Ga0115572_10000655_pt1 | contig 29030 bp, 28 predicted proteins | sample COGITO_mtgs_1206_FD_88681 | JGI IMG/M metagenome (GOLD analysis project Ga0115572, IMG submission 88681) | Pelagic marine microbial communities from North Sea - COGITO_mtgs_120607 | ecosystem: Environmental > Aquatic > Marine > Epipelagic | place: Germany:Helgoland, sampling site Kabeltonne... | reverse complement strand
GTACCTACTTCCACTCGTTATTTGGTGATTGTGGTTTTAAAGGATCACATCTGGGTTTTGTTATTGACCCATTAAATCTCCTTTTTTGTTGTTGTTTTACCGAGGCTTTTGCCTCGGTATTTTATTGACTTGTGAAATATTGTATGATATTATTACCACATTAACAACAAGGGTGACTTACATGCCGATCACAAAAAAACACACGTCAAACAACTGTCTATCTATGCTCTATGACGCTATCAGCAAAGACGATGCTTTGTTACTTAAAAAAGCCGAGTCTTTAGGGGCTGACATTTACGATCCGAAAGGAAAAGGCTTGTTTTTTATTCGGGCCATTGCCTATAACGCGACCGCTTGCCTAGAGCATTACTTATCAAAGCCCGACATCGTGAGTAAAGCGCAATCGCTGTATGCTATTGGCGACTATAATGACGCCGTCAGAAACGCAAACAGAGCCACCATTGACTTACTGGCTCGTCATAACATCACAATAGACACGCTGAATTTATTTAATCACCCTGACTCCTGCATTTATGGCTTTCAAAAACAGTTTTATTTGGGACTGATTAGGTGGTCGATACCAACATCGACCGAAAACCTGCATAAAGCCATCGACATACTGAAGTCGTACCTTGCGCAACTCGGGACAGCCTCTAGTAATATTAGCTTTACCTTGCTCAACGAAAACGAATTTGACCTTTTTCTTGAGCTAAAGGCACACAAAGAGGTTGAACTAGAAACCGATGCGGCCTGCTTTCGACACGCCATTGCCATCTTACTGAGAAGTAACGATAAGAGAAACGCCAGACCTGATCCGGTATGGGACATCATTCTTGAGCAAAATGTGGCGGATTATGATAACGTATTCCGCTCCACCAGCTTCTCTTCTTTATTTAAGCACATCGACTTTTCAGACGACAGGGGTGACCACAGAGCCGATCTAATCATTAACTTCATCGTAAAAAGGCAAGACAATCCATTCGTCCAAAAACTAACAACAATGGTAACAGCAGCTGCACTGGTCAACCACAAACAAAACAAACAAACACTGGAGGCACTTGCCCCTGTATTGCCAACAGCGCCTAGTGAGATCACCGCCTCCCCTTTTCAATTGCCGGAAGAGGCGCTTTATAATCTTATGGAGGCATCACCTACATCGACTGAGCCACACGAACAGATGGCAGCTTTTCTGGCCTCTACGTTCTCAAAAGATCTAATAAAGGCGTGTAATATCGATGTGAGTATCCCAGAGCAGTGCTTAAGTGCCGCTAGCAAAAAGCGAAAAATGATAAAAAAAGTAATCATCTACCACCTCCTCAATGAACATGGTCTTGAGACCATTCTGCCTTTGGTAAAGCAATTGAGTTACATTGATACCTGTTACGAGCTGGGGTACAGCCCTTATGAACTACTTCCTTACCTTAAAGGGAATAAGCTGATCACTAAGGTAATGAAGGACATCGCAAACTGACAATATAATACTTTATTTAATAAATGTGTTGTCACCCATATAAACCATTGATAATATATCCGCTCATACGTTACATTTATATTTATAACTTAAGGAAAATTTAAGGCAATGAAATCACTAAGAAGTATCGCTCAACAAAAGAAAATGGATCTAAAAAAACTAGAAGCAGTGGTTGAGAGGATGGATGATTTAATACCTGTTAAAATAGGCAAGACGCTGTTATTCAGTACTGGTGACGCAAAACTTATTGCAATCAAATACTTTGAGCTTTACACCGGCCCTGCACAAGGCAAATAAACCCCTCAAGGATACGCAGTGAGAACGATATTGGAAAGCCCCTTTGCGGGTGATATTAAGAGAAATATAATGTATGCCCAATTGGCTACGAATATCTCTCTAACAGAGCATGGTGAGTCGCCACTAGCGCTTCATACAATCTACACACAGTGCCTTGATGATTCGGACAAAGAACACCGAGAAATGGGTATCACGCGCTCGTTCCCTTGGTATGAAGCGGCTAATAAAGTCGTTTATATGCTAGACAGGGGGATTACAGCAGGAATGTATGACGGCTTTTCTGAAGCAAAGCGACAAAACAAAAAAGTCATATTTCGCACAGCCTCAACTAATGACAGTCTAAGATTAAAAGTTAATCTAATTACCGATATTGAAGTGGCAAGTCGATTCATTGAAGATTTAAAACAGCGAGCGATTGATATTAACGAGTCGTTTTTAGAAAATGGGGATATCACTCCTTACTTCTCAGAACGAATCGATAAAATACGATTTATAGAGAACATTAAAGGGACAAAATTCACCTCATAAAAACGTACTAGGCACGAGATTATTTTCGAACCTTAAAGTACGTGAAATGCCTATAACAAAAAGCAACTAAGTGTTGCTTTTTTGCATATTAAATGTTAATATAAGTGCATAAAATAATACTAGGAAATTTATTTAATGAAAAAATCAATAACAGAGCTTAATAGCTTCCAAGTACTTACACAAGAACAGCAAGAAGCTGTCTTGAAATTATCTGCGGAGGTGGAGCTAGTCTCTGATTCTAGCGATGACTTCTCTACACTTATCAACAGCCTTAGATTAGAGCTTCTTGTCGGACTTGCTGAATTCTTAAATCATACTTATCGTGAAGGTTCGCCTATTATTAGTGATAACCTTTACGACAGTGTTGTTATTACTAGACTGGCAGAGCTAGATCCAGAACACCCTTTCTTAAATAATGTAGAAGATGAGGGAGATGCTATTGAGGGCAAAACCGTCACCTTGCCACAAAAAATGCTTTCGACCAATAAAGCCTACTCGCGTGACGTGGTTGAGTCGTGGTTAAATCGCGTAAGAAAAGCAGCCAGCGAGGTCGGAGTGGACACTAATGACATTCAGTTGCGCATAACCCCGAAATTGGATGGGTTTGCGTCGTTTGATGATGGTAAAAGTATGTATACGCGAGGCAATGGGCTGCGAGGAAAAGATATAGGTCGAGTGATAGATCGAGGAATGCAACGTTACCGCAACGCCGAACGCGCATTAGGGCCGGGTGAAATTGTGGTGTCGCCATCTTATTTTGAAGATCATTTATCAGACGCATTTGATAATACGCGAAACGTTATTTCGTCTGCGCTGAAATTAAAGAAATTAACCCCTGCCATTCAAAAAGCATTGGACGACGGAGGTATTGTCTTTGCTCCATTTGAAAGCCTTGATGAACAAGTCTGCAATACTGACGCTTTCTTAATGCAATATGACAGTATAGTGAAAACTGCAAAAGATAGTGTTGAGTTTGATATTGATGGTGTCATTGTCGAAGTCGTTAACCCTGAGATAAAGACCTTTATGGGCGCGTCTCAAAAAGCACATAAGTGGATGATTGCTCTCAAAGAAAACGAAGCTCCTGTTGAAATTAAAGTATTGAAAGTAATGCCACAAACATCACGAAAAGGCCGTATCGTCCCAGTTCTTGAACTAGAGCCGACAAAAGTTAGCGGCGTAACTGTTTCTCGCGTGACAGCACACAACTACAGCAACATTCAAAGCAAAAGCATCGGAGAGGGTGCGGTTATTAAGCTGGTTCGTAGTGGATTGGTTATACCAATGATTGTTGGCATGGTGAGTGGCGTTGAAACGCCGAGTATTCCAACCTCATGCCCGAGTTGTGGCGAGCCTCTTTCATGGGGTGAGGAAGATAGCGGAAACGAATTAGACTTAATGTGTATCAATACCGAAGGGTGCCCTGCTCAATTACAAAATCGATTAAAACACTGGTTCACGACACTTGAAAATGTCGATGGATTTGGCCCTGCCACGCTTGAAACATTAACGAATTCAGGTGTGAGGACTATTCCTGAAATTTATCAGATGACGGCGCAAGATTTCATTAAAGTGGGCTTTGGCGAAAAAACCGCTACTAATCTTGTTAGTGAGCTATCTCGAAGTCGTACCGAAGCCGTGGAGGATTACCGCTTCCTAGCAGCCTTTGGTATCCGAACGCTTGGTCGAAGTATGTCAGAGATAATCTTATCGCATCATGCCATTGATAATGTATTTGAGTTGACGGCCAACGACCTGATCACTATTGACAAGGTCGGCAAAACGAAAGCTGAATACATTGTAAAAGGACTATCTCATGTTAAAGAAGATTACCAACTCCTAAAGCACGAGTTGGGCTTTAACTTAACAGCAACGACCACCGTATCTGAACAGGAGTCTATTGAAAGCCCTATTGCAGGCAAGACTTTGGTCTTTACTGGGTCAATGCAAGATAAAAGCCGCAATGATATGACTAAAGAAGCCAAATCTCTGGGCGCGACAGTAGGTAAATCCGTTTCGAGCAAAACAGACTTCTTGGTGATCGGAGAAAAAGTTGGAGCATCGAAAATAAACGCTGCTGAAAAGCACGGTACAACTGTGATGACCGAGCGAGAATATAACGATCTTATCGCTAGTCTTTAAATATAATCAGGGGTACAATGTACCCCTTTTTTGTTAATATACGGTTTATTCTATTATGGATTTGATTAATTATTATTTGTTGTATTTCGGCAGTGAATACTTTTCACTAAGTAGTCAGTCCATTGCTTACCCTGTTACTAGAAGCTTGATGTTACTTATCAGTGTAGCCTTGCTTCATTGGATTACGACCAAAACAGTAACTCCTGCCATTCGCTATATGATTTCCAAAATCAGATTACCTATTGCGAGTTACTTATTAAAGCATAACTTCTTTTTAAACGTATTTAGGCTATTTCCTATAGTCCTTATCCAGTATTTTTCTTATATAATTGGTAGTGAGACGATAGAAGCCCTTTTCGCTAAGTCCACCAGCATCTTGTTGATTGGCTCTTGCTCTGTGCTTATTTTTTGCATATTGGACTCAATATATGACATTCTTGAACATAGGAATGTTACTAGAAATGCGCCAATCAAGTCACTATGGCAACTGTTAAAGGTGGTTACAGTAATTGTAACCTTGATCATGATCATCTCTGCCTTTATTGGAAAATCCCCAGCATACTTACTTAGTGGCCTAGGTGCGTTAAGTGCCGTTCTTCTAATCGTATTTAAAGATCCGCTAGTCAATTTTTTTGCGGGCGTACAGATTACATCTCAGCGTCTAGTCAAGGTTGGAGACTGGGTAGAAATTGAAGGTGTGGTAGATGGAACCGTCATTTCAATAAATATGGTGAACTGCACTATTAGGGGCTGGAAAAACCAAACCCACACTGTGTCATTATCAAAATTACTAGAAAGTAAAAATTGGCGGGATATGCCTACACTTGGCAGACATATTCGACGTACTTTTTACATTGATGCCGACTGCGTGAAGTTTTTAGATATAGATGAAATTACCCAACTATCGCAATATGATCTGCTTAAACCTTATGTTGACAAAAAACTTGCAGAACAACCAAACTGGGGCGAAAAAGGGATAAACTCAACAAAGAACCCAATCAACTCCAGACAACTAACCAATATCGGCATGTTCAGAGCCTTTATTAAAGCCTACATGCACGCCCATGAGAAGATAAACGAGCACAGTACTATTTTAGTTCGTCAACTTAATCCTACTGAACACGGCATTCCTATGCAGATCTACGCTTTTACAAAGCCAGAATATTCTGGGTGGCAAGAAACGGAAGAGCTGGCGAGTGATATAATTGATTGGACGTTCGCTATTTCAAAACGGTTTGATATTACAATATACCAAAGACCGAGCCAACTTGGATTGTCAAAAGCATTTAAGCAAGAGCCTTTTCAAACAGCGCCCCCTATCACTTCTTTATCGGAAGATCTTAATATAAAGGAAGCATGAAAGCATGTTTAAAATAACAAGTAACTCTCTTAATAAACTTTCTTTTTTACGATACTGTGGGGTTGTTTTTGTAGCATTTTTGCTAGTACTTTTAAGTACAAAAAATATTCGGATCGGCTTACCTCTTATTGTTGCGCTATCGGTCTTTTCATTTTGCAATGTCTTCTGTAGGGATGTTTTATTTTGTGGGCTGTTAAGCACAATACCGTTAACACTTATTTTTTTCGGAACAGATCTCTGGTTAGTTTTTGCTATCTTTTTTGCCATAGGTGTTGCTTCCCATTTGGCGTCCGGTTTTATAAAACCACCCTATGTATTTACTGGCTTTATTTACGCCTCCGCGCTGGCTATTTCGCTAGCAGTAGGACAAACAATTTAGCCGTATATAATTAAAGGACTATGTTGATAAAGGTCGATATTTTAATGCCAACCTTCATCACGTCAATCTAGAATCCTAATTCTAAATCATCCTCTTTGTGCTCATGAGTCTTTTTCGAATCCGGCTCCGTTTCTTTCGGCTTTTTCAATGAAGAGGCTATTGACAATATATCACTAAAAGATTGTCTTTCACTATGATTATGCGCATTGGCCAGCTCGGTATGCTGATGAACATCTCCTGAAACCTCCATGCCCTTTTCCCAATAAACATTGCCGTGAATTACATGGCCTCGCTTTTCTATTGGCATTCCCATTATAAGGTCAAGCGAGTAATTATTGGCTTCCTTTAGTGACGCAAATCTTTTCAAATCACCACCCTGATTTTGAAGATCCTCTAGATGTTCTATAAACCCTAACAAAAGCTCTGGATTAAAGTGAGAGCCTTCCCATGCTTTACCTGTAGGGTTGTCACTCGCCTCAACTCTTCTGGCATGATAAACCTCTTTGGCGAATTCCTTTGTATACTCTAGGCTAAGCTCATATTTAGTACTTAGAGATAGTACAGCAGAAATATCCGATGCTCCCTCTCTAATATTCGTCTTTAGGCTTTTGTCGTAATTAACGGAAGCCATATGAAACAGTTCGTGAAGAAATATAAACTCATCCACATGAACCATTACCTGATCTTGGTTTCTCCACATTGACTCAATTTTCTCTAAAGCCTTTGCGTCAGGAAACCTCATAAGCTGAGCAACAGTATTATCCTGTAATTTTATTTTCTGAATATGAATGTCATCAAGGTTATCGGAGTAACCAGATCTTTTTACTGTCTCGATAATTTCACGAGCCTCGTCCGGACTTTTAGCCCTCGATATAATGTCTTCATAAAAAGACTCAGGCTCTGAAAGATCAAAAGAAAGAGGGACACATTCATCATTTGATACCGGGCTACCATAAATACCTGACTTTCTTTCTGAAAGGACTGTATCAAAGTTCTCCAAAGTGATTTTATTTTCGCACCCCGTCAGCGCATTTCCCTTAAAAAATTCATTTAGAGGGGTTAATTTTGACTTTACCGCAATTTCTTTATTCGTTAACTGTTGTTCGAACTCTGCCGAGTCCGTGGACGCACAACCTACCATAATTACAGGAGATATGAGCGCAACTAGTGCCGCTTTTTTGAATTTTTTCATAACAAATACACCGTAATAAATAAACTTACTAATAATACTTGTTATATTTTAACACACTTCCAATAATCAAATAACAAAAAAAGCCTCTAGTGAGGCTTTTTGGGTTTAAATTACATTTTCTATTTAATTTTGTTAATCAACATCATTAGCTGGGGCCGAACACTCTCGGGCAACTGCAATAATTCATCGTTAGAAAATCTATTTATCTCACTTTGAAGACTATCAACCACATCATTTGCTACACGCCTAGTTAAGTTAGCCTTTTCTTGTTGAGTACTATTCAATATGGACTTTGCCTCATCGTAAAGCTCAAATAATCTTTCTCTATCAGCAGTCTTCTTTCCTTTTGTTGAGGATAAGTGTTCTATGGTCTCTTTCATCTTATTAAGGAAGTCTGAAAGAATAGCATCAACATCACTATCAACATCACCAAGAACCATTTCTCTTGCATCAACTGTTATTTTATCTTTTATTTCCCGCCCAACAATTCGAGTTAACGTACAAGGGATTTCTGTTTTATCTGCCCTAACAAAACGAGCAAACTGATCGAAGCTAAATGTAATCCTTACCATCTCTTTATTGAAATGAATATAATCATCTCTTAGGTTTAGCTTATCATTAAGTCTTTCTTCTACTTCCGATGTGCTTATACACTTTAGAGAAAGTGACACACCATTGCCTGTTCGACCAATCTCATCGAATAGGCGATTACTGCCTGTGTAGTGATTTATCGACGCTTCACAAAACGGAGATAAAATCATTTTTGAAAACAACTTATTCGAAGAGTCTTCTAACTTCAATGGCGATTCATTTAGTCTGTAGTGATTTTTTATGATGCTATGAATTTGAGATTTTGCCTCATTCATTTTTTGATTGCCAGTAATAGCTAGCTCTTTTAGGTAGTGACGATAGTTAGATGGGGCGTTGTTTGAGACTATCTTAAGTAAGTGCTCAATTTCTTTTGCCTGAACTAAACGCCCTTTCTCCTTTGAGGATTCCATTAAACTATCCAGCTCTGAGAAAAATCCCGATATCTGCTCATCAGGTAAAGCACTTTTTGAGACATCTCGACTCATTTTTGTTTCCGCAGGGTTCAGTTCCATTTGTGACTCATCTACCTCAAACCCTGATAAGCTTTCTAATGTAGCACTATGACCAGATGCGTTTGTTCTACAAATTAACTTTGCAAACTGATGAGATGACAATCTAAATTTCGTAATAAGATTGTCTTTAGCAATCTCACCATTTTCTTTCTGGTGAGCGTCATAAATAGCTATTTCAGTAATTGCTGTTGGTCTCAATTGAGCACCGTAACACGCAACTGGAACTTGAGAAGAGAAATGGTTTACTTCCATCACTCCCATATAATCTTTTTTCAAAATAATTTACTCTCGTATTATTCAATATGCAAATAGCATATCACATAATTAGCATTATGTCAATAATCCATGGTTGAGAATGCATTTTCGAGTTCTTTTTTCTGATCTTTCTTAGCAAAACTAGATGCCAATTTTCGTTCTACCGCGTATGTCTTTACCGCTCTATCCAGATACTCTTTATGCTCCGGCATTAGCCCTTCTTCGCCGTGATGAAGTATAAAGCTTGCACATTTAGCAAAGTACTCCCCTTTATAGCTAGGGAGAGCAATTTGTCGAGACGGATAGGACGAGCCGAGCGTTGACATGATTATATCGTTCATAACTGCACCATTAAAATCATTCAACATCCATCTGTCGCAGTCAATACCTTCTTTAGACAACCAGTGCCTTGCTCTGGCCTTATTTAACCCAGCAATAAGTCTTGGTTCGGCCTCATCTTTTTCAACAGCCATATAGCTCCTCATGGCCTTTCTTTTCTTATTAGCCTTGGCGTGGCCTATTAGGTCTCCTAACTGATCATAAGCCGCATTAACTGGATTTAGCGCTCCAGCCTGAATAGTTACCCTTGGAATAAACCCTTTCTGGATAAGTTCATAAGATGCTTTTTTAACAGACTTAAATGTTTCAGCGGACATGTCTCTAGGTATTAATACAGAGAAATACTTACCCTTGCTTAAATTATGTGGTTGTAGTGAGCTAACTACTTTATCTTTCGGCTCTTTTGCCATAAGGTCTACTTTATTATGAATAGATTCTATAACACTAGCCTCATGCTCTGGAACATGTGCTTTAACTTTTTCAATATCAAAAGTCATTCCTAGTGATTTTATTCGATTAACGACTTGGCTAGTCTGTTTTTGATAACGCGCAGATCTTGCTATGAAAGGAATTGCTTTAGGATGATTTTCTCTTACCTGTTGAGGGTCTATTGCGCAAATAAGATCTAAAGAGTCTGTAGCGAAAACAATATGATCAACCTGAATCCCAGAACCTTTCTTCTTCTCTACTATCGATAGCGCCTCTTTAATAGCAATCATTTCTACTACTGTTGAGTCGTAAGCGTTAAATATTGGCAATTGAAAGTCGATGACATCATCTATACCCTCGATCACTATTTTCCCTGCAACACCACCAATCTTTAGTTTCTCATCATGACTACCATCTGTGATAACATAAGCTGTCTTTGTCATAAGCGAATACCCTACCTATTTCATTATTTGGCTTTTGTATATTATACCACCTATTAAATACCCCTCCTACTGTTATTTTTCTACCATATCTTTTGACAATCCCCTCATCCTTCGTCTTTTTCTCTCAATATATAAAATCCTATCAATAGCCATAGACTGAGTCACTAGAGGATATAAAACAAACATAAGAGCGAAAGGCAAGAAAGGATCAAGTCGAAAATAATAAACGCAACACAAAGTCACAACAACCATATAAATCAATACATTCAATATGATCCTAAGGCTTTTTAATGGGTATTTTTCTATTTTAAAACTAAACATTTAACACATCTCCTAAATATATTTATATTTTATCACATGAATGAGACTATGTATTGCACAAATGACTTTTATTGACTGTTTTCGTTCATTATGTTATATTTCAATGATAACGATATTTATTTAGAGAAAGACATGACGCTAGAGCAGTTTGAGAAAAAAGTACGACAACACCTTCAAAGTAATACAACAAAATTAGCGGAGTTATTCGATAAACACCCTAGCGCCGTAAAAAATTTAGGCGCTGGAATTTGGGATGTAGCTTTACTTAATAACAGTCGCAGTAAAAATGATATTATAAAGATATTTATCAAACACAACGTGCCAGTGAATATGCCCCGAGCAAACGCTCGAATACTTAATGTCACTGACAACACTCTAATGTTAGCTATAAAACATAGATCATTACGTGCAGTTATTTATTTAATCAACAAACACAAGACTAACCAAAAAATATTGAATACCGCGCTGATAAAGGTGTCGGGTAATAGTAAGCATAAGATTAACAGGATCATTGCCAAAGCACTCATAGAAAAAGGTGCTGAACCTTCTGCTTTATCGCATAGAGCGATACTAAATGCGACCACCGAAGGCGATGGTGGCCTTATCCACCTCCTTGTCGAAAAAGGATCTTTCCTTGTAAATCAACAATGTGCAACTTTGTACCTTGACTATATACAGTCAAGCCCATATGAATACCTTATAATCAACAAAGATGATCGAAACATCGAGGCGATTATGGGATGTTTAGTGGACAGTAAAGTAGAAAATGATAAAGCGATGGCGTTTTTGAAAGCAAATGACAGATAAACCAAACAAGGCACACACAATGACAAAAGAGATCGCACTAACACTAACTCACGCCGTCAACTCGGAGTGTTTAAATACACTTGAAAAGGCAATAGTATCATGCCAAAACGATCCAGATTTTAATATTGATGAACACTCAGCAATATCAAAGGCAGTGCGTATTAAAGATGATAACATCTCTCTAACTTTCGTAAAAAAACTAGCGCCACTTTATTCAGGAAACTCAGATTACCTGATGGAAGCACTAAAGCAATCAGTGAAGAACTACTCCGTTGAGAGAATATCAAGCTTACTAGAGGACGCCTCTCAACAAACAAAGAACCAATTGTTACGCCACCTTCCGTCGCTTCCTTATCATCACAGCGAATCTAAAGTACACTTAAATAGTTATGTTGAGACATTCAAACAACTAATCACTTGGGATGCAGATATTGAATCTATAAAACAAGAGCTATATCACTTGTCTATGGTTTCAGCCAATGAGCCTTTCATTGAGTTTTTTATGAAATACCATCCGGAATTAATCAAACAACAGGCAGCCTCTTTTATAAAATACTGCACACACGTTAATGCTCGTGGAGATCGGACGGAGAGATTATTGGAAAATGGAGCAAGCATGAAATGGTTATTAGAAAAAGACTGGATAACCTTACTTACAAATCACCACCATCACTTTGATAAAGATAATGAGCGCTGCTCCATCCCTATCGAGAAAACCCTTGTAAGACATATTGAACAAACAGAATCATTTAACTCGATTCCGAGTGAAGCGTTATATACCTTCATGAACAAGGCTCTGGACGATTTATTTAATTCACCGCAAGACCATATTAATCATAGCAATACACTCCTATGGATGTTAAAGCGAGATTTAGTCAACTTTGAAAGTGTTTTAAGCGCTATAAAGACTAGGCGAAACAAAACAAACACAGATGAACTACTTTTGGGACTGCTTGCAAGTAAAAACGCTAAACAAGCAACTTTGTCTTGCTTATTAGGGATTCGAACCGACGACTGCGCTGGTTTCTTCACGCTTTGCGATAAACGAGAAAGCACAGCAAGGTTCTTAGTGGACGCATCTACAGGCATGAAAAATATTGACCCTTTCACGATCATGAGTCGACTACCAAACCATCAAACTATCGTTATGGAGAAGCTTTTTGGTTGACACTGAGTTCTTTTTGTGATATTATCATGTCATATTATTAAAGGAACAAGGTATCTATTAAAATGATTGATTTTTTCAATGACAGAAAGTTGATTTTTATCGAAGAAAATGTCGATAACCACTTCGAGAGCCTCGAAGACGGCGAAATAAAGACGATAACGGTAGCTGCTGACATATTAAATACATATAATTTTGAAGGCCGATGTGATTTAAAGTCGACACACATCGATGGTAAGTTTTATTTAACTTTATCTAATAATTCGATTATTTTCGATAACTTAACTGGCAGTGACATTATTGAAACGTTACAGGGGTTAGGAAAGGAAACTATATTATCTTTGTTTGTAACTTCCAGCGCTAACCATTGTGTAAAGGAAAACCTAAGCGCACACAAAAAGAACCAGTTCCCTATAGATATAAGTAGAGTTCATGGTGCAAAAATAGAACCTTTTATTGCCTTTTATTTAAGTCGCGTCAAAAATAATCTTTACAGTCTTAAGGAAAGTGAGCGCTCTACATTCTTTAAGTTTGTTCTTAATTTAATTAAAGAAAACTACCTCTCAAAAGACTCAAGATCGCACAGTGATTCATTCATTTCTCTCTTAGAAATCATTGATGTAAATATTTGCAAAAACACTTTCTGTGAGTGGGTAATCGAAAATATAGGTCTCTTAAGTAAGGATGGTGCTGTACTAATGTCAGTACTCTCATGTGTTCAACATGGCTCTTTAAAGCACAATACAAAGCATCAACTTGTTTTATCGATTTTAAAAGAGACGCCTCCCTTGATCTTCAATAAGGTATTGCTTAGCTATGACTTTAAAAAAGGAATGAACAATAAAGAGCCACTATTTAATCCATTAGAATTACTTTTAGACAATGCTCGAAATAATGTCAATAGTATTAATGAAATACATGAAGCGTTAGTTGAAGCAGAGTCTAGAGGTATAATTATACCGCCTCACATGATTATTGGCGCTTTCATGTCGAGAAACGAGCATTGGAGTTACGGATGGATAAATAAGGTAAAGACCACATCAGATCTTAGTGATGAACTAATATCTTACGTCAGAGAAGCGTTTTCAAAACAGAGTGTTTCAAAAGCGGATATTGAAAATGCAATGTCGGCAATCCTTTCGGGAGCAAAAACAAACGGTGGTCACTCTAGCGACACAGACATAATTAATAAAATTGAGCTTGTTTTAGAATTAACTGAAAATAAAGAGCTAAAAGTAACTCCAGAATTAATGCGGAAGGCACTAGACAGAAAGAGCGTGAAACTATGGAAGTATTTATCTGAAAGAGTAAAAAAAGAAGACTTTAGTGCAGAAGACTTAAGTTATATATCTACAGGCTATAGTGTTGATGCTAGTGATGGTTTTATAGAAGATACGTTAGATTTTATGGCACCTTTTTTTGATGGTATCTCAAAAAAAGAAAACCAAGATCATGACAAGCTAGCGTCTATTAAAAACTTTATTAATGTACCAAAATCATTATCAAGAGCCGTCTTTTTGTATGCAAAGAGAACACTTAAAGAGGATCTCGATGTAAATGATACGCTTAGCAAAATAAAAGGCATTAGGCAGTTAACTTTCTTTTTAGAAGTATCAGGACTAACGCCATACGAAGCGCTCCAGATGGATGTTAGCGATAGAGTAAACAAACTTTGCTTGAAAATTATGATTTAAAAATATTTGATAATGCTGTATAAAATCTAATATCAACAACATCGACAAGGACTTAGCATGAACAATCAATTACTTTGTGTCCAAATGCCTATTGGCCATCCGTACTCTAAAAATCAAGTTGACAGTCTATTCTCTTCAAAGGAAGTGACTAGCAAGTGGAGAAAAGCGCCTAATGTTAAAAAAATACTAGTCAGATCTAAGAGTTTTTCCTTGGATAAGGCTTTGACACAGGCCATACACACTACTCGTGAACTAGGTGATAGCGTTGTAAATTTGTGTTTAAGTATGCCTGATATGCGAGAAGAGATTGGTCAAAATTGGAAGGAAAGTTGGCCAGATATTACATTTCCTGAATTGTATTCTATAAATAGGTTTTGCAAGAAAAGGCATAACAAGCCCTTCATGTCTCTAAATAAAGATTCTTTATTGTCTGAGTTGAGCGAAAAAGAGCGATTAATAATACCTGACGATGAGCACTCTGACGCAATTTTCTACTTCTTAAACTTATTTAAGCGAGGCGGTCATAATTTTCACATGATACTGCCCGATGTCTTTGAAGCCATCAAGGAAGATCCTGACAACAAGCTAGCCCATGAAGCACTATGGGCTATCTGTAGTAATAAAAATTGTTCTTTGCCAATTCAGTATATCTTAAACTCTTATCCTAATTGCAGTCAGTACTACTCATTCCTTAATTGGTATACCATCGAAACTAGCGAGGTCAATTTTGAATTTGATCCAACTGAAACTGATCGCTATACGCTATATAATGATGCCTATAATTTTTATAACCACTTTCCCTATGCTGGCCACTTGGGAGTTTTGGACGCTCACATTGGCACTGTTCTGGAGCATTTAGTAAGTACATTTGCTGTAAAGAAAATACAAGATAACGCTAGTCCATTTTTGACCAAAGAAACGATCGACGACTATATTCCGCACATTGACGTTATGAAGGATGGGGTTGATTCTATTGAAAGGCACATCTTAAAAAACTTCTCTCTGTTTCTAGATAAAGCACTATCTCCTATTGAAGAGTATGTTAAATCTCGTGAGTCTCTTGCTAATAATTCTGATGAAGAGTTTCTTGATTATAAGCTCCCAATCTTTGATCCTCAAAACTATCAGACCATTAAGTCCAACATACTTGAGCAGAAGGATAAGGATGTAAGTTTAATAACTGCACTTTTCAATAAAAACCTAGTTAATGACTGTAAGCGTATGGTGCAAAGAATAGCAGATCCTTTCAATGGTGCCAAAGAAACTGTTGCAACCTATAAAGAGCTTAGTAAAAGTCCGTTAAAAAATAGAGTGCGTCTAGGGGAAATTCTGGAGGAAATGAACACAGCTATCGAAAAAGGAATTGAGTCGGTTAAAAATGAAGATGCATTTTTTCACGAAACTGTTACTAAGATCGATAGGCTTGTTCAACATTATGCGAGTAACCCAAAAAACAGCACTGATGATAAGGAACTTGTCGAAATACTTGAGTCCGAGCTGTCAGAAAAGTCAGCTGAGATTTCAGATCTGAATAAATTAATTGCAGATTTAAAAGAGAAGATTGAAAAACCAACATTAACAACCGTCAGTATTGACACCGAGAGCGCAGGTACTGGAAATGCATCAATAGAGACTATCAAGCACATGATACGAGAACTAGGAGCCTCCCCTGAGCAGGTACTGGCCTTCATCGAAAAGCTCCACGAAGATAAGGTGGTTATTTTACCAAGTGCAATTCAATCATCACGCGATGCTTCCAACTTTAAGCAAGTAACAAAGATGTTTGAGGTATTAAATATTTTAGCTACAGGATATTACCAAACAATCACGAGCGGAATGCCTGACTCAGAAGCAAGAAAGTGTTTTGCCTCCAAGATTTATGCTGCTAATGAAAGCCAAACTGTTTCAGGAAATGCCAGACTTATGAAGCACCGAACGTTTCATTATAACGGTGAAGACACAGTGATGGAACAACATCTAATTATAGGAACCTCAAGAGGTTCGACAGAAACCATGCGGATTTACTTTAAAATCATCGATAACAAAATCGTTATCGGACATGCCGGAGAACACCTCCCAACAAAAAGTTGCAAGTAATTTAGTTTTAAAAAAGAGTACCTCTATCTTTTTTGTTAAAAATACTTCATTTAATAACACAGAAGTTGACTTCTGTGTTATTTGTGTTAATATAGATACTCAACAACAAAACTGGAACTTAATAATGAAACTACAAATAAATCATATTCTTATAGTACTAGCGTCTCTAGTCCTAACGGCTTGCGGCGGTGGTTCGGAAGATGGCGAAATTGACGTAACAAATTCGTCAGGTACAACATCATCTAATGGCCCTGTTACCCTTTCTTTAGATACAAAATCTACAGAACTAAGTATGGGTGAAAGCTCAAAGATTAATTTCGACATTGACGTCAGTTACACCGGAAATGAGAGTTTGGAAATGTCTAGCAACTTTGATCTTGATGGGGCGACGCTAACAGGCTCGTACAAGGACAGTGCGTTTGTTATGAGCATTGCCTCGGAAGATGTGAGTGGCATTAGGATGGTTGATACCACGTTCACTGTTACAATTGCTGACGGCAATATTCAAAGAGACAAGACATTTACCCTGTCTTTAGAGAACTCATCATTTGACGAATCTCTTCTTTATGCGCAAGAAGCTCTTGATGCAATTAGCTCTACTAGATTTGAAACGGAAATGGAGTCCATTGTACACTTCACGGCACAAAACGCATATTTAAATGGACTAATGAGTAACGAAGAGAAAGAAGCGTGGTCTGCTAGGGTACAAGATCTAACCACTGATCTTGATAGTAAATTAAACTCAGAAAGCATTACAGAGCTTAATGATTTACTAAGCACAGAAGGGTTAACAGAAAGTGAGTTACTAGATTCCACAAACCGCATTGTTGCTAACTTCTTAGAAGAAAAGGACTTGCTCTCAAAAATCACAGAGAGTCTTAAGGAAAGTGGCGTTCATTTGTTTTCAGACATGCCAGAAGTAAGGATTTCAAAACTAGATAAAAACTACTCTTTATTTTACGGCAATAAAAACCTTGGGAAAGAGGTAGATCAAGAGTGGGTCTTTAATGATAAGTGGTCACATTTAGCCAAGCTACTTCCCGTAAATGACACCCCTTGTCGTACAGCCAATATTTCATCTAACGCTACAAGTAGCAAATAAGGAATACTCCATGAAATTTTTACTAATTACATCAGTACTTATATCTTCTTTGACTGCAAATGCAACTGAGGTAGATGCGAAAGTACATAATGACATCTTAATAAAAACACCGAAGTCTATGCCTTCTTTGTACTTGAAAAGATCAGTAAATTCTCAGCGCATGTCGCTAAGTAATGACGATTACACACCGAACGACCCTTGGTTTAAATACCAAAGCCAATGGAATGAAAGCACTATTGAGAAGCCAAGCTCCAACAATATTCTAAACTCAGTAAGAGGACTTTCTCCTTTGAGAAGAGGCACTATCGGCGTTATTGATAGTGGTTTTTACGAACACCCTGACGTGAGTTATTTTGATGGCTATAATATGGTATCAAGATCAGAAAGAGAGAAAGGGGAGTATTTTTACGTAAGCGAAGAGTTTAATACAGATCCTGACACAAGAAGAGCTAACTGTGGCGTGCATGGAACAGGTGTAGCTGGCGTATCTTCAGCAACACGAGATAATAATCTTGGCATGGCGGGAATTAGTGACGCTAATTTAATTGCAGTTCGAGCCATGAACTGTGGCTCTGGTTATTTATCTGACGCTGCAAACTCTTTAGCATGGCTTTCAGGCACACAAGTTGATGACATTAGGCCTCCGAAAGAAAAAGCGGATGTTGTAAACCTGAGCCTAGGCGCATTAGCATCAGATTGTCCCAATTACATACAAGAGCCTGTAACTAGCGCTATAAATAACGACACACTTGTCGTTGCGGCGGCTGGTAACGATTCCATTGACGCTTCCGGCTTCACTCCTGCAAACTGTACAGGGGTTATTACAGTAGCCTCAGCAGGCGAAGATGGGCATATCTTACCAAGCAGTAACTTTGGAATGATGATTGATATTGCAGCCCTTGGCGAAAATGTTACTTCATTTACCTCAGATGAAGATGTTGTAGGATGGTGGGCCGGAACCAGCTTCGCTGCACCGACTGTATCAGGCGTACTTATGAACGCCGTACAAGAGTTTGGAGACGTATCTGTTACTGAAGCCAAGTTCTTTATGAGTGCTACAGCTACTCCTTTCATTAGTGGAATTTGTGACGACAGTACGCACTGTGGGCCGGGCATACTTGACGCCGAAGCCTTTCATTCTGCATTGAGAATGTATAAAAGCGGAAACATGGTGACATTAAGGCCAGCACTCGGCAATACAGAGTTTTGTGACAAAACACTATATGCAACAACAGATGATGAGCTTGCTAGATTATGCTCACTAAATGAAATCACTCTTCCTCATTATCAAGGGAGCCGAAAAGACATCCGTTATGAAGTTCTGGCTTATGATAAAGAAGAAGAAATTAGCAACGACTCTGGGGAGCTTGTTTTGACATTGTATAACGAGAAGTCTTTAGTTAGTTCTCTTGATATGTCTCTTTTTAACTACGGTATTAGAATGTGTGATAACGACCGTTGTTTTGGAGATCAACCGCTTCCTATTAAAAATGCACTTAGCGAAATTCCAGCAATCTGTAAGGAATAGATTTAACAAGTCAATACCCATATTTCATGGGTATTGACAATACTAACCCCCTGTGCTATTATTGTGTTATTGAAATCACAGGAAGTTTACTATGAAACCATCAACTGAATTTTGTTACAAATACGTACTCGCCAACAAAAATATACTCGAAGCCTCTTTTAAGTCTGCATTCTTATTGCACCTTCATAAAAACAAACTTAGAAACATATCTCAAACTAGCGAACTTCAGCAAATACTTAATTCTGACTTTGCATTAGATAACTCTGAGACTGTACTATTTGAGCTTTTTTCTGAGATGTCTCCAACTACCAGATCTTCTGCAATTTCTTACATTATCAACTTAATTGATTCAAAAAATCCTGAGCTTACCTTGCTTTGTGAGGATATTTCGATAAATCTTTTAAGAGACTGTAAGCACAACATTGACATAACCACTGTTGGTGGCCACTCCTATAAAGAAAGCAACCCTCTCATAGTAGCGACAGCAAAAAATAACAACAAAATCTTTGATGAGTTATTAAAAGTGGATCACGACTGGCACAAGGTGCAAAAAAAGACTCGTCAGGATCAAAAGGCGCAACCTTACTATCATGCGTCGTGGAAGAATCTATTAATAGCGGTAGCAGCAAACATGCGCTAACCACGGCTCTTAAGCAAAATCCAGATTTAGAGTTAGCCAATAATGGCATCGTTATTTCATATCTTTACGACAAACTGGATTTAGCAATAATTGCAGATGAGCATGGCTATAGTTTTGAAGATATTGAACCATACCGAAAGCAATATTACTCATCTCGTAATTATATTAAAGCGGTAATTGATGCAATCTATGAAGGTTGCGACGGAGAGGTTCAAAATCAAGATAAAAATGACCCTAACCTAAGCAATTATACTATTCGGTTAAACAAGGAGCATATAAAGAAAAGAGACGAAGTTATGCTTACCCTTTCTGACAAAACAAACAAAGGTAAGCGAATTTTTGCTCCCCTTTTTGAAGTGGAAAGAGTATTGAATGAGGCTAAAGCTATTATCAAAGATGAATGCTCAAGATCACGCAGAGGATCGCGTGGACTTTCAAAAAAAGTATCGCTATTTCTATCAAAAATAGAAGAGTACATGGGAGTTGAAGCGTTGTTTTTTGACGATTTATCTCGAACGGCACCCGAAATGGCTAAGTTAAGCAAATTAACGTATGGTGAGATTGTAAATCACCATTATGCTGAAAAGCTATCACTAGAAAGCGTCGCTAAAACAATTACAGGACTGGAGCAGGCAAACGTTATTATGGATATCTATAAAACCAGTCCGATTGAGTTATTGAACTTTGTAGAAAAGCCCTTTATTCAAAAGCATCTAGTTGTTTTAATGAGTAAGGCATAAAGGACTCTATAACTTACCCGCCGGATAAACTTGGTGGGTAAGTTATTGTTAGGCTGCTAATAGGTCTGAGCTTGCCTTGTTATTTACCGAATTTATAAGAGCCAATCTTATTTCTTTAGGGTTGAATTTCGCAAGGTAACTGTCCGCACCTGAATCTAATCCAATACGATGTGATACTAGACTGCTAATAGACGAGTTCATTAATACTTTCGAATTCATCATTTTGTTTGTTGAGCGAATTTTTCTAACCAACGTATAGCCATCCATTCTTGGCATTTCCACATCAACGATTAGAAGGTCATAATAATCATTAATAGCCATACCTCTATCCGTTATCTCTAACAGGCTATCATAAGCCTCTTGACCATCCTTACATCTATCTACGCTAAAGCCCATGGAGGTTGCCAGTCTTTCTATTTGTTTATAAGCAACTAGACTGTCATCTACAATTAATATTCTCTTATCATTTCCGACTTTCAATAGATCCTGCTCATTAATAGATTTCTCTTTAGGATCTATTCTGCTAAAGATCTTCTCTATATCTAACAGACCTATCATTCCTTTATCAGACTTTGCTACCGCGCTAAGTAAATTATTTTTACCTAATAATACAGATGGGGGAGATATTTCAGACCATCGAATATGAAGTATATCATCAACACTATTTACCATCAGGCCATAACTTTTCTCATTGGCCTCTGCGACAATAAGATAGCACCCTTCTCTATTGGTAGATCGCTTACCTGTTAGGATAAATGGCGTGTCTAGTATAGGTAAGATAGTATCCCTAACCTTTACTGAACCCATAATATAGTCGTGAGAACCGGGTATTTTTGTGATCTTAGCAAAAGAATCTAAAGCAATAACTTCTTTTGTCTTAAAAATATTAATACCTAAGTTTTGCCCACCTACACGAAAAGATAGCATATCCATGGCATTTCCGTTGGCAGCCAATAATACTGAACTACTTTGTTTCATTACTTTCTCTTTTATTATTTCTTTACAGCTCAAAATCCGAGAACGCATCATCATCGATGCCGGATTTATCATAATGAAGAACCAAGTCATCATGACCACCAATATACTCATCATCCAGTATAATCTGAGGAACCGTATTTACACTCTTCCCGTACTGTCTTGAAAAGTAAGATTGAAAATCAATTTTACTTATGTCTTTATTTACCTTTATTTCCGAAACGGTCACGCCATTTTCTTCTAAAATCGACTTGGCCTTCACGCAAAAAGGACAATTACCCTTCGAGTACATAACTGCTTTCATTAGTCTTCCCCCGACTGAAATTGCTGAATAAAACGATAAGACAAGTCTCTAGATTCTTTTTCTGACAGTAAAGACAACTTATGATTTGACATAAAAAGGTCTTTATTTTTGTTGCTTTTCTCTATCAAAAAGTCTGGCAACTCACCCAAGGGGATCTTAATATCATGTGAAGACACTTCTACTTCTGCATACATTAACCCTGACAATAATCCCTTAAAGGCATCAACCTCCACAACAAAATTACCCTTGCTAGTCTCTATTTCATAGCAGAACCGACGCTTAGAAACAGAGGTGGTATTGAATGTCCCGTCAAAAAAAGGCATAGCAAACTCTTTGCTTACAAATGTCTCCACCTCATTAATACCTACTCCAGAGCGCTTAATACAAAGAACAAACTCCTCATAAGACTCAGTCTTTACCTCTCTAACGCGAACAGTATTTCCACGAGATTGTGCAATATATGCTTGATTTAAATTAAGCACAGCGTCGGCAGGTGCAACGTTTTTGTCGATAAATGACCGTAGGTACTGATGAAACTTAATTGGATGAACCAAATATTTTATTTCTATTTCCTCATTTACATTAGACTGCAAAGGATGCATAGCAAAGCTCCTTACGAACTTAGATTAATTGACTTAAAATTGATTGTCGTTATAATACTTCTTTTATTAATTAAGTCAATTTACATAGGCATTATTTTGATGACCTATAATATCTATTTGAAAGGAAATAATATGAAAATGATAGTCGCTCACGCTAACTATCGGGCCATTGGTAAGGGAAACGAATTACCGTGGAACGTACCTGAGGATATGAAGTTTTTTGTTAAAAAAACTAAAGAAGCTAAAGAACTTTTGGTTGGCAAGAAAACCCGACTCTCTTTGCCCGAAAAAGGACTCAAGGATCGCACACTAAATGTTTTATCAACATCATTTCCATCACAAGGCACTGGCTCGGTTTTTAGAACGCTAGAAGAAGCCATTATTGGCGCTAAAGAAAAAGACATGATGATTATTGGTGGCGAGCAGATTTATCGCGCCTTTTTGCCTTACGTTAGTACGCTTTTTGTGACTGAAATAGAGGTTGAGGTAAAAGGTGCCGATGCATTTTTTCCGCTCTATTATGATGATTTTGAGCTAGAAGATATCATCGAAAAAGGGGTTTCAAATGGGACTACTTACACTATTAAGCAATATAAAAGAAGACTGTAAAGTGAAGCCTAACTTATTTACTGTCGAAGATTCGCAAATTGCGAGTGATATATTTAAGTCACTAAAGGATAACGTCAAAGACCGAGTAAGCATAACATGGCGCATCGGTTCGAAATTAATTAAACTACAGTGCTCTACGGGATATTCCTGTGAAATAAGACCCTTTGGTGACTCGGTTCAATTTAAGGATTGCCAGTCTGAGTTATTTGAGAGCAATTCAGTAGATGCGATTGATAGGATGAGGTCAGAATTAATAAAAAAAATAAGCTCTAGTGAATCACCTCCCACCCTCTTTTAAATATTCAATGTAATCGGTATTTTTTGTGTTTTTCTAGGCACAGCTGTAATAATAAGTGATATAATGAGAGTTATAATAGATTAATTAGACGGGATAATTCTATGAAAATAACGCAAAAGCTAGCTATTGTTCATAACACATCAGAAGAAGGATTAAGTTTCGCAAACGAAATAGGCGGATTTGTCTGTCCTTCGCTAGCCATTGTGCGATCCGATCATGAGTTTAGAAACTTCGGTGGAATAACGTTGATGATGGATAAGTCTAAAGTAAGCCTCAGAACGAACCCTGCTCATAATGCTGATATTTTCTCCACTCGATTTCCAACTTGCTTTTACAAAACCAACGATAAGCTTTTAGATGCCTTTTCCGAACATATTGTTGAGCGGACGCCTGAGCTTAAACATAAGCATAGCGAGGCAGAACATTACCAAAAAAGTACCGTCAGGCAGGGGTTTGATCATGTTGAAAAGCGATACGTCCGTGATATGAGAGTCGGTCTGGCATTTTTGCGAGATCAAGGCGTTAATCCTAGGCTCTACCGGGATATTAGAAAGACCGGAGTTTCTTATTTAGACAGTCTTGATAACAACAAGCCACTACTCAAGGAGATTAAAAAGCTGCAAGCAGCAAGTAATGGAGAGGACTCTCCTGAGTTTAAGTTGATGAGTAAAAAGGTTCATAAAGCCCTTTTTGATAGTATGACTCAAATGATCTATGCTCGCGATCCTGACATTAGCAAGGAAGATTTTGATGCCGATCTTAAGTTCTTTACAGAATCTTATGAGGAGCGGCACTTTAACTTTGACGATAACGGCGAGCCAAAATTAGCCCTGAATACTTCTGAAAAGCTTAGAATGTATTTTTTGAAGGAGGCTAAAGACCCAAACCCTGTTGACGCGACTCGACTTTCTGAGCGTATCGAGAAGGAGATGAGTAAGCCTTCCCAGAAAAAACGCTTTCATACTTGGTTAAAAGAACATATTGGACAAGCCTTCCATTCACCTTATATGCATGTCGAGACTCGCTCAGGTGCCAGAAAAAAACTAGCCTTTACCGCAGAAAACCTATTAAAAGCTATGAAAGGTAAAACCAATGGTACTGAGAAGACTATATTTATGGGCGCTGGCAGTATAAGAAGTCTTGTTGCTAAGCGATTTTCGAGCTATAGAGAGGTTGAGAGCCATATGAGCATGTTAACCTCGGAAAAAGAAATGGAAAGTATTACTAGAGATTTTGACGAGAGACTACGTGATTTTCCTGTAAAACTTACTCCATTTTATAAATACCAGACGGACAGCTGGCACTACAGCGATGCTGTTTATGAGGAGATTGAAGACTACGCTCGCCATCGAAGCCCCGCAAAGTTAGAAAGCTTTGATAACATCAGCCCTGATGTGATGGAAGAGATTAATGGTTTCTTAGATGATTTGAGAGTGGCCAAGACGCATTACTTTGAGATCAAAAAACAATCCATTGTAGATATTGCTGATTTTGATGTCGCTGTTGTCCCAAAGGGTACGGATAAATCAACCATAAGGCTCCTCAAGAACGCTAACATTAAGATTAGTCAATATGACCCTGATATAAAAAACGACCGAGTCCTAGCCATTAACAAACAGCAGTCGCTACTGTTTGGAGAAGGCAGGCAAATATCGCTGGTGGTCGACAACGAAGATCATGACCTATCACCGTAGTATTAATGATTAACTCTATAAACAGTCAAAACAAAACCACTATGGGGACACTGATCTCTAAACAATCACTCCGTCCAGAGCGCCAATCGTTTTAGACGGAGACTACGGTTGAGTAATAAACAGTCAAAAAGATTAAATTGACGTCAAATACGTGAAAAACTTCATCTTTTACTTGAATAGATATTGTATTAAATGTAACTTTAATTCACCCATTAACTTAAAACTTACATATTAAGAACTTAACATTATTTTAACAATACGGTTTATTTATTAAGAAGCGAGAGTATTATGACGACTATTTACCATGGGAAAAAACCTCTTATGCGCGGAAAGGCAACCCCTTTTTTTGTAAAGCGCCTTAAATCCATCATCGAGACATTGAAGGCTACGGCCCCCGAAAGTGCTAATGAAAGCTCTCAAAAGACCACAAAAAAAACATACTCACATAAAGGACTAACAGCCATTATTGAGCATTATTATGATGAGCGCACTTATACGCTAGAAGGTGCGGGTATCATCCACTATGGCATGGGTGAAAACGACTCATACTTTGATATTGATATTACCAAACTTATTGAGGCTGAGAAAAAACTTGGTATTGAAGTGAAACGAAAAAAAGTAGCTTAATATAAAACAAAAAGGCCCATGACTATGTCTGGGCCTTTTTAGTTTATTTCGGATTGTTCCCCTGATGTGTTAAAAAGGGAACTACATTCCTATACTTAGTTCTTCTGTCTCTTTCGACTTTTCAAGCGACGGGGTCATTAATTCATTCGCCAGATCGCTTAACTGACGAGACAGCGAAGACGTTAATTTCGAGCTAGCGACAGAAGCATCACCCTCACCAAATCTAATCGCTGTACGGCCTGTACTTGCTACGTCCTGAGAGGCATACCGAACAGCATCATTAATGTCCGAGACCGAAACAAGATCGGAAGGAGGAGTAGATGGAACAATCAAGGAGTAATTCTCTCTGACATGACTAACCAGAGAGCGGAGTCCGTCTGAAACATTACCTTCTGATGACATAGAAGATACATCCGGTATTTCTAACACGCTCATCTCAACAGACTCCCCTATTGAAAGAGATTGCTCAATAAAAGAAGTCTCATTAAATGAGCTGGAGCTTAAGGAAGCCACACTCTTGCCATTAACATCATTTATTGAAATACTAATACCGTCATCTCTCTTTTCAAGGTTAAACATCAACCCTCCGGACTTCGCTAGAGAACAATTCTTAACAATAGCCGTTTTAAACTCAGAATAACTTTCTGACTGAAGATCTAGAACGCGACCTTTATACTCTGGGACAATTCCATGCTCTTTCGCGAATAAAGCCTGCTTTGCCAAAGCATTCTCTAACTTATCCAATTCCTCATTCACCGCATCAAGTACCATCGCCTTCGACTCGCCCTTAGGCAACCTTACCGTATCAGGAGTCCCATACTCTTTAGACAAGTTATTTAATCTTGATTGCATCTCTACATGAAGCGCTGAAGGCTCAGCGCCATCAATAACCAAGTACTCCTTAGGCATCTCCTTCGCTATACCCGTAGGGCCGTTAATAACTTTTCTAATATCACCAGAAGTTCTTCCTCCCTCTAGAGAGTAATCATACTCACCTCTGTTAATGAAATCACCTAGCCTAACAGTAACACCCTTATTACTTAAATTAAGCTCTCCATATTGGTTTGAGTCCTCGTAGTGATTGTAAGCAAAGACCACATCCTCACCACCTTCCTTCACATGATACCCTGACATATCAACAAAATTTTCCGTAAACTCTCCAGTGTCAGAGTCAAAACCTCTCATTTTAAGCCTTATATCAGCAACCCTTACTCCAGACTCTTCCACAGACTTATTCAGCTCTTCTTTTACAAAAGAATGTGACATTCCGCTTCTCTTTACTATTAAAGACATTTCATACCCCTTAAAAACCATAATAAATAAACATTTCTATATCTTGAATTATACCACACATTATTATTTTTACACCAGAATGTTATATATATTAAGAATTAAATACAGGTTGATTTTACAGCCTAAATATGATACTATTTATTGGCAGTTAATACTGCATATTAAAAATTAAAATATAATTATTAAAAGAGAATTTCATGACTGAGTTAGTATTTTTTGTTACAACATTAGTAATGTTTTCGGCCATGATGTCGTTATTTGAGGTGAGTGTATTTAGCTGCTCACCTGTCAAGCTAGCTACATTGGTTGAAAAACATAAGCACCTAAAGCTTCTGTCCACACACAGTAAGCAAATTTCAAGTGCAATACTTGTTACCAATATTTGTGTCGACGTGGTCGGTGCCTCTTTAGCAGGAACAATGGCATACAAGTTATTTGGAAGTACAATTGAGTATACTATTTATACTTTAGCCGTTACCTTTGCCTTACTTATGTTTAGTACGCTTATCCCAAAGCTTTATGCATCTAGCCACGCTTCTACCGTACTAAGATTTTGCGGAAGAATTATTATTGCGATTTATTGGATCACAAAACCAATCGTATCCATCCTTTACTGGTTCGTAAAACCTTTTACTAAGGGCGATGCGGGCACTGAGATTACGCAATCTGAAATAAACTCCATGATTGCATTTGCCGAAACAAACAAGGTTATTACCGATAAGCAAAGCTCTCTTATTAGTAATGTACTATCCATGAGCAAGGAAAAGGTTTACGACCTTCTTCCTAAGAAAAGCAAAATTGATTCAGTTTCAGTCAATAGTCTTGTTTCTGACTTCGAAGATACTATTTTGCGATGTGGTCGACATAAGCGATATGTAGTAACACACACTCATGGAGGCAAAGAACAGCCCGTAGGTATTGTATTATACCGAGATATGATTAAGGTTCACCTTGATGGAAAAAGCAAAGAGACACGCATTACTGATATAATGCACCATGCGTCAATTACTTTTTCTGATGATCCTGCAATTTCATTGATTGAGAAATTAGATAGAAATTCAGATCACATAACAGTAGTGGTGGATAGGACGCAAAAAATGCTTGGCGTTATTCAATCAGATGACATCATTCGTCACTTTATAAAGTAACCACACTATTAAGCGCAAGAACTCTTTCTTGCGCTTTTCCCCTTTCTTTTTTGTTCTATTTAAATTCTACCCTTTTAGTTTATGTAAAGCTGTACTATAATTCGAAACACTCTGAATATACAGGGTATTAATTTATTATAGGTATTTATTATGGCACTAAAAAAAGAGGATAAGATCAGACTGGAAGGATTAGAGCAAACCCTGACCATGCTGACTTCAAGCGGTATTGAAAAAGACGCTATTGAAAAAATGATGGAAACGCAAATTAGCGACTTCCAAAAAATCACGAACACGAAAGTAAAATTAAACTTTGAAAGTAAGCCAAGCATCGACTTGCTCGACTTGAAAAAAGACTTTGTTCGAACTCGTGAGCCGAACAGCGAAACGCAAGTTCTTCGAGCAAAAATAGAAGGCGTAGGGATTGACGCAAAGCTATTCAAGCAAGAAGAGTATATCTTTAGCAATAGCGATGTGGTTAGCGCACTTCGAGCCTTAGCTGATGAAGTTGAGAAGCTACCTTTAGAGCTAAACACGCTTGGCGTTTCTGACGTTCGTGAGCTAGAAGTACATGAAGAGCTTGATGACCAAGTTAGCGACGATGATGACTCCATGATTGCAGATCTTGACGATAAGATTAGCGAAACAATGGAGATTGATGATGAGCTAGAAATTCATGAAAATGACGAGTCGGACTTAGATTAAACCCCTCAATACTTTTACCTTAAAAATAGCTAAGTTTTACTTAGCTATTTTTCATGCCCTCCAGTAGTGTTAACCAATTTACAAAAAACAATAAACAATGTATTATAAATTTAATTATTACTTAAGGTTAATTTATTATGGCAATATCAAAAAGCGAGCTTATTCAGGCTGCTGAAAGTCAAAGCGCAATCACCCACACTAAAACGGGTAACCTATACTTTTTACTAGGACTAGGAAAGGTAAAAAATGAAGATGGGAGCTGGACTGAGGTTATAACCTATACGGGTCTTGATAATGTATATTACAGCCGACCTTATCATCTCTTTACTGGATTTGAGATATTCTCTAAGTAGTATTTATTATGACCGATCACAATCTCAAAAAACTTCTACCACTAGGAACAAGCCTTTTAAGAGGCACAACCTTTACAGATACGATAACCCGCAAGGGAAAATCTCACTTAAGGCGAACTCAAATAGGCGATCGCGTAAGCGTTTACAGAAACCTTCATCTTGATAACAAGTTCTCAATCAGAGCAATGGATGGCGAATATAGATCTAAAGTTATGGGTTATGCCACATGCATAATTTTAGAAGAAATCAATTTCTTCGTGGGAAAAGGCATTCATAAAGCCAGAGCCGAGAAACAGAGGAATGTACATGCCTTTGTTAGAGGTCGATTTCTGGACGCAAAAGACACAGCAATAGAATTGCCTGATAATATGGTGGAGATTAGCTACAACCCTT
>Ga0115572_10000652_pt1 | contig 29086 bp, 22 predicted proteins | sample COGITO_mtgs_1206_FD_88681 | JGI IMG/M metagenome (GOLD analysis project Ga0115572, IMG submission 88681) | Pelagic marine microbial communities from North Sea - COGITO_mtgs_120607 | ecosystem: Environmental > Aquatic > Marine > Epipelagic | place: Germany:Helgoland, sampling site Kabeltonne... | reverse complement strand
GTGTCGTAATATTCTAAGTTTTTCTGCTGTTTCTTTCTTTAGGGTTGCTTGTAACGTTTAGTATATGCAAAGTAGGCGATTGCGGGCTTCAAACTTATCAAACCGAGATGAAGTTGAAGCGAGCTACAACCGTTGAATTTACTGCTATTTCGCCTATTTTGTATATACATTGTTAGCGGTTCGGGCTTTTTTTCTTCGGTCAGCAACATTTCTCGTCTTGTTGAATTGGTGGACATTTCTCGCTCCCATAACTGCAATAAACACAGCAGTCTCCTTGTTGTGGTTTCAATACAGTTTTGCAGTTTTCGCACTCGTAAAAGTATTGGCAAGCATCTGTCGGCATTGTTTCTTCTTTTTTGTGTCCGCAGTTGGGGCAAGTGATTGTTGATTGCAATTTTATTTCCATTTTATTTTTCCTTTTTGTCTCTTACTGAATATCCTGTTCCGTTAATTGCTGTTTCGATTTCGGCTATGTTAGTTTTTGAGTTGTCAAATTCAACGATTGCGTTTCCATTCTCGTATGAAGCAGTTGATTTGATTATTCCTGAAAGTTTGTTCACTTCGTGGTTTACGTGTTCTTCGCATCCTGCACAAGTCATTCCGCTGATAGTAAACTCAACGGTCTGTAAATTTGATTTGTCAACTACTATTACTTGTTTTTCTGTCTTAGGGTAGAAAATATGTGCATAGTAAGGAAAGGCAAGCATTACAATTGCGAATGCTGTAACAATTCCTAAAAACTTTTTACTCTGAATGAATTTTGGCTTTTCATCAGTTTCACAATCACAGTCTATTTCCTTTTTCGGTTTTAGTTTTTGATACCAAGCAAAACCAAGAACCAAAATTGTCAAACCAATTAAATACGGTCGGAAAGGTTCAAGCCACGAAAAAGAGGCAGCAAGTCCGCTTGTTCCTGCAATTAGTGCCAAAACTGGTGTAATACAGCATAGAGAAGCAGCGAATGCCGTTAAAATTCCTGCTCCGATTAGTTTATTGTCCTTTTTCATATTGTCTCCAAAATTTTGTTTTCGTCAAGTATTATGAAAAACGGTTCAAGCAAGTTTTTGTATTCGTTTGTCAGCGAATAGAAAATGGTCTGTGCTTGCCTTTCTGTTTCAATGAGTTTTCGGTCTTTGAGTTTTCGCAGGTGTTGAGAAACTGCCGAAATGGTCATTCCAAGAACATCACTCAGGTCGCAAACGCAAAGTTGTTTCTCTTCATAAAGCAGGAACAGGATTTTCAGTCTGACGTTGTTACCCGCCAATTCAAGTCCGTTCGATAAGTAGTCAAACGAGCCGTTGAGTTCTGCAACTCGGTCTTTACAACGGTTGATTTGTTTAATGTCCGCTTGTTGTCTTATGCAAGAATTGTTTTCCATAAACACAAAGATAGTCAACTTGTTTATTTAAGCAAATGCTAAAATACAATATTTTAAAAATAACCCGATTTGTTTCTCGGGTCGTTTTATTGCCTGACCGCTAACGTGTTATAAGATCATCTTTATAGCTGTTATACGGTTACTTGCTCAGTATAAAAATGATGTATTGTTGTTGTTATTAAGTAAAGATAAATTATTTAGGGAAGTATCTAAAGGACTTTTTATATCTCTTAGACTTTTTTGGGTAACATGGGTGTATATCATAGTGGTTTCTGGCTTACTATGGCCTAAGAGTTCCTGAATATACCGTATGTCTGTGCCCTGTTCAAGTAAATGAGTGGCATAACTATGGCGCAGTGTGTGGGGTGTTACCTTTTTATGAATACCCGCAGCCCTGCAACTTTTCTTTAAAAAAGACCGCACAGAGCCTGCACTATAGAGGCCCCCATTAGGGTTTTCTATGAAATAGACTGTTGGCTTATAACTTGAGTAATAGCTTTTTAATAATGGGTGTACACTTTTTGCAATGGTGGCATACCTATCTTTTCTACCCTTAGCATTTCTTATATGCAGTTGATCTCTGTCAAAATCAAAATCTTTAAGTTGTAACTGCAACAACTCCCCTATTCTAAGACCAGAGCCATACAACATAGCAATTATGGTTTTGTGCTTTATGTTCTTGGTAACTTCTATCAACCTTAAAACCTCCTGGATGCTTAATATCTCTGGAAGCTTCTTGTCTTTTCTGGGCATAAATATAGCCTCTGCATTGATGGCACAGGCTGGATAAAAGTAAGCAAAGTGTTTTAAGGCGCTTACCATTTGCCTATGGGTGCTTACTGCATAATTTAACACCCCCACACTTTTTTCTATAAAGATTCTCACATCATTTTGGTCTAATAGCGCTAGGGGTTTATTATCAGTATGCTTTAAAAAACAAAACACAAAATGCCCATAGACTTTAAGGGTGCTTTCACTGTAGCGTTTCCCTTTTAAAAAAGAAACAAACTCACTGTACACAAGTCGCTTTTCTTGACCAAGATCACCCTTAAGCATTGAAGTATCTTTACCAATACTTTGCATGTTTTTAATTTTGGTGACACTCACATTAAACCCTCCCGCTTTTAAATAACCAACTAATAAAGCCCTGTTAGACCCCTTATCAAGTACATAATAACAACGGAAGGTTTTAGACCACATAACACCATGGCCATTTTTTATGTATTGTTTGGCCTCAAAACTGTATGGAAACTTTAAAGAGATACACTTTTGGTTGTGATGTGTAAAATAGGATAGTGTAACATATATCATGACACCAAAGATAAACGCGTTAACCAAACAACAATAGGTTTTAAGACACCTTAGGTGCCAATTCATGAATGTGTAGATACAATACTTTGTAAATAGCAAAAAAGAAGGGCATGTATTAAAAAAAAAATTAATTTTAGACCAGACACTTCCCAGTGTATTATCTAAGATTTTAAATTATGCACAAGATCAATCCTTACATCTATATTTTAGTTTTATTGTTGTCAGGGTCATTAATAGCCCAAGATATATGGATCCCTGACCCTATATTTAAAATAAGACTTCTTACTCATGATCCTGTAATAGACACCAATGAAGATGGAGAAATACAACAAAATGAAGCCCTAGCTGTTACTACAAGCCTATACCTCTCAGGAGATACCGCTAGCGAGCAAAACATCACAGATCTTACTGGTATTGAAGCATTTATAAATATAAAAACTATAAATGCGAGCAATAATGAACTAACCAGTATTGATGTCTCGCAACATCTGGCCCTAGAAAACTTAAGGGTAAACAACAATAACATCTCACAAATTGATGTAAGTCAAAATCCTGCTTTAAAGTTACTTTCTATGTATAACAATAGCCTTAGTAGCCTTGATGTAACAAATAACCTTAATTTAAGAAGTCTTTTAGTATCCCAGATGAACCTCGAAAATTTAGATATATCCCAAAACTTTTTACTACGAGATTTGGTGGCAGAAAATTGCGGACTTTCAAACATAAACATAACCCAGAACCAACACCTTGAAATAATTAGTTTAAACAACAACCCAATACAAGAAATTAACTTAAGTACAACCCCGCTTTTAGAAGAACTTGAATTGATTGCAACACAAATAACATCACTAGAGTTAGCATCGCTCTCTGGTCTCACAAAATTAAACCTCAGCGGGAGTATTCTTCAGCATTTAGACGTGAGCACAAATGCAGCATTAGAGAGGATTGACATTAGAAACAGTTTAGTTTTACAGGAGTTAAACATAAAAAACCAAGGCAATGAAAATATAGACATCAGCAGTACATTTCCTAGCAATTTCACAAACCTACCTAAATTAAATAGCGTATGTATTGACAATGTAAACTCACCATTAGCAACTTTTATTATTCAGCAAGTTGACCATCCTGTGACTTTCTCAGAAAATTGCAGCTTTTTAAATGTCCAAAAAAACCAAGAAATACATCTGGTGATATATCCAAACCCAACAAAGAGTATCATACATATTAAATCTAAAGAGGCTATTGTTTCTATAAAGTTAATTTCTATGCATGGCCAAATCATCAAACCAGAAATAATTGGAAGCACTCAATTAGATTTAAGTTTATTACCACATGGGATGTACATTCTAGAAATTAAATTTGACAACAACAGAGTGCTTAGAAAAAAAATTAGTAAACATTAAAATATGAAAAATACACATAAAATAGTCATGATATGTTTTAGCCTTTTATTGTTTTTGTCTTGCTCTTTAAACCTAGACCAAGAAAATACAAATGTGCCCTATTACAGCTTTAGTAATCAAGACCGCTCATTTATAATAAACTATCCATATACTGAGGGGCAAACAATACCATATGTAAATCAAAATGGAGACCAACTACATTTTAGGGTACTTAAAAACCAGACCAGCAAAAATGCTTCTTACTCTGATGGTTCATTATCTGGAGGAGAAGGGCTCCTAGAAAACTACTATGACAGCAAAATAATACAGTTAGAGATCCTTGAAAATACAAGTACAGAACCCTATGCAATGGCAAACTACATCTTTTCAAAAAACAACAACGTGTTAAACACTGGTATAAACTTCCCTATGTGGAATCTGCCATTGTTTTCATTTATCGATGAGGTTCAAAATTCTGTAAATATTTTTATAAATCAGGATCAAGAAACAACAACTCTTACTATTAATGGGCATAAATTCAACAATGTAATTAAACTAATCTCCAATAGTACTAATTCTAATAACGATAGTAGATTTGGTTCCCTTTCACAAAATGTAAATGAACTATGGTATGATTATGACTTCGGAATTATTCAATTTAAAGACATAAATGACACACTTTGGAGCGTTGAATATCCTAAATAAAAACATTCGCTCAGTTGTCTTTGCAATAAAAGTATTAGCAACACATATCCCAAAAAAAGTCTCCCCCTAGCAAAAAAAATAAACACATTATGAATTAGCCAAAAAAAAGGATGCCACGGCAATGGCATCCTAAAATAATAACCAAAAAGTTCAAAAAAGTTTTAATTATTAATACCTCAAAATTATGAGAAATCTATCTCTTTATGCAATAGTATTGCTATTTTTTTTCGAATCAAATTCACAAACACCCATACAAACAAAAGTTGACAGTATGCTGGTTGATATAGACCAGACAGATTTTACAACCGCTATTTTGTATGACAGAACAGTCCCATGGGCATCATTAAATAATTTTAATGAATTACATAATAGCTCAAATAAAAAACACTTTGACCAAGCCTTGTTAGAAATACACAATGCATCAAATCAAGAATTATTTATAAATCATACGCAACTGGGTTCACTCACAACACATGATAGCATTAGTAATGTAGTGGATATTGGTGTTTTAAATGTGACATTCAACTCATTAAACTACTTCGAGCAAGACGAGAGCCAAGGCGGTCTATCAAAAGGAGAAGTAAAATTCGAAAAAATAAATAACGATAAAAGTGCCTTTCAAGAAAATCATGTCTTTGTTTTATCTCCACTAAAGAGTTATGCAAAAGGGGCATCTATCATTTTTAATATTAGTGAAGATTTTATATTCCAAAATTCGTTGAATAAAAATATAAATACCTTGACCTTAGACTTCGGAAATCAACAAATACATACCGTTATAGAAAATGGGATAATAGTACTCCCTCAACTCACCATAACATACACTGAAGATGGTGACAAACAAGTTCTTGCTCAAGCAACAATGACAGATGGGACAACGCAAACAACAAAAGGGCTTATATATACCAGTGGGTTTACTACAAGCCCACCAATATCAAATTTTATTGAAAATTTTGAAGGGTTTGAATCTAATTATCCCTTTACAGGATATGAGCCAGGAGATATTCCCATCAAAGGCAAATTAGATTACAGAATATTTTATAGATCAAACGCCTCCTCACCAACGCTTACAAAACCAATCATAATAATTGATGGTTTTGATCCTGGAGATAAAAGAAAAATCCTTGATGCAGATTCAGACCTACCTCCACAAAAGCACCGCTCTATTAGTGAAATGATGCAATACCTTGATAACAACGGAAATCCAAGAATTCTCATCAAAGAACTTAACACAAAAGGATATGATGTAATTATAGTAAACCACCCTAATTACACCTGCAGTGAAGGTATAGAAATTGATGGAGGTGCAGATTACATTGAGCGTAACGCACTGACTCACGTAACACTATACCAACACATCAATCAATTGCTGTCACAAAATAACAGCCAAGAAGAATTAATCATAGTAGGACCAAGTATGGGAGGGCAAATTTCTAGGTATGCATTAGCCTACATGGAAGCCAATAATATAGAGCATAATACAAGATTATGGGTTAGTGTTGATAGCCCGCATTTGGGAGCAAATATCCCTATAGGGTTGCAATCACTTCTCAGACAAGTAATGTCAGACAACGCTATGGCGCAAGACTTTGTTGAAAACCAATTAGGCTCTATAGCTGCAAAACAACAATTAATTGAGCAGTTAAGTGGCTGGGACAACACTAACCTGCAGCAACAATTCTTGAATGGCAGAACTATTTCTCAAGGTTTTTCTCAAACAAGAGGACACCCCTACTTCACACAATATTATGACAACTTGTTCAATAATGGAATAGTAGCAAGCAATGGATATCCTCAAAACACAAGAAGTGTAGCGCTAGTAAATGGCTCTCTTACAGGAGTTAAAAATTATGATATCCCAACGGCAGAAAATGTTGATTCTTATGCAAATGATGGACAGATAGCTTTAAACCTAAGAGCATTTCAATCAATTTGCGCCCCATGGCCATTTCAAAATAATTGTTGGAATATACACATAGGAAGCCTCGAGAGTTATACCATGCCATCATATGGAGAAAACACAAAAATATCTAGATATAAAAAGGTTTTTGAGGATCATGACAAGCACGTATTCAACAACAACAGTAGAGGTAGCATGGATAATGTCTCAGGAGGTTATTACAATGGATATAGCCAACTTGCACTACCTATCGACGGTACAGACCCTATTGGATCAGGAATCCTCGGGGATATCTCTGATTTACTTGGAGGCGCTACAATAAATGTATACGCTAATCAACAGGTACACTCTTTTATACCAACTATAAGTTCTTTGGGAGTTACCAATCCAGATATGAATTGGACCCAGAACCTAGATAGAGACTTAGTGTGTACAGAAGAAATTCCTTTTGATAATTATTTTGGACCAAAAAATAACCAAGGGCATACAAGCTTCACTCAAAAAAGTATAGAGTGGATGTTTGCAGAACTTGACCAACAGCCCCTATCACCAACCATCTACAATCAACAAAGTAGTTTAAATGGCCCAAGTATTATTTGTGTCAATGATCTTGTAACCTATGATTTTGATCTTTGCTCTAGCGCAGATGTCAAACAATGGCTTGTTTCAGATTCATTACAAATCATAGCCTCCGATGAGCAGTCAATAACTGTTTCATCAACAAATACAAATGAAACTTATAACAACCAGGCCTGGATTAAAGCAGTCTATGACAATCATCAAATTAGCAAAGAATTATGGATTGGCAAACCAGATAATCCGGGAGATATTCTGGGCTTAGATGAGGTGCATTTTGGATCATTCAACAATTATAGTGTTGGTCCTGCTCAAGGAGCTCAGGAGTATATCTGGGAACTTCCAGAACCATTTAATCCAGACAATGATGTTGTCCCGTACATTACAGGCACTAGTGATAATTGGCAAATGAACCCAACAAACACAATCACTAACAACAACGTATTTTCTGGTAATGCTGGATTTGAAGGCGAGATGCTCGTAAGGGCAGTAAATAGCTGCGGGGTGGGTAATTTCTCTTTACTAGAAATAACACAGTATAATTCTGGACCCTGTATTACATGCTTAGATCCTCTTGTAGTTGTTCCGTATCCAAACTCAGCAAGTTCTTCTTTTAAACTAGATTTTAGAACCCAAGGAGAAGGTATTTTTTACATCTATATTTATGATAGTAATTATACTATTAAGTATCAAGGATCCACAAATAATGTAGAAAAAACAATAAATACAGAAAATATCCCACCAGGAACCTACTATTTGCATATTCATACAGCAGAAGAGGTAACCTACCAACAATTACACATCAATAGATAATCTTAAACCAAAAAAAGCTTCCATTTTCATGGAAGCTTTTTTAATAGATTATTAAACTATTAAGCGTTTTGCTCTTTGATTAAATTAAGGGCAGATCCTTTACGATACCACTGTATCTGAGCATCGTTATAGGTATGATTAACCACAATGGTATCTTCACTACCATCACCATGGGTTAAAACAATACTTAAAGGCTTACCTGGAGTAAATTCTGCAATATCTGTAAAGTTAAACGTATCATCTTCCTGGATAAGATCGTAATCTGCCTCATTGGCAAATGTTAGGCCCAACATCCCTTGTTTTTTAAGGTTGGTTTCATGAATACGCGCAAAAGACTTTACAATTACAGCCGCAACACCCAAATGTCTTGGCTCCATAGCAGCGTGCTCTCTAGAGGATCCCTCCCCGTAATTGTGATCTCCTATAACTACCGTAGGTACTCCTGCAGCCTTATAAGCTCTTGCCGTGTCTGGTACACCGCCGTACTCACCATCCAATTGGTTTTTTACAAAGTTTGTTTTCTTTCCAAAAGCATTAACAGCTCCAATCAAACAGTTGTTAGAAATATTATCTAAATGTCCTCTGTAACGAAGCCAAGGCCCCGCCATAGAGATGTGGTCTGTGGTACACTTACCAAAAGCTTTGATTAAAAGTTTTGCGCTAGATAAATCCTCATCTTTGATGGGTGTAAATGGAGTAAGCAGTTGTAATCGCTCGCTACTCTCACTCACACTTACCACAACACCAGAGCCATCTGCCAGCGGTGCAACAAAACCATTCTCTTCTACCTCAAAACCCTTAGGAGGTAATTCCCACCCTGTTGGTTCAGAGAATTTTACTTGCTCTCCTTTATCATTGGTAAGAGTATCTGTTAAGGGGTTAAAATCTAGACGCCCCGCAAAAGCAATGGCCGCTGTAAGCTCTGGTGAAGCCACAAAAGCATGCGTATTAGGATTCCCATCCGCGCGCTTTGCAAAGTTGCGGTTAAAAGAGTGTACAATACTATTTTTTGGTGCGTTTTTTGGATCATCATACCGTGCCCATTGCCCAATACAAGGCCCACAAGCATTGGTAAATATTTTTGCTCCCAAATTCTCAAAGGTTTCTAATATACCATCACGCTCTGTGGTGTAGCGTACTAGCTCAGAACCAGGGTTGATACCTAAATCTGCCTTTAAAGAAAGCCCCATATCAAGCCCTTGTTGGGCTATAGAAGAGGCTCTAGATAAATCCTCATAGGATGAATTAGTACAAGATCCAATCAAACTCCACTCCACATCAAGTGGCCAGTCGTTTTTGGTAGCCTTTGCCTTCATGTCTGCCCCTACTGTGGTAGATAAATCTGGAGTAAAAGGACCATTTAAAAGTGGTCCTAGCTCAGAGAGGTTGATCTCTATTACTTGGTCAAAATACTGCTCAGGATTTTCATACACCTGCGGGTCTGCAGTTAAGTGTTCTTTTACTTTATTGGCTGCATCTGCAACATCTGCGCGGTCTGTAGCACGCAAGTAACGCTCCATAGAGGCGTCATACCCAAAGGTAGAGGTAGTGGCACCAATCTCTGCGCCCATGTTACAAATAGTTCCTTTTCCAGTACAAGACATCGCCGTGGCTCCAGGTCCAAAATATTCTACAATGGCTCCCGTACCCCCTTTGGCAGTTAAAATTTCAGCAACCTTTAAAATAACATCTTTAGGGGCTGTCCAGCCAGATAATTTTCCTGTTAAACGTACTCCTATTAGCTTGGGAAACTTAAGCTCCCAGGCCATACCTGCCATTACATCTACAGCATCTGCTCCTCCAACTCCAATGGCAACCATACCCAATCCACCAGCATTAACTGTATGGCTATCTGTACCAATCATCATTCCTCCAGGGAAGGCATAATTCTCTAATACAACTTGATGTATAATACCCGCACCTGGGGCCCAAAAACCAATCCCATATTTATTAGATACAGAACCTAAAAAATCAAACACTTCATTACTTACCTCATTGGCGCGTTTTAAATCTTTCTTGGCTCCTTGCTTTGCTTGTATTAAGTGATCACAGTGCACCGTTGTAGGTACCGCTACTTTTGGTTTTCCTGCTTGCATAAATTGCAATAGTGCCATTTGTGCAGTGGCGTCTTGACAGGCAATGCGGTCTGGAGCAAAATCTACGTAATGCTCACCTCTTGTGTAAGCTGAAGTGGCAGCGCCCTCCCATAGGTGGTTGTATAATATTTTTTCTGAAAGTGTTAACGGTTTTCCAACAACATTGCGCGCAGCGTCAATACGCTGAGCCATCTGCCCGTACACTTTTTTTATCATTTCTATATCAAACGCCATACTATCTGGTTTTAAATTATGTATACTATAAGTACCGGTAAACCCTTTATTTACAAGTGTTGCGAAGATACAAAAAATATGAATTATTCAAAATTACACAACAAAATTGATTTTAAATTGCATAAAATTCAATAATTAGCAACCATATCCTTTAAAAAAAACGAAATCGATAATTTCAGGGTATGAAAATTATCGATTTAAAAATATATAGGACACCCTAAAAAAGCTATCATGCTGTCCTTTGGTGAAAAAAAAGCTGCAATTGCTATAATAAACTTGTAATTATGTCTTCAATAGAAAGTCCTTCGGCTTCTGCCTTGTAGTTTTTTATCATGCGATGACGCAGTATACCAATGGCAACTCTTTGCACGTCTGCAATATCTGGAGAAAAATTACCTCCAAGAGCAGCATGGGTCTTGGCTGCCAAAATAAGGTTTTGAGAGGCCCTTGGCCCCGCTCCCCAATCAATGTATTTTTGTACCAGATCTGGAGCACTTTGGCTTTTTGGCCTTGTTTTACCCACTAGTGTAACTGCATACTCCACAACATTATCTGCCACAGGGATACGGCGTATAAGCTCCTGAAAGTCTATAATTTCTTGAGCTGTAAATAGTGGGTTAACCTTCTGGGGCTTCCCAGATGTGGTTGCTTTTACTACCTCAACCTCTTCTGCAAAGCTGGGGTAATCTAGGTTAATGGCAAACATAAAACGGTCCAACTGAGCCTCTGGCAAAGGGTAGGTTCCCTCCTGCTCAATAGGGTTTTGAGTAGCCAATACAAAATAAGGTAGATCTAATTTATAGTTATGACCAGCTACCGTTACACTACGCTCCTGCATGGCCTCTAGAAGTGCCGCCTGTGTTTTTGGTGGTGTTCTGTTAATTTCATCAGCCAAAATAATATTAGAGAAAATTGGACCTTTGATGAACTTGAAATTTCTTGATTCATCTAATATTTCAGACCCTAGAATATCACTAGGCATTAAATCTGGTGTAAATTGTATTCGCTTAAATTCTAGACCCAAGGCCTGAGAAACGGTATGTACTAATAATGTTTTTGCAAGTCCCGGAACACCAATTAAAAGTGCATGCCCACCAGAGAAAACAGATAATAAAACCTCTGCAACAACCTGGTCCTGTCCTACAATTACTTTTTTAATTTCTTGGCGCAAGGCATCATACCTTGTGACGAGTTGCTTTACTAACGCTACGTCTGACATATGCTATAAAATAAAATTTTCTTAATTAATTTCGAGTGCAAAACAAGATCAAAAAACACGTGTGATTAAACGTGAAAACTATCTCTTTACCCAATCACTGGCAAAAACACAATCTCTGTAATCTTTATTTACGTTTACATAGGTGTCCTTTATTTTTTTCTCTTGCCACTGCTCAATGGTTTTGATTTGTTTTTGACGAAGCGCAAGAGATTTAATTTTCTCGTAGTCTTCTACAAAATCTGCTGGATGCTCCTCATACTTATTGGTTACCGTTAAAAACTTATAGGTTTTTTTACCTGTTCTGTCTTGGTCAATAAATATTTTTGACACTTCATTTTCGGCAAGATTATACACCTGAGCGCTCAAGGAAGGATCCATTTTAGTTAAATCAAAACGGGTGTCTTGGTTTGATGGGTTTACAAGTTGTCCTCCATTGTTTCGCGTATTACTATCGTCAGAGTATAAACGAGCGGCTTTATCAAAGGATATGCTATCATTGACAATACTGGCTCTAATTTTTTCAATTCGGTCTTTTGCCTCATTAATGGCATCATTGGTCAACTCTGGAAATAAAATGATATGGCGCACATCTATTTCTTGTCCACGAATTTTATCCACCTTTAAAATATGATAGCCAAACTCTGACTCAAACGGCTCACTCACTTCTCCCTCTAATAAAGAAAATGCAACGTCTTTAAAAATCTTTGAATAAGGATCTCCTCGACGCATACTTGGAAGCAAACCACCTCTTGAGGCTGCTCCATCTTTAGAATACAAAACAGCCTTTGTAGCAAAACTAGAGCCTCCCTCTACAATATCTTCTCTCAATTCATTGAGTCTATCCAAAACCCCTTGTATGGCCTGTTTAGAAAATTTAGGCTCCACTACAATTTGAGCCACCTCAACCTCTGCACTAAATACTGGACGTTCATCCTCGGGAATATTAGTAAAGAAAACAGAGATCTCCTCTGGAGTCACCTCAACCGCTTCCACTACTTTGGCTTGCATGCGTTTTGCGAGTTCTATATCTCTTTTGGCTTTCAACAAATCGTTTTTAAGTTGTAATAGATTTTCTTTACGGTAGTAAGCAACCACCTTTTCTTCACTACCCAATTGCCCAACCATGTATTGCACAAGTTGATCTACTTGTGGGTTTATCTCTGCATCAGAGATAGAAATACTGTCTTGCTTTGCTTGATGAAGGTATAATTTATCTTCCATTAACTTTCCTAGAAGTTCACACCTGGTTATCTCCTCCACAGAGACTCCGTTTTGTTTAAATTCTAGATAACTTTTATCTATATCACTATCTAAAACCACATACCCTCCAATAACCGCAGAGACTCCCTCTGCCTTGTAACGCTTGAAAGGCAGAACAGAATCGTTTTGCTTTTTTTGGCTAGCAATTTCTTGTGATGGGTTCTCTCTTGCAACTCCTGTACTATCTACGGCAATTACTTGTTGGGCAACCATTAAGGTTTGAGCACCCAGCAACAAAAGTATTGCAATACTATTTTTGGATATACACTTCAAAATTTTTGTTTTTAACAGCATCTTTAGTAATGTCTTTTTCTAGTTCCTTTATAAGTTCTAGTGTTCTTTTATTTAAAATAATTTCTTTTATAATAGGCTTGATGTATTGCAAAGGTGCTGTTTGATTGGGAGATAGCACATCTTTGATCTTGAGCAAATATACTCCTAATGAATCTTCTAATTGTGAGAAAGTTGCTTTTTTTAAAACCTTAGATTCTTTGGTTCTAATCACGGGTAGTTGCCTCAAAAGCGTTTCTTTTTTAACCCAAACAGAATCATTAAAATTAGCACCCTTATATTCTAGACTACTACCCTGGAGAGCAACAATATCCTCAGTATTAAAACGACGTAATTTTTTCTTTGTTTCAGAAATGGTTGGAAAACTCGCATCTAGATGTATGTATCGCAACTTAAAAATCTCTTCCCGTAGCGTGAAATTAGCTTTATTTTGTTGGTAAAACAAGTCATACTCTTCTTGGGTAATCATACTATCCAAGAGCTTTGACACAATTGCTCCTTTGTATGCCTCAGCAAATAAATCATTTCTATACTCGGCTACCATCCCCTGGTAGTCTTCAATTTGCTGCTGTGGTAGGTTAATATTTGCTTGGTCTATAAGTAGCTGTTGGGTGGCCCATCTTTGAATGTAATTGGCAACAATACTAACACTATCTTGTTTTGTGGTATTTTCTGAAATTAATGCCTGTAGATCTTTTTGGTATAAATAAGTGTCGTTTACTCTAGCAATAGGCACTTTTACATTTTTTGGTTCCAAAAAATCACAGGAAAGTACAACAGTGCATAGGGTCAATATAAAAAGAAATTTAGCCATTATTTTTTAAGTTCTTTTTTGATTTTTTTGAGTGTCTTTTTATGAATCACCACAGAATACTTATCTCTAAGGCTTTGCATCCAAGAGGCTTCAAGCTGTTGTTGGTATTGGCTCATTACACTTCCTCTAACCTGGTCAAAAGGTTTTTCTCCAGCAGGCAACACCTGGTCTACTTGCACCAAGGTAAAGCCGCTCTGGTTTTTATATACTTTTGATACACCTAAAACAAATTCAAAATTCTCGGGTAATTGTGTATCACCTTTTTCAAACATCCCTTTTGAGAGCATAACGCGCAACCCAGCATCGCTGTTGAGCAACCCTTTTACCTCAGAGGGTGTTTTACCTTGTTGTAGTAAAACCTTAGACTCTTGAAGTGCCGCTATTTCGTTACTAGTTAATATAGATGCATTCACTCTATTTTGCCATAAATAGGTTGCTTTGTTTTTTTGATAGAAAGCCCTCTGGGCTAGGGTATCTGTTTTTGCAGCATTCCAGACGTTTTTCTCCATCACATCAAAAATTAGAAGGCCATCTCTATACTCACCAATTACTGCTGCATAGTCAAGATTCTCATCTTCAAGCTTATCTCTAAAGTAATCTTGGAGTACTACTGTTTCAAAATCATCGTATAAATACCTTACCATACCCTCAATAGTCTTGACAGAGGTTGGCACTGGTCTTTTTTGTCTAAGTGCCAAATGTGCTGCAAAATCTTTGTAGTAAAAATTTGTGTCCCCAATAGTAAAAATAACCTTATTAAGTGCTGGTTCTAGGGTATCATAACTCCATCTTCTACTGAAAATTTCTTTGTCAACAAAGCCGTTAAAAAAATTAGTGTACGTGGCATCATTAGCATAGCCATATTTATCTTTTATTTTACTTCTTATCTCTGAGGTAACAGCCATTAATCGTTCTCCTCTTTTACCTTGGGCAAGAAGTCTTTCTTTTTGCTGTTCAAAGGTTTTTGGTTCGCTTATAGCCTCCAAACGTATGATGTGCCAACCAAAAGAAGAAGCAACTGGTTTAGAAACCTCTCCAAGTGTGTCTAATTTAAAAGCGGCCGCCTCAAAGGCAGGAGATCTTAACTTTCCTCTTGTAAATGGTTTTAATTTTCCGCCAGAGACCCCAGAGTTTTTATCGTCTGAGAATTGCTTTGCGAGGTCTTCAAATTTCTGTCCTTGGTTTAATAATTGGTATATTTCGTTTATTCTAACCTGAGGATCAAAATTAGGATCTTCTTTTTTATTTGAAACCATGATGTGAGATACGGTAATTTGATTACCTGTAGGTCTTCTATCTAGTACCTTGATGACATGGTATCCGTAAGAGGTCCTAGTAATATCAGAAATCTCCCCTACCTTGGTGTTGTAGGCAGCATTCTCAAATGGGTATAACATAGAAAAAGCAGAAAAATAACCTAGGTTTCCTTTTTGCTGCTGGGTGTTTGGCTCTTCAGAGTATTGAAGAACTAAATCAGTGAAGTCTGCACCATTTTTAGCCTTTTGCATAACCTCTCTTGCTTTATTGAAGGCCTGCAAAGTATCTTGGGGCAAGGCATCATAACCAACCATAATTAAAACGTGTTGTGCATTAATTTGCTCCTTAGAACGCTCAAAGGCCTCAAGGGCCATGTCTTCTTCTATTTTCTGCTCAAACAAATAATTTCTAGATAATTGAGCACGGTACTTTTCAAACTCTTTTTTATATGCTTTTCCTTGATCGAGTTTTTGAGCATAAGCCTCTTTCACTTTTAGCTTATAATCTACAAACAAATCTAAATAGCCATCCACAGATTTTTGAGACGTATCTTTTACCAAATCTAGGTTTTTTTTATACACCCTTAAAAAATCTTGTTTGTAGACAGGAGTATTGTCAATGGTAAGAATAACATCTCTTTGAGATTGAGAATGTGCCTTAAACACAAAGGAAAGTATTGTGCATACAAGAATGATTTTTTTCATAAAAAGAGGGTATTACAGGGAATATTCTTCTAAAAGGTTAAAATATAACTTTGCAAACAAAAATAACAATTTGCCACTTGTAAACAAATCAAATTAATAACGCAATAGGATACAAAAAAGTACATGCCTGAGGGTTTAAAAAAAGAAGTATTTTTGTGAAGCACATAGTAAGATAAAAACACCTTACGGGTAATTGAAACAAAAATAGATGAGCCAACGCATAAAATTAATTTGGGACTTTAAAGGCCCTAACGCCTCTCAAACTGCGGCACACCATATCATACATTTGGAAGAGTTTTCACGTTCAGAAAAACTGCAGAACACACTTTGTGGTCAAGAGAATGTCCATGATATGCACCATATTGCTTATTTGGTGGTAGAGAAAAAACACATGGATGATTTAAGAGAGCGTCTTAAACCACACAGAGGGCAATTATACCAAGAAAAATAGCTTACGGAATATTTAAATACTTGTGAGTTTGCAAAGATACCATCCACTTGGGGTTTGCCATAACATAGTCTACAATTTGAGGAATCATAGTTTCCCTTTTACTCCATTCTGGCTGCAGGTATAAAATACAATCACTCCCCACCTTTGCAGCTTGCTCTTCTGCGAATTTAAAATCGTTTTTATTGTATATGATCACCTTTAATTCATGAGCTGCTTTGTATACCTGTTTGGTAGGTAGTTTCATTTTTTTTGGAGACAAACAAATCCAATCCCAAGAGCCAGATAAGGGGTAAGCTCCAGAAGTTTCTATATGAGTATTCATACCCATATTTTTTAACAAAGATGTTAGTGGACCCATATCCCAGGTAAGTGGCTCTCCACCAGTGATAACAATAGTCTTGGAGTAGTTATTCGCATTTTCTGCGATAGCCTCAATGGCCGTTGGGGGATGACTCTTTGGATTCCAGCTTTCTTTAACATCACACCAATGACAGCCTACATCACAGCCTCCAACTCTAATAAAATAAGCTGCAGTACCTTTGTGATATCCCTCCCCTTGAATGGTGTAAAACTCTTCCATAAGTGGAAGCATTACACCTTTGTTTACTTGCTCTTGAATCTCTTTTTGCATAGGTGAGCAAAGATAGTATAATTATCTACGATGGGTGCAAATTTGTATAAAGACAAAAGAAGAAAAGTACCATTACAATTTCTGAAATAAAACAGCCTAAAATACCTTTCCATAAAACTAAAGTCTATAATATTTTACAAGACAGGATACAATTGTTATTTTTATAAAAATTAAAAACATGCTCCTCCAACAAGAGACAGTATAACTCCCAAAAACCAAAACAAAATAATGAAAAACGCTCTTATTATAACAGCTTTAACTACGCTACTTTCTATACAATGCACAAACAAAAAAGACGCATTTACCATAGCAAATGGTGAAATAGGCAGTCTTACAAGCCAAACTACCGTAAACCAACTAAGAACTGTTTTTGCTAATGATAGCATTGTATCTCTTTCAAAGATAAACCCAAGTGATGCCCTTCAAGGAGACGTAGAAATATTTTCAAAAGATGGTAATAAACTACTGGGGCTATCTCCAAATAACCAAAATAACCCAGATGCTACCATTAATACCATACGGGTATATGACTCTAGATATAAAACCAGCAAAGGGCTCTCCATGAAAAGCACCTTCAAAGATATCAAAGACAATTATGAAATCTCTGGCATACAAACAAGTATTGACGCTGTTGTTATTTTCTTAAAAGACAGTGATGTGTTTGTCACTATAGATAAAAAGGAGTTGCCAGAAAACCTAAGGTACAACCCAAACCTAACCATAGACCCGTCTCAAATACCACAAGGCGCTACCTTTAAGTACCTTATGATTTCTTGGGAGGATTAACACTAATTAAAGCAATACACCTTAATGCCCACACTTTCGCCTTTCCATCTAGCCATACCCGTTGATGACTTAGCAAGTTGCAGAACATTTTATAGAGATACACTTGGTTGCCAAGAAGGGAGAAGTAGTGATCATTGGGTAGATTTTAATTTCTTTGGACACCAACTTGTCATACACCTAAAGGAAGAACCCTTAGATAGGGCTCCAACAAATCAAGTAGACGGCAAACAGGTGCCAATCCCGCATTTTGGTGTGGTGCTTGATATGGATACCTTTCAAAAGTTGGCAAAACAACTTCAAGAAAAGAACATCGAGTTTATCATCGAACCTTACATACGCTTTAAAGGACTAGTAGGAGAACAGGCAACCATGTTCTTTAAAGACCCTAGCTCAAATGCCTTAGAGTTTAAAGCATTTGCAGATGCAAATCAACTATTTGCAAAATAAACCAAAAGAAAAAAATCTGACCAATGGTATTAGCTGTTTGTAGTAGCACGCTGCTCTCTGGCAAGTAGGGTGTTTTTAAGTAGCATGGCAATAGTCATAGGTCCTACTCCACCAGGAACAGGAGTTATAAAACTTGCCTTTTTGCTCACCCCGTCAAAATCTACATCACCAACAATTCTGTAGCCTTTTGGTCTTGAAGTATCCTCTACTCTTGTGATTCCAACATCAATTACCACAGCATCGTCTTTGACCATTTCTGCTTTCAAAAAATTAGGCACTCCAAGGGCAGAAATCACAATGTCTGCTTGAGAAATTATTTGTGTTATGTTTTTTGTGTTACTGTGGGTTAGGGTTACCGTAGAGTTTCCTGGCCAACCCTTGCGGCTCATTAGTATACTCATGGGCCTACCAACAATGTGGCTTCTACCAATAACAACAGTATGCTTCCCCTTTGTATCTACATTATAACGCTCTAATAATTCTAAAATTCCAAAAGGGGTGGCAGGTATAAAAGTTGACATATCAAGGGCCATTCTCCCAAAGTTTTCTGGATGAAATCCATCTACGTCTTTACTAGGATCTACCGCCATTAAAACGCGCTGAGTATTTATTTGTGGAGGTAGTGGTAACTGTATGATAAAACCATCAATGTCATCATTGTGGTTTAATTCTTTAATTTTATCTAAAAGTTCTACCTCACTTGTGGTGTGAGACATGCGTACCATTGTAGACTCAAAACCAACCCTCTCACAAGAGCGGACTTTACTTCCAACATAGGTTAGGGATGCGCCATCATCTCCTACAATTACAGCAGCTAGATGAGGTACCTTTTCTCCGGCATCTTTCATCTTTTTAACCTCTACCGCAATTTCATTTTTTATATCGTTTGATACTTTTTTTCCGTCTAAAATTGTCATAGCCTGTGTTTTATAATTCTTGCCTACAATGATGTAATGGTACTTAACGCATATTACCCATCATCTGCATCATCTTTTTACCGCCTCCACCTTGCATCATTTTCATCATTTTACTCATCTGCTGAAACTGCTTGAGTAGTTGATTAATTTGCTGTACTGAGGTACCACTACCTTTTGCAATTCGTTTTTTACGACTAGTATCAATTTTTGTAGGTACACTTCTCTCAAGTGGCGTCATAGAATGAATGATAGCCTCTATATGCTTAAAAGCATCATCATCTATATCAACATCCTTCATAGCCTTTCCAGCACCCGGTATCATTCCTACTAGATCCTTCATGCTTCCCATTTTCTTGACCTGATTGATTTGCTTTAAAAAATCATCAAAACCAAATTGATTTTTGGCTATTTTCTTTTGTAATTTTCTTGCCTCATCTTCATCAAACTGCTCTTGGGCTCTCTCTACCAGAGATATAACATCTCCCATACCCAAGATTCTATCTGCCATACGATCTGGATAGAACACATCAATTGCATCCATTTTCTCACCAGTACCAATAAATTTAATAGGCTTATTTACAACACTTTTTATAGACAGTGCAGCACCACCCCTTGTATCACCATCAAGTTTGGTAAGGATGACCCCGTCAAAGTTAAGTCTATCATTAAAAGTCTTGGCAGTATTAACAGCATCTTGACCCGTCATAGCATCTACAACAAACAATGTCTCGCTTGGAGAAATTGCTTTGTGTACATTTTCTATTTCTTGCATCATTGGCTCATCAACCGCCAAACGACCGGCAGTATCTATAATAACAACGTTATGACCCTTTGCCTTTGCATGGGCAACAGCCTTTGTTGCAATAGCGACAGGATCCATATTACCTTGTTCACTAAATACCTCAACCCCTATTTGATCTCCAACAACATGAAGTTGATTGATCGCTGCAGGACGGTACACATCACAGGCAACCAATAAAGGATTTTTACTTTTTTTGGTTTTTAAATAATTGGCCAGTTTACCAGAGAAGGTTGTTTTACCACTACCCTGTAAACCAGACATTAAAATCACACTTGGTGAGCCTTTCAAGTTAATCCCAGCAGCATCTCCACCCATAAGAGCTGTGAGTTCATCCTTTACAATCTTGACCATTAATTGGCTAGGTTGCAGAGATGTCAATACATTTTGACCCAGCGCTTTTTGCTTTACGGTTTTAGTAAAATCTTTGGCTATTTTAAAATTAACATCGGCATCCAAAAGGGCACGACGCACCTCTTTTAGGGTTTCTGCAACGTTAACCTCTGTAATACTTCCGTGCCCTTTGAGCACATGAAGGGCCTTATCTAACTTATCACTTAAATTATCAAACATAGAAAATACAATTTTAAAAAATCACAAAAGATTTAACCGCAAATATACTAATTGATTGGGGAGTTTCAAAGTTGAGTAGATATTTAAAATACTGAATTTTTTTGTATAATTTTACAGCAACAAAGCATGAAAAAACACTCAAATATTTGCCAAGAAGCGGTCTTTAACAAGATCTACAAAGAGCAGGTACAATCATTACGAAACTTTATGTTCTTTAAAACAAAGAGCACGGACGCTTCTTATGATTTGGCCCAAGAAGCTTTCTTGAAATTATGGCAAAATTGCGGAAAAGTTGCTCCCAATAAAGCCAAAAGCTACCTCTTTACAACTGCAAACAACCTTTTTTTAAATACCGTAGCACATAAAAAGGTGCAATTTAAATTCACCCAAGGCGTGAAAAAATCACAGGACAACAACTCTCCTGAGTTTCTATTGGAAGAAAAAGAATTTGGCCAGAAATTACAAAAGGCTCTAGATAGTCTCACCCAATTACAACGCACTGCATTTTTACTAAGCCGCGTAGAGGGTAAAAAATATAGAGAAATTGCTGCTATATATAATATTTCAGAGAAAGCTGCTGGAAAGCGAGTATTAGATGCTTTAGAAAAACTACGAGAAACAATAGAGAATTTATAAACCCCTTAAGGTGGTAAAATAACAAGTAACCTGTTATACAATAACAAGCAAGTAGATGGAAACAAAACAAGCATTAGAAAAATGGCTTAACAATGAGGCTTCTCCCGCAGACATGCAGGTGCTTAATCAATGGCCAGGTTTTGATATCTATAAAAAAATAGATACTCACACTAAAGCTATGGTATTGCCTGAGCATGATGCAATTTCTGGACTAAAAGCCTTGAAAGACACTTTTTTATTAACCTCACCACAACAAAAAACGCCTAAAGTAATTACAATGCCAAGGCTGTTAAAAATTGCGGCACTATTGATACTATTGGTGCTATCAAGTGTGTTTGTAACTTCACTACCTACAAACATACAGGCTCCAATTGCCACTACACAAACCATAGTATTACCAGATAGCTCAAAAATAACATTAAAGGAAAATGGGCGTATTAGCTACAAAAAATATGGCTGGCCTTTTACAAGAGAGGTAACCCTTGAGGGGGAGGCTTATTTTGAGGTGGCAAAAGGCAAAACATTTACCGTGGTTACCCCAACGGCAAATGTTAGTGTACTTGGTACCTGCTTTAATGTAAAAACAGAGAATGATCTTTTAATTGTTTCTTGTTTTGAAGGGCTTGTCTCTGTACAAGCTAATGGAACAAACACCTTAGTGGCTGCTGGTGACTCTTTTAGCTTTTCTCCCATGATAGTTAACAACAAGATATACACCTCCAAACCCACTTGGATTTTTAACGAAAGTAGTTTTATAGACATGCCCCTTGAGACCGTATTAATGGAAATTGAAAAACATTACAAAGTTACCATCACAACTAAAAATATTGATGTAACTTTACGTTACACAGGTAGCTTTACCCACACAAACCTGGACCAAGCGCTGCAAACTGTTACACAGCCCCTTAACCTATCTTTTAGTAAAGATTCAAAAAATGAAGTACAAATTTATAACCTTAAAAAACAATAAGTATTCTTTTATATACTTGTGTTTTTTATTGTTTTTTTGGACTCATTGCTGTCTTGCCCAAAATACTGAAAACACCATACCTTTTGTAGATGCTATCTCTGAAATTGAAACTGTATTTGATGTAAAATTCTCTTACAACAGTGACACAGCAAAAAGATGTAGGGTCTTTAAACCTAACACAAACCAAACACTTAAACAGACATTAAAGATGTTCTTTGAAAAAGAGAACATTAACTTCACCTTTGTTAGTAGCCGTTATATAACAGTGACCTTTCCAAAAAAAATGGTCTCTTTTTGTGCCACATTTATTGACATCCAAACAGCAAAACCTCTTGCGATTACCGCTATTTCAGAAAACAAAACATACACTGCTAACAGTGGAGGAATCTTAAACATAAATAGCATTGCAGATACCCAAGAGTTAGAACTATACTTTGAGGGACAATTTATAAAACCACTAGTTATTTATAAAGCAATTGCCAGTACAAAGGGCAATTGCCCTTTGATTTTTATAAACCTTGGATATATCAATACATTACCCACCATCACACTCTCTAGCTACATAGCAAAAGGAATTGAAAAAACAAAAAAAGGGGCAATTGTAATTACAAACAATGACTTTGAAATTTTACCCTCACTTACAGAGCCAGATGTTTTACAAATTGCGCAGGTACTCCCCGGTATTCAAAGTTATGATGAAACAGCTTCAAACATTAACATAAGAGCCGGTGGTAGTGATGAAGTAACTATTTTGTGGAACGATATTAGAATGTACCAAACAGGTCATTTTTTTGGACTTATATCTGCCCTAAATCCAAACCTTATAGACAACGTAATTATTTATAAAAACGGAACACATCCAAGATACAGCGAAGGAGTATCTGGAGTAGTACACATCTATCCAACAAATACCATTGATCCAGAGATAGAAGGAGGTGTTGGCATAAATTTAGCCAGCACCAATGCCTTTATAAAAATACCGGTAACAAATTCATTTGCAATTGTTGGATCTGGAAGAACCTCAATTAACAACGGTTTGGGTAACCCTATTTACAAATCATTTTTTAAAAGAACCTTTCAAAATACAGAAGTAACAAACCTCAACAACACTCAAGAAGAAACCCTAAGAACAACAGATGAAGATTTTAATTTCTTTGACATTAGTCTATCTGCACTTTGGGACATTACGCCAAAAGACAAATTAAATTACCACTTTATGACCATTAGCAATGGGCTTAAATTTAACGAGCGTTTGTTTACAGGTGGCATATCAACAGCAAGTTTTAATGAATTAGAGCAAAACACCCTATTAAGCGGCTTTAATTACCTGAGAAATTGGAACCAGAAACTCACCACAGGGGTTCACTACAGCAATAGCACTTATAAAGCCAATTCGCAAAATACACAGGTAGAACAAGCAAGTCAAAAATTACAAAAAAACCAAGTAAAAGAACAAAGCCTAAAGTTTGACACAAGCTATGTGATAAACGATGACTTTTCTATTGAAGCTGGCTATCAGCACACAAGCACTCTTATAGAAAACCTAGAAACTCCACAGAACACTACCCCAATTCCAAACAGCGCAACAAAAGGAATTACCAATGGGGTTTACGTGCAAACCACAGCCCAACTATTTGATGACAACACTACAGTGACACTAGGGGTAAGAGCAACAAATCTATCCAACTTTGATATGCAAATAGAACCAAGAATTACTCTTTCACAACGCATAAAAAAACATTGGAATGTATTTATATCTGGCGAGAAAAAACATCAAAACGTATTGCAATTTACAGCCAATGAAAATCAATTGTTAGGCATACAAAATAAACAATGGATCTTGGCAGATGGGATTCAAAACCCTTTGCTAAAAAGTACTCAAGCATCTTTTGGGACAGATTATACTCAAAAAAATTGGACCCTCAACGCAGAGGTTTTTTATAAAAAAGTAGCTGGTATCAATACCCGTAATCTAGGTTTTAGAAACCAATTTCAAGACACTCAGGCTATTGGTAATTATTCAAGTCAAGGGCTTGAGGTAGCCATTGGTAAAAAACAAAAAAACTTCACTACTTGGTTAAGTTATACCTACATCAATAGCAATTATGAGTTTAAAACCCTCTCCCCTAGGAGATTTCCAAACAACTTTAATGTTACTCATTGTGTAAATGCGATAGCTACCTATACCTTTAAAGAGGTTACTATCTCTGCAGGGGCCAATTATCACTCTGGACTACCCTTCACCACACCAAGTAACCAAAATGCAATTACAAATACCATTAACGGGCCCCAGATACAGTACAACAACCCTAACAATCAAACATTAAAAGAATATTTTAGGACTAATATCTCTGCAGTGTACAAGACCCCTTTAGATGATACATTTGATGCAGTTATAAATCTCTCATTACTAAATTTATTTGACACAAAGAATGAGTTAGGAAGATACTACCAAATACAAACAAGCCCCCAAGGAGAAAATTATATTAACACAGTTACTCAATATTCTTTAGGCTTTACACCCAACATATCATTGCAGCTATTATTTTAGAAATTACATTCTATTAGGTACTTGGATCCCTAGCAATGAAAATGCTGTTTTTATCACAGCCCCAACTGCGCCGCAAAGGGCAACTCTAAATTCTTTTTCTGTGTTGTTTTGTGCCGCAAATATGGGAACATTTTGATAAAAAGAATTAAACTCCTTCACCAAATCATAGGTGTAGTTGGCTATCAGTGCTGGGCTATAATGTGAGGCTGCCTGTTGAATTGTCTCAGGAAATAACTGAAGTGTTTTTAACACTTGTTTTTCTTTGGGATCAAGGGAAACAATACCCTCCAAAGATTGGTGGTTAGCCTGTGATGCCCTTCTTAATATGGATGCAATACGCGCGTAAGTGTATTGGATAAACGGTCCAGTATTGCCTTGAAAATCTACACTCTCCTCTGGATTAAATAAGATTCGTTTTTTAGGATCTACCTTTAGTATGTAGTATTTTAAAGCCCCAAGGCCTATGGTAGCATACAGCGTTTGTTTTTCTTGGGTAGTAAAATCATCAATCTTACCCAGAGACTCAGAAATACTGCAAGCTGTTGCTGTCATATCTTTTATTAAATCATCTGCATCTACCACGGTACCCTCTCTAGATTTCATTTTACCACTTGGCAAATCAACCATTCCATAACTTAGGTGAAATAAGTTTTTAGCCCATCCAAACCCTAGTTTCTGGAGTATTAGAAATAACACTTTGAAATGATAATCTTGCTCGTTTCCAACGGTGTAAATCATACCGTTTATATCTGGATAATCTTTAACGCGCTGTATGGCAGTTCCAATATCTTGAGTCATGTAAACAGCCGTTCCGTCTGCGCGTAACACGATTTTTCTGTCTAGGCCCTTGTCGGTGAGATCACACCAAACAGAGCCGTCAGGGTCTTTGGTAAATACACCACTTGAGAGCCCCTCTTGGATAAATTCTTTACCAAGCAAATAGGTGTTACTCTCATAGTAATTTTTATCAAAATCTACACCTATATCTGCATAGGTTTGATCAAAACCGTTATACACCCAACCGTTCATGGTTTGCCATAGTGAGACAATCTCTTTGTCTCCAGCTTCCCACTGCAAGAGCATTTGCTGGGCCTGCAAAATAATAGGAGCTTGCTTTTTTGCATCTTCTTCTGAAATTCCTTGCGCTGTTAAACCAGCAATTTCTTTTTTATACTCTTTATCAAAACGTACGTAGTAGTCTCCTACTAATTTGTCTCCCTTTTTCCCTGATGATTGAGGGGTTTCTCCTTTCCCATATCGTTGCCAAGCTAGCATGCTTTTACAAATATGAATACCACGATCGTTTATAATTTGGGTTTTGTATACTTTTTTACCACTGGCTTTCACTATTTGAGCCACACTGTATCCTAGCAACACGTTACGTACATGTCCTAAGTGGAGTGGTTTGTTTGTATTTGGAGAGGCAAACTCTACCATAACGGCATCATTACCTGGAGCTACTACACCAAAGGTATCCCAAGTGGGTGTGTTTTTAAAAAAATCTAAATAATACCCATCACTAATAACAAGGTTTAAAAAACCCTTTACCACATTACAACCAGTAACATAAGCTACATGCTCTTGTAAATAGGCGCCAATAGCCTGGCCAATGGCCACAGGGTTGCCCTTAACAACACGCAGCATAGGAAACACCACTACAGTAATATCTCCCTCAAACTCTTTACGAGTGGCTTGAAACTCTACGGTTTCTAGGCTGTTATCATAAAGATTTTTGACAGCATCTTTAACTTTCTTACTAAGGATATCTTGCAGGGTCATGAATTTATTTTAAAGGTGTAAAGATAGTTTTTTTAAGGCTTTTTTGGTATGGTCTACTATCTATAGTGCCTAGTGTTTGATTTGTTATTTTAGCTAATTAAACCTTTTATAGTCTACAACTTTTGGTTTGAGATATTTTAGCTCTTATGCTATTGGTCAGCAAATTTACTTAAAAGTCATGATAACCCTGCCATTGAAAAATATATAATTTTTATACTTAACCAACTTACCAAAATTTTATTTAATGGCCTCTTTTGTGGTCTTTAATAACTACATTATTTGTTGCGTTGGTTTTCAACCCACTCATCAATAAATTTATAAAGGTTATCATTGCTTAATTGACATAAAAAACCCTCACATTTCTGCAAGGGTTTCATACTGTTGGAAGGTTTTAAAACATAGTTTTTACGTAAAGATATTCATTTACTATTCACGAATCATTGTTTTATTTACCACCCCTTTATTGGTATTAATAGAGATGTAGTATAACCCTGCAGATAGATTTAATATATTTATATTCTCAAACTCTACAGTAACAAAAATACGTTGACCTACAGCGTTGTAGATTGACACAGCAGTAATTTCTACCCCTTTTGGGATTGAGATATTAAGATAGTCACTCGCTGGATTTGGATAGATTTGGATCTCTTGACCCAACAAATTGACGTTGTTTATAGATAAGTTTGGGTTTACTAACTCCAAATTTGAGCGCAGATTAAAAGGTAAAAGGGGATCGCTGCTGCAAGATGCTACCTCAATAGACACATAATACTCATAAAAATTATCTACTACATTAGCAGAGGTATCATTATAGGTTGTATTGTTAAAAGAGAGAGAGGTTAGTAATTCATACCCTGTGCCATTGGTGTTTTTGTATATATTGTAGGTGCTAAAATCAAGACCTAGATAGGGTGTCCAAGATAAGTTTATAGAATTATCTGAAGCAATACCGCTTTGCAATAATATGGTTTTATGGAAAGATGATTCTGGATAATTTGCCCCACATATATCTGTAGTTTTAATTTTATAACGGTATGCTTGAGAGGCGTTGTTAGACTCTGTGTCTAAAAAAGAAACCTCTGGAGGTATAATAAAGCCAATAGTCTCGTAGTTACCCGAAGGAGCTTCTCTTAGCACTTCATAATACTCAACATTAACACCGCTATTGGCAGGGTCATTGGTAATAAATATTCGGTTATTGGTTACCTGTACTTGATCACTAGAGACATAGCATACCTCTGCTACATCTACTGTTAAAGTAACGGTTACCGTTTGTGTGTCTGTAGTTTCAATACCACTTCCATCAACTAGGGTCCAAGTCACCTGCGTATTTCCTAAGGGAAATTCTACAGGTGCATTATTAGTAATTGTTTGTATACCACATCCACCAGTAATAGTAGGTGTACCTAGATCAACATTTGTAGCAACACATGAACTAAGATCTGGGTCTATATTCAAATTATTTGGTGCTATTATAATTGGGTCATTAAATATTACTGTTATTGTTTGTGTGTCTGTAGACACAACACCATTTTCATCAACTAGTGTCCAAATCACTTGTGTTTGACCTATAGGAAATACGTTAGGAGCAGTATTACTAATTGTCTGTATACCACAACCAATAACAGTAGGTTCACCTAGATAAACATTTGCGGCAACACAAGAATTAGGGTCTGGGTCTATATTCAAATCAATTGGTGATGTAATGATAGGCGGAGAGTAGAAATCTCCATTTATTGTCCAACTTTTATTATTTATTAAATCTTCTCTTACTGCTATATTACAATAAACTAAGTTTTGGGCTACAAGTGTTTTATTAACAAGGTTCTGATTAGAAAAAGCTTCTAACAGGGCATCATAATTATTAATATCTAAACCAGAGTCATATATAAATCTATCTAGTGACACATCATCGTTAAATTGCCAGTTACTTATATCTTGGTTAAAGTTCTCCGCAGCTTCAAACATACTCTCCATTGAAGTTACATTACTCACATTCCAATCTTCTAGGGGTTGATTAAAATTAGAATTTAAAAGAAACATAAAACTCATATTAATCACATTGCTCACATCCCAAGAGCTTATATCTTGGTTAAAAGAAGCTTCTGCAAACATAGCTATCATATTAATCACATTGCTTACATCCCAAGAGCTTATATCTTGGTTAAAAGAAGTTTCCGCAAACATACCTGCCATTGTAGACACATTGCTCACGTCCCACGAACTTATATCTATGTTAAAAGAAGCTCCAGCAAATATTTGATTCATATTAGTAATACCACTCGTACAAGTAGTAGCAGCGTTAGCTTCAGTTATTTGTTCTTTGGTCCTTTTAGTATAGGTAATCCCGTTAACCACTCCCGTTTCTCCAAAAGCTGCATTTGGGCACATACAGGTAACCCCGTTGGGGTTTAGGTAAAAATTAGCTGAGCAATCGATAACGGTTATTGTAAAATTTGTTGTGGCGTATTCACTAGTGTTAGTATTAGTTACTCTTGCGAAAATTTCTTTTGGGTTCGTAAGGTTTGTGTAGGGAGAAGAAATAGAATTTTCTCCATTATTAGCTTCAGATTGAGTTTCATGATAGGTCACATCAAAATCTAATG
>Ga0115572_10000648_pt1 | contig 29160 bp, 19 predicted proteins | sample COGITO_mtgs_1206_FD_88681 | JGI IMG/M metagenome (GOLD analysis project Ga0115572, IMG submission 88681) | Pelagic marine microbial communities from North Sea - COGITO_mtgs_120607 | ecosystem: Environmental > Aquatic > Marine > Epipelagic | place: Germany:Helgoland, sampling site Kabeltonne... | reverse complement strand
GGACAAATATTTAATCAAATTAAAACAACAGTAAGTCAATTAGATAGATTCAAAGGAGAAGAACAATAATGGCAACAGCAGTTACATCAAGTATCGAAACTAAACCAGTCAAAGCTAAACCAAAAGTTAGAATTAGAAAAACTCGTAAAACAAAAAAGAAAGGTAAAAACTATTATTTCAATCAAGGAACTGAAAAAGCTATTATCCGTTATAATAAAACGGATGACGCTCGCTTAAAGAATATAATCTACAATGAACATATCAGAGCTGCTTTCGATAAATTAGCTGAGAATATCATTCATACATTTAAGTTTTATTACTTTGATGTCGGTTCTGTAGAGGTAAAGCACGAGGTTGTATCTTTCTTAGTTATGAACATACATAAGTTTAAAGAAGGTAAAGGTAAGGCTTTCTCATACTTTAGTATCGTAGCTAAAAACTATCTTATCCTTAACAACAATAAAAACTATAAGATGGGTAAGATACACTCTGAAATGAAGGTATTAGATTACAAAAGAAATCTTATGGGTGAGAACACCACCAGCGAAACTGCCGAAAAGTCTGTTTTGTTTGTAGGTGAACTACATAGGTTTTGGGATGCTAACTTAACTAGCATCTTTCGTAGGGATAAAGATATAAGGGTTGCTGATTCAGTACTACATATCTTTCGTATAAAAGAAAATATAGAGAACTTTAATAAGAAGGCTCTTTATATCCTTATTCGTGAGATGACAGGTTCTAATACGCAACATATTACTCGTATTATTAATGTTATGAAGAAGTATAATAAGAGGTTACTGTTAGAATTTGATAAGGAAGGTATGGTTGATGTGAGTTATACTGGCTCACTTGTAAGAGAATAAAACAAAAAGGGAGTTTTTACTCCCTTTTTTTGTGCCTTGTAATATTTTTACCAAAAGTTTTGAAATTGAATATTTATATATAACAACAATTCCAATAAATATCAATGAGGTACAATATGGCAAATGATTATGAAATATTTGAGGGTAAGTCATTATCTGGTTTATTCCAAGATATATACGAAAATACCAAAACAAATAAGACTCAATTAGAAGTTCTTATGAAAGAGGTTGTTGGTTTTATAAAAGACGGTGATACTGCTGTACAGATTATCCCTATGTTAAAAGAATATTTAGAAATAAACGTTAAAAACGATGACCAATTAGTAAAGGTAGCTGCTATAGTACAACGTATAATAGCCGCAGAGAGTAAAGGTACAGGTGAAGATGAGTATGGTTTATCTGATGCTGAGAAGGAACAGTTATTGGGTGCGATAGAAGATGCGGCTACTGATTTACAGAGCCATTCGGATGAGATAGAAGATGACATTAAAAGGATTGAGAATTAATGGCATATAGAAAAAGTTCTCATATTTATAATAGGGAAGTAGACAAAACAGGCCTTACAACTTACGATGATGTTTACGGTATCTTACAAGATAACATAGATCAAATCTCTGAGTTTTACGAAATAGAACCAGCAGTAGTAACTGAAGTATTTCTTGAACCAAAAGACTTACCGTTGATAAACGCTGAAGCTAATAAGAAAATACCTAACTATTTTTACTACGGAACAATCAAAGCTAGATTTATTTACAGTCAAGATAAAGAAGATGAGATTACCGATTACATAAAACCTTTATCCTCGCATATGGTGGTTTATCCTGTAGTTGGAGAAGTGGTGAATGTAGCAACACACGGTGGACAATTGTATTACTACAAACCTCTGAACTTACGAAATAATGTAAATATGAATAGAGCTGCTGGTGCTAAAATTGATGGTGTAGTTAAGCCCGGTATTACAAAATATAATAGAACCTTAGTTTCAAAAAAAGGTGATATAAATATAAATGGTAGGTTTGGTCAAGGAATAAAATTTAGTAGTAACGAAGACTATAGGTTTCCAACAATAAAAATTACTAATGGACAAAACAATGATAGAAGAAAATGGAATGATGATTATTTTCCACATTTACAGAACGTTAATTTAGATGGTTCTACAATACTAATTTCTTCTGGTGAGTTAAGCAATAAAAACGATATTTTAATACCAGCAGCTAATTCTTCTTGGTGGCCTGCGAAATGGAAAACATCCATTACGGGTAATGTAATTATGTTGAACTCTGATAGCTTAGTATTTAACGCAAAAGGAAAAAAAGGAGATATTCACATTTCTGCTACGAGAAATATCAGCTTGTCTTCTAACTATTCAGTTACTTTAGAAGGTGGTGAAAATGGGGTAATAAATTTAGGAGACGCTGACGCTACCAATCCTGTTCTAAAGGGAAAGGAAACAGAAGAATTATTTAAAAAGTTATTTTCAATTTTAACTGATTTTACAAATACTCTTGGTAGTGTAAGTGGATTTGAAGAAGTAAACGATGCTGCTACAGTAATGTTTGATAAAGTCAAAACGTTACAAGAAAATAATTTGCCTGACATTTTTAGTAAAACAGTATACATAATAGACGAAAAGGATTAGGAGAATTTAAATGGCTATAGCTGGTAAGCTTCTAAAGGAATTTATAGAAAACGAAGTAAATAAAAATATAAAAAAATTAGACCACGATGTCGATTGTATTGTAAAGGATTTGAGAGCGGGTAAAGGTGGTGGATTAAATATAAAAAAAACTACAGAATTTATAGAAAAATCTAAAAAAGCAATAGATACTATTGACAAAAATATGGACACTATAAATAAAATACGAAAAGCTTTACAGGCTTCTCAAAAAACAGCAGAGGCTGGTAGAAAAGCTAATGTGATAGCTTCTGCTTTGAATCCATTAACAGCTGCACTTGGGTATGCGGCTGAGTTTGTGGTTAAACAATTAGAAAATGAAGAGAAAGGATTGAGAAATGTTACTAAAGTAGTTCCAAGTATCACTACAAATTATAAGAATTTTTTATCTCGAGCTACAGCAACAATAGCAGCTGCGCTGGCGGCTAAAGCATTGAAAGAAAAAGTTAAGAAAGATAGAACAAATATGGTTGGTTAATATATTTATATAAAACAGTAAGGAGTTAGTTATGGCTAAAACATCAAAATTAGTTAGTTTAATTAAAGAAATAGTTAGACAAGAAGTACAAAAAGAAGTTAAACAGATATTTATTAAGGAAGGAATGAAGTCTATGGCTCAACAAGCTACTTTAGTAGAAGATAATGTTGTAGAGGTTCTTCCTAAAAGAAAACCCAAACCTAAAGAAAAAGTTTCATATACAAAAAATCCTGTACTAAATGATATTTTAAATGAAACAGCTAATGCTGAAGAAATGGATGAATATCCAACTATGGGTGGTGGAACATTTGACAGTACAAAGATGGCACAGGCTATTGGTTATGGAAATACGATGGGTAGTGCTGAAGACAAAAGGAAAATGGGAGCAATACAAACTGCTCAAGCAGCCGGTGTTGATACTTCGAACAAAGCAGTACAAGATGTGATGGGTGATTTAACAAGAGATTATAGAGATGTAATGAAAGCGATAGATAAGAAAAAAGGTAAATGATGAGCGTAATAGCAAACGATTTAAATGAAGATGTGTATATTGGTGTAGGGTTACCGTTAAATCACAACAAAGATGGTTTCTTTAATAGAACAAAAACATCTTTAGAACAGACAAAATCTAATATTGAAAATCTTCTACTTACAAGAAAAGGGGAAAGATTAGGTAATCCAAATTTTGGATCTAACCTGTTTGCTGTTTTATTTGAACAAGAAGGAGATGATATAGAAAGTAAAGTAGAAGAAGCTATTCGTTCTGCTATGAGTGAATTTTTACCTTTTGTAATAATAGATAATATAGAAACTAAATTTTCTGTTAGAAATAATAACGCTATAAATGTTTCTATGCAATTTTCTTTGAACGTGGATACAACCTCTTCAGAAAATGTATCTATTGATGTGACAAATTATTAAGGAGATAGGCAATGCCATATTCTACACCTAAAAAATCAGTAAAGGAAGTTAGATATCTAAATAAAGATTTTACATCTTTTAAAAGTAATTTAATAGAATTTGCTAAAATATATTTTCCAAATCAGTATAATGATTTTAATGAATCTTCTCCAGGTATGATGTTTATAGAAATGGCTTCGTATGTGGGTGATGTTCTTTCCTACTATGTAGACAATCAGTTTAAAGAAAGTTTACTGGCTTTTGCTGAAGAAAAGAAAACTATTTATAATATGGCACAATCTTTGGGTTACAAACCAAAATTAGCAACAGCAGCTTCGGTTGGTTTAGACATATTTCAAACAGTACCAGCAACATCTACAGGAGAAGGAGATGGGTTTCAAACAAATCCTGATTTAAGCTATGCTGTAAGTATTAAAGCTGGGATGGAAGTTTTATCAGAAACAGGTGTTTCTTTCATTACAACAGAAGATTGTAATTTTAAATTTTCAAGTTCTTACGACCCAATGAATATTTCTATTTATGAAAGCTCTGGAGATACACCAGTAACTTACTTATTACAAAAATCAATTAAGGCTTCAAGCGGAAATGTTACTACAGAATATTTTCAATTCAATGACGCTGAAAAATATAAAAGAATAGCTTTAGCTAACACAGATGTAACTGAAATTATTTCTTGTACAGATAGTGATGGAAACAGTTGGTATGAAGTTCCTTTTTTAGCTCAAGATACTGTATTTTCGGATATGGAAAATTTATCAACCAATGATGACGAATTGTATACATATGCTGACCAAGCTCCGTATCTACTGAAACTTTTAAAAACCGCAAGAAGATTTACAACTTTTATTAGAGAAGATGGTAAAACTGAAATAAGGTTTGGTGCTGGAACATCGGATAGTCCTGATGAAGAAATTATTCCAAATCCTGATGAAGTAGGTTCGTCTTTGCCAGGTTCACCATCCTACCTAAATACGGCTTTCGATCCTTCTAACTTTTTAGCAACTAAAGCATATGGACAAGCTCCATCTAATACCCAACTAACTATTCGATATAGATATGGTGGTGGTGTTAGTAATAATGTTAGAGCTAATAGTCTTAGAAATGTACAATTCTCAAACGTAACATTAGATGAGACTGGATTATCGACTGCTTTAGTTACTCAAACACAAAATTCTGTTGCTGTAAACAATCCTTTACCCGCGTCTGGTGGTAGAGGTGTTGAAAGCGTAGTAGAGGTTAAGAATAACGCTCTAGCTTACTTTCAAGCACAAGCAAGAGCTGTAACTAAAGAAGATTATATTACGAGAATTTATGCTTTACCCGCAAAGTATGGTAATGTTGCTAAAGCTTACATTGTACAAGATACACAATTAGATAGTCAATCAGGAGCTAACTCAGATAGTAGAGTTATAAATCCATTAGCACTTAACTTATATGTATTAGGATTTGATGCTGGTAAAAGATTGGCTAATGTAAATCAAGCAGTTAAAGAAAATATACAAACTTACCTAACACAATTCAGAATGGTTACAGACGCTGTAAATATAAAAGATGCTTTTATAATTAATATAGGTGTTAGTTTTAGTTTACTGACTAAAAGTGGATACAATAAAGAAGAAGTTGTATTACGAGCAATACAAAAAGTAAAAGACTTTTTTAACATAGACAAATGGCAAATTGGACAACCTATTGTACTAGCCGATTTAGCATACCAAATATCTTTAACAGATGGAGTTTCTGCTGTAGTTCCACCTGAAGATAATAATCCAAATGGTTTACCTGTACTGATAAGCAATAAGTTTAAAGAATCAGAAGGATATTCTGGAAATGTTTACGACACAGCCACAGCAACTAAAGGTGGTGTGGTTTATCCGTCACTAGACCCAAGTTGCTTTGAGTTAAAATTTGCTAACGCTGACATAGAAGGTCGTGTAGTCGGTGATTCGGCTGGAAGTCCTGGTAATTCTAATGGAGGGTCTTACTAATGAATTATTTTATTTTTCCTGAATCAGATACAACCATATATCAGGCAACTGGTAGTTCTAATACTGGTCTTGATGAGATATTAGAAGTAACAAAAACTATGAGCACTGCTGGCGGTAATGTAAAAGTATCTCGTGTTTTAATTAAATTTGACATAACTGATATTTCAGGTTCTATCGTAGACGGAACTATTACAAATCCAAAATTTTATTTAAATATGTATGACGCTAATTCTCAAAATTTAACCACATCTCAAGAATTGTACGCTTATCCTGTAAGCTCTAGTTGGGTTGAAGGTGAAGGAACGCGTGGTGACAGCCCAATAACATTAGAGGGAGCTAGTTGGAAATATAGAGATGGCTCTACAAATAAAAGTTTTTGGAGTGGTTCAGCAACTGAAGCTGAAGGTGGTGCTTGGTATGATAATTACTACGGATCACAATCATTTCAATTTGAGACATCAGATATGCGAATGGATGTTACTCCTGTTGTTAATAAGTGGTTAGATAGTACATATGTAAACGATGGTTTTATAATTAAAAGAAGTGGAAGTTTTAATAATGAAGACACTAATACTGATGAGGGAAGTTCAGAAAGATTAGGAGAGTTCAAATTTTTCTCTAGAAATACACATACAATATATCCACCAAAATTAGAAGTAGAGTGGTTTGATGCTAAATGGAACGCAGGTTCATTATCAGCATTATCGTCAACTGAATTAGAAGATTTGTCTTTCTATATGAAAAGTTTAAGACCTGAGTATAAAGAAAAATCAAAAGTAAAATTTAGAATAGTCGGTAGGGCTAAATATCCTACTAAATCTTATTCAAACACTAGCTCAGAATACCTAACTGTAAAAACATTACCTAGTGGTAGTGTAGAAAACATAGGCGGAGATGGTACTTACTATTCGGTAAGAGATACTCAAACTGAAGATGTTATCATACCTTACGGTACAGGCTCATTAGTAAGCTGTGACTCAACAGGAAACTACTTTAACCTTTGGATGAATGGTTTACAGTCAGAAAGATATTACAAGTTTGAGTTTAAAGTTATTAGTGGAAGCAATACAGTCGATGAAACCGTACAATACTATGATGACGATTTCGTGTTTAAAGTTGTGAGATAGAAAATGCCATACACACAAGAGGAATTAAAAAACCTATCGTTTTATCAAAATTTAATTGATGAAGATGAGCAAAAATATTTAAATAGAAAGGCTCTATTGACTTTAAAATCTAGCCTATCAGGTTCAGCAGACAATGGTGAGCTTGTGTATAGAGATAAAAGTGGAGCAATATTAGTTTTTGAAAATCCTTACACAAATACATTAAATGAAGATTCGAACACAAAAGTTGTGTATGATACCAAGTTAAAATTATTGAAAACAACAGCAGCTGATACTATCATAGACGAGGTATTAGATAGAGATTTTGAGGAGTTATAGTGGCTAGTCAACTAACAGAGAAAGATAAACAATTACTGGATGCAAATCTTCCAACGAAGGTGGGGTTAAAGCCTTATGAGGATGGCTTATGGGGTTCTCAAGGTAGTAAAGATTTTGTTCATTTACAATTATTTGACGAGAACAACAACCTTATTCAATTTGAAACTGTGTCCACTTCTCAATTTGAAATAAATCCTAATAATAATAATATTGAATTTTATCCTGGAAATCACATCAGGAGTTTAGGTTACGAAAGTGGTATATTTGTTGTAAGATATAACTTTTTGAGAAAATTAGCTGGTAGTGAAAATCCTGTATTGTTACACACGATAAGTAAAACCGACACTAAGGTTGGCGATGTATATACTGATACGAGTAGGATTTACATAACTGATGATTCTATAGTATATTCAGGTACAGAGCAGGAGTATAAGGATAATCCATCTGGTGCAGAAGTATTAGCCATAGAAGATTTAAAGTATAGAATAGATGTTATATCTCCAAATAGAACTGAGGTTAGATTAAAAGCTAAGAATATAAATGGTACTTACAAAGATGAGTTTATTGATATACAGACTGCTATAATCGTAAAGCAAGTTACTAATAATATTAGTTTTTTAGGTGGTACACTATATGATTCTGTAAACATATCGTTGACTCCTGAAAATGGTGGCTTTGTATTTACACCCAAAATGATAGACGGAACAATAACAATACCAGATATATTTCAGATAAGTCAAATAGAAGTTCCTGTAAAGACTAATATAAATGCTGTTAAAAATGGAGAGGGCGAAAATATTTTTCTTCAAAACAATGGTGAGCCAGTAGATATAGCAAATTCAAGAGAGTGGGATACTACATTGCACGATGACGCAATTAGAGTAGAAAATTGGAGTGATGGGTACAATAGTTTTAGTGGCGGTACTTTTGGGGGAACGGCTCATATAGGTTATCATGCAAAATGGGTTAAAGAAGAAGGTGTAGTCGGTGGTAATTGCATTAAATTTACAGACCAAAATGCTAGTTTTATAGATTTGCCTGAATGGCCAAACGATCAAAGATATCGTTGGTTGGGAATTTCTCAAAAAATTTCTTCATTAAATGGAAAAGGTGTTAAAGATGGCGATATCGCCAGTATAAGCTTTGATATAAGAAGTACGGTGGCGAATAAAGGAGTTGAGATATCTTTACGATATGCTAATTCTCTTGTTCAAGAAAATATACCTCTAACTGCTCCTGCGGGATTTTATGACCCAAACCAACCTGGTCCGACTGAAGCTCAACCTACATCTCCACCAGAAGGATATTCTCAAAATAGTATGGCAAGTGCTCAAGCAATACAAACAAAGCCGGATGAAACGGAATTACAAATGTTAACCACTCATTCGGATATGGTTTCATTTCAGTCTTATATAAAGCCAATGGCTCCAAATTTTGGATTAAGAGATCCTCAAATCGGCGATAACAATGCAAGTACAACTTTACCAAATCAAACCGCTGCTTGGAAAATAGGAAATATATTTGATGATGGTGATGTGGTTTATCAATGGATTCCTGATTTAGAAGAGGATTTAAAAATAGGAACTAAAAGTTTAGGAGAAGAGTGGGAATGGGATGGTTACTCGTGGTTAGTGTCTCCGACATTAGCTAACTTTCCACCACCACCTCCAAATACAGTAAATAATCTCAATGCTGTTAATCACCACCCTTATGTACCCAAAACACAAGGTGTATATAGTAGTAATGACGCTTATTATCCAAGAGAAAATTTTCCTGGTGAAAATAATGGTTGGCAAACCGCGACAGTAGTTGGAAATAACGCCACTGCTTTACTTTTTAAAGATGATTTAATATGGAAACAAAAACACGATAACACAAATAATAATTTATCTAAATTTGATTTTTATACTTTTGATGAATATTTTCCTGCACACATTTATACGCCTCCTGAAGAAGTACTAGAAACGTTTAATCCGTTTGAAGCTGCTATATTGGCAAATTCGATTGGTAGAGGAATTAGGGATGTAATTGTTGATGTAGACACCAATAAAAAACTATATGATGATATTTTTGAAAAAGGATTTATTCAGAGTGTTACTCGTGGCCCAAATAACGATGGTACTGTTAAAAGTGGCTTATATTTAGTATTTTATAATAACGGAGATATCGGTGGGGATGGTATACCAACAGAAGATTCTAACAAATACTTCTACGTTCACAGAAATTATGGAGTTTTAGATACCTACAATGATGGTGTGCTTGTACAGTTTTTGAAAGATATTAATGGTGGTTTGAATCAAAAAGTTATAGACAATGAGTTAAAACTAGAGTGGTTTTTTAAAAAAGACGGTAGTAAGTTTAAATATTATATTCATGTTGGTGAAGAATATTATTCAATAAAAGATGCCGACCGTAAAATAAAAGAACAAGATATTACTGGTCCTGATGATGTTAGTGATGGGTTTCCAGGATCAGAAAATGCTGATGCTATACTAGGAAAAGTTGGTGGGTTTGGAAGATATCGTTACATTATAGGTGACAGGCAACTTAGGTCAAAAAGTAATACTGGCGATGGAACAGACAGAGACAAAGATATAAATGATAAATTTTATAGATGCGGTGAATATATCTCTAAAGATACACCAGTAACATATGGAGTCAGAAATATAAGCGCTACAAACTATGGTGTTCAAAACGAAGATGGTGAGGTTATTAATTCTGAAGAGGAGCCTGTATACGACAATGATAATGGTATTTATAATTTTGAAAACAACCCAACACAAGAAGGAACATTAAGTCCTCTTGGAGTTTGGAAATGGAGTGGTAATTTAGATACAGGATGGGTTACAAATGCTTTAACTCCTCCAAGGTACAACTATACATCACCAGGAATTACAAAAGCTTGGGTTTCTCCTGAGATAGCCGGCGAATGGGTAAATGTAAGTGCTGAGATACCAATACCATCTGATTGGGAATTAGGTCAAGATTGGTTTTTATATATCTATGGGGATGGTTCTCACACAAATGCTGAAAATGCTTCTGCTTATAGACAACAAGGAGTGGTTTGGGTAGATAACGTTTCTATAGATTTTATTCTTAAAGACCAATCTGAAACTATACCTGTCTATAAACCTTATAGTGCTCAGATAAAAACCATAAATAATGATGGAACTTTAATTACTGTAGACAAAACATTAAGAGAGGCTGCTTTAGAAATAGGAGCCAACGATGATTTTGAAAATGGCGGAGAAGGAGATGGTAATCCTGATATTTACAACTTAACAGAAAACTTTAATTTTGAAAATTTTAAAGTCACTTATACAAATTTAAATCCAAAGGATTTAAGAACCTATCTTAAATTCGAAAACAATTTATTTCTAACAACCAATTTTAAATCAGACAGAGTTAGTGTAAGCCAATTTCCTTACTCTATAGTATATAAATTATATGAACCATTACCTGATAGTTATGAAAAATTCGATGAATGTATTGTCGTTAAAGAAATGGCAAATCCATTAGAAGAAAAAGTTAGAATAATAGATTTTGTTAATGAAGAAGAGCCATCATTAGTTCTTAGGTCTCCTGATTTGAATAATGTAGAAAGTCCAGTACAGAGAAGAGAAACTCAATTCAAAACAGAAGCTGATATATTGACTTCTTCTACTACAGTATCGACAGCTCTTAGAAATAAATTTTTAAGTCAAAGTTTAGATAGTGTAGAGATAAATACAGACTATTCTAAATATGAAAATTTTGTAAATTTTGGTTCAGCTGAAGTTAGGATTAGAAACTTTAAAACAAAGTTAGAAAATATAGAACAATATAAAATAGATAGTGCTTCTTATTCTGGTGTAAGCGGTTCTTTAGGGGATATGAGTGTTTATCATCATAAAATAATAGATACAGAAAACAAACTTGATAGGTTTGAAAATTATATGTATTTTAAAAGTTCTTCTTACGTTAGTAGTTCTATTGGAATATTTCATGATAACGCGTGGCCCAAAGCTAGTGGAGAAGGAACTGTAAATAGTCCTTATGTTTTAGCACACACCACATCGTCTCAAGCTAATACTTGGTTTACAAACGCTGTAAACTCTGCATCACTTTATGATTTAGAAAATAATTCAAAACTAAGTGACATACTTCCTGAACATATAAAAATTGATACAAAAAATGATACATATCTAAGATTTACGGATATGATAGGACAACACTTTGATGGTATATGGGAATACATAAATGCAGTTACAGATGTTACTGATAGAAGGGATAGGTTAGACGAAGGAATTTCAAAAGATTTATTGTACTCAGTTGCTAAGTCTTTAGGTTGGAACTTAAATGATGGAAAAGACTTATTGAGTTTATCTAGATATGCTTTGGGTAAAGAGGTAACTGGTTCGGCTTATTCTGATTATTCAGCTACATCTGAACGTGATATATCAAGAGAGATATGGAGTCGTATAATAAACAACATGCCTTTTTTCTTAAAGAATAAGGGTACTGTTAGGGCCTTGAAGGGCTTAATAAATGTTTATGGTATCCCATCAACCATTTTAAGGGTTAAGGAATATGGAGGACCTGCTTTATCAGATGATGCATCTCCACAATTTGAAATAACAAGAAAATTTACGAAAGCTTTAGATTTCAAAGGCGCTCAATCTGTGAAAGTAGCTTGGGCTGATGATTCAACATCAGGAAGAAAACCTGATACTGTAGAGTTTAGGTTTAGAGCCGCTACTGGTTCAAATCAAATACTTGTAGAAAAGCAAGATAATAACAATCAAGATTGGTTTATAAGATTAAAGGACAATGGTTCTGTAGACAACTATGGTCAAGTTTCATTTATGTTATCAGGCTCTGCTGTTGGTAAAGATTTAGGCGAACTTAAAGAAATTACTTCAACATCTTTGCCTGTATATGACGGTGATTTCTATTCGGTTATGGTTAATAGAACTTTAGGAACTAGCAATACTGCTGTATCCCAATCTTATCAGCTTAGTGTTGGTAAGTATGATGCAAGTAGAAGTAAGATACATTTATATAGTACATCTACTATGGATGTTACACAAGCTGCTTCGTCTTCGTTTAGTAATGCTTGGACAGGCAGTGGTGACATTTATATTGGTGGTAGTGGTAGTCTAGCAGATGTGGGGGCTCAGTTTAGTGGTTCTATTATGGAATACAGACATTGGACAGAGATATTAAATACAGGTTCGTTTAAAAATCATATAGCTAATCCAAAAGCTTACGATGGTAATACTGTATCGTCATCTTATAGTAACTTAGTTTTAAGGTATTCATTTGATGACAATAAAGATTTAAGTTCCGATATAGAGGGTATTAGGGATGTTAGTTCAAACCAAACCCAAACATTGTCAGGTTCACATAGTGGTTTTACAGGAAACTTTTTTAGAAGTGTTGTTGATGAATTGAAAACTCATATACCAAGCATAGGTGCTTTAAGAAGAACTACAGACAAAATTAGGATTGAATCTAATAATTTAAAGCCAGGCTTTGCTCTAAGTTCAGAACACAGAGCTACTGATAGTGCTTACGATACCGCTCCAAGCGATTCGAATAAAGTTGGAATATGGCTCGCTCCTACTGATGTTATAAATAACGATATTATTAACTCCGTAGGTAATTTAAACTTTGAAGATTATTTGGGTGACCCTAGAGATAAAGAAGAATTGAGCTACAGAGGCTTAAATTATGTAGCTGATAATTACTGGAAAAAATACACAGCGCCAAACAATTTTTGGGATTATATGAGAATGATTAAATATTATGACCAATCATTATATCCACAACTGAGAAAATTAATACCAGCTAGAGCAAAGCCAGATATTGGATTGTTAATAGAACCTAATATCTTTGAAAGACCAAAAGTTGTCGTTGGTAAAACTCCTGATTTAGAAAATACGTATTTTAGCTCTTCTATAGACATAGGAAAAGAATTTGTGCGTGTAACAAGTTCATTTAACGCTGGGTTACCAATAACTAATTATGATGCATATACAGCTAACATTGATGTCTATAGTTATACAACCGGCTCATCTGTTATCTCATCTAGTGCCGAAAATTTACTTTATGAGGCTAGTAGTTCAGAAGCTAGAGATATTTTTATAGAAAGAAGCATTTGGCAAAGACTGAATGATAATGACGAATTTTATTCAAACGTAACAATGTCTTTTGGAGACACATTAAATGGAGTAAAGGGTGGTAAACAAGTATTCGTAAGCGGTTCTAGAGTGTATGGAATAAATGAAAGAACTTCAAATTTTTATACTTCATCAGCCGATGCTTTAATATTCAATGAAAACTCTTCATCCTTTCACAATACGGATTTAGATAACTTTAGTCACCTAACTCAAGGACTTAGAAATTCATTTTACATTGGAGTTAAGAATACTAAAAAAACTACATCAGATAACAATTCTCCTGTAGAGGTAATAATATCAGCACCAACTAAACTTGTAACAACTGACCAAGGAGGATCTTCGTTGGATACAGGAGATGGTATAGTTCCAGATTTTAAAGAGGGTGATGATAAAGACGAAAAGGTACTAAGTAAAACATACGAAGAATTACAAATAAAAAATAAAGGTAAGAAGTTTGGACTCAAATCATTAAGCAAAACTTCAGAAAGCGATATGGATAGGATAAAGAAAAAGAAAAAGAAAAAGATTAAGAAACTATCGGATGAAGGTAAATTAATTTTAGAGAAAACTCCCGATGATAAACAAATTAAGTTTGAAAATGTATCAAAATCTATAGAAGAATTGATGGAAGTCGAAAGTAATGAAATACTAAAAAAACAGATAGATAAACTGAAAGAAGATGGTATACTGAACGAAAAGCAGGTTGAAAAATTAATCGATGATGGTGTATTGAAAAATGAGAAATAAATAACAAAAATTTAATATTGTGATATTTATATATGAATCACATTAAACAAAAATTTCAAAAAAAATATATTAGGAGTAAATTATGGGATTTCTAAACAACACTACTGTAACTGTAGACGCTATATTAACTAAAAAAGGTCGTGAGTTATTAGCACAAGGTACAGAAGCATTTAATATTACAAAATTTGCATTAGCAGATGATGAAATAGATTACAACTTATTTGATGTAACGCATCCAAATGGTAGTGACTTCTATGGTAAGGTAATTGAGAATATGCCACTTTTAGAGGCAATACCCGATGAAAATCACGTTATGAGATATAAGCTCGTCACACTTCCTAAAAATAGTATTAAAATGCCAATTGTTTCAGAATTAGCAGCAATAACTTTTAAAATTGATGATGGATTGCAAGGTCAATCTCCTGTAGTTGAACCAAATACCAGAAATGTCAATGATTCTTCATATACTTTTATATTACACGATCAATCAGTCTGTACTATGACGGTAGAATCAGCGGCTGGTGGTAATGTTGGTGCTACTACACCATTCTTTTTAGGAGATGATGATGCTCCAAACAGTAAGACATTAACTGCTAAGTCTGTTAGAATCGGTGTATCTCCTGTAGATAAGAAAAAGGTTACTCAACTTACTATAATCGGTAATGATACAGGCGCTACGACATCTATAACAATAACTAACCCTGTAACAATATCATCATTGAGTTAAGGAGTAAAAAATGGCAATTTATAAAACATTAAATATAGAAGAGGAAAATTCCTTAGTATCAAGCGATGTTGTAACTAACGTAAAAGATGTAGTTTCATCTGGAATGTGGGCAGATGGAGCAGGAACACTAACTTCTTTCTTCACATCTTCAACGCAGAGTTCCAGTAACCATCAGTATTTTTTAGATGTACATGCAGCAGATCCACAATCGGATTCAACTGCTAAACCACAATTTTCAGTAGCTTATGGACATTTCAATGGAAGTGGTTCTGCTGGTGCCATAGGAGTTGATGGTAATAGAGCATCAGCTGCTATATACAGACAGTTAGCTAATACTCTTTTAGGACCAAATGAAGAAAAATTTAGTTTTGCTGCTTCGGATGGCGCTCACACAAAACCTGAATTTGTTTATGCAATATCAATTGCTAGACAACAACTTCGTGAGAAGATGGATCCAGGCAATTGGGAGCTACATTTAAGTGGTAGTGGTGGACCAGATAATGTGATGAAATTAATTGACGATAGCAATGCTACTACAAATCCTGAAATAAATCAAGGTGGTAGAGTATTTAACATAGTTTCAGGCTCTATTAGCGGTGGTACTGCTACTACAAAGATTCCAGCTACTTCTCAACCAGGTGGTGGTCTTGGATTATTTTATCCTGATATGGGTATTTTAATACTCAATGGACCTGTAATTTCATCTCCAATGTCAGCCTCATTATCTGCTTCTGTTGCTTCTAACACAGAAGGTGGAAATGTAGGTAAATTTTATGAAAAAATTGAATTGGGCAGTTACTTTCAGGCAAGAAGAGAAGAAGTAATAAGCTCACAACATTATTTTTGTAGAGTTCCTAATAAAGAGTTTAACTTTAGTTCAAATCCAACATTTACTTCTGGATCTCAAGGTAATTTTACAGTTCCAACTTTTTATAGAAATCCAAAATCTTTTATAACACAAGTCGGATTGTACAATGACAATAATGAACTTTTGGCTATTGCCAAATTGAGTAAACCATTACTAAAATCTTATTCAAGAGAAGCTATAATCAAAGTTAAATTAGACTTTTAACTTGGGAGATATAGGTCATGTTTAAGAGACTCGACCCAAGAGACATTAATGTAACACCATTTAAAGCTCATAAAGAGTTTACTGTCACTAATGTAGATAGTGGTAGTGGTGTATATGGTTTTAGAGCTATTAGTTCAAGTGCACATAATTTTGATACTGATACAGCACCAAAGACAACTTTTGATTCTGCTAGTTTTTACCAAATGCCAAGTTGGTTTATGATTAACCAATTGTATTATCGTGATACTGAAAATTACTACAATCATTTAGGTTATAGTAACAATACTCAGTATAAATTACTTCAGCCATCCGCTTCTATTATCTCAGTATCCAAAGACTTATTTGGCGAAAGAATAAAACCAAAATCTATTACATTAACAGATGACAGTACTTCTGCTACAGTTACGATCGTGGATGATGGTAAAGGTAATCTTTACGACAATGATTTTTCATCAAGCTTTGCTGAATTTGCTGCTGGACAGTTTGAAGATTCTGATATAATAAAATCTACTGGTAGTTTTGCCGGCAATGTCTTTTATGAACAAGGGTTATTAGTGTTCACAAATACAGGATCTAGATTTGTAGATATCGGAACTGGTTTAGGAACTGATGGTTATAGTTTGAGATATAAGTCTCAAACAACTATCAGAGAACATTCATATACTTGTGTAATAGGCGAAGGTGAAATGAATACTACAAATAATATTTCAGTTACCTTTGAAAGAAGTGGTAGTATAAATGTTTCTGGCTCTGATAGTTGGAGATTGTTTCCTCCTGGTCACGCAGCTGCTAAATCAGGCTCTTACAAACACTACTATGGAGCAGCCGGTAAGTATGAAAACTTCGTAACACATTCTAATTTTGAACCATACATTACTAAGGTTGGTTTATATAATGATTTTAATGAGCTTATAGCTATTGGACAATTAGCTAAGCCTGTAAAAAATGATAAAGAGTTAGCTTTAGATATAAATGTAAGGTTTGATGTATAATGGGTAAGTTTAAAAGGATGATGGAAGTTTCTTTTCTAATGGAAAGAATGGATTATCAAGACACTGCATCCCAATTAGTAAAGCAGTATGGATTGAAGTCTAAAATTAAATTTGGTAGTGGAAAGAATTTTGGTGAATACATTCCTGAAACCGATACAATAACTCTTAGAAAATCATATCCATCTGTAAAAGAATTTCTGATGACTATATTACACGAAATAGGACATGCACTTGATGCTAAACGAATAGGTGTAAATAAGTATATAAAGAAATACACACAAGCAGGAACAATGGCTGCTTATGATGGATTAGATCCTCACGATGATAATAAGTGGGAAGAGAAAGCAGAAAAGTTTGCTAAAAAAGAATTATCAAAATGGTTATAAATAAAATCGTATAATAGTTTTTTTCTGTATATATATTACTGTGTTAACATACAATTTGGTTTTAAAAAATTCTATTAGGTTTTTTAATAAGAAATCTTTGCCCTGAATTAACCAAATCTTAGTTAAGTATTAACAAGTAACAAGTACAAGTATAAGTACAAGTAAAACAAGTATAACTTATGAAATCAAGAAGTGCCAAGAACAAAGGCAAAAGACTTCAGAACAATGTAAGAGATCTTTTGTTAGAAACATTTAATCAATTAGAGCCCGATGATATTAAATCAGCTATTATGGGTGAATCAGGAGAAGACATCAAATTATCTCCAGCGGCTCGAAGACTAATCCCTTATTCATTCGAATGTAAGAATCAAGAAGCATTAAACATATGGTCATCATTAGAACAAGCAGAAACAAATAGTGGTGATTACGATCCTGTTTTGATATTTAAAAGAAACAGAACTAAAACATACGCAGTTATTAACATAGAAAAATTTATAGAGCTAATCAATGAGTCAAATAGTAAGTCTACTAAATAGGGTTGTAGGAAATAGAGGAAGACAATTAAAGAAAGCCAATGAGTATATGTATTGGTCTCCGTTTACCTCTCATCATAAACCGAAACTACAGATAAACACACAAACACAGAAATGGCATTGTTGGGTTTCCAATCAAGGTGGTCATAAACTATATCAGCTATTTAAGAAGTTAAAAGCTAGTAAAGAACAATATGACGAACTTACAGACTTGGTTGGTGGATTCCAATCACTATCATCAAATCGTGAGAAAGTCAAGGAAAATATTGTAAGATTACCAAAAGAGTTCAAACCTCTTTTGTCAAATGGTAATAGCATAATCGCTAAACATTCGAGAGTTTATCTTAACAACAGAAACGTTTCTAATGGGGATATTCTTCGATATGGGATAGGTTATTGTGAAGAGGGTATGTATAGTAACCGTGTCATTGTGCCTTCCTATAACAGCGATGGAGAACTTAATTATTTTGTCGGTAGGGATATCTATGAGGGTGGCTTTAAATACAAGAATCCTCCTGTATCTAAAGATGTTATTGGGTTTGATTTGTTTATAAATTGGAATGAGCCTATCATATTATGTGAGGGTGTTTTTGATGCTATAGCGATAAAGCGAAATGCTATACCTCTTTTCGGTAAAACCATACCAAAATCTCTTAAAAAGAAAATATACGAAAAAAAGGTTAAGGAGATATATATATTATTAGACAAAGATGCTATTTCTGATGCTATAAAGATAACGGATGATTTAATGAAAAATGGTATTAATGTTTATTTTGTAAGTTTATCAGAGGAAGACCCTTCTGATATGGGATTTAAAAAGGTAATCAATCTCATAAAGGAAACAAAACAAACTTCTTTTTCTGACTTGATGAGGATGAAATTAAATGGTAAGACAAGAAAATATTTGGAAATTTAATGACGAAGAATGGAAAGTTCATATCACAGATATTGAGCTTCTTGAACAGGCAAAGAAAAAATTTGATTTGGGAAATTCAATCACTATTTATTATGAAAGTGGAAGTCTCTCTAAAGAAACATCTTGGGATATTATAGTACCAAATAATAAAATCAATAAAGTCAAAAAATTCATAAAGGATAATACTTGATTAAAGAAAATGTTGTAAAAGTACCTTTTCGTAAATTAAAGCACATTCATCATATATCTGATATTCAAATCAGAAATTTAAAGCGACATAAAGAATATGAAGAAGTCTTTGAACGCACATACGAAGAAGTAAAAAAACATAAAGATAATGCCGTAGTCTATATCGGTGGTGATATAGCACACTCAAAAACCGAAATGTCGCCTGAACTAGTCGACCAACTCTCTCGTTTATTTAAGAATCTAGCTGATATATGTCCAACAATCTTAATTGCTGGCAATCACGATTGTAACTTAAATAATCGTTCGAGGATGGATGTTCTTTCTCCAATCGTAAATAACCTAAAGCACCCAGACCTACATTACCTAAAAGATAGTGGTGTGTATAAATGTGCTGATACAAAGTTTGTAGTTTGGGATGTTTGGGAAAAAGAGGATGACTATATTGAGGCTAAGGATTTTGAAGGTGATACAAAGATAGTTCTCTTTCACGGAACTGTAGATAAGTCAGAAACGGATTTAGGATTCTTTCTTCCATCGGATGTGAAGATTGCTAAGTTCAAAGGTTACGATATGGGATTGCTGGGTGACATCCACAAAAGACAGCATCTCAATAAAGAGGAAACCATTTCTTATTGTGGTTCATTGGTACAACAGAATCACGGAGAAGGATTAAGTCATGGTTATTTATTGTGGGATGTTCCAAAGAGAACTTCTGAGTACATAGAAGTACCGAATGACTACGGCTATTATACAATAAACATAGATGATGGTAAGGTGCCTGAATGTCCAGATATACCACAGAAAGCTCGACTAAGAGTTAGGGTATCTAACACAACACCATCACAACTAAAGAAGGCTATGAGCCTTATCCACAGTAAGTATGGAATCAAAGAAGTGTCTGTTACCAAAACAGACTCTATATACTCTACAGATAAAGTAAGAGGACAACACATAGCAGTTGGTAATGTTAGAGACTCTGATTATCAATATAACCTAATAGAAGAATACTTAAAAGCAAATCACTTTGTAGATGATGAAACTCTGATAGATATTAAAAAGATAAATGAAGAATTAAATCGTATATTACCAGAGGATGATGTAAATAGAGGTGTTAACTGGCAGGTTAAAAAGTTTGAGTTTGATAATATGTTTTCCTATGGGGAAGATAATGTGGTAGACTTTACAAAGCTAAGTGGTATTGTAGGTTTGTTTGCACCAAACGCACAAGGTAAATCTTCTTTATTGGATGCTCTTTCATTCTGTTTATTTGATAGGTCTTCAAGAGCTTACAAAGCAGTAAACGTTCTTAACAATAAAAAAGATTGGTTTAAGTGTAAAGCTACTTTGGAAGTTGAGGGTGTAGAATACTTTATAGAAAGAAATGCTAAAAAGCAATCAAATGGTCACGTTAAGGTAAACGTAGAGTTTTACACATTTGCTGATGACGGTGAAAAGGTTTCTATGAACGGAGACCAAAGAAGAACTACAGATGTAAACATTCGTAGATTAATCGGAACTTATGATGACTTTGTAATGACATCTCTTTCTCTACAGACTAATTCAACTGTTTTTATCGATAAGACACAAAAAGAAAGAAAAGACTTACTTGCACAATTTATGGGCATTGGTGTGTTTGACGATCTTTGGAAATTAGCCGCTGATGAAATACATGATGTATCTTCTCTTCTAAAATCTTTTAAGAACAATAACTACGATACAGATTTAGCTGAAATAAAAGAAAGTCTAACTGATTTTAGAAAAGAATCAAGAGAGTTGACTACAACTAAAAAAGAAATGGTTGCTGACAAAAAGAAATCAGATAGAAAGATTATAACTCTCACTAAAAAACTTAAAAAGGTTGATGATACTGTTGGTAGTTTAGATGAAATAGAAGAAAGAAAAGCTTCTTTAAATAACACTCTAGCTACAACAGATGAAAAGTTCGGTAAGCTCAAAACTCTTTCTGAACAATATAAAGTTGAAGAAACTGAACTAACAGAAAAGATAAACATCTACAAAGAAAATGAAGTAGACAAGAAGTTTGCTCAGTTTGAACAATATAGTTTAGAAAAATCAAATCATCAGATAGAGATAGACAAATTAAAGATTGAAGTTCAACATAAGTTGGATAAGATTGATAAGCTCGGTAACTTAGAACACGATCCTGATTGTACCTATTGTATGAGCAATCCTTTTACATTGGATGCTATAGAAACAAAAGAAAAACTAAATGAAGATAAAACTTTAGCAGATACTTTTCTAAAGAAATCATCTGAGTTGGATAGTATTATAAATGGCTTATCTCATATTACTGCTCACAAAAAACAAATGGATTCTTGTATAAGTGACTTTAATTTACTAACTTCAAACATCAGTAAAACAGATAGTGAACAAAAACTAACTACAGAAAAGAAAAAGAATCTTATAAGTCAGTTAGCTATTATTGAAGATAAAATCAATCTTTATCACGAACAAGAAAAAGATATTATCTTTAATAAAGATTTGTATAACTCTATAGATGCTGAACAGAACAATTCTGATAACTTAGAAGTAGAGATAGAAGATTTAGATAAGAAACTACAAACTGTAAATGGTGAGATTAAAGTATTAGAAACCAATCGTAGAAACATAATGTCTAATATCAAAAAGGTAGAAGAATTAGAAGGTAAGTATGCAGCTTATCAATATTATATGGATGCTATCAAACGTGATGGTATACCTTACGAACTAATATCTAAAGCTCTTCCAACTATCGAAGGTGCTGTAAATGATATACTAGCACAAATCGTAGACTTTTCTATGATATTAGAGATGGATGGTAAGAACATTAATTGTTATATCGTATATGATGATGATAATGTTTGGCCTCTTGAACTAAGTAGTGGAATGGAGAGATTTATATCCTCTTTAGCCATGCGTGTGGGATTGATTAATGTTTCTAACTTACCAGCGGCTAACTTCTTAGCAATCGATGAGGGTTGGGGAACTATGGATTCAGACAATCTAAACTCAGTTTATAATCTATTTCAGTATTTAAAAACTCAGTTTCAATTTACAATGATTGTTTCTCATATAGATTCTATGAGAGATGCTGTAGATACTCTATTAGAAATTAAGAAAGAAGACAACTTCTCTAACGTATCTTTTGACTAGAAAGTAAATTCTTAGGTTTACTATCCCCTCTTTTAAGACTTAGTACATACTGATTAATTACTGCGCTCATAGTAGTGCTTTCTTCCTTAACATATAATCTAAACCAGTCTACTAGCCCTTCATCTATAGTAAATGAATATTTTTTTTTCATACCGATAATCTCCATATCTTATACATATAATAAATATAAAAATTTTAAATTATGATATTTATTAGTGATATCAAATAATAGGAAATATATTAATGGCCATCGTAAAAAGATTCAACAGATTACTTGGACTTGAAAAAATAGATGTATTGGTAGATGAGAAGGATAAATCCAGACACATCGTAATTACCAATATACCTGAAAGCCTGCCTCAAGGTAAAAGCTCTTTTCTTATAGAGGCTTCTCCTTATATGAGAAAGGGAATAGAACTTCAAATAGACTTTATCGACTCAAAAGGTAATAGTATATATGTTGAACCAGTTCAAAATTATTTAGAAGGTTCTTCCAGAACTGTATCGGTTGAGGTATATGATACAGTAGCACCAGGTGTTGCTACAATGATAATAGTAGGTGAATTAGATAGATTACCATTAGATGCTGGAAATTATAGTGAAGTAGAAGAAATACCAAAAGAGTTTCAAGGAGTTTATAATGTAAGACTTACCAAAGAATTTATTATAAATACTGCTGAAATAAATGTTCAACCTATAAAATTTTATACATCACCAAAACTCACAGCTGTTGAAAAACGTTTTGGTACAATGATTAGAGAAGTAGTATCAGGCGAAACCGTATCTTCTGCATTCAAAGTTAGAGGACAATCAAATATACAACAACAGTATGAGATATTTAATAATCCATCTCAAAATGATGATACAGGAGAAGGGGCTGGTGTAACAGAAACACAAGAAAATCAAACACCACCACCACCTAACGGAGATATTCCAGGTGATGAAGCTGAAAAAGAAAAATTAAAACAACATGCAAAGAAAAAAAGTATCAGAGGAAATAGTAGATTTAAAAGGTCTAGAAGAATAAGAAGGAGAAATTCACCAGAAGATTTTCCGTATTTTTTTACTATAGGAGATGACGAACATAGATTTACTACAAAAGAAGTAGGCGCAGAAATAAGATTTTCTGCCATAGATACTTCCCTATACAGTCAAGAAGACTTAGATAACAATGGTTTAAAAGTTCCTGTCTCTTTCAATGTGGTTACGGATCCGGATGATGAAAACTTTCCAAACCATTACACAGCGTCAATTGCTGAGTTAGATGTTACGGGTACAACTGCTTATGTAAATACACCATTTACAAAACAAGATGTTGAAGGTAACTATAGAATTTTAAATATGGCAGCTACTGCTAAAACTCATTTTACTCGTGAACCATCTGCTTCTTTTAGTCTAACAAACATAGTCTCTTACGCGGATATTACATTAAGTCACCTTAGAACTTTCTCAGGCGAAGTTTTTAAAGCAAAGGTTTACGTAAGAAGTGAAGGTTCTTTTGACGATTACAAACTATTAGCTGAAGTACCTGTAGAATCTCCTGATAAAATGGTAAATAACAATTCGGTTGGTGTAGGAGAAAGAACAGGTTATTTCGTATCGGAAGAAGATAAAAATACATATTGGGATTTATTTGGAAGTACGAATGGGTTGACAGCAGCTACCGCTACATCAACTGCTTCATATCAAGAATCAACTACAATGTTAGATTCTGTAATGATATCAGGAAGTACATCAGTATTTACAGACCAAATAAGATTTCAATTAAAAGATGAATACAAATTTGAGTTGAGAAAAAGTATAGATTATACTTTATCTTTTAATGCTATAGGACAAAAAGATATTGATGGTAGGGCTTTAATGCTGGTGTATGTTTCTGGCTCTTCTATGAAACAATCAACTGATTTACATAATGATAGCGTGACTCAAACTGATATAGAAGAATCCTCTGCTTATGGTAAAAGGATGGGAGTCTTAGAAGTAGAGTCTTCCGATGATATTAAAAAAGATTTTAAACTAGTTACTCATAATTTTAATTCAATTTTAACTGGCGATGCTGTAGTTCAGTTTAGGGTTATATCTGGACAATGGAACCTATCAGACATATCAGTAGTTCCATCAACAGACACAGGCTTCTCACCTTCATTTATAAATTTTCAACAAGAATTATCTCCTGAACTAACACATAAAAGACCTGAAACATTAGAGTTTCTGACGGAGTTTTATGATATAAATAATAATTTGGCAGATGAAATTGCTGTAACTACAGGTTCTGTATTTACTGGCGCTAATATGGTTATTACAGGAGACGACAATAACATTCCTGGTAGTGTGTTTATAGGTGGAGAAACAACTGCTAGTGGTATGCAGTTTGGTGGTGTTGACTCAACAATACCTGAAACAGGAGACGATGGAGCTACTGGTTCTGGTTTTATGAGGTCAGTTGGTTATTTGGGATTCACATCTGCTTCAAACTCATCGTTAGGTGGTAAGCCTGGCTTTATGATTTATAGTGGTTCTGTATTACCTGGCAGTGGTGAAAATTATGCTGGTGTTGGTTTAGAATTAGTTGGAGCTAGTGGTTCATTAAAATTTAGAACTAATCCAAGTTTATTTGATGTACAAGCAGATTCATTTTTTGTAGGAAAAGCTACAACACAATTTATAAGTGGTTCGAGTGGAAATGTAGAAGTAAGTTCATCAAACTTTCATTTAACACCTGAAGGTAATGTTACAATGAGTGGTACAATTACTGCGGAGTCTGGTTTCATAGGTGGTTTTGCAATTGGTTCTAATACATTATCTACTACTGGTGCTTTATTAGGAGATTCAACTCAAACTCACTTTATAAGTTCAAGTGCATTTAAAGTAGATCATAGTGGAAATGTTACTGCTAGTAATATAGATTTGGGTGGTAAGATAACTGCTACGAGCGGTGAGATAGGTGGGTGGACTATACACGAAGATATGTTAGCTGCTGGTACAGGAAACAGTTCAGTTTCAATGAGTGGTGATGATCAACTTTTTAGATTTGGTAGTGGTTCTGTTTTCAACATTGGTGATATTGATGGTATACTTTTTGGTCAAGATACTGATGGTAAGTATAAATTTGGTGTAGGTCGTGGTGAATCTTATATATTCTTTGATGGAGATTCAGTAAACATTAAGTCGGAAGATATAAATGTAACCGCTTCTGTTTTTTCTGTAGATGTTGATGTATTCAAACTTTCTGCTAACAATTTATTTATAAGTTCAAGTCAAGGCGGATTTATATCTGCTGGTAATCCAAGACCTACTGGTATTACAGGAACAAACAAAGGGGTATTTATAAGTGGTAGAGATCCAGGTGATACCAAACCAAAATTTTTAGCCGGTAATGCAGCAGGTGGGCGTTTGTCTTTTGATGGTGATAATATTTTTATGTCGTCTTCTGCTTTCTTTTTGGGTTCACCTACTCAATTTATTAGCGGCTCTTTAGGAAATATAGAAATAAGTTCCTCCAACTTTCATTTAGATAGCGCAGGTAATGTTGTTATGTCGGGTAATGTTTCTGCTACAACTGGAACAATAGGTGGACTTACAATTGGTGCTACAAAATTAAGTTCTGGAACAGCATATGAAATATCATCATCTACAAATGTTAATGATCCTGTATCTTTTATATCTTCAAGTAATTTTAAAGTTTCTGCTGGTGGACAAGTAACAGCATCAGGATTTTCATTAGAAGGTGGTGATGTTGGTGGATTAGTTGTTGCTGAGGGAACGGTTTCTGTAGGTGAGATACTTAAACTAAAAGATAGTGGACAGATTACAGGTTCAAAAGTTTTATTTACAGGTGGAACTATTGGTGGGTTTACAATAGATGCTGACGAAATAAAGTCTACAAATGTTCTTATAGATTCAGCTAACGAAAAGATTACTTTAGGTTCTGCTAATGCTATAAAGTTACAAGGTGGAGCAACTGATAATTTTCTTACAATGGGAAGCAAAACAAGCTTTTCACACGAGGGAACAGGAACTGCTGGTATTCTTATTGGTATGGATGGTACAAATCCACAAGCAGAATTTGTTAAAAATGCCACTAACTACTTTATATTTGATGATGGTATTGATATACAAACAGATACATTGGTTGCTAGTGGTAGTTCAATTACATTGGAAACTCCTAAATTCTTTTTAGGAAAAGCTAGTACAACATTTGTGAGTGGTTCGAATGGAAATATTGAAATAAGTTCATCTGCATTCCATTTAACTCCTGAAGGTAATATTACCGGTAGTAATATTTTACTTGGAGATAAAGGTGAAAGTCAGTTTTTACAGTTTGCTAATGGCGCTTTAACTGTTAGAGGAGATTTAGCAGTTGATTCATTATTCTTACCTGCAACAATAGCTGGTGCTACATCCACAGTTGCTAATGCTTCTTCATCTTTGGATTCAAGAGGATTTGCTAAATTCGTATCAGCTTCAATCGGTGGGTTCAATGTAACATCTACAGAAATAAAAGATTCAGGTAACAATTTAATATTAAAATCAAACGGACAGATTACAGCATCAGCAGTATCTATGTCAGGTAATATAAATGCTAACGCAGGTGATATTGGTGGATTTGTTATAGATTCAACACAGATAAATTCTACCAACGATAGCTTAATACTAAAAGCTAGTGGTCAAATTACTGCTTCTGCAGTCTCTATGTCAGGAACAATTGTAGCTGATAGTGGTAATATCGGTGGTTTCATAATTGATTCTGATGAAATAAAATCTGGTACAACATTAATATTAGATTCTAATAGTAATAATGGTGAGATAAAATTAGGTTCAGCAGCTCTTAATTCAGGTGATGGTATTTATATGAATGGTAATGGTGTATTTAGAGTTGGTGATTTTGACGGCAATAGATTACACTTTGATAGTAATAATTTACATCTAACTGCTTCCAAAGTAAATATTAGTGGTTCTTCTGTAAAGCTTGAAACACCTAGATTTTATTTAGGAGAATCTGCTCAATATATAAGCGGTAGTAATGGTAATGTAGAAATAAGTTCATCAAATTTTCATTTGGATAATAGTGGTAATGTCACAATGCAAGGAAATGTTACTGCTACTACAGGTCAGATTGGTGGATTTGCAATAACATCAAATTCTATATCGAGCTCAAACGATAATTTAATACTAAAATCAAGTGGTCAGATAACAGGCTCAAATGTTTTGTTTAATGGTGGTACAATAGGTGGGTTTACGATTGACGCTGATGAAATTAAGAGTGGAACTAATATAGCCTTAGACTCTACTAACAAAAAATTAACAATCAATAATGCTACATTTGGAAATGCTGGAATACAATTAGAGTACAATAGTGGAACACCAAGATTTTATGTGGGTGATGGTTCGAATGAGTTTGTAAAGTACGATGGTAGTAGTGTAGATATTAGAACTAAAAAATTAAATGCTAGTGGTAGTAATATCACATTAGAAACTCCAAAGTTTTTCTTAGGAAAGAAAGGTTCACAATTTGTAAGTGGTTCAAACGGTAGCATAGAAATTAGTTCTTCGTTCTTTCATTTGACTCCACTGGGTAATGTAACTGCTTCTAATGCTTTATTCGATGGAACTATAGATGTGACTGGAACAGGAACTATAGCTGGCTGGGCAATAGGTTCTAATAGGTTTAACGATAACGCTGACAGTATTAGATTAGATAGCAATGTTGGTTCTGTATCAATAAAAAATCATTCATTTGGTCAATCAGGTATTCAGTTAGAACACAACAGCGGAACTACGAGATTTTACGCTGGTAATGGCTCTGATAAGCATATAAAATTTGACGGTAGTGATGTTGATATTAAATCTGCTAAATTTGAGTTAGACGCTAACAATTTAGAACTATCTTCTACACATGCTTCTATGAGTTTAGGTGAAGGTAAGATTAAATTAGTTGGAGCTTCTACTTCCACTATAACAGTAGGTGCTGCAAACTCGATTAAGTTATCAGATGATGGTACGGATAGATTTTTAGTTGTAGGTAGTAAAACTTCATTTACACATTTTGACCAATCTACCGCTGGTTTGATATTGGGAACTGATAACGGAACTACTAAGTTCGAACTAGCAGCAGATGCGAATAATTACATATCATTCGATGGTTCTGAATTTGATATAAAAACTGCAGAATTTACTTTAGATACTACAAATTTAGATATAAACTCTTCTACAAAAAGAATAGAGGTTTCTGATGGTAGTAATGTAAGAGTTAGAATAGGTGAGGTTGATTCTACTTCAGCTAATCATTTTGGTATAACAGTTTACGATGGAAGTGGAACAGGCGCTTCTGATGAAATAGTTCATCTAAGTGATGCTAAAAATCAGATAGCTAGTTGGTCTTTAAGTCCTAATCAAATATCAAGTCAAAATTTAGTCATTCATTCTTCCGGTAGATTAGAGACTGCCAATTTTGTAAGTGGTCTTAGGGGATGGAGAATATCATCAGCTGATAATGGTTCAGCTGAATTTGAAAATGTAAGTATTCGTGGTACATTAAAGACTACTGTATTTGAAAAAGAAACTGTAAATGCTGTAGGTGGTCAGTTGTATATAGCTAACTCTACTGTTACAACAGGTTCTACTGCTTTAGTTGCTACTGCTACAACAATGAGTGTTGTAAATGTTAGTGGATTTGCAGCAAATGAAATATTATCTGCTAAAAAGATAAGTGCTACTGGATTTGGAACAGAGTATATGTTAGTACAAAGTTCATCTAGAGACATACCATCAAGCGATACAAATTTTGCTGGAAAACTTTATTTAGTTAGAGGATACAGAAGCGGTAGTTTGGGTGCTTCGGGTTCTCTTGGAGATAGATCAAATATATCACAATCATACGAACCAGGTCAAGTTATCATATCAACTGGTAAAATAGG
>Ga0115572_10000644_pt1 | contig 29205 bp, 35 predicted proteins | sample COGITO_mtgs_1206_FD_88681 | JGI IMG/M metagenome (GOLD analysis project Ga0115572, IMG submission 88681) | Pelagic marine microbial communities from North Sea - COGITO_mtgs_120607 | ecosystem: Environmental > Aquatic > Marine > Epipelagic | place: Germany:Helgoland, sampling site Kabeltonne... | reverse complement strand
ATTAAGAATTCTTTTTTTTGTCATATATATATAATGGTACATTTAAGCAATCCCATGTCTATAGGAGCAATGATTTTTTATTCATTTTTAACCTTTTTTATTGGTCCTTTAGTAACCAGTCCATTTATGAGTGATCATCCTGATCAATGTATAGCCGGATTTCTTCTAGGATTTACAGTAAGTATTTTCTTGTGGATGAAATTTGGTAGAAAATTATCTAGACGCTAGTTTTTCTTCATATTTGTAATTTCTTTAATCACTTCGGGTTGACCACATATGTGATCTCCACAATGGTCAGAATTTGCCCAAATTGATTTTATTTCTTTTTTTCTTTCATCTTGACGATGTTCCCATCTACCAAGATTTAGTTCTTCTTTAGAAATCATTCTGTTGTAAATAGTGTTCCATAATGTTTTTGTATTTTTTTGAATTCTTGCAAGTTGCTTTGATTGTATCATCATAATCTGAAAGGCGCGCATTGTCTTTCTTTATATAAGTAAATACTTTTTACTTCAATTTTTCATTAATAATAAGTAATCCGGCAAATGTTGTTAAATTAGACAAAAATGGTATTTTTTTATCCCAAGGAGGATGATATAATATTGTAACGAGGAGTAAAAATAAAATAAAAAGAATACTTACTATTTTTGTTAATTTAACTGGTAATAGTTTTGGGTTATAAAAGTGTGAAATCATAATCAGTGAACCAAATACCTCGAGTGTCATTACAGAAAACATACTTAAAACATTTAAAATATGTGGAAGTTTAGTTTTACTTTGTAAAATAGATACCTTTTTATGAAAATTTTTTATTTTACTAAATCCTGAATAAATAAACATAGTAAAAAATAACACAATATAAATAGATAATAATTTCAACATATATATTAATGTATGATTATATAATTGTTGGCGGTGGTCCGGGAGGAATAAATTGTGCTCTGGAGTTAAGCAAAATTGGTAATAAAGTTGCTTTAGTTGAAAGTTTAGAGGATATAGGAGGCTGTCATCGTGTTAGATATACAAATAATAAAGTTTTTAATAATAATACAATTGTTCATACGGAACACGGCCCTAGAATATATTTGGGTGCTTACTTAAATTTTTGGGATTGGGTAAAACAATTTAATGTAAAAAAGAAAATAGATTTTAAAAATTATAAATTTGATTTACTTAGTAAAGATGTTACAAGTTTTATGAGTATGTTTAAGATTCATGAATTATTGTCTTTTGTTATAGTCTATTTTATTTATTGTATTTTAAGAATACCTTACAGCACTAATTACAGTGTTGAAAAATTTGTAAAAACATTTAGATTTACAGAAAAGGGAAAAGTAAATTTAAACAAAATATGCAGATTAATAGATGGTGGAAATATAGATAAGACATTAATTGGTGCATTAATAGATGGGTTTGATATAGGTTTGGTGTATAATATATATGAACCTAGACAACCAATGAATAAACTTTTATGGGATAAAGTAAAAGTACAATTAAAAAATCAAAATGTTGACTTATATTTGAATAAGAAAGTTGAAAAAATACAAAAAGGAAAGGTATACACAAGTAATAGGGTGTTACATAGCAATAAAATAATAGTAACTGTTCCACCTGTAGCGCTTTCAAAAATTGATGGTGTTGCGGAATTGATAGGTTACGACAAGGAATATTTAGAAAAAATAGCGATACACCAAGAATATGAACCGTATGTTTCTTCAACAATAGGATTTAAAAAATTACAGAAAAAAAGTGTCTGGGGAATTGCTGGAAAACATCCTTGGGGTATAGTTGATATTGATATGGGAAAATACTTTGATAATGTTGACGGCAGTATGTTTATTGTGAGTGTTACACATCCCGATAAAATAGATCCCAAAACAAATATGACAGCAAATGAAATGAATGAGACGATGTTTTTAGATAGAATTGTAGATTTAATAAAGGAAAAATATGAAATAAAAGAAGAACCGATTATAAAAACATTAAGTCCAAGTGTTAAAAAAATAAATGGTGTATGGAAAGAAGTTGATAGATCTTATATGTTTTCCCCTCCGGGTTTTATGAAACCGTCTATAGAAGTTCAAAACAAAAATAAAATTTGGATAACCGGGCATCATTTAGGAAAAAGTTTTCATACTTACAATTCTATGGAATCTGCCTTGCAAAATTCAAATACTTTACTGGGAAATATAGAGTCAAAAATAAATATACGGAATAAGGAACCTTTGAGATTATCTACTATTTTAATAGTTTTATTTCTAATAATTTTAATATATAATGGATGAAAAAATAAAATTATTAGAAGATAAAATAGATAATATTGAAAAAAAACTAGATGAATTAATGAATGTAATAAAAGAAGAAGTAGGTCCCAATACAAACAAAATGAGTAGTCACATTGATTTTATTGAAACTGTATACGATAATATAAAAAATCCACTAGGATATTTTGTACATAAACTTTCTTATTTTAAAGGCAATGAACATAATCATTCATTGGAAGATAATAAGTTTAATTAATTATTAATCCAAAGTTTTTCTATATATTTTTGTTCTTTAATATAGGATGATGTCCAAGATTCATTAGGGTGTATAGTTGAGTTTTTGGTTGTTGTTAAATTTAATGTAAATAGTGGAATGTTATAAACATTATCACTTAATCTAGGAATACATATGTCTGCAATAATAGTATCATCAAAATATCTAAAGTCATAAACATTATTTGTAATTTTAATTTTATTTAATACATTTTGTATTCCTTTGTCTGTAATGAGATAACATGCATTACTTCTCCACGAATCATCCATTTCTTTTGTGTATTTTATGTTTTTTAGAGTATAAACCGTATTCCATCCTTGGCATATTAATCTAATAAAATTATATTCTGGACATTTATTAATATATTCATTAAAAGAATTTTTATAATAATTAATAAATGAAAAACTACAATCATCTTCCATAATAATTATATTTTTTAAATTTTGCCTTTTTGCTTCTATTAAACATTTAATATGACTAATTAATACACAATATTCTTTAACATTTGTATCATTGTTTCTTTCAGAAATAAAATCATTTTTTATTTTTCTAAAAAATATAACATTATTCGGCGTGGATGCAGATATTCTTTGATAATTTGTTATTTTAAAACGTTTGAACTGTTCAATCATATAATTATTTCGAACTTTGTCAATATCACGGTTAATATAAAATATTTTAGGAATATTCTTTAATTTATTTACATTTTTCATATAAATTTCTTCCCACCTTGAAAGTATATATTTATTACTAATATGTTCAAATTCTTCTCCCATTTTATTAATAGATGAATCGTAATTACAATTAATACTGATAAGTGGAATAGAATATTTATTATCTGTAAATTTATAAATGTACCAATCAAATACAGGTGCATAATTAATATTGGAAAAATCAATATTATTTGTGCCTAAAAAGTTAATATCGTTTATGATTTTTAATGCATATGAACGTTTAATTATATATGCGGCAGCACCAGTAAAATTATTGGAATATTTATTATGTTGAATTATATTCGGATTTAGTACTCTATTAAATTGGTTTTCACTTAAATGAAATTGCAATTGTACAATATCAGCATTTTCTGGAATTTTTTTTATGTAATTACTAAAATAATCAGAATAGTATTCAGAGAATGAAAAATTAATATCATCTTCAAAAATAAAACACATATCTTTGTCACTTTGTTCAAGAAATTTTTTAATACATAAAATATGAGATGTAAATATAGCATATTCACCAATTCTAACATTTATATTTTGTTTTCTAAACCAAATGTCGGGATGTTTATGATTTATATAATTAATATTTAATTTACGATAATCAGAAGCGTCAAATCTTTGATAATTTTTAATATTATATTTATTAAATAAGTCAACCATATGTTTATTTCTATTTACACAATCAGATAAATTAATATAATATATTGGAATATCTAATAAATTTATATCCATAATTATATATTTATATTGTAACTTTTATATTAATTATTTACTTTTTTACATTTTCTTTGATGTGCTGCCAACGACATTTTATTTTTTCCAACCCACCCGCATATTTCACATTTGAATGCTGTTTTACCCGTGTTTGCAAATTTACTATTTAAAAATTCTGTTAGTTTTGGAAGATCTATTTTATTAAATTCTAAATCTGCTTCTTTTCTCTGTTTTTTAATCATATTCATAAAATTATTTTTTTGCGAAACGAGTGATTGATATTCATGATTGAATTCGAGAAGCATATCAGATGGAATTGTTTCGCTTTGTGTTTCTGTATTTGTTATTATTGGTTCAAGGTGATCAATTATATTTATAGCTGTAATAATTGTTTCCTTCTTATAATTACAGTTATGGATAAATATAATAATATTATTATTATGAATATTTATTTCAAAGTGCTCTTTCTGTGCAATCCCTGTATATTGTGAAACAAGAATTCCGTTGCATTTATTTGATTCTATATCACGAATTAGTTTCTCTACTTCTTTTACAGGAACAACTGTATTATAATCTTTAGTATCAATCAATACATTGGTTTTTGATTCTCTTTCTATAATAAAGTCACCACATGCTGTTTGTCCGGCCGTATTTGTAATGGATGCTGTTGGGAATGCGTCAGAAAGAACAATTTCGAATTGTGCTTCACCAACTTTTCCCTTTGTATTAGAACCGGATTGCTTAAGAAAATATTCACTAACAATATTAGCAGATGCTGACAAGGGATCAAGTTTGCTTAATAATTGTGTATAACTGTTGTTTTCAGTTGAAAGATACGTTTCAAGTCTTGATTTAATCGATGTATCTAATTCAGAATATTTGTTAGAGACAAGTTCTTTTACTTTTAAAACAATTTGTTCCGAATCATTGGTTTCAAATGTTTTTATTATTTTTGATGTCTCTTCTCGTATATATTCATTAACTCTGCCTATTTCACTTGAAAGATTTGCACGCAAATCTGTTTGATTTACAATACCCTCCATTCGTTTAATAAAATTTTCATTTTGTTGTGAAAAGAATTGTAAAATATTTTTTTCTGAATCACCATTGTTTGATTTAATTGTCTCACGTAAACTATTCTGAATAGTATCAAGTTGCTGACGAATCATTACAGAAATTGTATTATATAATTCCTTTGAAATCTCAGTTAATTTTGTCTGAATATCTTCAATTGTTTTTGATTGTTCTGTATATTTTGTCTCAATCGTCTTTGTAAATGTATTAAATTTATCTGTTAAACTTTTAATCATATTGGAATTTTGAGAACTATCCAATTTGTTTGATACATTTGTAGTAAGGTTTTTCATTATATCAACGAATATTTCATTCATTGCGTTGATATCAAGATGTGGATTTTCTTCATAAAATTTAAGAACTTTTTGACTTACAATTGTAGTCATATATGTAAATTAAATAATTATTCTTTAATATAAATTTAATAAAGTATTAGCATAAGGTATGTTTGTTTCAAATAAAGCGGTTGTTTATATTAAATATTTAAACACCATTTCCAATAATAGAATTTTTATATAATTCATATAAAAATTCTGGTTTTATATGTATTCTCTAAGTTTATTTTAAAGTTTCAAGGTGTAAATATGTAACGCAGAAACATAGTGAATCGTGTAGAAGTTTACTTTTTATTATTTGTGTATATCCTTGTAAGTTCTTACAATCTCTCTAAAAACTTTTATAGGATTGTCAACTGTGTAATATGGAATATTAAATTTTTTACAACACCTTTTGACAACCGGAGATATTATTTTTAATTTATGATTGCTTAATGTTGGAAACATGTGATGTTCTATTTGATAATTTATTCCACCATAAAATTTTGTAAAAAATGGATAGTTACTCATGAAATTTCCTGAATTACGAACTTGTAATTCACCCCAGTCCATTTTTTTATCATAATTAGAAATTTGTACATGTGTATCATACATATCATGATCCGCTGCACTACCTATAAAAAATCCTAGATTTGTTCCAATGATATGCGTTAAAAAATAGAATTTACCATAATATATTTCAAAAACACAAAATAAAAAACTGATTATATATTGGAATAACGTCCATTTATCAAAATAATTTTCTGGTAATTTCATTTTCCATAATCTCTTTTTTCTCGCCCAAACTATATGATATGCCAAGGACTGTCCTAGCATAGTTCCAGGAAATATTATATTGAAAAAACAAAGTTTCCACATGATATGTAATTTGGTGAATTCATTATTACTTTGTTTTATCTTATCTGTTTTTCTAAAGAATGGGGTACTATTACGCATATCGGGATCTAATTGGTAATTTCCAGTATATTGGTGATGACGAATACAATGGTGATATGACCATTGTTTATGATTTAATAAAAGTAAAGATTGGATGATCATAGAAGATAATTGATTAATAAAAGGTCTTTCCGAAATAGCGTAATGAGATCCATCATGTAATACATTGTAGCCAAGAGATACAAGTGTTATACCTGACAAAAAACTAGACAATAATTTCAAAAATGGATTAGTGATATAGAATAAATAGAACCATTGAAAAAAACAAAAGAAGAGCGTTGAACCGATAACTGTTTTCCACCAGTTAATATCTGATTTTGAACTTGTTCTATCATAACCGAACGTTTTAATCACTTCTCTCTTGCATACATTGTAGAATCCATCATATTTTAAATTGAACATTGGTTCTATAGTATTAATATCATTTGGCACCTCATACTTCTTCATAATACTATTGACCTTATTCATATCACAAAATGCATGATATGATTCAAATAATGCTGTACAATCAGGTTCATTCTTACATAATTCTAATATTTGTCGTCCGCCCGGATGTGTGTCAAGAAATTCATTTAGATTATATGTATTTCCATGAATATTCCACATATATATATAGGTATATAATATATATATATGAATATTCCACATATATATATAGGTATATAATATATATATATGAATATTCCACATATATATATTATACCTTTTTTTTTTTGAGGCACGTACACGAAGAGTTGCGAAGAAACCTAATGAAAATAAAACTATATATATCAAATGGTATACAATAAGTGGATCGATGAATTGTAAATGTTAGAATATTATTATAAATATTTTAAGTTTTAAATCTTCGTCTAGTTAAATATTCTCATATAATATTTCTAGTTGCAATGTAAAACTAAAATCCATATTATTTAAATCAATTAATTTACCAAATTGATCTAATAAAGTTATTTTTATTTTTTTTAGATCGACCGGTCCAGTATATTGCCTTGTTTTTGTAAATGAAACAGAATTATCCGGGACATCATTTATATTTAATTGAAATTTTCCATTATATAAATATATCTTACCAAGTATATTTTTACTCATATTAGAACCATTAAAACATACAATATTATTATTATTTGTATTGTAATTGTAATCTTCTAAACAAAAATAAATATACCTATCACCACCACCATCGAAAATTCCTTCAGAAATAAGAGTACCCTGTTGTTTAAGATAATTACCATATCTAAATCCTAATATCCACCCGGTAGTTTCATATATATTTTTTGTATTTTGGGCAGCAAATGTAATATCATAACTAAAATTATATTTTGCTTCTCCTGTAATAATAAATTCACTTTTTAAAGTCGTTTTATTAATCCTAAATCTTAAGTTTTCTAATCCATTTGTATTACTTGATAAATAAAAATATTTTTCATTTAATATACTTTCTAATTTATTTACATCATAATTTCCTTCTGGTATTATAATATTATAAATTGAGTTTTTTATCTTTATATAAAAAATATTATTTTGTTTTTTATCAGAAAATAAATACCAGGAGTTTGGTATATCCAGAGATGTTAGAGATATTGCTGTAATATTTTTTATTTGTATTGGTATTGTATAAATAAAATCAGTAGATTTAGTTTTATAGTAATCATCTCTAAACATTGAATTTAAATGAATATTTTGATAAGTTACGTTTCTTTTTACTTTTGTAACAATACCTGGTTTTATTTTTTCCATTAAATATTAATTAAAAATTAATTCAACATATTTTACACACAGTTAAAAGAAGAGGATTACATTTTATATCTTCAAATGTAATAAACGATTTACAAGGAGTTTTATATTTAAATATTTTGTTTATTGAAACAGGATATACATTTTCATTTGAGTCAATTGAATCAATAATTTGTCCATCAACACATTCGCCTATATTATCTTTATCATAAACAGCTAAATTAATTGTATCACCGATACAATATGTTATATCAGTATTGGTTAAAAGTTCTATACATAGTTTTGTTTGATCAACATATCCGATTTTATTAAAACATTCATAATACTTGGGAGAAACTTTTATTCTTATTTTAAATAAAATATTATTTTCACTATCTTCATCTAATTCTTTTTTACAAATATTATTGCAAAATTTATCACTTGGTACTATCATTTTTTTTAAAATATTAATAGGTCTACTATAATAATGATCGGATTCAAACTCCCAATTATCAATATCAGATAATGCTATATTATTATTTTTATTATAAAAATCACTATATAAAAATCGTAATGATTTAATACAACCTTTAGCATAAGTGCTTGTTAATGTTGCATCACATGGATTATTTATTAATTTATTTAACAAATTCTTCGGTATTAATTCTCTGCCTGTATCTAAATCAACTAAATAATTAAATCTAACTATAACATCTTTTATAAATTCATTATCGTTTGTAAATACAACAGAAACTCTAAATTTTACAATAGAATTTTCAAATAAATTTAAAGTATTTTCTGAAATAATACTTTCAAGTGCTTGTGTAAATGTTAAAGAACAACATACATTACAAATACTAAATAAATAACATATTTTTAAAAGTTGTTCTGTTAATTCAATTCTAGAACAAGGAGTCCAAAAGTTTGGACAAACACCTAAACCAGATTCTGGAGAAGAATATGAGGAAAAAATAGAATCTTTTAAATTAAATTTCAATGAATCGTCGTATTCATCTTCACAATCGCGCATAACAGACTGATCCTTAAAACTAATATAATCAATTAATTTTTCAGAAATAAGTTTATTATGACAACTGCTTGAGTAACTATAACCTGTTTGTTTTGTACCAGTTAAAGCACCTTTATTATTGTTTACACAAAAATTATTATTTATACCATTTGAATAAAATAATCTTAAAAAATTTTCAACACTTAGTACAGGTGTTTTAGATAATAAATCATAAATAGGTACATCATCATCTATTTTATATGGTTGATTTAAATCTTGTGCTAAAACAGCAATATCAACTATAGCTTTATTTGTCATTACTAATAGTTAACATTTTTTCATTTATGTAATCGAAACTTAATTTTTCTATAGGCGTTTTTTCAAGTATATTTTTTATATTTTTTAATTTACTATCATCTTGTGTAATACGAGTTTTTGGTCTCCCGTAAATAGAGTAATATATTAAATATTCCGGCGATAAATCAACTCTAAACAATTTAACTCTCAAATCACCTTCTTTTCTTTGACTGTTTCTTATTTTTTGTAATTCTTTCAAATCACTTATATTTTTTTGAATATATTCTAAGAGTCTTATATAATAAGTATAATCTCCAGGCATTTTTTTTAAATGTCTTAAATACATTGCTATTAAAACACTATTTTTATCCACCATTCCTATATTTTCTGAACACAAAGGTATTAAAAACATATTAATAATATTATTTTTAATTTTGTCAACTAATGGAACATTGCTATTTTTTGTTTCAAGACTTACACCAAGTAATGAAAAATCACTTGATTCGTCATTACCAAAAAAACTAATGTTTGTTCTAGGCATTGTTTAACATTGATTAGATAAAATTAATTTTGAATTTAAATAAATTTTTGGAGTAGATAATTTTTGAAGAACTTTATTACTACAACTGTCATTTTCGTCCCTTGGACAATAGTTTATATAAAAAGAATCCTCACAGCATTCATTACAATTAACTTTAATATTTCCATTTTTTTTATAATTTTTATCAACGGTTATTGGTTTACAACATGGATTTCTTAATACTATTTCTTCTCTTGGATTATTACTATAATTTACATATGTAAATGGAAATTCATCACTTTGTGATGGTGATGTTTTTATATCTTGATTTAAAATATTTACCATTGATTCTGCTTTAACGGCAGACATATATAATTCATAACTTGCAGCATTTTTTAATTCATTCTCGCATATCCTATAGTTATTATTACAATTGTTTCTTATATTCTTGAGTATCGTCAAGTCCCTTTTCTCTTGAATTAATTCACTATTTGTTAGTGTATTAATGCTTGATTTTAAATATGACATTTATATATTATTAATATTATACTTTTGAAACAATATTATTCTCTTCTTTATCAACAAATAAATCAGAAGTACCATTAAATTCTTCTAAATCAAATATTGTTTTTTTCTTATTATTATCATTAGTAATATCATTTATCATTTTTTCTCTTTCTTCTTGATTCATTTCGTATATATTTGTTGTTTGTAACTTATTACAAATATCGGGTTTTATTAATAAATCATTTTTTTTAAATTTTTTATTAAATAACGCAAGAATAGATTTTATAATTTCAGGAGAAACTTCTATTAATCTATCATATTCTTCACTATACATTTTAATTGCAAGTTTTGAATCTATACGGTCGAGCGGGTGTCTAGATAATTCGGTTTTTATATTATTATGATATTTACCCCAGGATAATGTTGCAACGCGATGACCTTCATTTAATTCGGAAATTTGTAAAAAGTTATAAATGGTTGTTATAATACCGGCAATAATAGATAATGTTCCTATGGCTATTACAGCATAATCTTTTATGTCGTCTGAAAAACGTTCTTGTGCAAAATTAGCAGTACCTGTTAATGTTGAAATAATAATAACTGGTATTGTATACCATGCATTTTTTGTTTTAAATATTTGTCTACAACGAGAATGCATCCATTGATAACATAATGCTTTGTCTGCCCATTGTCTAATTATATTTTCTTCTTCTTGTTTCCAATAATTTCTAACATTAAATTCTTCATCTTCCATTTATATTATATATACAATTTTATAATATTTGAATCTAATATATCCTTTAAAATATTTTCTGTTACTTTATTGAAATAATCTATCGTATTTGAAAATGTTTCATTGCATTTTTTATATTCGAGAAGCAGTTTTTCTTTTTTATAATAAATATCTAACTCATATACATTATTATGAACATTGTCTTTTAAACTCACTGTTTTTGTTTCTTCGATAAAATCAGTAAACAAGTCAATAAATTCTTTAATTAGAGGAAGATTATTAAATAATATATCAATATTTTCATTTAATATTGCAAAATTAACTGTTTCAATTAATTTTATTTTTTTTATTTTTTCTAAAATTTCTATTTTTTTACTATGGGGTTCATACTCAAGACTGTTAAGTATTTTTAAAATTTTTGTTGTTTCACCAATTAATTCTTGTATTTCGTTTGAAAATGTATCAAGAACAATATTTATTAAACTATTAATATAAATATGCTGGTTTTTTAAAATATTAATCTGCAATATCAAATTACTATTTGTTGAGTCTTGTGATAACAACTTGTTATCACTTATTATATTTAAATTTTTTTCACTTTTATTAATTTTATCTTTAATTTTTTTTATTTCATCGCATATCAAATTAAAATTATCTTTTATATTTGTAATAATTTCACTTGTCATATATATTATATATTGTTATTTTTTCTTTTTTTTTGTGGATGATCGTTTTACTTTAATTTTGGGTCTTCTACACGTCTTTGGTGTTCTTCTTTTTTTTTCTTTCTCTTTCTTTACTCCTTTCTCTTTTTTTAAACAATCCTCATCATCGCTATAACTTTCATTGTGGTTTTCGCCATCACTTTCATTATCAATATCTTCATTATTTTCAAACAACTCCTTTAAAAACTGAATTAATCTTTCAAACATTATATACTAAATGTAAATTTTAACTCATATTTTTCCTTATTAACAAATTGAAATAAATATTATAATTTATATATATATATAAATCACAATGAACAAAAACTTACCCCCCCCTATTACAGAGTCATTGCATACAGTAAATTTGACACAAGAAGAAAAAGAAAAACAAGTAATTGATATAATTAACTCCAGAGTAATTTGTATTGGATCTTCATCAAGAAAGATAATTGGACAAGATGATTTAGATTTTAAATTATACAACGATGAAAACGTACTTTCATCGGTACAAATGGAAGGTTCTTTGCTATTAAATATGGAATTTCCATATAATGATATTATATGCAATAAAGAAATCAATATGTGGAAAATGATATGTGCTCAAATATATTTTAGAATTTTGTATGATATTATTCCTAATGAAACCTACACAAAAACTACATTTACCAAAATTATAAATATAAAAAGAAGTACCGGTAAAATACAGCGAGCAAGAATTAAAAAGAACGCTGGATTTAGAATATCAAAATCATCATTTGAAGATAACTCTGATAAAATTCCTAAATTGTATGTTAGGGTTGAATTTAATGATTCTGATGTTAATCTCGAAGATTATTTTATACCCAAAGAATATTTTAAAGATATTTCAATAGACACCGTCTGTGAACTTAATCCATATATCAAAGAGTTCGATATAACATTCTCGTTACCAAATTATCTTTGTTATAAACATAATGGATTAAAGTATAATATTATCAAATACTACCACGATTTACACAATGAATGGTGCGAAAATGTGTTATATCCGTTGATTAAATATATAAAAAACAAATATGATATAAATATTAAAATAAATACTGATATTATATAGAATGGAAAGTGCTGAAGAATTTTTCACAAACAAAACAAATATTATTTGTTTATCATTAGGAGCGGCAGCTATGTGTATATTATGCTGTGCTTATAAATGCTTATGCAAGTAAACTATTTAGTCAATAATTTTTTTTTATTTATAGAAAAGACACCTTTTAATTTTTCTTTAAATGTTTTATAATTTACAATATCTGTTATCATTTTGTCTTGTCCTAAACTACACGAATCTGAAGCATTGCGCATTTCTTTCCCCTCTTTTGTCAATGATTTATCATTACACCAAGATACATTATTATATCTTTTTAACACAATTACTCTAGATCTTACTCTTACAACTGCATTAAGTATTTGCAATGTTTTAAATATTAAACTTGTATTTTTTCCCTTACTTCCTTTAATACCACTGCGAACATATCTAATAAATTCATTATATCTTTCTTTTTGTTGGTGTTTGCCCGGATCATTTAATATACCTTTTAAATTTACAAAAAGAATGTCTATATTTTTAAAAAATTTAGATTTTAATTCATCATAAGCTTCCTCTAGAAATTCTCTATCTTCTGACCAATTTTCTTTTACTTGTTTACGAGAAAGTACTTTATAACAATCATCAATTACTGACATAATATCACTTTTATTAATATGAAAACGATTTGCATGTGTTGATTTTATTTTTGGTGGTTTAGATGCTGCTAATGAACCAGGAACTTTTCTTGATTTAGATGCACCGGGTCCGCCACCAACAGATTCATCTAATGATGGATACATTGTTGGAGGGGCTGCTGGTTGTGGCGGTGGTGGCGGTTCTCTTTTTGTTGGCGGGGATGGTGCCGTTGGTGGAGGTGGTGGCAGCGGTGGTGGATCATATTCAAAAAAGGGATATGTAGCAAATTCTTTATCTTCATCAAATATCTTACCTGATAATATTGTTATATTTGCATCAAATGATTTATTAAATAGATCAAGTAGTTGTTTCACATCTTTTTGCGCGTAAACTTTAGAAGACGCTCCTTTACCGAGGTCATTTATTGCCTGGTCTAGCGAAGGACAATCTGTTAAATGAACAAGTGAATATAGATTAGGCAACATTTTTTTCATTTTGGGATTTCCTTTTTTTAAAGTATGTTCTAAATGATATCTTATTATATCCTTAACATTACTACCGTTACCATCTACTTCCCCCAATCTTTCAAGATATTCTAATCTCAAATCTTCAAATGCTGTCATTTCATTTGAATCATGTAATTTTTTTAAACTTGCCATCATTGTATTCATTTCGCTGTGGCTATCATCTTCTTTTAAACCAATAAATCTATATGATGGAGAATCGTTTATATCATATTCCATAACTTGATTATTTTTTGTCATTAAAATAATTTTTTTTGCGTCGCAATCAAAAAATCCCCTGTGCGGTAATCTATAAACAAGTGTCATCCCGTCTTGTTCTTCAGCGTGTCCTACGACCAGATAATAACCTTTTCCTTTTTTGCTAATATTACTTAAATATTTTTTAAATTCGGCAGTTTTTTTTGGAAGAATTATTAAATTTCTTGAAGATACAATTACTGTTTTATCTCTATATTCAGATTTTAAACCTCCTAATTCATAATAATAATTATCTGGATTTAAAACTCGTTTTTTTAATTCTCTTAGTAATTTACCTCGCATCGATACATATTTTAAAGAAATACCACCTTCATATTTATTTAATTCACCTGCAATATCTTTAGGATTTTGTAAATTGATTAACTTAAAAAAGTCCATAGGTTCGCCGCCTGGATGTTTTGGAAATGCTATTAAACCCTTTTTATGTTTTTTTTCTTCATATTCAACTAATTCTCCAACTTTTTTTTTCATTTTAGAATCTTGATTTTGTACAACAGTTGGAGCTATACCATCACTTTTAGCATCTTCTATAGCAGATTTTACTAATTGTTCAATTTCTCTTTTATATTCTTTTTCAGATTTTCTATCGTCGTATTTTGGTGGAGGATCTACATTATATTGTTTCGTTTTTGGTATAGTAGGTTGTGGTAATGGTTGCTGTGGGAATATTTGTTGTGGTATATTAGGTTGTGGTAATGGTTGCTGTGAGAATGTTTGTTGTGGTATATTAGGTTGTGGTAATGGAAACTGTTGATATGGATAACTAGTTAGATTTCCAGCAACATTTTCGACAATTTGTCTACCTGCTTGTTTTGCAGATTGTCCAACGATTTGGTTTGCTGTATTACCAAGAATACTTCCTCCTCTTTTTTTTTTCCTTTTTTGTGTGTTTTTCTTTGGTTTATGATATTTCTTTCTTTTATACGTCATTATATTATATTTATAAAATATAATAGATTATGGAAAAATTACCTAAATATGTTATTAATTTAGAAAGAGACAAACATAAATTAAAACGTTTTAATAAAGAGATGGTAAAACAAGATATTTCTTATGATATATGGAGGGGGGCTATTATTAAGAATATAGAAGATTTAAATAACTTTAAAAATAAACATTCATTTACAAAAGGAACAACAACTGTAAATTTTCCTGGAAATGTTGGTTCAGCATTTGCGCATTTAAGTTTATGGAAATATTGTTTGAAGCAACCATCAAACTATTATATGATATTTGAAGACAATTGCGTTTTAAAAGACAACTTTGTTGAAAATGTAAATTATTATTTACTTAATATAAAAAAAATTGATTTTTTTAATTTAAATGTAATAAGACCATATGGATTTACGAATGATAATATATTATTTAAGTATAAATCAATAAAAGAATTTCCATATCCTCCACCCAATACTTGGATGAGTAGTTATATTATTTCAAAAAGATTAATGTATTACATATTAAATATATCAAAAAATATTAATTATGATAAAATGCCAATTGATAAGATAGTAATGTATTACTTTAATGAAATAGAAACCATTAATTATTATTCAATAAATACTAATATATTCACAACACATATTGAACAAGATACAGATACAAGAAAATTGCTTAATAAGAATAAAAAAATGGATATCGAATCATTTATAACAGAAAATCCATTAGACGGGGGTTGTGTTTGAATTATATGAAAAATTTTCATTTTCATCTTCGTTTATATTATCATCATTAATATTTCCGATTGAATATGAATTGTTTTTAGCTGATTCATCTTCCTCTGTTTCTAACATTTCTTTTATTTTTATTGATTTATTTTCATTCAAAATATTGTTTTTGTCTCCCTCTAATTCTATCTTATTTAATTTATTTGTATATAAGATAATTTCTTTAAATGTGTGTGTTTTTTGCAACTCGGATTGAGTTTGATTATATAAATTAAATATTTCTTCTAGATATAGTTGTCTTTTCTTTACAAATTCTTCATTATTTGCAAAATGTAAATCTTCAATTAACTTTTTCATTCTGTATATTGTAAAAATACCTTTCTCTGTTGTTCTTGCAATAAATTCTAAATTCTCTTGATATCTTTTAAATTTCATATAAGAACTTATAAATCCGATACTTGTTGCTATTATTAAAGGAGACAACTTAAAAAATTGCCTTTTTCCTTCATGTAGTTCCTCAACATCTAAATCATTTTTAATTGCTTCTATTACGGTTAAAACTGCTGAAATAAAGATAACCAATATATTAAAAAGGTCGTACCACCATTTAATATCATAATATTTTAACTCGACAATTCTTCTATGATCACTTACTTTTTTTATTTTACTTTTAACTCTTAATATCAATGCATTTTTATTAAGTGCTGTATTTTTTGAAAGTATATTTTTCCAACTGTTATCTTTAATTGTGTCTTTCTGACGTTGCATTTGGATTAGTTAATTCATTACTTCTAAATTCTTTATATTCAATTAAGGATTCTAATTTTTTTAAGTCTTCTTCTGTTCTTTTCTTTTCATCAATTGAAATAATATCTTCTATTTGATTTTCTATTTCCATAAGTTCTAGAGTTATTTCCATACTTATTGTTCTAATTTTTTTTCTTGGTTGTGTGATGTCTTCAGTAACGTGCCGCCATCTTGTTGGACCTTCTTCATATCTTCTTCTGTTTTTATTTTTTTTCCCCCTACAACCCCCCTGTAAACTAATCTTGCTTCCCATTAGTATTTATTTTGAAAAAAATATTTAATGAATCTTCACTTATAACTTCCGGAAAAAAGGGTATTAAATCTACACGCGGTAAATATAAAAATACTTCTTTTTCTAAAAATCTCATTCTGTATCTAAACGACTCAAAAATTTTTCTCACAAAATTAGATTTTAAAAAATCTAATAAAATGCTACTATCAGAATGTATAATATAATTATCTCTTGTCGATAATCCAAGACCTTCTTCATCATAAAATGGTAATCCTATAGATTTGTGTGCCAAAACAATTTTAGGAAATCTATACTTAAGAGGTTTGTTACTGTAGTTATAGACTGTCCCAGATAATAATGTTGTTTTTATATTTTTGTAACGAAATTGCTTGGTTTGTACATCTGAAAATTTTATATTTTTTGAAGGTAAATTTGTTTTAATAGTTTTTATATTACCATATTCGCTTACATATGGTATAAGTTTTTTAATTATTTTATAATTATCCATAGGATAAATATTTTCGATAGGATTAAACAAAATATATGATGAATCAAAAAAGAAGGAAGAGTCGATAGACTTACTTAATGTTACTAAAGAAACGGGTGTTTGTCCTTTTTTAAAAAATATTTTATTTGCATTATAAAAATCTAAACATCTACATTTGTAAATATTTTTAACAATTAGATCTCTTGCATTTCCAGGATTATTACGCATCCACAAAGGAGGAACTATTAAACAACAAAATAAATTTGACAATTCAAATGCTTTTTCAACAAACAATGGCCAAACAGTTTTTCCATCATTTTTTTTTGATATATTTTTCTTTGACGGCGTTTTTTTTTGACCTTGTATAACATAGGGAGGATTAGAAACAACAATATCAAAAGTTTTATTTACATTAAAAATATCTCCATATACATTCTTTGAAATTTTTAATAAAGTTTCTTTATGAAAAGTATTTATTTCAGACATATAAATCATATTTTCTTTTATATGTTTGTCTCTTGTTTCATAATCTTTTATTATATTTTTTAATCCTATGTGTAATTTTTTAATAATAGTGTTCATTATATTTCCGGTTCCAGCGCCAATATCTAACCATGTAAAATTAGGATTACTCCAACATTGTGCCGGAAGTTGATCTAACAAGTAATTAACACCATCGACCGATGTAAGAACTTCACCATATTGGAGTTTAAAATCATTCATATATATATTTAATTATTAGGTTAAATTTTATTTATTAATACGTATTTAATTAAAAATTGAATTTATATTTATGATACTAAAATTATTAGTATGTTCTTTACTTATCTATTGCCGGTAGAACTATGGTTTAAAATATACGGATTTGAACACAAAATGTATCAAAAAATTGTTTTAGGCGAAATAAAAGAATTATCTACACAAACAAAAGAACTAAATGAATCTATACAAAATGAAAGTGAAAAATGGAATATAATTAAATGGAATAATTTTAAATTAAAATTTAGTAAAGTCGATTTTTATGGTAGATGTCAAACAGAATCATTTAAATATTTTTCAAATCCACCAAAAGGACATTCTTGTGCATTGTGTCAAACATAACTTTGTGTAACATAATTCTTTATTGTATTAAAAATATACAAACTATCTTTTGAATACATAGTTATTTTATTAAATTTTGTATGACAATCATCATCTTTTTTTATTATAGTAAATTTTTTTCTATTATATTTTAATGTTTTTATTGATGTATAATTAATAATTTTTATTTTATTTTTTCTATTTAAAACAATATTTGTTGGATTTATATACAATTCGTAAGTTTTTCTTTTTATTTTCACGGGTAATGTGTTAACTAATGCCCGACAGTAAGGACATGTGTTATGATTGTGCAACCATATATTTATACATTTTGTATGAAACATATGGTTGCACTTTAATGTTGTAAAATCATTCTCATCACACTCTAAGCATATCGGGCATTCCATATATATTTAATATATTATAGTTTTTCTAAACATATTTTACAAACTGCGCTATGTTCACAAGCAGAAAAATAAACTTCAATGTTATTTTCCAGACAAACCACACATTTTGCATCTAATCCCTTTATAAATTTTATATCATCTTCTGTATTTATTTTTCTACATAATGGGCATTTTTTACTTGTCTCAGTCGGTTCATTGAATGATGTCCATTCATTTGTTACACAATCTAAACCTTCTTTAAATGTATCAAATATTGGTGTATCGTCTGCATCAGGACCATATTGTCCCCACGAATCACTATGCATAAAAATAGTATTTGTAACATTATTTTTGTGTGATACAAAAACAGTGCAACCCATACCAACATAAATTTCAAAAATAATATTATTTCTAAAACGAACAAATTCTTCTATTTTTTCCTTATACCATCCCCATTTTTGACTAGCAGAATCTAGAGATTGAATAATGCAATCTCTAGAACAATGTGCTCCCCGCCTTTTACATTTATAACAATAATGAGCATCACTTGAATGACTCCAAGAATATTTACAACCATAAACAGTACATCTTTTTTCTAACGGAATAGAATTATTAGAGTAAGATACCAGTTTACATTTTAAATCTTCGTTATTATGTTCAACTTGACCATGACCATAAGGATGAAGGCAACCAACTATACCACATCTATGTCCCGAAGTTGTGTGTGTGTCCGGATAGCGACAATGCTTTACTTTACAATACATTTACTTAAATTTAGAAATTAATCTTTAATTTTATACTCTCCAACATTAATTATTTTTCTTTTTAATCCATTATTCTATTGTTTTTCCAATGTATTTAAATAAATTAAAACAAATATATTATGATTTCAACAGTTGCATCATTACTTTCGGCAAAATTTACAATTTTGGGTGGTATCGGATTTGGTTATTATAAATTTTTAACAAATCGTATTGATTATTACAGATTTTTAAATCACAATAATGTTCCAGGTTCTTTTTTAACTAAATTAGAAAAATCTTGAAAAGATGAACTAGAATAACAAATATTAAACAATTGTGCCGGTGTAAATTTATAATGTAAATATTTACTTAACTCTTTTAATTCTCTTTTATTTGTTTTAAAATACGTATCAATGATTCGTTTTGAAATTTGCGATGATGCTTTTTTAAAGTTAATACTACAATCAATTCTTCCGGGACGAAGAAGTGCTTTATCTATTTTTTCGATATTATTTGCACTCATCATAATAACTTGCCCCGTTCTTTCTGGCACCCCGTCTATAATATTAAGTAATTTAGATAAATTAAGTGGTGTGAAATTTGCTTCTTGCTTGCTTGAAACAGATGCAAGTTTAAAATTACTATCGTCCGAAATTTCACTAACAATCATTTTTAATAATTCTTCATTGCCGGAGTCCTTTTCAATATTTAATTTGCTTTTGTATCTATTTACAGTTTTTTCAATAGATTGTTTTTTATATGTTGTATCATACAAAAGATCTGTCATACGGTCTATGTCCGGAAAAACATACAGTCTTTTATCATATGGAATAAGTTTACCATTTATTCTTTCTGAAAAGAATATATCGTCTGCTTCTTGCATATATTTAATTCTTGAAAAGTCTACGATTATCATATGACGATTTAAATATTTACAAAGTGCCTTTTCAAAACTTGTTTTACCGCAACCGGGTAATCCATAATTGCATATACCTAGAGTGTATGGTTTTCCTCTTTTTTCATACCAGTCTTTATTATCTTTAAAAAAGTCAATTTGCTTCATAATAGATTCTTTTTCTTCAAAAAACACTTTATCAATATCACAAGTTGTCTCAAATGGATAAGATTTAAATTTTGTGTTGAATTGTGAATCCATCCCTTCATAAACAAAAACAAATTGTTTGTTATCATATTGTTTATTTATCATATCATTATATTGAACATGTAGTTTATCTACAAAACACTGTAGTTCTTTTATTGAATATTTAGATGAAAAAAGTTGAAGTGTGTGTGTAATATTTGTTTTTGTCGAATCTTTACCAGTTCTACTATCATCGTTTACTTCTTGGGAATATTTAATCATTTTAAAATAAATATCCTTACATTCAGTTGTGTTTATAGAAAAGTATTTACTTTGATTAACCAAATATATTGTGTCTTTAAAGGAAGAAGATGTACTATTATTTTCATCGTCATCATAATCATCATATTCACAAGTGTAATACTCTGACAATTTTTTCAGTCCATCTGTTTTTCCTTCTTTAATATTTTGTTTAATGAACCATAAAACAGAACGAAATGTTTCAGATGTATCCATAATTCTTTTACCATTATAATTTCTACTTTCAGTACATGTTAAAGAAATTGTGTTTCTGTTGTAATACAACCAGTCAAAACTAATATAACGAAATAAATTAAATCTCATTATATTTGAAAAAACAACTGCTATCATAGAAGATACAATCATATCAATGATAATATTTCCTGTTCGTAAATTGTGAAACAAAGACATTCTTGCCATATCATTTACAAACTTCATTGTGGTTGGTATATCTTAGTAAGCATATATGCTTTTATATACTATTTTTAACAAACATTTTTTCTGATCAGGTAAAATACTTCAATAAATCCTTGGTTGTTGGTGTTGCCTTTAACAAATCCTGGTTTGCCGGACCCCTCGCCCACCCACGACGCGTTCGACGTCGTCTCCCGTTGCCCTAACAAAAAGTAAATTACACGACTAAAAACAGTTATTTGTTGGACAAGTTCCCGTTCGAGGTTGACATCTTACCTGATTGTTAACTTTAACGAAACGATTACAATCATATGTATTAACACTATTCGCATATGCGTTTGATTTAAGAAGCAAAAGTTGTTCCTGAAATGAGTACTTTTTGTTATATCCCTTCACTGAGACACTTCTTCTTGCCCCTACATTAATTTCTTCTTGGGTTGGACAAGGATTAGGATATATAACTTGACAAGGATTTACTAGTGTAATACCATGTTGCAATTGTTTTTTATATTTTAAACCACATTTTGTTAATAAAGGAAGAGCGCCATCTATACAAGGATTTTCACAACAAACTCTTGGTCTAACATCTTCATAACAAGGGCATTGTTGCTCGCAGTTATTATTACAGCAATCTAAATTAACAATAAAATCACCATTTTCATCTTGAAATTTATCATTAACGTTATTAAATTCCTGTCGACCTTGACAATCACGGTAAGCGGGCGTGGTGAGCTTCCCCAGCACGGAGAGCAGATCCTCCACGTCATCATCGGACAGCACGTACGCCCCGCCGTCGACGCGCGCGCGCTGCTCCGCAGTTGTTATGCGCAGCGCGTTCCACAGTTGCAGGACCACGATGAGGTAGTCTTTGACGACGGGGTTGGGCAGAAAAAAGCCAGGAGTGACGATGCCAGCGACGGTTCTTCCGGAGGGATCAAGAGAGAAAGAGAGAGAGAGAGGGGTCTCAAGGACGGCGGCCACGCCAAGTCGCTCGAGGGTGGAGAGGAGCACCGTGGCCAGCACGTCCGTGGTCACCGCCGACGTCACCGGTCCATCAAACGATGGTGGCGCCGCCAAGCCGGCGGCGGCGTTGGCCTTAATAAGTTCCTCGTTCTCGCGCAGCAACCCGGCTTCGAGAATCTCGGCAATGCCACCCAGGCGCGCAAGTTCCCCCACGCCCACAAGCAACCGCTGCGGAACCTGACCCGTGTAGGTCAGCGTAGAGGTCACCCGGGCGCTGGTGTAAACGAAGCGCAGCGCCGTCTCGAGTTCGCCCTTGTTGATGACGTCCTCCACTCCCACGGTGCAATCATCGCAATGTGTTCTTGCTCGACATGGTAAATTAGTATTTTCGGGTTTGTATAAGATATTTTTTCTACAAGTTGACATTATATACTAAATTGATATAATAAAATATAATTAAAATAAATAAACAAAGATGTTTCTTGAACAAGAAAACGCTCACCCCCGCGACATGCGAATTAAATTCTTTGAAAAAGGTCACAAATATGAGATTGATGGAGAAGGGGGTTACACATCAGTAACTACATTTAATCATAATCAGTTTGAAAAATTCAATCCGGATAAAGTCATTCAAAATATGATGAGATCCAAAAAATGGGCCCAAAGCAAATACTTTGGAATGACACCCGAACAAATAAAAAAGCAATGGAGCGACAATGGAAAAGAATCTTCTGAAGCAGGAACAAAACTTCATAATGATATTGAACTTTGGTACAATAAAGAACCAGTTGCAAATGATTCGATTGAATACAAATATTTTGAAAATTTTAAAACGGATTATTCTCATCTGGAAGCTTATCGCACGGAATGGTTTGTGTTTGATGAGGAACATAAACTTGCAGGTTCTATTGATATGTGTTTTAAAAATACTAGAACAGGAAAACTAGATATTTATGATTGGAAAAGAAGCAAAGGGATAAAAAAGAATGATACATATATGAAGTTCTCTAAAACGGAATGTATTTGTCATATTCCAGATCTTAACTTTTGGCATTATGCTCTGCAACTAAATACGTATAAACGGATTCTAGAAAAAAATTATGGAAAGGAAATTAACGATCTTTATTTAGTTTGTCTTCATCCCAACAATGATAATTATATTTTGTTTAAAGTGCCAAATCTCCAACGCGAAGTTAAAGAACTAATGAAAACAATAAAAAATAAGTTGTAATGGATTTAAATAGTTCTAAATATTATTATTAATAATATGATTGATGCTTATGTATTTTTTTTTCCAATGTATACATTATTTTTGTGTTATGCGACATATCTAATCCTTTTCCAAACGCATAAAGTAAGTGAGTGTATTAATAATTATACCGATGATGATACAAATTTTAAAAATGATTTGTCTTTGTTAATGAATGACTTTACAGATAACGAAGAACAAAATTCAGAACCGGAACAAATAAATTCAGAACCAGAACAAATAAATATAGAATTACAAAATGATAACGATGAAAAAAATAATGAAAAACAATTAACGCCAGAAGAATGGGCATTCGAAGAGTTTAAAAAAACGGATAAATATAAATTTTTAACTAAATATGAATTAAATAAAATTGATAGTGAATTATGTAATAAAGAAAAAAAAAATAATGATATTGTAATTGATTATATTACACATATTGACTCAATTATAATTATGAATTATGATTTTGATAATGAATATTTTTCATATTGGTGTAGTAAAGTTGTTCCATTTTATATTTTAAATATTATTGCGATTAAATATGTAAACGAATTTAATAGAAGTTATTTATTTTTAAATGATGTTGAAAAAATAGAGAAAACAAAGGACGGAATATTTATTGAAACAGAAAAGAAAATTGAAAATAGATACATACAAAATCATTTTAAACATAAAGGCAAGTTGAATGAGTTACCGGTACATCTTGTAAAAGATAAGAAAGTTCCAAAGAATATTGATTTCGAAACATTCTCAAAAATGTTTAATAACGAAGAAGAAGAAATTAACGTGAGAAGAAATCGTCCAGACAGTCTTTAATCTGTTTATCAAACCTTAAAATAATCTTACTTTTTTTTCCACCTCCACTGTAATTAGATGTTTGTGAACCAGTTATATTTTCGTATAATTCAACTAAATCATTTAATGGTTCAGTTTCACTAGTTTTTAATATTGAAGATTCTGAAAAATTCATATTACCATATTTATTTGTAGTTGGTATTCCACTACTAAAATCATCTGCAAGATTCAATGCAGTTTTACCAACATGCGACAATGATAGTAACGAAGAAAAAGCAAACCAAAAAATTTCAGTAAAAGGTCCTCCAAGTGAAAAAACAAATGCTGCAACATTATTAAGTGTTTTTGATGTTAAATTTCTTACTAATGGAATCAACCTTTTTATTAATCTATTAATTAATCTACACATTAAATTAAATAACACTTCAAATGATTCTAAAAACTTGTCAGAATTAAATAATGATTCAAGTAAAAATAATTTGTAAAAAAAGTATTTATTTTTTTTTTGTTGATTTTTTTCAAGATCATCGCCATCATTTCCGGGATATGCGTAAGTTGCAGTTTTGCTATCGCTTCCCCCAATTAACATATCTTCTATATCTACTTTTTTATATGAAGTAGATTTTGATTTTTTATCTTCGAGTACGTTTATAATTTTATCTATTTCGTTTCCTTTAATATGTGATAAACTGCTTATTGTTTTTTTTAATTGATTGGTACTAACTTTATCTTTGGCAGATTTTTTTGAAGATTTATTTGAAGATTTTGAATTCATTAACATTTTAGTAAAAGAATTTTCCCAGTGTACTTTATTTGTTTTTTCTCTTAAATTATATGGGTCGGATTCGTTTGGTCCCATCAATAGATTTTTAAATTCGTTAAATGATAAATCAATAAAAAAATTTTCAACAATATCGCTTAACTTTATTTCATGCGATAATTGTGCTCCTCCGATTAGTTCTTGATTTAAAGCAATAGAATAAATGAATGAAATCATTCCATTTGTAATAGATTTATGTATTTGTCTTAGTGTTATACCTAAATTAAAAAATTCATCATCAATATTATGATTTTCATTTAAGTACATTAGTTCAATATCTTTGAAAAATATTGAAATAAATGTATTTGTAAAAAAATACATTAAAATGCGAATAATTTTTGAAGCATCGGCAATTGATTGACCTTCTAATGAATTTCTATAAGAATATTCTGTAGTATTTACACTTCTTCCAAATAAACCAAGAAATAACATATAAATCATTTCACCAAGAACACTTGAACCTTCGTTAGAAGGTTTTCCATTTTCGGGAGGTAATAATGATGATACTATCTTTGCAATTACAGAATGACTGAATGGTGGTTTTATATCTCCTTTATGACTAACTGAAGGTAATTCACGATTTCTATGCATATATATATATATATTATTGACTATTATTTTTTAACCATTCTTTAAATCCCAAACTTTTTTCAATATCAAATGATGTTTTGAGATTTTGTTGAGCAATTCTCATAGTAATTTTTTCTATATCACTCATTTGTTGTATATATTTTTTAACAAGTTCGGCATTTGTTTCTTGTTCCATTTTGTAATATAATTATAGTTGTAAATATTATATCAATTTTTTTATAACAAAAATTAAATTTTTATTAAATTCTTTAATTAATTTAGTTTCTTTATATAATATTTCATAATTATTTATAGTTAATATATTTATTAATTCATTTAAATAACTTATTTCTAATGGTGTTGAATATCCGCACTCTTGTTTAACAAAATAATATAAACAACCATTTTTATTTTGTGAAAAATCAGATATTTTAATATTAATGTCTCTTTTTATATAGTTGGTTAGATCACTTGGAATATCATTTATAACTATTATTGTTTGATAAATTTGTAAAAAATTATTGTACCATGGTTTTTGTTCAATAATAAAATTTTGCATTACTTATAAATTGAAATGAAAAAAAGTTCATCTAAGAAAAATAATAACAAATATGTCGCGAACACTCCGTTTTAACATTTCACAAGAAATGACTGACTTTCTCAAAGAGTTTCATTCTAAAAACCAAACTCTGGAACGAAATGAATATAAGAAACAATGGGAATCATTTATTGATGAAAATCGAGATATGATTTCATCGGAAGAAAGAAAGTTGATGAACCAAGGTTTTGAAGGCGACATTGAGAAAAAACTATACACAAGTGTTAAGTATTATCTAAGCAAAAAGAGTAATGATAAAAATGAACCAAAAGAACGACGAGCATATATTCATATTGATAAACATGTACTCGAGTCAATGGATGATCATATTACATCTACAAAACAAACCGCTGAATATACTCCTGCAAAGGGATATACGAACTTTTGTGAGACATATGAACAAGAACTAATTATTGAAAAAAATCGTCTTAGAACGATAAGTGAACTAAATGAAAAAGAAATTGAATTTAAGATAAAAAAAACATACAAAAATCGGTATTTTATTCTTTGTAAATAATATATGACAGAATTATTAACTGTAGGTGGGTATGGTTGTATTTATAAACCCAGTATAGATTGTGAAGGAAACAATACGAGAAAAAATGATTTCATTTCTAAATTGCAAGTTGAAAATAATTCAGCACACAATGAATTAAAAATAACAAGAAAATTAAAACAATTTACAAATTTTTTTGTTATTCCAAATAACCATTGTAGAATTAAAAAAAAAAAGGTAAAAAAGGATGATTGTCCTCTGATTAAAGATGTTGATGATCTTGTTTTATTTGAAATGAAATATGTACCAAATCGTTCTTTTTTTGATATATTAACTGAAGATGAATCGCTAGAGAGACAAATATTTGTTTTACTATTTAATTATAGTGCTTTACTAAAGTCTCTTCATATATTAAAAAAACATCACATAATACATTATGATTTAAAATTAGACAATATTTTATATGATATTGTTGAAGAGTATCCTAAAATAATCGATTTTGGGATTTCTTTAGACACAAAAAAAATTTCTATTTCAAATTTAAAAAAAACATTTTGGACATATGCACCTTGGTATTATGTATGGTGTCCTGATATACATTTTATGTGCTATATAGTCAATGTAAGTTCGAAAATTACTTTAGAAGTAATAGAAGAAATAGTTAAAGAATGTATAAAAAATAATGAAATACTAGCATTAATGGACGATGTTTACCTAGTAAATTATGAAGTTGCTTACATAAAATATTTATCAAAATATATTGGTATGTCAATTGATGATATTGCAAAAGATATTTTAAAAAATTCAAGTAACTGGGATATATATAGTCTTGGTCTTATTTTTATAAAATTAACAAAATTTATTACAACAAAAAATAATATTAAACACCCATTTTTTAATTTTTTTATTGATATTTTAAAAATAAATATAAATCCAGATTCTGAAAAACATTTATGTGAGGAAGATATATTGAAACTTTTATATGAATATATAAATAATGCAAATTTTAAAACAAGAAAAAAAAATAATGGATTTACAAAATCTTATATAAAAAGCATTAAAGAATTTCATAAACGACACTGGACACATTTACATTCTCGTTTACTGTCAGTAAAAAATTGAAATACTTTTTATTGTAAATAATATTGATAAGATTTACCCGCGAACAACATGTCGTCGGCACGAGCAGTCGGTTCAACAAGCGTAAAAAACACATTTTCTAGTAACAACTTTCCCTCGATCGGTGTCGTGATTTCCGTGCGTGAACAAAAACACACTCTAAATCCGAAGGCGACGGTATGGGCACCTATGACCCCACCACCATCAACAGAACCTCTTCCATTAACAGAACCTCCAGTAGAATGTGTACAACATACTGAGAAAATTATTCGTCCTGGTATTCGCCTGGGGGGTGGTGAGTTCGGACCGTCACGCGTTGAAGGTCGCACTACAATTTCTCGAAAGACAGTATTCAAACCAAATGTGGTTGTTCAATTAATGATGGAACGAATGGGATGGATTGAAGGAATGGGTCTCGGCGTTGAACTCCAGGGAATTCTTGTTCCGATTGATACTGATATGCCAAAAAACATTCGTTTCAATGTGAATGTTGAAGGTGGTCGCGGTGGTATTGGATACTAATTAAGAAAGACAAAAATATATTTATTTTTTTTATTTGACTTAAACAATAATACTTTTATGTATCCCAAAAGTAGAACTTTTTTATAAAATTAGGATGTAAATCATACCATTGAACAAAAATAAAATATTATTATATATTATAAATATGAAAACAATTCCTACATTTATTAAAGCAAAAAATATTGATAATAAAAATTATTGTATACCAAAAATAATAATACAAACATATAAAAATAACAACACTGAGGAAGATTTCCAGTTTTATTCCTCTGGTATTTTCAATTCAACAACGTGTTCAAGTGAAGAACTAGATCACGCAGTATTGGCTGTTTGATATGGAAAAACAACAGATAATAGAAAATTTTTAATTGTTAAAAACAGTTGGGGAAAAGATTGGGGGATGGATGGATATATTTATATGTCTCTTGATATTCCAAATATGTGTGGTGTTTCATCAGTAGCATCTTATCCTTTATAATGTTTCAACGGGTTGCACGCGATATTTACTATTTGTACAACAAATACAATAAATATATGTTCCAATACTACAACCCAGTATTAAAAACATTAATAAATATAATTCATTATTATTT
>Ga0115572_10000642_pt1 | contig 29265 bp, 29 predicted proteins | sample COGITO_mtgs_1206_FD_88681 | JGI IMG/M metagenome (GOLD analysis project Ga0115572, IMG submission 88681) | Pelagic marine microbial communities from North Sea - COGITO_mtgs_120607 | ecosystem: Environmental > Aquatic > Marine > Epipelagic | place: Germany:Helgoland, sampling site Kabeltonne... | reverse complement strand
GGCGTCACTCGCCAGCTACGAACCGCCGCCGATCGACGATGCCATCGACGCAGAGCTGCAGGACTACATCGGGCGCCGCAAGGCTGAGATGCCCGACGAGATCGGCTGAACAATTGGCGGGGCGCGCGCGCCAAGCGCGCCTGATTGATGATGGGGGGCGCGTTACGGCGGTTGTCGTAGCGTCGATGGTGTGGGTCGGTTGGCTCTCTATGTGCCTGCCGCCTGAGGGTTGGCTTCGTAACGAACTGTCAGCCGGCCGGTGTCCATCGGCTGGGGTGTGGCTCGAAAGAGGCGTGAACAGAACGGCTCGAATCAGGAGTGCTCATCGGGATGAGGTTTGCTTCCTCGCAGTCGCAAGCACGACAACCAGTTGGTGCAAGGGCGGGGCCTCCAAGCCGGGCCTCACTGATGCGCGATTGGGACCCGGTTTGCCAATTGGTGCGGATCGAGGCGAGATCAACCGGCTGCCGAACCTCACTTTCTTGCGTGGTTCGGCTTTCACGTCGATGAAATCTCCATCCAGATTTCCGTCCTTCCAGACAGCTGGATCGACCGGCTCATCCCTGAGATCGATTCAAGCTCGGGTTTGCCCGGCGGTTGACCGGCCGAGCGTGTGGACGCGATCGCACGCGAACTGCCCGAATTCCGAGCGATCGCGGTCGCTCGGCTCGATGACGGTTCAGAGTGGTTCGATAGGCGTCGAACACGCCATGATGGTCGGGTGGTTCTCGTGGTTGGGTGTGGGTGCGTCGGTGGTCGGGTGGGGTGACCTGGACTGGTCGGTACGAGTTGCGTTGGATGGTCGATTCATCTGCCGCCCCGACCACCTTCTCGATCGTCACGATCTACCTAAGCTACCCCTGAAGGCGAGGGCCAATGAGCGAGATGTCACCCAATAACGACGGCGACAACGAGAGCAGCGACACCACCCACAAGGCAATCCAGGATGCGTTCGAACGCCTGCTTGGCGATGGTTCATTAATCGCCATCCTTCGGGGCTTGACGCCCGACGCCACGATCTCCCTGGCACTCGAGTTGCGATCACTCGGCGTTCGACACATCGAAGTCACCATTCAAGATGAGCAAGGGGCACAGGCCCTTCGCCAGACGGTTCAGGTGTGGCCAGATGGACCCCACATGATCGGTGCTGGCTCGGTCACTTCTGCGTCGCTGGCGCGTCAGGCGATCGACGACGGAGCCGAGTTCCTGGTCTGCCCGGGGCTCTCCAAAGACGTCGTTCACGCCGCCCGAGAACAGGGCATCCCGATTCTCCCCGGCGTCGCGACCCCATCGGAGGTGCAGCACGCTGCTGCGCTCGGACTCACGGCAGTCAAATTGTTCCCCGTTGCACAACTCGGTGGCCCCGCCTATCTCCGCGCTCTCACAGGACCGTTTCCCGCGATGAAGTTCGTTCCGACCGGTGGGGTGAACTTCGACAACGCCGAGGATTATCTTGCGGCGGGAGCTCTCGCCGTCGGCATCGGCGGAGAACTCACACAGCCATCCGGGCTCGAGGCGCTTCGGCGCTGGATCGACAGGCGCACGCCTTGACATAGCGGTCGGGCCGGCGGCGATGAGCGAGCCGGCAGACACCAGGCCTCAACGATCTGGGAGAGCAGCATCGCCGTCGACCAGCCGGTCCCAATCCAGTCCGTCCGTGTTCAACATCCGGTTGATCGCCTGCCAATCAGGCACAAGACCGACGTCATTGGGGCTCGACACAGCACTCATTGCGACGATGTGCCCGAGTCGTTGACAGCGTCGAATATCGTCAGGATGCTTCACGATTCCGTAGAGGAACCCCGCCGCGAAGGCATCACCCGCACCCATCGGATCGATGACCGTTCCGCTGAACGCCGGCTCGAAAAATTCGGTGCCGTCGAGGAACGTATGGACACCATTGGCCCCGTCCTTGACGACGAGGCATCTCGGACGGTCCAGCGTCGCTCGAACATCGGCAGGTGTCGACAATCCCCACACGGCTTGGGCCTCGTCCAAGCCGACGAAGACGATGTCCGCCCGATTGGCCACGTCAGCCAAGAACTCTCCAGGGATCACCGAGGGCCACAGCGCCGGGCGCCAGTTGAGGTCGAAGGAGCGAAGTGCGGGCGACGGCGCGTCGAGCAGTGAGATCACGAGTTCGCTGCAGCTCTCTGACAACGCCAAGGTGATACCGGTCAGATGAAGGACGGTGGTGTCGAGACAGGCGGAACTGTCGACGTTCGTCGGTGACATCTGCGACGCCGCCGAGAGGCGTCGGTAGTACTGCACCCTGGGCTGCATCTTCGGCGGGCCTTTGAGCATCAATCCCGTCGGCGCATCTTTCGAGAAGACGACGCCCGACGTGTCGACGCCGCCGCCTGCAATGACGTCATGGATCAGTGGGCCGGCGACCCCATTGCCGAGCCGACTGATCCAGCTGGTTCGGAGGCCAAGCGCAGCACAGTTCCGCGCGACGTTGGACTCGGCACCGGCGACGTCCCATGAGAACCCGGCTGTCTCGGAATCGCGAAACAGGCTCAGCATCGACTCACCGAGGCCGACAACGTCGAACCGAACACTTCGTGGGCCTGGAACTGACGTGACTCTCATCGGCGGGGTTCCTCAGCGGGGGTTGCCGGCAACAGCGCATATGCGTCTCGACCGAGCTCCTCTTGGATCCGCAGAATCCGGTTCCACTTGCTCAGCCGGGACGACCGGGACACCGATCCAACCTTCAGTTGACCAGCTGCCGATCCAACCGCCAGGTCGGCAACGTACGGATCCTCGGTTTCGCCGGATCGTGCTGAAACGACTGTCCTGAAGCCGCCAGCCTTCGCAGCGGTGATCGCGTTGAGCGTCTCGGTCAGCGTCCCGATCTGGTTGGGCTTGATCAGAACGGCATTGCCCGCAGATTCCCGAATGCCGCGGTCGATGCGATCTGGACTCGTCGCGAAGAGATCGTCGCCGAGAATCTGGCAGCGGCTACCGAGTCGCTTGGTGAGGATGGTCCACCCACCCCAATCGTCCTGTTCAAGGCCATCTTCGATCGAGCAGATGTTGAATCGATCCACCCATTCGACCAACCGTTCGATCATCGCGAGCACATCGAGTATCTCCCCATCCAACGTGTATGTTGCCGCCCCCTGAACGAACTCTGACGCCGCGACATCGAGCGCAGGGCGGGGGGTGGCTGGTAGTCCGTCGAGTGCGTCGGCGACCCATTCGATCGCCTCGGTGCTATCGCGAAGTGGAGGAGCCCAGCCTCCCTCGTCGGCGACGAGCGGCGGGTGACCGGCGGCCAGGATCCTGTCTTCCACGCGACGATATGCCTCCCACACCACCTCGAGGGCTTCGGAGAATGAGTTTGCCGCAGTTGGTATGAGCAGGACGTCCTGGATACTGACGCCACCGCGAGCATGAGCGCCGCCGCTGATGAGATTGATCATCGGACGAGGAAGAGTCGGTTCGTCGACACCGGCCAGATGAGCGATGTGTCTGTAGAGCGGGACGCCTTTTGATGCGGCAGCGGCCCGCGAGACGGCGAGCGAGACAGCGAGTACAGCGTTGGCTCCGAGGTTCGATTTCTGTGGTGTGCCGTCGGCGTCGCGCAGGTGACGATCAATGTCGTTCTGGTCCGTTGCGTCGAGTCTCGTGACCACAGGACCAAGGACCTCGTTTACGTTTGCCACGGCTTGCTGCACTCCGAGTCCGCGGTAGCGCGTGTTGTCTCGGTCCCGCAACTCGAGCGCTTCGTGTCGCCCGGTCGAGGCACCCGATGGTACGGCCGCGGTTCCAGTCGAGCCGTCGATGAGTTGGACGTCACACTCGACGGTCGGGATGCCTCGAGAGTCGAGGATTTCCCGTGCACGAATCGCTGAGATTGCTCTCATTGCCATCTCCGTATCAAATCGATGTGATCTTCGAGGGTCGCGGCGGGTTCGCGAAGCAGTTCGAGAGCGATCGACCGGATGGTTGCGGCGCTCGTGGCGGTGAGATATTCGAGCGGCGACTTGCCGTCAACTCGGGCCAGCATGATGGCTGCGAGAAGTCGTGGTGTTCTCGAGCTTGCCTCCGGCCAGTCAGCCGCTGCCCCATAGGAATCGACAAACGCGGACATGGCGTCGCAAAGTTGTCCACTGTGTACGCGATCGTGAAGCGCCTTCGCTGTGAGATGAGTCAACAGGAATGCGATATCGAAAGACGGGTCGCCGACGTGCGCGACCTCGTGGTCGACGAGGATCAGGTCATTCTCGGGCGTAACCAGGAGATTTTTCGGACTGAAGTCAGCGTGAACGAGGCACTCATTGCTGGCCAGAAGGCCCTCGATGAGGATTGAAACGATGTCGTTGACCGACGGATGCACCGCGGCCACCGAGCGAAGATACGGGTCAAGGCGCAGCTCGTGAAACATCCGCTTGTCCCCGAAGCGAGCGACGAGTTCTGGGTCGTTACGTGTCTGCCGGTGGATCGTGCCGAGCAGATCGCCAGCCGATCGGGCCAGACTCAGATCGATGTCGCCAGCCAGTAGTTGATCCTTCCAGGTTCCCTGTGCTGCTACAGCCTCCATCACGAAGAGATGGCGCTTCGCGTCAGCCGCGATGCACGCCGGCACCCGGCCCGCGAGGATCGTGTTCAACAGTTCAGCCGCGGCGCGCTCGACGCTTGACCTCGCGGTGTCGGCTTTCCAGGTCTGCGCGACTTTGAGTTGGGGAAGCGCCTGTTTGACGACGACGCTCACCGACCCCGCTGTCGCTCGGAACACCGCGCTGGAAACGCCCCCGGTGAGTTCCTCCACTTCTACGGGAACCGAAGATGCGAAGACCCCCAGCTCAGCGAGTACTCGAGGAACGGTGTCGGCACTCAAGAGGCTGTCGCCAGACTCCATCATGTCAAGAAGCCCTCGTCGACGAACTCGTCGGCGCACCGTTCATGCCGTACTTGTGAAATGGCCACGCCGTTCCGACGCCCTCGACGAGGCCGGGAATGGCACGTGCTCGGGTGGCCGGTCCCAAGCCGTCGCGCGCGCCCTCGATCACTGTCGCGACCACGCCATGACCCAAGATGGTTGGCCGCGGGATGCCGTCAGCGGGAATGCGGTCAACGGGGATATTCACGGGCCAGTGCTCGCATTCTTCGAGATCGGCTCAAGCGGGAGTCTGATTGAAGATGAGAAATCGACGCTCGATCATGGCCAAAGCCGAATAGACCGGTGGCACAACCTGGCCGATTCGCACGGTCCCCACCGCGCCGAGTACCCGATAGGCCTCGGGAAGCGTGAACCCGTATTCATCGCGGAGGCGAGCTGCGAGATCATCGTAGGCAGCGCGTACGAGGTCTTCGAGATGACCAGGGCCGGGAGCGACGCTGCCCAGCCGTTCGGACGTGTTGATCTGCGGAAGCCGCTGATAAGTGACCGCGTCGGCCCCGAGGTTCGTAATACGGATCGTGACGTCGGCTTGTGTTTCGATGGCCGAACGGTGGATCTCGGCGTCACCTTGCGCCAGGTGGGCGTCGCCCAGCGAGACCATTCCACCGGGGACGTTGGCTCTCAACACGACGGTGCATCCGGCGCACAGCTCTGGAAGGTCGACGTTGCCGAGCATGTCGTCGCGCTGCAGGAACGCTTGCACCGCCTCGCCGGCCGGTGCCACGCCCAGCGTTCCGACGAACGGCCGGTACGGAACGCGGACAGGTCCCCGATGGGTTGGGATCTCCACGACGTCGCCGCGGCGGTGGCAGATCGTCGTTTCCGCTTCGAACGAAGGGTCGAGTGTCGGAGTGGTCGTCATGTAGCCGTATCCCCGCTCGGGAGCACCAACCACGTCGAGTACCTCGATCGCGAGGAGGTCGCCCGGCGATACCCCGTCGATGGCGATCGGCCCGGTCACAGGATTGGCCCCACCGATCCGCTCCATCACCTCGTCCAGCGTCTTGTACACAACGTCGGGTCCCGTGATTGTTCCGCAGTGGGCATCCTGGGTCTCGACAACCACGGTGTCTCCAGAAGCAATCGTCAGCGCCGGCGCCGCGTCGGGGTCGAAGTAGAAGCTGTTCGTGTCCCTCGCCAACCGCTGCATATCCGTACCTCCTGGTTGTAGGTGATTGCCGCCGGTCTAGGGCGTGGCGACGGTGTGGACACACTGCTCGCCGAGGCCGTCGATGCCGACCCGCATCTCCTGACCGACATCGAGATAACGCGGGGGTTGTTTACCGATGCCGACACCGGACGGTGTGCCGGTGTTGATGATGTCGCCAGGCTCCAGCGTCATGAACTGACTGACGTACCAGACGATGTGGTCGACGTTGAAGATCATGTCGGAGGTGTGACCCGACTGTTCGCGTTGTCCGTCGACGTCGAGCCACATGTTCATCGTTTGAGGGTCGCCCAACTCGTCGGCGGTGACGATCCACGGGCCGAACGGGTTGAACGTGTCACATGATTTCCCCTTGTCCCACTGGCCGCCACGCTCCATCTGGAATTCCCGTTCGGACACGTCGTTCGAAACGGCGTAGCCGGCGACGTAGTCGAGCGCATCGGCAGGGTTGTCGATGTAGCTCGCGTGGCGTCCGATGACCACCGCCAGCTCGACCTCCCAGTCGGTCTTGACCGAGCGGCGCGGAATGCGGACGTCGTCGGTCGGGCCAACCAACGTGTTCGGGGCCTTCATGAAGATGATCGGTTCGTCAGGGATCGGAAGTCCGGCCTCGAGCGCGTGGTTTCGGTAGTTCAACCCGATGCAGACGATTTTGCCCGGCCGCTTCATTGGTGCACCAATCCGCTGACCGCCGATGTCGATCTCGTCGAGCTCACCAGTGGCGACCGCTGCCGCCAGACGATCGAGGCCACCGGATTCGAAGAACTGCTGGTCGAAATCGGAGGTGACGGGTCGGGCGTCCAGTACGACATCGGAGCCGGATTGCATGGTGGCAGGGCGCTCGGCACCCTGGTCGCCGTATCGGATCAGCTTCATCAGTTGCGTTCAATCTTCATGGCAGTTCGGTTCCTCGTGATGCGAAGGTGGTGGCACTCATCTCGATCGCCTCACGGAGAGGTGTGGGTGTGGGGCCGCCGGCGCGCAACCAATCGGTCGCGTCGGCACCCTCGATCACGGGTAGGGGAGGACCTCCGAAGGTGATCTCCCCGAATCCGGTGATCGACGTGATGGTTTCGACGAACTCGGCAACCGTTGTGCACGATCCGCCGAGATTGAACGTGGGGGCACCGGCGAGGTCGACGCGCATCGCGTGAATGAACGACGCCGCCACGTCACTGGCGAGCTGAAAGTCGAGCGAGCCCCCGAAGTCGATGTGGAATGGCTCGCGCCGAACCGCTTTCTCGATCGCGATGCTCGGCAGCGAGGTCATCCCCTGGTCCCGACCGGGTCCAAAGACCGTGTGCGGGCGGAGGCACACGCTGCGGACCTCATGTTCGGCCCAGTACACGGCGGCGAGGTCTTCAGTCGCCACCTTGTAGACGCCGTACAGCGTGGTGGGTAGTCGCTGCGCATCCGATGGGATGATCCGGTCGTCGTAGTCGGTCGAGGTGCCGTACACGGCGATGCTGCTCGCCTGGGAGATCTGGGTGACACCGTGGCGCTTGGCCGCCTCGAACACGTTGACCGTGCCGGTCACATTGACCGCTGCTCCCTGGGCAGGGTTGGCGCGGCAAAAGGGAACTTGGAGAGCGGCAAGGTGGACGATGTGGGTGGCGCCGGCAGCAGCGTCGACCACGTCTTGTTGAACGGTCAGGTCGCCCACCACCCGCTTCACGTCCGGAACGTCGCCATCGTTGATCAGGCGATGTCGATGGTCGTCCGTGCTCATGTCGAATGCGATGACTTCGGTGCCTTCGGCACACAGCAGCTTCACGACCCACGCGCCGATACAGCCATTGGCCCCGGTCACGAGTACACGATCGCTCATCAGTACGTCGCCCTTCCGCCCGAGATGTCGTAGCACGCCCCCGTCGAGAAGCTGCACTCCTCCGAACTCAACCAGGTCACGAGCGCCGCCACCTCGTGGGCGGTGCCCGTTCGCGACATCGGGATCTTCGAAATCATGTACTCGAGCACATCGGGTGCGGTCGACTCGTTCATCTCCGTGGCGATGACAGCCGGAGCGACCGAGTTGACGAGCACCCCTGTCGTTGCGAGCTCTTTGCCAACCGACTTGGTCAGGCCGATCACAGCGGCCTTCGAGGCCGAATAGGCGGCGAGATTCGGGTTGCCTTCCTTGCCGGCGATGCTGGCGATGTTGACGATCCGCCCCCATCCGTTTGCGATCATCGCCGGGATGAATGCTCGCATCACGTTGAAGACGCCAAACAGATTGATGTCGACCGTTTGGCGGAGCTCGTCGTCGGAGACTTCCCACATGGGCTTGTTCGGCCCGACGATGCCAGCGCTGTTGATCACGATGTCCACGTCGCCGAATCGGTCGCGCAGCGCGCTGACCGCGGCGCTGTTGGACACGTCGGCTGAGGCGACATCGTCGTACTGGTCTTCAACAGCATCCATCGGAGCGAGGTCCACGCCGAACACGCTGCATCCCTCGCGTCTCAGTCGCTGTGCGCACGCCAGCCCGATTCCTCTGGCAGCTCCGGTGACGAGCGCGGTGCGAGGGGTCGAGGCAAACATTATAGGATCAAACTTACCGGCACGTTTGTCGTGAGGTCAACCAGAGCCGAGAGGCGATGTCATCGATCCGGCTCGAGCACCGCCCGGCCGAGAAACGCTCCGCTCGCCAGGTCGTGAAGTGCTGAATTGGCGGCCTCGAGTGGGTAGCGCACAATGCGCGGGGTGATCTTGCCACTCACCGCCAGTTCGGTGACCTCGAGCAGGTCGGAATAGCTACCGACGAAGACGCCCTCGAGATGCTTCTCGCCCTCGACGATCTCGGAAAGCGGCATCGAGATGTGACCACCGACCCCAATGGCGAAGTAGGTACCACCGAATCCGAGCGCCTGTATTCCGAGCCTGCTGGTGGCGTCGCCGCCAACGAAGTCGAGCACGGCGCGGGCGCTGCCGTGTTGACCGCTCGCAAAGTCGTCCGGGCCGGCCGCCGAGTCGGCACCGCACTCGATCGCCAGTTGACGTGCGGCCGGATTGGTGTCGACGGCGACGATGGTGGCGGGGGTGAGCGTCTGCAGGATCTGTACAGCGAGGTGTCCGAGTCCGCCGATCCCGATCACGACAGCTGTGTCGCCGGGCCGCAAAACCTCGGCGGCACGCCGGCACGCTCGGTATGCCGTGATTCCGGCGTCGGTGAGCGTTGCCAGCAGCGCGAGATCAGCGCTCGGGTCGACCCTGAGCATCGACCGTTCACCGGACAGCAGGTATTCCGCGTAGCCGCCGTCGATGGTGATGCCCGGCGTACGCCGGTCCGTGGCGTCGTTGTCGAGGCCCGACCGTTCTGGAGCGCTGAGGCCTGTGCTGATGAACGGATAACAGATCACCGGATCACCAACGGCGACGCTGGTGACCTGCGAACCGATCTCGTGTACCCATCCAGCGTTCTCGTGGCCGGGTACGAGCGGGAGTGGGGCGGCCATGTCGCCCGTGACGATGTGGAGATCGGTGCGGCACACGCCGGCAGCCGCGACTTTGACGACAACGTCGAAGGGCCCAGCGGCGCGCGGTGTCGGAAGGTCGTCGAGCACGAGCGGCGCGGGCGCGAGTGGCCTCGTCGTCGAATGCATCACCATTGCACGCATGTCCCGGCTCCTTCGTCATCGGTCCGATACTTGCCGCCGAAGTCGGTTGGTGGCGGAGCCGAGTTCAAAGAATATAACCTTTGAGTCATGTGTACAACGGGCGTTCTCCGGTTCACCGATGGCTCCTACGCACTGTTCAAGAACAAGGACTTCGGTCGCAAATTTCTCGACGATCGGATTTGGCTCGACGCGGCGGTGTTCGGCGTGCTCGGGATGACGACGTGGGCCGGCGACGATGCCGCCAACGACGAGTACTCCGGGTTCTCGATCGGCGCCAACGCCCACGGGGTGTTGTGCTGTGACTCCAATGTGGTCACGCTCGACGGTCACGTCAACTATGACGTGATGACCGAGCTGGCGCTCCGTGAGGGCACCGATGTGGCGTCGGCGGCTGAGGCCGTTCGCGATGCCTGCGCCGCGGCTCCGACCTCGTGGGGCAACCTGCTCCTGATCGACGCCAACGCGGCAGCGAGCGTCGAGATTCGTGGTCGAGACGTGGTCATCGTGGCCCTCGATGGCCCGACCGCTCGCTCGAATCACCACGTCGTCCTCGGCCACCACGAGCTCCAGGAGGACCATGCGACAACCGATCTACGCCTCGCGTCGGCGCAGCGTCAGGTTGCCACGGCCGAAGGTTTGGCCGACGTGTACGACCTGTTGGCGTCGCACGACCACGGCTCGACGGGGGTGTGTAATCACCTGTCGTCGCTGACCACGGTCTACAGCTACGTGTTGAGCTGCCAAGGCGGACGAACCGCGCTGGATGTGGTGCAGGGAAGGCCATGCTCCGGAGCCGAGCGCGTGCACCTCGATGTCCCATTCGGCACCGGTTCCGATCCCGACGCGGGCGAGCACTTCCTGCAGGCCTACCCGTCGGCGACGAAGCAGAACTCGGCAGTCGCGAGATAGCCACAGCGGCCATCAGCGACGCACACCACCGGACCGCTGTCGCCCAGAGCGTTCGTCGTCGCGGTGAACGGCGGTGGATTTTGGGCAAGAAGGATACGGGACTGCGGGAAGAATGCTCACTTGCGCTCGTCAATAAATGATTATATTATTCCACTCATGAAGATGCTCTCGGGCAAACCAGATGGCTCGTCGCTCCGAGTCGGCGCAACGTTGCACACAAACATTTCCGGCCTAGACCCGGACAACTAGGGGAGAAATCATGAACTCACACGGCAGCCAAGACGACGCAGTCGGCAAAGCATCCGAACTCGTAGCGAGCTATCAGAGTCGTCGGATCAGCCGCCGACAATTCGGTAAGGGGCTGCTCAGCCTTGGCATCGGCACCAGTGCCGCCAGCGTCATCCTGGCCGCATGCGGCTCGGACGACGACGGCGGTGGCGCGACGGGTTCCGATTCCGGTTCGTCTCCCACACCGGCGGCGACCGATGCTCCAGCTGGCCCGACGGTCGGCGGCAGGCTCCGCGAGGGATACAACCGGGACGTCTCGAAGCATGATCCGATCACGACCAACTGGTACGACCCGGCGTTCAGTGCGATCTACGAGACGGTTGTGACCGACGGGCTTGAGGGCGACACCGTCCCGCAGTTCGCGACGGCGCTCACCGTTTCCGATGATGGCCTGACGTATACGTTTGACATCCCCGAGGGTCGCGTCAGTCACAGCGGCGGCGCGATGGGAGCGGCGCAGGTGGCCGAGGTGCTACAGACGGTGAAGGACGTCAGCTTCATCGGTGGCGTGTCGACCGTGCCGATGGAGGGCTATGCGGTCGAAGGAAACCAGGTCATCCTCACGATGAAGAACTCGTGGCTCGGTGCGGTCAACCCACACAAGACCGGCTACTGGGCGCTGCTCAACCCCGACACATGGAATGAGGCGGGCGGCGCCGACCCGTCGTCGACGTACGGCACCGACTCAGCCGACGGCACCGGCCCATTCACCCACGAAGAGTGGGTCCCGGGCAGTCACACGCTCGTGAAGCGCTGGGACGACTACCCCGGAAGCAACACGCCGTACGTCACGAATCCTGGCACGGCGTACCTCGATGAGATCCGCTGGAGCGTCATCACCGAGGCGGGCCAGCGTGCCACCCAGCTCGAAACTGGTGAGCTCGACACCCTGATCGGCCCGAGCTTCGCTGACCTCGAGCGGCTCAAAGGCAACTCCGACCTGACCGTCATCCAGCACCCCGAATGGTCGGGTTACATGCTGACGATGAACCGGGACTACCCCGAGTTCTTCGGCGATGTCCTCACACGTCAGGGTCTCTCGCACGCACTCAACCGTCAGGGAATGGTCGACGCGATCCTGTTCGGTAACGGCGATGCCACGTTCGGCCCGTTCCCCAAGACAGATCGCCAGTATGAGCCCGCCGTCGAGGAGTTCAATCAGTTCGACGTCGAGCTCGCCAAGTCAAAGCTTGCCGAGGCCGGCTGGGTCGAAGGCGGCGACGGAGTGCTCGAGCGCGAAGGCACGCGCTTCGAGTTCGAGTACGTCGTCGAGGACGAGACCACGCAGAAGCTCGTGGCAGAGGCTGTGTCGGCGCAGTTCCGTGACGTCGGCGTCGTCGCCAACCTCCGGGTCGTCGACCGAGCGGTTGCCTTCGAGGAGCAGTCCGGCGAGGGCCGCGACGCCGCCCCGATGGCGTTGTTCTTCTGGCTGTGGCCGGTACCGCTCGACATCCTGGTGATCTTCTCCTCGTCGGAGACGATCCCGGTCCCGAACTTCTCCCATGTCAACGATCCCGCGATCGACGACGCGATCAATACGTGGCGCCAGTCCGGCACTGTCGAGGATGCGCAGGCCGCATCGTCTGCATTCCAGTTGCTCTGGGCCGAGTCACTGCCTTATCTCTCACTGATGAACCAGAACGCAGCGTTCGTGCATCACAACTACGTGAAGGGCTGGCAGCCCTTTGTGTGGAACCTGTACCCGCTCTACAACGATGTGTGGATGGACAAGTAAGGCGCCAGTGCAGGGTTGTTGCCTTTTCGGGACCTGGCCGGCTCGCTGGTCGGCCGGGTTGCGAACGCTGACTGGACAGGCTCAAGCCCGGCGAGTTCGGCTGCGTCCATGATTTCCGCTGAGGGCCCGAGGTGAGCAGGTTCCGACGCTTCCGCAAGAACAGGCAGCTCGTCGCTGGCTCGATAATTGGACTTGTGATCGTGCTGCTCGGCGTGTTCGGCCCGATGCTGTTCGGCGACTACGCGGACCAGGACCTCTTGCTCGGTCACAAGCCGATCGGAACCGAGGGCGCCTTCTTCGGGACCGATGCGCTCGGTCGCGACCTCGCCGCCCGGGCGACCTTCGGAATCCGCATCAGCTTGATGGTCGCGATTTCGGTCACAGCGATGGCCGTCGTGCTCGGCACGCTGATTGGCCTGATCGCCGGCTACGTCAAGGGTCCCGTCGACAGCGTGATCAGCTTGATCGTCGATTTCGTCTGGGGATTCCCACTCATCCTCGTTGCCGTTCTGATGGCGGCGAGCATCGGGTCTGGCCTGGTGCCGGTCATCCTGGCGGTGGCGCTGGTCAACACGGTCGCCATTGCCCGGGTGGTGCGCGGCGAGGTGCTCGGCATTTCAGAGAGAGAGTTCGTGGCCGCCTCGAAGGCAGGCGGTTACTCGACGTTTCGAATCCTGACGCGCCATATCGCGCCGAACGTGATCCCGATCGCGCTCGTGCTGTCGTCGTACTACATCGCTGTCGCGATCATCGCCGAGGCCGCGCTCTCGTTCGTCGGGATGGGTGCGCAGCCTCCGTTACCGAGCCTCGGCCAGATGGTGTCGGAGGGTCGCAACTACATGCGCCTCAACCATTGGGAGTCGACAATCCCAGGTGTGATCATCTTCTTCATGGTGCTGAGCGTCAGCCTGGTCGGAGACGGCCTGCGCGATCTCCTTGATCCCCGCCTGCGCACCGCGTTGGATCGCACGAGCTGACAATGAAGGCTGTCCTCAAGACCACGGTCCTCACGTTGTTGCTGCTGCTCGCATCGTCATTTGCGGTTTTTGCCGCGATCCGGCTTTCGGGTGGTGACGTCACGGCTGCTCGACTCCCGGCGTCGGCCACGACCGAGGACCGAGATCTCTTCCGCCACCAGTTGGGTCTCGATCGGCCGATCATCGAGCAGTACTTCACCTATCTCGGCAACCTGTTCACCGGCGATCTCGGGAACTCGTTGACCAACAACGCGTCGATTGGCGACCTGGCGGTGGAGAAGATCAGGAACAGCGCGATCCTCGGCGGGGTGTCGCTGCTGCTCGTGTTCGGGATCGGGATCCCTCTCGGAATGGTTGCCTCGCTGCGTCGCAACTCGTGGCTCGATACCGGCATCACCTCCTTTTCGGTCGGTGGCATGGCGGTCCCCAACTTCTGGTTGGCCTTGATCCTGATTCACATCTTTGCGACGTCGCTCGGGTGGCTGCCCTCGGCGGGACAGGGCGGCTTCAAGTATCTGATTCTGCCGGCAGTTGTGCTCGCCGCCGAGGGGATCGCGCTGACCGTGCGCATGACCCGATCCTCGATGATCGAGAACCTCAACCAGGACTTCGTGCGGACCCTCAGAGCTGCCGGTTTGAGCGAGCGCAGGATCTACTTCAAACATGTGCTGCGCAACTCGTTGTTGCCGATCATCTCGCTGGCCGGTCTGCGTATCGGGCAGATCGTTGGCTACGCACTTGTGGTCGAGACGATCTTCGGGTGGCCGGGCGTCGGACAGGTGCTGGTCAACGGTGTGCTGCGACGCGACTACCCGGTCGTTCAGTTCTTTTCGCTGCTGCTCGTGTTCGTCGTCACCATGGGCAACCTTGCCGCCAGCGTTGGTTACACCCTCGCCAACCCACGGCTGCGGAAGTGACCGTGGACGACACACCGTTGCTCGAGATCCGCGACCTGTCGATCGGTCTGCGCGGTGACGGCGTCGGCTATGACATCGTTCGCGACGTCAACATGTCGCTGTACCGGAACGAGACGCTCGCGGTCGTCGGTGAGAGCGGCTGCGGCAAGTCGCTGACAGCTCTGGCTGTTCTCTCGCTCATTGCCAGCCCACCGCTGTTCATCACCGGTGGCTCGATCATGTTCGGTGGTCGTGACCTGACGAAGGTCTCGACTTCGGAGATGCGTGCGGTTCGAGGCGCCGAGATCGCGATGGTCTTTCAGGACCCGATGAGCGCGCTCGATCCGATGTTCACAGTCGGCACCTTGCTCACGTCGGCCGTCAAAGCTCACCACAAGGTGAAGTCAGCGGTCGCGAAGGAGCGCGCCCTCGAAGCGCTGGCCGACGCTGGCATCGAAGACCCGAAGCGTCGCTTCGACGAATACCCATTCCAGCTCTCCGGCGGCATTTCCCAGCGCGTGATGATCGCGCTCGCGCTGGTGAACAATCCGAAGATACTGATCGCCGACGAACCGACCACAGCCCTCGACGTGACGGTGCAGGCACAGATTCTCGAACGGTTGAAGGATCTGAAGGACGAACGGGGCATGGCTCTGATGTTGATCACCCACAACCTCGGTGTCGTCGCCTCGGTCGCGGACAGAATGGTCGTGATGTACACCGGCGAGGTGGTCGAGTCGGGCGCTGTCGACGAGGTGTTGGCATCCCCACACCACCCCTACACGAATGGCCTGCTTGGTGCCGTTCCTCGGCTCAACAGCGGGGCAGGCCAACTCGTGTCGATCCCGGGACGCGTTCCGCAGCCCTACGAGCTCCCGGTCGGTTGCACGTTCGCCGACCGCTGTGACCGAAGTATCGACATCTGCGGGGTCGAGCGTCCGGTACTAGAGCATCGTGCTCGCACCGAGGTCCGTTGTCACAACCCGGTGGGCTGAGATGATGGCGCTCGACCGGAACGCAGTCGAATTCCCGCTCGCGTCAGGCCCGGTCGTTCGGGGTCTGGCCATTGCAGGTGCAGCCTCCGGCGCGGCGTCCGGGCAGGGCACGATCTTGTTTGTTCACGACATCGGGGGCGATCTCGACGAGTTCGGTCCGTTGCCCGAGACTCTCGCCGACCTGGGCTTCGATGTCGTGCTCGTCGACCTGCCCGGCCATGGCCTGTCCGACGGCGACGAGCCCGACCCCGGTGGATGCATGGCTGCTGTGACCGAAGTACTCGAGGGGTTGGCCGATCGGGCTCCATTCGGCTTGGTGAGCGTCGGCCGCTCGGCCACCACCGGAGCATCCCTCGGTCATACACAGCAGGTGACCACACAACTGCTGATCAATCCGGTGCTCGACGAACGCGTCGCCGCCGGCGCCCTACGTACCCACTCCGTCCGGATGGTGCTCCACGGAGACGGGCCCGAGTTCGTCGGGACCGAGACGCAGAGGTTCTTCTCGCACCTGATCGGCGAGAAGCTGCTGGTCTTCAACGCAACGATCGCGGGTGGACCGCGCCAGGTGGCGAATTCGCCAACCGTGCAGGCTCACGTCGAACTGTTCTTCAAGCGTTACCTCAATCGTCAGAGCTAAGGAGACCACTATGCCAAAGGTCGTCGACGGACATCTCCACCTGTTCCGGAAGGCCAGCGCCGAGTACCCGCGCGCCCCGATCGAGATCATGGCCGAGGCCGGTCGCGAGGAGCTCGCCGAGAAGCTGTTGGCCGCCATGGAGGGCGCTGGTGTCGATCATGCCGTCGTGGTGCCACTGTCCAAAGGCGACGACTACTTGCGCGAGGTTCTCGGTGCCTTCCCCGGCCGCTTTGCTGGAGTCGGTATCTTCGACCACGACGATCCGGACGACGTGGCAGGCGTCGAGGCGCGCCTCGCCGCGACTGACCTGCAAGGCCTGCGCTTCTACGGTTTGGCCGCCGACGAGCGCACCACCGTCGACACGCTTGAGTGCCTCCCGGTGTTCGAACTGATGGCCGACCGCGGGATGGTCGTGTGGTTCTACGGCGACATTGTGCAACTGCGTCTCATGGACCAAGTCATGCGGCGCCTGCCCAACCTGAGGGTGGTACTCAATCACGCGGGGTACTTGCCTGATATGCACGCCGAGATGCAGATCGACGAACATCGCCGGCCACACTTCGATGTTGCGATGCCACCCGCTGGCCTACCCGCCGTCGAGGCAATGGCCGCCGAGCACCCCAACCTGCACGTGCACTTCTCCGGCCAGTACGCGTTCAGCAGCGGACCCTACCCATACCGTGATCAGCAGGTTGTTGGCGAGCGCCTGCTGGCCGCGTTCGGCGCCGACCGTATGCTGATGGCGTCCGACTGGCCCTGGATCGAGTTCGAGCCCGGCTACTCCAACGTCCTCGGCGTGCTCGACCATCTGCTGCCCGACATCTCCGCAGCCGAGCGTGGCGCGATCCGCGGTGCTACCGCGCTCAGCCTGTTCCGGTTCTGAGCCGCGTTACTCGCGATCGGTCGAGGAGGCGCCCCACTCGTTGATCGCCTCGGCGACTCTCGTGATGCCGACGCGGAGGTCTTCGTCGCTGGCGGCCAACGAGACCCGCGCGAAGTTGCCAGAGGCCGGACCGAAGGCCGAGCCTGGCACGATCGCAACGCGCTGCTCGGAGATCATTCGTGAGACAAAGTCGACGTCGGACATGCCTGATCGGCTCACATCGATCATTGTGTAGAACGCGCCTGTCGGCCGCGAGTAGGCCACGTTGTGCGCATCGAGGATGCCCGTCACCAGCGTGCACCTGCGGGCATACGCGGCGCGCATGTCGGCCACGCAGGTCTGGTCGCCACCAACTGCGGCAACGGCTGCTTTCTGGGCGATCGCGTTGACGCATGAGGTCGTCGGCTCCTGGGCACGCAAGATGTGCTTGATGATCTCCGGGGCACCGACCATGTACCCCACGCGCCAGCCGGTCATCGAGTAGCTCTTCGAGAAGCTAAACGCGCTGAGAACGCGGCCGTCGGTGTCGAGCGGTTGGAGCGAGGGCGGCGGTTGGTCGAAGTAGATCTCGTCGTAGACCTCGTCGGATATGACCCAGAGGTCGTACTTGCGGGCCAGTTCGAGGATGTCGCGGAGGCGTTCCTCGGGGATAATCGCGCCGCTCGGATTGCCCGGCGAGTTGAGCATCAGGACCTTCGTGAGTGGGGTAATGCGCGATTCGATGTCCTCGACCGTCGGCACGAGGTTGTGCTCGAGGCGGAGTGGGTAGTACACCGCTCTGGCTTGCAACAGCACGGTCATCTGGAAGTAGTTGGGCCAACTCGGATCTGAAAGCAGCACCTCGTCTCCCGGGTTGACGAGCCCCGCCAGCGACGTGTAGATCCCGGCGACGGCACCGGGGGTGACGATGATCTCGTCTGTCGAGGCTGTAATGCCGTTGCGGCGCGCCAGCTTTTCGGCGAGCGCCTCGCGGAGTTCGAAGATGCCCGCGTTTGGTGTGTACTTCGTGAAGTTGGCCCCGATCGCATCGGCGGCTGCTGCCTTGATGTGTTCGGGTGTCGCGAAGCTCGGTTCGCCGACTTCGAGCCGGATGCAATCGGGGTACTTGCTGGCCTCGTCGAACACAAGCCGAATGCCGGAACGGGGAAGTTGCTGGATCGCCGAGGACGGCGAGCGGCCACTCACTACTTCCACCCTCGTGGGAAGTGGCACGAAACCTGGTGAGCGTCGCCCGCTTCGGTGAGCATGGGCGACTCGCTGATGCAGCGTTCATTGCCCTCGCCGACAGGACACCGCGGAGCGAACTGGCATCCGCTCGTGGAACCGTTGTCACTGGTGATGTCGCCCTTGAGCGCGATCCGCGTGCGTTGCCGCTCGAGCTGGACGTCGGGGATCGGGCTTGCGGAGAGCAGCGCCTGTGTATACGGGTGGGCTGGGTCGCGGAAGATGCTCTCGGTGACGCCGTGCTCGACGATCTTGCCGAGGTACATCACGGCGATCTCATCGGCGATGTGTTCGACGACGGCGAGATCATGTGAGACGAACAGATAGGTCAGCTTGAGCCGCTTCTGTAAGTCGATGATCAGGTTGAGTATCTGGGCCTGGACCGACACGTCAAGGGCCGACACGGGCTCGTCGAGAATCAACACTTTTGGCTCGAAAGCGAGCGCCCTGGCGATGCCAACACGTTGGCGCTGGCCTCCCGAGAACTCGTGTGGATAACGGTCGGCCATCGTGGGGTCGAGACCGACCAATTCCATCAGCTCGCTCACCCGCTGCCTGGCCCGGTCGCGGTTCATTCCGAGGTGGACGGTGAGTGGTTCGGACACGGTGCGATACACCGACATGCGCGGGTTGAGCGATCCATATGGGTCCTGAAACACGACCTGGAGCTGCTGGCGGACCTTCTTCAGCTCGGACCGTTGGAGCGAGAGCACGTCGCGGGGTTCTTCCGCGTCGGTTCGCAGCAGTACCTGGCCAGCGGTCGGCTCGATCAGGCGGAGAATCGCCTTCACGAGTGTGGTCTTGCCACAGCCCGATTCGCCGACGAGCCCGAGCGTGCGACCCTCCGGGACATCGAGCGAGATGCCCTTCAACACCTCGGTGTGGCTGCTCTTCGCGAACGACAGGCCCGAGCCCTGCACGTATGTGTGGTGCACGTCACGAATGGAGAGCGCCAAAGGGACGGTGTCGGTCGACGAGGTGATCTGACTCACTTCCAGATGTTATAACCTCTGGGTCGGGCAAGGCAATAATGCGCATGGCCACAGTGGTCCTGCGCTCGAGAAAGGGGTTCGATCATGAGTCAGGAATACCGAGGCACCATGGGAGGCATGGAGGCAGAACAGCTCGACGCGTTCCTCCAATCCGACCCGCTTGCACGCGTGGCGTGCCTGAAGCCGGACGGCGCGCCGTACGTCGTGCCGATCTGGTATCAGTGGGACGGCACGAGTTTCTGGTTCGTCGGCCGCGAGCGGGCGCTGTGGTGCGAGTACATGGATCAAGATCCGCGTGTGTCCATTGTGATCGACAAGGAACACGGTCGGCCGGATGCGAGCAGCGGCGAGATCCAGCAGATCCCGAAGGTGATGACGTCCGGCACAGTCGATATCGTCGAGCGGCCGAACGTCGGTGGAGCGTGGGTCGACATCGCCGCCAAGATGGCGGTTCGCTACCTCGGTGAGAACGGACCCTCATACCTGGAATCGACGTTGCAGCAGCCGCGTTGGTTGATCCGCCTGACGCCTGATGACTTCAAGACCTGGAAGGGCATGGGGTGGGCAAAACGCTATTGGGTCGACTCGACCGGTGGCCCGACGTTCGAAGAGGCGCACGGCATCGATACCTGACCGCCGCTCAGATCGACGAGAAGCCAGATCGCTAGAAGCTGGAGCGGAACGCCGCCATGCCGCTGGCGACGATGCCGCGGTCCGACGTCGCAAAGAATGACACGCCACGACGCCGATACTCATCTATTCGCGACATGTCGGCGATCGGGATACCGACCGCCACACCGTGGGCGCGCCCTGCTTCGATGACTTCGTCGAGTGCGGCGTCGACCTCGGGATGGGCGTACTGCGCCGGATAGCCGAGGTCGACGGACAGGTCGCTGAGCCCGACGAAGACGCAGTCGACGCCGGCTACGGCGGCAATCGCGTTCGCCTGGTCGGCGCCGGCGCGGGTTTCGATCTGGATGACGCACACGACCCCTCGATTCGCCTCGGGGATGTACTCGGCGAGCGTCATGGTGACGCCCCATCCCATGTTCCGACTGCCTGCAGCGCCACGAGTGCCGTCGGGTGGGTAGCGGCAAGAACGCGCCGCGGTCGATGCTTCCTCGGCCGATTGCACTTGCGGGAACACCACGCCACGCGCGCCTGCGTCGAGCGCCCGTGTGACCAGACCTTGCTGGATGGTGCCGACGCGAATCAGGGGAAACGTGCCCGAGTACAGTGCTGCGAGGCACATGGCGGAGAGCCGTTCCCAGCCGACGGGCGTGTGCTCCGTGTCGAGGATGACGAAGTCGAGGTCGACGGCGCCGCAGATCTCGACCACCTCCGGTCCGCCAACCTGGATGAATGTGCCGCGGGTGAGCTGATCGCTGGTCAACTTGTCTTTGAACCGGCGATCGGCGCGGATGTCTGGAAAGGTCATCGTCACTCTTCCTCTGTGTTGCGGCAACCGAATGTGCCGTCGGTCATTGCAGGAACTCCAAGATGGTCTCGATCGATTCGTCGGCCTGCTCGATGTAGTGGCCGTGACCGCTGCCCTCGAAAATCTTCAGCGTCGCGTTCGGAATCGCTGCGGCGACCTGCCGTGCTCCGAACCCGTTTGGTCCGGCCTCGAGCGGCGTGAGCACGTCGTCGGATCCGACCATGATCAGCGTGGGCGCAGTGAGGTGGGGGAGCCCGTCGCCGACGTCGGCGTCGATCATCACCTGGCACGCGTCGATGAACACGTCGGTTTCGGCATTGCGGCTGGCCGAGTCGATCATCCCCTCAACCAGGGCGTCGAGTCCGACTCGGTCGATGTACGCCCTCGAGAATGCCTTGCTCACCAGCTCGTCGGCGACCTCTGATGAGCCGACCCCGTACGCCCGTGCGAGGTGTTGCCACACTCTGAACTGGGCGATGCCCATGTCGTCGCACTTGGCCACGGCGCCTGCTCCGAGGAGCAGCTTGTCGACGCGATCGGGATGGGCGAGCGCGAATGCGATGGCGACGAAGCTCCCCATCGAGCCGCCGTGGACATGGACGCGCTCCTTGCCCAAGAAGTCGAGCAGGGCCACAAGATCATCGCACCACACCTCGATCGTGTATTTCTGTTGCGGCCGAGCGCTCATGCCGTACCCGCGGTGATCGTAATTGAGCACCTCGTAGTGCTCACTCAGCTGCGGTGTCACAGTGTCGTATCCCTCGTGGGCGCTGACCGCGCCACCCACTTGGACGACGCATTCGCCGGCACCGACGAGCTCGTACCACAGTGTCGTACCGTTCACATCTGCGGTGTTGTGCATGCATGCTCCTCTGGAGATATGGGTCGAGTGGCGCGGATCGAGGATCTAGTGGGTAGTCCAACCGCCATCGACCGCGAGGATCGACCCGGTCACATAGCTCGATGCATCGGAGGCGAGGAACAGCAACGGGCCGGTGATCTCGGAGATCTCGGCCCAGCGCTTGAGCGCGACCTCCTGGTTGATGACCCGCATCGAGTGCTCGGAGAACTGATGGGCGAGGTTCATATCGGTGAGGAACGGCCCGGGTGCAAGTGCGTTCACAGTGATGGGGATGTGCGCCCACTCCATCGCGAGGGCACGGGTGAGCTGGTGCACAGCGCCCTTTGCCGACGTGTAGGCCGTCCGGTTCGGCGCAGCAACGGTTCCGAACGTCGAACCGACGTTGATGACGCGGGCCGCAGGTGATTCGACGAGCAGGTGGTGGGCAGCCCGGCACATCAGCCAGGTACCGGTGACGTTGACCGCCAACGAACGCTGGAACTCCTCGAGCGACAGTTCGTCGATCGATCCGCGGGCGTTGATACCGGCGTTGTTGACGAGCACGTCGAGCCGCCCGAACGCTTGCTCGGCCTCGCGGATCACGAGCTCGCAGTCGGCTTGGACAGACACGTCGCCCGCGACACCGAGGATGGCGGCGCCGGTCATGTCGCCGATTTCGGCAGCCCGCTCGTTGATGTCGGCGGCGGACGTGCTGGTGATGAGGACCTTGGCGCCGGCTTCGGCCAGCGCCGTTGCCATGGCCACGCCGAGTCCCCGCGAGCCGCCGGTCACCAGGGCTACTCGACCGGACAGGTCGAACAGTTGCTGGACCGTCATCGAGCTGGGGCCGTCGACCGACTCAGTCCGTCGACCGACTCAGCCCGTGTGCCTCGTCGTACGAGATGCTCTTTTCGTTTTCGATCCAATACTTCTTGGCCCAGCCCGTGCCTTCCCACGTCTTCATCACAGTGGGCTCGACGCGGAACAGCCAACGCGGCTGGTTGATCGAGTTCTTGATGTATTCAGGGCCGTTGGGGCCAAGATAACGAACCGCCATCTTCGACGCGATCTCCACCCAATCGCCGCCGATGTTCGGTTGCTCGATGACCTCGGCCAAACCTTGGGCAAACACCTTGGGCATTTCGAAATACCGGTCGTTGGCTTCGTCCTTCACCGATCCCTCGTCGATCACAAGGCCGACATGTGGGTTGCTGGCGAGGAGCTTGGCGACCTCGGCGCGCTCTCGCAGCACAAACCAGAACGCGGTCCCATCCCAGTGGTACCAGGCGGGCACGACGTGGGGAAAGCCCTCGTCGTTGATCGCCGAGATGCGCACGATCGCTCCACCCTCCAGATAGAAATCGCGCCGAGCGGGTTCCATCGCCCCGATTTTCCCGCGCCAGCCGACAGCCATGACCTACTCCTTGGTCTCATCGTGCTGCACCTGTCAGGGTGCAAGATTATAATGTTTCACCATAACGGTGACGTCTTGGCGTTGTCAATCGACGCGAATTGCGACTCGATCGACCATTTGTCAACCGACTGCGACCAGCAAGAGGGTTCGACGAGGTCACTGGTTGGGTACGTCGTACGCCTGCGCCGTGAGGCCTCCATCGACCACGAGGTTGATACCCGTCACGTATTTCGCCTCGTCCGACGCGAGATAGAGGAAGGCGTGTGCAATGTCGTCCACCGAGGCGAGCCGGTTCAGCGGCACCAACGGGAAACCCTCGGCCCGCCACTTGGACATCAGCTCCTCGCTGGTCAGGTCGACCGATTGTTGTGTGTCGGCGGGGCCTGGGCTGACGCAGTTGGACCGGATGCCGAACGGCGCGCACTCCACCGCAATCGCCTTCGACAGCGAGACAAGACCGGCCTTGGCAACCGCGTACGAGGTGAAGCCGCGACCGTGCCCGAGCGAAGCAATCGATGACGTGAACATGATCACGCCGCCACCCGTTTCTTTCATCGCGTTGGCGGCCCGATTGGCGAGCACGAAGTAGGCGTCGAGGTTGACCGACAACACGTGCCGCCACGACTCGTCGGTCATGTCGAGGAAGCCCTCGTTGGCCCACGCCGCGGCGTTGCTGATCATCACGTCGAGCTTCGGGTCGACGCTGAGGGCTTGTGCGATCGCGTCGCTGGCATTCGACATCACGCCGAGGTCGGTGCAGATGTTGACCGGCGTCGCGCCCGCAGCCGTGACCCGTTCGGCCGTGACGTCGAGCCGCTCCTGAAGACGATCGACGAGGTAGACGTGTTTGGCACCTTCGAGGGCGAATAGTTCGGCGGTTCGTTGGCCGAATCCACTCCCCGCACCCGTGATGAAAACGTTCTTGCCGGCGAAGCGACTCATATCTCAACCTCCTGGAACCGGTTGTCTCTGTGGCACCCGCGAACTGTGGGTGGCGTCCATGCTCTGCGATTCGCTACAACTCGTCGACATGCACGGTTGACGGCCGATCGATGACAAATGCTATAATAAACTGAGTTCAGCGTCAAAGGGGGAAGTCATGGCTGAGTTCAACCAGACCCGTTACTACGAGGAGGGGTCAGGCGCCGGCGGACTCTCCGACGACGAGGTCCACGAATTTCTCGGCAGTCCCGACAGCACCTGGCTCTTGAAGCTCTCGTACCTCGACGAATCCGGATGGCCGATGTCGGTGCCGCTCTGGTACCACTGGGATGGCGACGCCTTCTTCGTCGTGGGTCGCAAACGTTCGAAGTGGGTCGAGCTGCTGAAGAACGACGACCGATGCGCAATCTGCATCGAGGAAACGGCGCACCCGCGGATTCGCAAAGTGATCGCACAATGCCGTGCCGAGATCGTGGAGGGGCCGGCAAGGGGCGAGGGCTCACAGTGGGTGCCTGTCGCCGACGCGATGGCACTTCGCTACTCGGGCCCGACGGGGCCAGAACAGCTCAAGGCGTCGTACGGATGGGAGCGGTACCTCGTCAAGCTCGTGCCAACCAAGAAGCTGACCACCTGGCGGGTTGCCGATTGGTCCTTGCGTTACTTCGATCCCGGCCAGCGCCCCGACCTCGAAGCCAAAATCGGATAACCGTCGCGTGGCAGACATCAAAACGGCGGCGCTGGACTATCGCCGTTCGGCAATCCGCGTCCTGTTCGACGAGGCCGACCGAATCGAAGGTGCGGTCCGTCTTGAAGTGGGTGAACCGAGTTTCGTCACGCCAGCACACATCATTGACGCAGCGCTCGAGGCGGCGCACCAAGGGCACACCAGGTATGGCCCCAACGGTGGCCTGCTCTCGCTGCGCACCCTCCTCAGCGACAAGTTGTCGCGGGTCAATCGGATCGACGCCGAGGTCGACGAGATCATCGTCACGCCGGGCGGTATGAATGCGCTCTACAGCGCCTTCGCAATCCTCCTCGAACCGGGTGACGAGGTGCTATTGCCGACACCGGGCTTCCCGAACATGGACGAAATGGTGCGACTGCTCGGCGGTGTGCCGCGCTTCTACCATCTGCGTGCGTCAGCAGGCTTCCTGCCCGACTTCGACGAGTTGGCGTCGCTCGTCACCGAGCGCACAAAGGTGATGTTCACGAACTCCCCGTCGAACCCGACGGGTCGGGTGTACGGCGAAGACATCGTGGGTGGCATCGTCGAGTTCGCGAATCGCCACGACATCTGGGTGATCAGCGACGAGGTCTACGACGAACTCGTTCTCGACCCTTCGGTGAGCCACGTACCATCGGCCAGGTTCGACACCGAAGGCCGAGTGATCTCGGTCTTCAGCTTCTCGAAGGTCTACGCGATGACGGGCTGGCGAGTCGGCTACGCCGTCGCACGCGGTCAGATCCCAGGGCTCCTCCGATCTACGCAGGAGCCGCAGTTGTCGTGCCCGAGCACGATCTCGCAGAAGGCGGCCGAAGCGGCACTGACCGGGCCCCGGGAGCCGATTACCGCCATGCGCGATGCCTATGCCGAGCGTGCCGCGTTCGCCGTGAAGACTGCCGACGCTGCCGGCCTGCGAGCGTCTGAACCGCAGGCCACCATCTACATGCTGCTCGACGTCAGCGAGTACGGCAGCGACGGCGGGCTCGACTTCGCGCTCGAACTGTTGCGCCAGCAGCACGTCTCGATCGCGCCCGGCAGCGTGTTCGGCCCGGGGGGCGACGGCATGGTCAGGATATCGCTCGCAGCAGACGAGTCGACAATCGAAGTGGGGATCAACAGAATCGCTGCGCATCTGCAGCAGGGGAGAAACTGATGACATCGTTCGACGGCCTCGACCAGCGACTGGAGACGGAGGCGCAGAGACAGGTTGCGGCATTCATTGCCTCACGCTCCGACGAGATCTTCGAGTTCACGTGTGAGCTGATTCGTACGCCATCCGTGAATCCGCCGGGCGACGAACGAGCGGTCAGCGATGTCATCATGCGCCGCCTCGCGGCGCTGGGCATCGACGAATGCTCGATCGTCGCAGCGGAGACGACACGGCCGAACGTAATGGCGCACGTGACCGGTACCGCAGCAGGGCGAACACTCATGCTGTCAGGTCACATCGACACCAAGCCCGCCGGGAATCTGGACGAATGGCGCACCGACGCATGGGAGCCGACGGTCATCGGTGACCAGCTGATCGGCCTCGGGTCGGGCGACATGAAGGCTGCGATCGCTGCCATGATCTACGCCGCCGCGGCGCTCCGTGAACTCGGCGACTTTCCGGGCAAGCTCTCGCTGGCGCTCACGGCGGACGAGGAGAACGGCTCGCGGCTCGGTTCCAAATGGCTCGCCGCCGAGGGGTACATCGCAGCTGACGTTTGTGTGATCGGTGAGCCGGCCGGCGTTCAGGAGGAGTGGGAGTCGATCCATCTGGTCTCGCGCGGTGCTGCTCTGTTCAAGGTCATCGTGCTCGGTACTCAAATGCATTCGTCGATCTCGGACCAACTGCCCGGTGTGAACGCGACGCTGAAGATGGCCGAGCTGGCGCTGAAGATGCAGCGCGAGCTGCGTGACTACCTCACATTCGACGACCACGAGTACTGCCGATTCGGTCCAACGGTGAACGTCGGCGTCATGGCAGAGGCCGGTGTTACGTACGGCGTCTTCCCGGGTCGCGCCGAGTTCGCGACCGATGTACGGACCCTTCCGGGTATGACCGAGGAGCAGCTCAAAGTGGACGTGCAGCGGTTCCTCGACGATGCGATGGCGGCCGATCCCGAACTCGACGCGACGCTCGAGTGGTATCTCATGGTTGGTGCCACCGAGATCGACGGCGCTGATCCGATCGTGCAGTCCCTGGCGAGTGTCTCCCAGACCGTGCTCGGCCATACGCCTCGACTGGACGCTTTCCCAGGCGCGACCGACGCCGCATACATCCAGGCAGTCGCCAACGTTCCATGCATCGCCTCGTTCGGACCCGGACTCCTGCCCCGGGCGCACAGCCCCAACGAGTCGATGCACAAGGACGGAGCCGCACAAGCGGCGATGATCTATGCGCTGTCGGCGCTCGATTACCTCGGCCAGCACGGAGATGACGGGTCATGACCGAACTGTCGACCGCTGAGATCTGCGTTCGATTCCGCGGGATGTACGTGCCAGCTGTCACCGATGCGATGTATGAGCTGGGCATGTGTGAACAGGTGCTTCCCTCTGCGCTGCGTCCGCTGTTTCCGGAGCGGTCGTTCGTGGGTATCGCCTTCACGGTCGAAGGTGTGGAGATCGTTCCGCCAGTGTCGTGGGAAGAGGGAACCGAACGCATCGCCTCCTATCTCGAAGCGTTCGAGGAGATCACCCCCGACTCGGTGCCCGTGTCGAAGAACACCGGCAACCTCGTCGGTCACTTCGGCGAGCTCACCGGGAACTCGGCGATGGAGCACGGCTGCGTTGGCGTGGTACTCGACGGAAACCTGCGCGACTCGGCGGGCGTCCGCGAGATTGGTTTGCAGGTCTTCTACCGCGACGTGAACCCGCTGTCCGGCATCGGCCGTTGGGAGATGATCGCCCACCAGGAGCCGGTGACCATCGGCGCCGTCACCGTGCACCCCGGCGACCTCGTGATCGCCGACTTCGACGGAATCGCAGTCGTGCCGAAGTCCGACATTCTCACGGTGCTCTCACGTGCCGAGGAAATCGTCACGCGATCGCGAAGGGGATCGCCCTCGATGCGATCTTCGCCGAGCTCTACGGCAAGGAGACAGGGGCCTGCCGGGGCCGTGGCGGATCGATGCACGTGGCCGATTTTTCGATCGGCATGCTCGGAGCGAACGGCATCGTCGGCGGCGGGTTCGGCATCGCAACCGGGGCAGCTCTCGCGATCAAGTACCAAGCGCGCCCTGAGGTCGCGATCTGCTTCTTCGGTGACGGTGCCGCAAACAAGGGCACATTTCATGAGGCGTTGAACTTCGCCGGGCTCCACCAACTCCCGGTCGTGTTCGTGTGCGAGAACAATCGGTACGCCCAGTTCACATCGGCGGCGCGCACCACTGCCGTCACTGACATCTCGGTCAGAGCAGCTTCGTATGGCATCGTGGGCGAAAGCATCGACGGGAACGATCTGCTCGCAGTGATCGACAGCGCCGGCCGCGCCATCGAACGCGCCCGAACCGGCGGCGGTGCGACGCTCGTCAACATGGCGACCTACCGCCACAGCGGCCACTACGTCGGCGATGCCGAGCAGTACCGGGCTCGCGAGGAAGTCGACGCGAGTCGGCAATTTGGTGACCCGATCACCCGATTCGTTCAAACGATCGTCGATGGGGGTCTGCTCACGCAGGTCGATGTCGATGCCGTGACCGCGGGGGTCGAGGCACAAATCGACACCGCGCAGGCATTCGCCAGCGCCGCCCCGTACCCCGATGCAGCCGAGGCGTTGCGCGACGTGTTCACCGTGGGAGGCCAACAATGAGTACTCGGCGGATGACGTTTGGCCAAGCGACGCTCGAGGCGATGCAGTGCGCGATGGACGAAGACGAATCGGTGATCGTGGTGGGGGAGGACATCAGCTGGGGTGGCAACTTCGGCCAATTCCGAGGGTTGATCGACCGGTACGGCGAGACGCGGGTCATCGACATGCCAATCTCCGAGTCACTGATCGTGGCGCTGTCGGTGGGTGCGTCTGTCGCCGGTCTCAAAGTCGTCGCATCGATGAGCTTCGTCGAGTTCACGCTCAGGGCGATGGACGAGATCGTCAACCAGGCGTCGAAGTTCCGATACATGTTCGGTGGTCAGACGTCGGTGCCGATCGTGTTGCGAGCGTCCGACGGCATCCGTGGTTCGTCGGGAGCACAGCACTCGTCGAGCCTCGAGGGGCTGTTCTGCAACATCCCCGGCCTCAAGGTTATCGCGCCGTCGAACGGCAACGATGCCAAGGGGCTGTTGCGGGCGGCGATTGCCGACCCAGACCCGGTCGTCTACCTCGAGCACAAGAAGATCACAGGCCAGCGCTCCGGCGTGACCGATGGCGACTTCGTCGTGCCGCTCGGCTCGGCCTCGGTCGTTCGCGAGGGCAGCGATATCAGCGTGGTGACCTACTCCAACATGGTCAACCACGCGCTCGAGGCTGCGGCTGTGCTCGTCGAGGACGGGGTCTCGGTCGAGGTGGTCGACCTCCGCAGCCTCGTGCCCCTCGACGTCGACACCATCGCAACCTCGGCCCGCAAGACCGGTGTGGTGCTGGCCGCCCATGAGAGCTGGTCGTTCGGCGGGTTCGGCGGAGAGATATTGGCACAAGTGCGCGAAGCGCTACCCGACCAATCACCACTCCGCACCCATCGGCTCGGCGCCCG